>Ga0181538_10001478_pt1 | contig 26392 bp, 20 predicted proteins | sample PEATcosm2014_Bin_40_FD_119773 | JGI IMG/M metagenome (GOLD analysis project Ga0181538, IMG submission 119773) | Peatland microbial communities from MTU Mesocosm Facility, Houghton, MI, USA - PEATcosm2014_Bin23_30_metaG | ecosystem: Environmental > Terrestrial > Soil > Wetlands > Peat | place... | reverse complement strand
TAAGGCAATATTCTTCGCCATATAAATCATAATCATTATTAATAAACGGCGTGCAACCATTTGCATAGCTCAAGAATGAGTTATTCATTTGAGTAGTTGGGACTACGTTGCTCGAGAAATAACCTTGGAAATAGTTACCATTATAGGGAGTGCCAGCACTGACTGGACATTCTTTTGCATTCAAATTCCATTTAGTGTGCACAAATGGTGCATAGATCTTGAAGTAGGTCCCTTGGCACCATCCATCAAGGCCGAGATAGTAGCTGAATTCAAGAAGATAGTTTTGGATTTGAGGTTTGAATGTAACAGTGCTTTGGAAATCACGCGGTAATCCGAAATAATCAGCAAACCAATCATTGGCACCGCGATTAGGAACCGCAGAACCGCTGACGTTGATCGCCAGATCATCACAGCCAGAGCATACTAAATCATTGCCGAAAAGTGCTTGAGCAAGGCTATTGCCTCTGAAAGTGCGGGTGTATTCAAATATCATGTTGAAGCTTGAGTAATCTTCATCTTGATATTTACGATGGATGCCCCAATTTGGATTGTCCCATCCAACAATCTGACGCGCAGCGTTAAATGATTGCGATCGAGGAACGATTTTGGATGTGGTGCCGTCAGCAAAGAGCTGCGGTGCGCTTACCAACACGGTAAGGCATAATAGTTTCCTGGTGAATTGCTTCATCAGAGATACTCCTTTTTAGTAAAGGGGTTGATAATTAGTTTTTTCAATATAGAAGATAGCGCAATATTTTTTCTAGAGTTTGATGTAAAAAGAGCCCTCGGCTTTCACCGAGGGCTTCTTAGTACTAATTATGTTTACTAGTGTTCACCTACAGCGAACAGGTTGCATTAGTTATAAGATGTACCAATCTTGAACCAAATACCCCATTGGCTGAGAGCGATATTTGAGCAGCAGCTTTGAATAGTTGAACAGGTTGTTGTATTGCATGAAGGGTATGAATAGCTTGGGGTTCCACATGGAGTACCGCATGGGTTACAGCTGTTGTTGCAGCTATTGTTACAGCTATTGTTACAACTGTTATTGCAGCTATTATCGCAGCTATTGTTGCATTCATTGCAGTTGCTTCCGCCGCCGCCACATTCTACTTCAACACCAATACCAACGTACGGTGACCATTTACCATCTTGCATGTTAGGCCATGCATAGTTGAAGTGTGTGAAGACCTTGTTTGAGATCCCGCGAGTTCCATTAAGATTGAAGTCACTTTCATTAATGATCACTGGTTGTTCAGAGGTGTAAAGTATAACAGAGCCAGTAGGTAATGTTGTTACGCCACCTTGTGGAGCAGTTGTACCAAGATTTGCAGCGCTCAGTGCATAACTGTTATCGCCGTAAAGATTGTTTGATAACGGTAGGAGCTGCACAAGCGGTTGAGCAGCGGCCACATTTGCTAAAGCTGCCAAGTTTGAACCAGTGTGAATGTTTGCTTGGCTAACAGTTGCGGGGATGCTAATGGCAAGGAACTCGCCAGTAGCAGGTACGTTAACTGTGAAACCATAGACGCGTTGGTCGCCTTTCAGCGCCCATGTGCCTTGGTTGCTGGTGCAGCAAATGTCATTGATTTCTAGTTTTTCGCAGGTGCGGCCCCAGAAATCATAACCGATATCCCATTGGAAGTTGTTAGATTTATATGAAAGTGTGAATGCAGCATCGCCTTGTGCGCCGATTGTTGAAGTAACATTGCGGCGAGTGATGTTTGCAACTGGTGCATATTCATTGCCGAATTCTAAGCCAAGGGTGTCAGCATTCAATGTGCCTACTGAGTTTGATGGAGCATTTGCATACGTTGTAGTATTAAGTCCAGGAGAGCTATTGCGGTTTGATTGCAGACGTTCAGCGAGCATGTAGCGGCTGTTGCTGCCTGCTGAGCAGAGATCAAAGCAACGAGTTTGGCATGCTTTAAACAGGTGGGTTACGTTTGCTTCAAGATAGAATGTAAGGCTCTTAGTTTCGTCTTCATTTCTCCACCATACTGAGTGAGCAGTCAATTGACCACCAAATTCCCAGTGTTTACCGTTACCAACGATTGGTTCAAAGAGGTAGCGGCCTTTACCGTTACCACTGCAATCAACATCGCCGATGCGTGAACCAGTTGGAGCAGCTACGTATGCACCAAGACCAATGTGATGATCGCCGGCCTCGTCATTGAAGAAGTCGTAACCAAGGATGAAGCGAATTTCGCCAAAGCCGTTTTTAGAAAGTCCAGTACCTTCGCAGCAGCATTCAGGGCTAATCTTGCTGCAGCAGAGAGGATCCCACGTAATTGGTTGTAGTGGACTACAAACAGGGCTTCCAGCATAGCAATATAATTCACCATATAGTGAGTCATCATTATTGATGTAAGGAGTGCAGCCATTTGCATAGCTCAAGAAGCTATTGTTAAGCTGTGAAGCAGGCACTGCGTTGCTTGAGAAGTAACCTTGGAAGTAGCCGGTTGTGCCTTGAGTTACGTTACATTCTTTTGCATTGAGGTTCCAAACGGTGTGTACAAATGGAGCATATATTTTGAAGTATGCGCCATCAACCCACGCATTAAGCCCTGCATAGTAGCTGAACTCTAAAATGTAGTTGCTGATTCTTGGGTTGAATGAAACCGTACTTTGGAAATCAGTTGGTAATCCAAAGTAATCTGCCAACCATGCATTCGCGCTACGGCCATGTACCGCAGAACCGCTAATTTGCAGTGATGATTCATCACAGCCGGTGCAGATTAAATCATCACCAAAGAGTGCTTTTGCAAGACGGTTATCTCTGAAGGTACGTGTGTATTCAAAAATAACATTAAAGCTTGAGTAAGATTCAGCTTGAGGTTTACGGTGAATACCCCAGTCAACGTTGTTCCAGCCAACTATTTGGCGAGCTGCGTTGAATGATTGCGATCGGGGGATAATTTTGGATGTCGTGCCATCACCGAAAAGATTTACCGCGCTGACCAACGCAGTAAGGCACATTAAATGTTTTGTTCGTTGATTCATAAGAATAACTCCTTTTTGTTAAACATATGGTAAGGGAAATAGCGTTAAGCATTAACACATGCAATTCGATTTCCACGTTTTAATGAATACAATCTCCTTTCATTCGTTAATCTTGTTTCATCTTCTCTTTAATTCCAACAGATTCCATGGTGTCGTATGCTTGATGTCCAATCAGGGTGCCGTTTTAATTTTTGGTCATTGTATACCTTCTTAACAAGTTATGAATTTTTTTTCTAGAGTTTTTTAAATTTTGATCGATTGGGTCGTTCAATTGGATGAAAAATGAATACCGTTTTGGGGCGAATGTCGCGTAAAAATGCGTATACAGAAAGTAAAGAGCCTCTAACTTTCATCAGAGGCTCTTTGCCGAAATGCCATGGATGGCCATGCCATTCTGTTTCGTTACCCTTCGACACATTTTTCGCTTATAGCTCGAAACACTCAGGGCGAACGGAAGATGATATTTTTCCCCGTTCGTCCTGAGTGTTTTTTATTTTGTCCGTAGGATGAAATAAAAAACGTGTCGAAGGATAGGGGATACATCTTACTCATTAGTTATAGGATGCGCCAACCTTGAACCATACACCCCATTGGCTGAGCGCAACGTTAAAGCAGCAGTCATTACATGGAGAGCAAGAATTGGTAGAGCAGTTGTTAGTAGTGCCGCACGCATAGGTATTGCAAGGAGTAGCACAGCAATCAATACTATCACCACCGCCGAATTCGACTTCAGCGCCAACACCAACGTATGGAATCCACTTGCAGTTTTGACAATCAGTCCATGCCCAATTTAAGTGAGTGAACACTTTATTTGAGATACCGCGGGTGCCAGTAAGATTGAAATCGTATTGTTTAATCAATACCGGAGGTTGTGAAGTATAAATGGCGATTGTGCTTCCCGGCAGAATTTCAACGGGCAAAGTAGCCGTGCTTGAAAAGCCACCTTGAGCATAAGTAGGATTATCACCATATTGGTTAGTAGGAGAAGAAGGATTGGTATAATCAGCGCCATTGCATAAGTTTGAACCAGTATGAATATTTGCGGTAGTATTGGTTGCAGCAAGTGCGACCGCATATGAGTTATATACATATGGATCTTGGTTAATAAAGCCATAAACGCGTTGATCGCCTTTGAGAGCCCAATCACCCATTGATTGATTGCAGCAATCATCGCTAAAATCGATATCCTCGCAGCTTCTGCCCCAGAAGTTATACCCGATATCCCATTGGAAGTTTCCAGATTGGTATGCAAGTAAGAAAGCAAGATCGCCTTGAGCGCCAATGGTCGAAGTAATGTTGCTGCGGGTGATATTTGCAACCGGAGCATATTGATTACCAAATTGATATCCTTGGCTATCGGTTGTGGTGTTAAGAAGGGGGAGGCTGTTGCGATTTGAATTGAGCAATTCGGCGAGCATGTAACGGCTGTTTGGACCTGCAGAGCAGAGATCAAAGCAACGTACTTGATGTGCGCCAAAGAGGTGAGAAATGTTTGTTTCAAAGTACATGCCAAAGCTCTTTTCTGTATCTTCACTTCTCCACCAGGTGTGATGAGCGGTCACTTGCGCACCAAGTTCCCAATGGTGGCCATTACCAACAATTGGTTGGAATAAATAACGCCCTTTACCATTACAGTCATCAGACCCAACGGTTGTGCCTGTAGGCGCTGCTACATAGATGCCGATACCAAGATGGTAATCACCGTCGTCGTGATTGAGGAAGTTATAGCCAAGAACGAAGCGTAAATCGGCAAAACCATTATCGCTTAAACCACCACATTCACAATCATTGGTGATTTTGCTGCAGCAGAGTGAATTCCAGGTGATGTTACCGAGCGCGGTGCATTGTGTGGTGTTTACGCAGTATGATTCGCCATAGATTGAGTCATCATTATTGATGTCTGGTACGCAACCATTTGCATAGTTAAGGAATGAGGTGTTGAGCTGTGCTATAGGAACTGTGGCGCTTGAGAAATAACCTTGGAAGTATCCAGTGGTTCCTTTGGCAGTTATATTTTCTTTAGCATTGAGATTCCAATTGGTGTGTACAAATGGACCATAGACCCAGAAGTATAAACCTTGAACCCAATTATCAAGACCAGCATACCAGTTAAAATCTAAAATATAGTTAGTGATGCTAGGCTTGAATGAAACGGTACTTTGGAAATCCATAGGAAGCCCAAAGTAGTCAGCCAACCATGCATTGCTTGGTCTGCTCGAAACGGCAGAGCCCATAATCTGAATTGCAGATGCATCATCACATACGCCGCAGATTAGATTATTACCAAAGAGTGCTTTTGCAAGTCGGTTATCTCTGAAAGTTCGTGTGTATTCAAAGGTCAGGTTCAAACTGGTGTACCAACTGTTGTACCTACTGTTTTGAGGTTTGCGATTGATACCCCAATAGTAGTTATCCCAACCGACGATTTGGCGCGCCGCATTGAATGATTGTGAACGGGGGACGATATTGGTTGTGGTGCCGCCATCAGCCATAAGGCCTGCTGCATACATGAGAGCCGTGAGGCAGATTAACTGGTTATTAAAATGTTTCATAAAATAACTCCTTTTTTATACGAAAAACATATTAAGAAGAACGAGCAACAAGAATGTGTCACTGTTTAAATAGATGAGTTTTAAATGGGTTTAAAGCTCCTTTCTTTTGCGGTAATGCGCTCTTATTTTTATCAAGACCCTACACTACTACCAATAATTTTTTTTTTCTAGACTTTTGTAACGGGTTGTTGATCAGATCGACTATATCAACAATAAAAGCAATGTATGTAACGCATTAATCGTATGATACGCGAAAAAGTGTTTGGCAAGATCGATCTATTGCGGAGATTCAAGATGTTGAAAGGGGGATAATAGAGAAGGCCTCTTGATGGAAAGAGGCCTTCTCTATTATCTGAATCTTGTATTTTTAGTTAAAGGTAAATCCGCCTTTAAGCCAAACACCCCAGAAGCAGGTGCTACATTCAATAGTTTCGCCGCAGCATTGGGTGCTGCATGAAGGCACGATTGGTGAGTTATTATCGCATGCTCGTTTGCCAAATTCTACTTCACCGCCAAAGCCAAGGTATGGAGTCCAGTCTTCACATTCAAGCCACGAGTAACTCAGATGGACAAAAGCTTTGTTTGATAAACTTTTAGTGCCACTTAAATCTAAATCGGTTTCTTTGAGCGTAATTGGTTGGATTGAAGTATTGGTTTGATTGTATGGATACACATCTGGCGGCGTCATGTTGGCAGCGTAGAGTGGAAATGCTCCGTTCATGGTTTCAGAATCGCCTACGGCTGGTAATGCATTATCAATCATGGAATTCAGCCCATCAAGAGAACCATTGGTGCCTTGATGAATCGTTGCACATCGTTCAGTTGCGGAGAGTGGAATTGGAAAGGGAGTATAGAGTTGTTCAAAGCCATAGACGAAAGCATCGCCTTTGAGCGCCCAGGTGCGTCCATTGAGATTATCTGGCGCACATCCTTGGCGCAATTCAATCTTCTCGCCGGTTTGCGCCCAGAAATCATAGCCGATGTCTAAAGAGAAATTGTTAAATATGCACGTGAATGCAACAAGAATATCTGCTTGTACGCCAATCGCTACTGAAACATCTGACTGCGTAATATTTGCTACGGGCGCAAATTCATTTTGGAATTGATACGTCGCTGGAATTGGATAATCAGTCGATGGTTCGCCCGCTAAATCATATACGACAGGAATAGACATTTTTTCAGCGAGCATATATCTGCTATTTGGTTCACCGCACAGATCAAAGCTGCGTGTTTGGTGCGCATTGAACATATGAGTAACGTTTGCAACCGTTTGGATAGCTGCGTGGCTATGGGCATCCATGCTATGCCAGAATGTGTATGCAGCAGTTAAGTTACCACCAAGTTCCCAGTGTTTGCCGTTACCGACAATCGGTTGAAAGAGATAAGTTCCATTGGGGCGGGTTCCTGTTGGAGCTGCAACGCGCAAGCCTAAGCCAACATGATATTCATCTGAATTGGTAAATGAATAACCAAGAATTGCCTGAATTTCGGCAACACCAGTTTGTTTTAATCCAGAACATTCGGTTGAAAATCGTGAGGCGATAAGCGGATCATATTTTATGTTGTTCGTGAGGGCTGGGTTTTTACCTTGCATATATGCGGTTACGTTTGGTAGCAAGTTGTTGAGCGTAACTTCAGATGGAGTGAAATAGCCTGCAGGGTAGGCACCACTATTGCTTCCGCTATTAATAATCGTTTCTTGGAATTTTAGATCCCAGCGTGTGTGTACAATAGGGATATGGAATCTGAAAAAGAGTCCGGGAACGAACTCATCAAATCCAAAGAAGAAGTTGAAATCGAGAATGTAGTTATCGATGACGGGGTTAAATTGGAGAATGCTTTGAAAATCGGTTGGTAATCCAAAATAATCAGCAAGCCAATCGCGTGAGCCGCGGTTGGTAACGGTGCTGCCTGATACTCTTACAATGCTGCCGCAATCATTGCACCCAGCGATGCTGTTTTGGAATAAGTTTTTTGCTATTTGTTCCGCTCTGAATGAACGACTATATTCAAAGGTTAAGTTTGCACTGCCATAAAATCTATCTTCATCCGGAATGAAAATGTATTGTTGCCATCCGACATATTCACGCGCGGCGTTTACGCTTTGCGATCGTATCGGATAGTAGGATACGCTGTGGATAGGATTACAGTGTAAAATGAGTAACGCAATACTCATGAGTGTACGCGCTTGATGTGTCATGAAACTACTCCCGTTTTGTTTAAAATGACTCGTCTGTTTAATCGACGTAATAGGTGAGCCATAGTATACTAGCAGCTACTTTTGGTTGTAAAGTAAAAAAACTATACATTATTCCTCTAGACGTGAGTGCGCGCGTATGACTAACCTTGCTTGGTATGCCATAATCATTACTCAAATTGTTGCTGAAAGTTTACCGATCAGCAGCTCTGGGCACGTTGCTTTATTGAGTATGATATTTGGTTTTATTCCCTATGATATGGGGCCTTGTCTAACGGTGCATAGTTCATGGTTAATGGAACAATTAAGAGCGCGCAGCGTTGATCATTTCTTGCATGGCCCTACCTTTTGTATCGTTGCACTCTTTTTTTATCGCCGATGGGCCGCATTACTAAAATGTTGGCGCAGAACAGTCTCTATGATCGCAAAACTTATCCTTTACGTTGGCATTGCGGATGCCATCACAGCACTTTTTTTCGTTGCACGACGTTATATTCCACTCTACCATTTTCCACTCGGAGCAGGTTTTATCATCACGGGATTGGCATTAGCATCACTCGCATGGTGCACGCGGCAAGGCGGGAAATTGAATGTTAAAAATGCAATCATTCTTGGGGTCGTACAAGGCTGTGCGATGCTGCCTGGCGTATCACGCTTTGCCACTACGTACGCCGCAGCTCGATGGCTCTCATTATCCGATCGTCATGCACTCGAAACCTCGTGGATGATTCAGATGCCGCTCATAGGAATTAGTTTCTTGCATAGTCTTATTATCTTTTGGCAAATGGGGATTCCTGATCAAATATTGAATCTGCATACTGCATTCGTTATGATGGGGGCTAGTATAGGTGGGTGGTATGCGTTGCGGTTTGCCGCATACGTAAGCGATCGGCAAAAAATGTGGTGGTTTGCATGCTACATGGTGCTACCATTTGTGGTATGGGTTTTCTATAGATGAGGTGAGTTGTGGAGAGAAAGACAATGCCAGAGCAAAAAAAGCGTTACGTAATGTCTCATTTTTTTATACGAGAGATACTGACACTTCTATTGGGTGCAGTATCTCTTTTTTTATTGTGTTCGCTCGCTACGTATCATCCTTTTGATAATAGTTGGGTTTATTACGATAGCGGAAGCACTGTAATGCGTAATGTGTGTGGCGCAGCAGGAGCTAACACGGCGGCTACATTGATTTATTTACTCGGGGCATCGTCATTATGGCTGGTTGGTCTTATGCTTTTTGCATGCGCATTATTATTGCGTCAGCGTCAACTGCATGAAGAATGGGAACGATTAGCTTCTTTTGCACTCTTGATACTCGTGACCACCTCATTATCACAAGCGTATAAGCATGACTTTTTGGGAAGTGCCGAGCCAGGAGGCTTTTTGGGGCTGCATGTGTATACATTTTTACATACATGGCTTGATACGCTTGGCGCTGCAATATTTTTGTACACTATGTTTGCTATAAGTTTGATTTTATTAGGAAGATTTTCTTTTGCGCATGTTGGTTTTGCAACCAAGGCTGTTGGATCATTTGTGATCAGTAAAGATCGTTGCTGGATACCGCTCTATCGCGGTGCAACATCAGTTGCATATTATGGAACTCGTCCATTACGCGCACTTGGTTCATATGGATATCAGCTATTGAATGGCTCATTGCTTGGCGAGCCGGCTAAAGCAGCTGCCGATCAAGAATATAATGCGTTTAAGGATTTAGTTTTTGCCTCACCACAAAAAGAACAAACGGCTGCTATGCACACAGCGCACTCAGCATCACAAGCGATCCAAATGACGATTTCACAAGGGCCAGTAGCGCAGGATGGATTAACGGCTCAAGCCGCGCAACAAGAGATATTACATCCAGGGCGCACGGTATTTGAGGAACTTGATATTCCGCTCAACCCTGAACAACAAGTATTGAAAGAAAAGGCATATCGCTTGCCAGGACTTGATATCTTTATTGGGGTAAAAGGCGAGAAGGATGATGAGCAATTGATGCAAGAGTTGCAAAAATCAGCAACGATTTTGGAAGAGAAATTAGAACGCTTTGGCGTATGCGGCAAGGTGCAATCGATTAAACGCGGCCCGGTTGTCACGTTATTTGAATATCAACCAGATATCGATTCCAAAATAAGTAAAATTATCGCACTCGAAGATGATTTAGCAATGGCATTGCAGGCATTGAGTATTCGCATCATTGCGCCAATTCCAGGAAGATCAGTTGTGGGATTTGAGGTAGCAAATAAAGAACGTAAAAATGTATTATTTGCCGAAATTGTTCATTCAGATGCGTTTAGCAAGTGCGCTGATTCGCTGCCATTAGTATTGGGTAAAGATACTATTGGCGCCAATGTAGTGGTAGATTTGGCGCGTATGCCACATCTTTTGATTGCGGGGTCAACCGGATCAGGAAAATCGGTTGCGCTTAATGGCATGCTTGTGAGCTTGCTTTGTAAAAAAACTCCTGATGAATTGCGCATGGTGTTGATTGACCCAAAGCGGTTAGAGTTTGCATCATATGCAGATATTCCCCATTTACTGGTGCCAATCGTGACCGACCCGCGTAAAGTTACTCCCATTTTAAAGTGGGTAGTACGGCAGATGGAAGAACGCTACGAGCGCATGGCAGTATGTGGTGTGCGCAATATCCAAGATTATAATGATCGCATGAAGCAACATCCTGAATATGAAAAAATGTCATTTATCGTGGTGGTTATTGATGAACTTGCTGATTTGATGATGACATCGGGGCGCGAAGTAGAAGATTTAATTACGCGTATCGCACAAATGGCGCGCGCCGCGGGCATTCATTTGATCGTTGCAACGCAACGGCCCTCAGTTGACGTTATTACCGGCCTTATTAAAGTAAATTTTCCAAGCAGAATTTCATTTAGAGTTACTTCTAAAATCGATTCGCGCACCATCCTTGATGCGAATGGCGCAGATAAATTGTTAGGGCGCGGTGACATGTTGTTCTTAGGTTCAAGTGATGCGCAATTGCGCCGTATTCATGGTGCATATGTCTCTGATAAAGAAATAGAAAGTTTGGTTAAATATGTGCGTGCAGAACGACCAGTTCGTTATCTAGATTTGCAGGAAATTGTTGCGCAGAGTGATGAAGCAGTCAATGAGGCTGATGATGAATTGCTCGAGCAAGTAATTGCATTTTTAGATGAGATTGACGAAGTTTCGATTTCATTGATTCAGAGGCGCTTTCGAATTGGATATAATCGTTCCGCGCGCATCATTGATTTGCTTGAATCACGCGGCATGATTGGCGCGCCAGATGGCGGTAGAACACGCAAAGTAATTCGCTTGAATTAAACCTTAAAACAACGTGCAGATGCGTGTTTTGAATTTGTTGCTTGACAAATGGAGAAAAAATAGACATTTTTTGTTCATCGATAATGGATTAATACATCTATAGAAAGCATAGAAAAAACGGAGAAAATTAATGCGTTTTGATGAGCATTTTTTACGTGGGGCATTAGCGGATGCAGTACTTATTAATAATCACTTTCCTCAAGAAATATCATTTGTGGTGGATACACGCACATTACAGGAAGGTGATATATTTATTGCATTGCAAGGTGCGGCAACAGATGGTCATTGCTTTATAGAAGATGCGTTGAAAAAGGGTGCAGCTGGAATTATGCTGGCGCTCGACAAACAAACGTTATTAAAAAACATTGATGCTTCTTTGTTAAAAAAGAAATTAATCGTTGCAGTTCCCGATACATTGCAAGCGTTGATACGTCTTGCGATGGCATGGCGCGATCAATATACCTATCCGATCATTGGCATTACGGGTTCAGTTGGTAAAACATCAACGAAAGAAATGATCGTCAATATTTGCAAAGCAGCGGGGTTTGAGTATTTAGCATCGCGCGGCAATCAAAATACCAAAATTGGCATATCGTTAAATATATTACGCATGCGCAAAAAACATCAGGTTGCGATATTTGAAATGGGCATCAGTAAGCGTGGTGAAATGGCTGAGTTGGTTCGCATTTTGAAACCAACAAGCGCAGTGATTACCTCGATTGCTCATTGTCATATGGAAGGGCTTGGATCGCTGCTTGAGATCGTTGCTGAAAAGCGAAACATCTTTAAATACTTCAATGAAGAAAGTATCGGGATTATTAATGGTGATATTTCCATGCTTGCCGACGTTGCATATGCGCATCCGGTTATCAAGTTTGGTTTGAAAACCACCAATCAAGTGCAAGCGCGCAAGATTATTGCGCATGATGGAAAAATATCATGTGTATTCAGAATCTATAAAGAACGCTATCCGGTTACGTTGCCCTATGCGCACGTCGGTATGATTACCAATGCATTGGCGGCCTCAGCGGTAGCCCATTTACTGGGCATTTCATCGGCCTCTATATTAAAGGGCATTCAGGAGCCACTCTACATTCCAGGGCGCTTTGAAAAACTTCCGTTGAACAATAAAAAGGGATTCATTATTCATGATGCCTATAATGCTAATCCGGAGAGCATGAAATCGTCACTTTTGGCCTTTGAGGCTATCAAAAATAATGGTCGTAAGATTGCCATCATTGGCGATATGCTCGAACTTGGTCCAAACGCTCCCTTCTGGCATCGGCAGATTGGCAGATTTATACGCAAAGTTAAATCACTTAATCATGTTATTTTGGTCGGTTCTTTGGTAGAATGGACTCAAAAGACCCTTCCTGTCGGCATTACTTGCGATATCGTGCCTGATTGGCAAGCAGCCGTCGAGGCCTTGAAACCACAATTAGATCAAGATGTGCTCATACTGGTTAAGGCGTCTAATGGCATGAAATTAAGTAATCTGGTGGATGCCATCACCAAATAGTCGTTGTAGGAACTATGGAAGAAACACAGGCCCTGGTATATCACAAGCCGGTTTTAATGAATGAGGTATTGCAATACCTTAATATTAAGCCCGGGAAAATCTATTTGGATGTTACCTTTGGCACCGGCGGGCATACGCGCGCGATCCTTGAAAAGGAACCAACCTGTTCCGTTATCGCCTTCGATTGGGATGCTGATGAACTGGAGCGGTATGGCACCCCCATGAAAGAAGAATTTGGCGATAGATTGACCCTCGTATGGGGCAATTTCGCACTTCTTTATAAACTACTTAAAAAGGCAGGGGTATCAAAAGTAGATGGTATCCTGGCGGATTTTGGGACTTCTCAGATCCAGATTGCCGAACGCGAAGGCGTATCATTCCGGCAAAACACTCCCCTTGATATGCGGCTTTCGCCAGCCCATTTCCAGCATACGGCCGCAGACGTGGTGAATTTAATGTCAGAAAAAGATTTACGCGAGCTTTTTTGGGAGCTTGGGGAAGAACAGCATGCGCGCCCCATTGCAAGGGCGATTGTGCTTGCCCGGAGCAAGAAAAAGATAGAAACCACCGGACAGCTTGTAGATATCATTATTAAAGCGATGCCAGCCAGCGTGAAAAAACGGGGTATCCATCCGGCCACCAAGGTGTTCCAGGCCTTGCGTATGTACGTCAATAAAGAGCTTGAAAATATACAGTCATTTTTGATGGCAGCAGTCCGTGCGCTTAACCCTCATGGGCGGCTGGTTTGCATAAGCTTTCACTCGATTGAAGATCGGCACGTGAAGCAGTTCTTCAAGGATCAGGAGCGATTATTAACGCTCGGAATTGTGACTACAAAGGTCGTTAAGGCGACGCCGGAGGAGCTTGCTCTGAACCCGTCATCACGGTCAGCATGCCTACGTGCGGCAGAGAAAAAGAGCCTTTAAAAGGGCATCCATAATTTGTTTGACAAACGATGTCCATACGCTACAATTAAGGCATATGTTTCGGTAATACCGGATTTAAAGGAGAGATTAGTTATATGTCTCTTAAGGATGTGCGATGGAGATTACAGAAGTAAAAGTTTACGCAGCAAAAGATAGTGGCAGACTAAAAGCGTACGCCACGATAGTCTTTGACAACAGCTTTATAATTAGAGATCTGAAGGTTATCGAAGGTGACAAAGGCTTCTTCGTATCGATGCCGTCACGTAGAAGAAAAGATGGCACGTTTCGAGATATCGTGCATCCTCTCAATTCTGATACCAGAAAAAGGATCGAAGATCGGGTGGTTCAAGAATTCAAGAGCGTTCAAGCTCGCGGATTTGACACTCAAACCGAATACGACGAATAAATCTCCCAAACTACGCCTTTAGCTAAAGCGCAGGGCAACGTAGGACAGGGTCCCGGTTAATTCAGCGGTCACACTTAGAAAAATTAGTGGGGCGTGGCCAAGTGGTAAGGCACCAGGTTTTGGTCCTGGCATTCGGAGGTTCGAATCCTTCCGCCCCAGCCATACTGCGCATAAAGCTTCGTATGGTAAAAAATTGAGACGAAGCTTCGGCTTATGATCTCGTATCGGCTCTTTGTGAGACCGAATCCCGAAGGCCAATTCCTAGTGAAGTGGCCTTCACTATTTTAAGGTTGTTAGCATTTTGCGAGCAACCTTTTTTTACGTCATCATTCAAATGAAAATCTTTACAAATGCTTTTTGCGACTATGACGCTCGTGGGTTTCAAAATATTGTTTTTGGGTGATTTATTTGTGTAAGGTCAAAATGGAATAATAGCATTCTATTTTTGAATCTGAAGGAAATGTATGAATACCAATAAGCAGTCCTTTCTGACAATCACTCTTCTTTTTCATAGCTTGGTAATAACACTAGAAATTAAAAGTGTTCCCGACGTGGCAGAACCGATTGGCGCTCAAGAAGTTAGTGTAGCATTGGATGATAGTAATCTGGAAACGATGATTCATATAGCTGAGCATATTAAAAATGAAATGTACGATATGCCATTAGAGAAATCTTATTCGCTTATAAAGCAGCGTATTGATAGCCTTAATGCGTGCATAGCACTTCATGATTATAAAGAGATCTTGGCGGGTAAAAAATCAACGAAGAATGGTGAAAAAGAGAAGTATCTTACGTTGCGCACTATTATTGCTCGGGAATTTGGCAATATAAATAACAGTAAAGAACCAGCAGTGATCAGTGCTGATGTGGCGCAAAAAGTTGCAGTTGAAGAATCTCAAAAAGCGAACGCTATATATAAAATGATTCCTACGGTTATTTTTGGTTCTTTTCAAAGCAAACAAGTGGCTGATCTCTATAGAAAAATTGGTGAGGCGTTGACTTTTGCGGATGATGCAGCGCGGTTAAACGCATTAATAGACAAAATTGCGATTGCTGAAATGGAAGAAAAAATTGATCAAGAGCTTGCGCCCTACAGAGAGGCGGAAAAGAATAGCGATCAATCATGGAATAGTCGTGGCAAATTTGCCTTAGAAAAAGCTAAAGAGCTAGATGAAAAAATAAAAAGCCTTCCACCTCAAACTGATAAAAAACTCAAGAGGTGGATGGAATTGGAGCGATTAATGTATGCCCGAAAGGGAATCAGCGGGCATGGGAATAAGAAGTTAGATTCCGACGAAGAAAAAAAAGAATTTTATGAGGTTTATGATGCATTGTATCCCTATGTAGAAGAAACTCCTTTTCTTCTGGGTGCCTTTAGAGGGAATGGCAAGCCGGCCTATCGTATACCAATTCAAGACGATTATAAAGTAACTCCTGCATATACCTATCTTTCATTGGCTTCAACATCAGATGAAGGATATGAATGGGCTATCGCAAGACGTACGGTAAGAAATAGTAAAAATCTTACTTTCTCTGAGAGTGTGGTTGCCGAAATTAACGGTGTAGTAGGATTCTTTGAGCAATTAGGAACTGACTTGAAAAAAACTACTCGGAAACTCAAAAAGGAAGCAGCGAAATCCGCAGCAAAATTTGTTATGAAAACGGCTATTGCCAAAACGGGGGAAGAAGCAGTAGAAAAGTATGAAGAGGCGGTTGCAATCAGCGTCAAATTGGGGGAGCAAGGTAAAGCAAGAGCTCTCAAGTTATTGGAAGAGGCTGCCGCGTTAACGCAGCAATCGAAAGAAAAAATGTCTAACTTTATAGCCGATGCAAAAGCTAAAAAAGAAAAAATCAAAGAAAAAGTTGAAGAGAAATGGTTGGCAGCGCTTGATGAGACGTCTAACTTTATCTCGAAAATGAGAGAGGCCGTGAGCAGTTCAGATGCTGAAAACGCCAAAGAAGCGCCATCAACTGGATCCTCAACAATGATGAGTTTGGCTCAAAGAATGCTCAGCATGCTACAAGCAGAGAGTGATTCTTTACATGTGGTAAAAAGCCAAGCGGCGACAGCAGAATTGAAGAGTCAGGCGAATCAAATTTCCCTCGCATCTGCGCTCGGAGCAGCAGCGGGCGTTTTGCCAAACCCGAGCGCAGTGGCATCGGCTGCGTTTGATAGCATCAATGTTGTAAGTAACAAAGCAGAAAATGCAAAGGACGCAGAATCAAAGAGCAAGAGTTATTTGGCCTTAATGGGAGAGAGCATCAATCAAGCGCTCACGAAGTTAGGAAAGATGTCAGAGAATTTAGAGACCATATTTGGATCGGGTGCGGTGATTATTGATCAATCGAATGAATCAAAAGAAGAAAGTACATCGAGCTCAGATTTCCAAGAATGGAATAAAGATTATGAAGCAACAAAAAATCAGTGGGAAGAAGCGTTTATAACGAGCGAAGAGCAATATAAATAGCATCACCGCATATGTTTACGCGCGGCAGCCATGCCTCGTGCACGAATGCTCGCCTTAGCCAGCTCTCTGGTTACTGAGTGCCCTACAACTTCCCATTTGCCTCCTGAGCCTGCCGAAGGATTAAATCGCAAAATAGGCCAGCCTTTGGTTTTGGTTTTCTTTCCTATTTTATAGGGCATGTTTTCTCCTTTACCCGAGTGGGTTATACTAAACAATCGTTATGAGTGTGCAATGGAAAGGATCAGATGAACAAGATTACGATTAAAAATATTATTTCATTATCGCTGAGCGTTATCTTTTTAGGATTGAATGCGCAGGGCGTTGATATTGCATCGGGCATAACGTATGAATATTTGATGCGTGATGATCCAGCGCAGAAACTATATATCGTGCGCATTGATCCTAAAAAAGCGCATATCATGATGGCATTGGCGCAAGGCCAGTGCGTTGGATCCAAAACAACGTCTGTGATTGCGCAAAGCAGCGGCGCTCCCATTGCTATGAATGGCAGTTATTTTGATTTTATGGCAGCAAGCAGAACCGCACAACTATACATAAAAGCCTTGGATGCGCTTGGGTATAGCAACTATAAAACCATTCCGGTATATGCACTCAAGATTGGAGAACAATGGTTTTCGTTATCCCATATTTTCACCGGCATCGTTGGATGGGATAAGGATGGCAATACGACGTTGTTCGATGTCGGCAAAACGTCAATCACCTTAAAAATTGGTGATAAAGAATATCCGGTTAAGGCATTCAATAAACCGCACGTACATGATAATGGGCCAACATTATATTCATCGGCTTATAGCGATACAACGCCTAAAAGCATTCGCAGGAATATCGAAGTTGTTATTGTCGATGGCACCGTGCAATCGGTGCTGACCAAAAGTCATGGCAACACACCGATACCAGAAAACGGTTTTGTGTATGCCTATCCCAAGAGCATGTACACGCTTGATTTTACCGTCGCGCAAGGCGAACGTGCGAACATAGAAATTAAATATGAAAGTCGTGATGATGTATATGGTGAGCAAGAATGGCAAACAATGGATTACGTGTTGGCCGGAACGCCTTTATTGATTAAAGATGGCGCCATCATTGAAACTCTTACCGAACGCACCTCACCATTTTATACCAAGCAAAATGCGCGTACCGCGATTGGCGTTCTATCGGATGGCACGTGGATTTTCCTCGTGGTTGAAGGCAGGCAGCGTGCAGCCACTGGATTCACCATCATGGAATTGGCCGAATATATGCAGCAATTAGGCTGTGTGCAGGCCTTAAATCTTGATGGCGGTGGATCATCATCAATGGTGATTAATGGCGCTATGGTTAACGCACCAGCAGGACACGAATGGTCCATTGTTAGAAAAGAACGGCCCGTTTCGCATGCGCTTTTGGCAATGCCGCGAGCGTGATTTAAATTAAAAAAAGCGTATTTATTGCACTTTTTGAAAAAGCTGGTTAAATAATTATACCCTTACTTCGCTATCTCTATAGTAAAATTCCCATCTATATATATTCAATTTAATTAAGGATTCGAGTGATGATTTACTTTTTAAAAGTGATAGCGCTTTGTTTTTTAACGCTTCTCAATAACCCTTGCGCAGCTCAAACGGTAAGCATGCCGTATAAGCTCGTGCTCGCCGATTCAGATACATTGCGTGATTTAGATTTGGCTGAAACCAATAAGAAAACCATTGGCAGCATGATAGATCGCACCATTACCGAATGTGGGCGTCAAGAGCTCAATGGCCACTTACTGCAACCGATCTGCGATGTTAACATCCTGCGAGATCGCCAATCATATATTCAATTCTTTGTTAACCATGTTGAACATGCAACATCTCTGAGAGATTGTTTGCGCAAGCTCAAAGAATACGAAGCTTCATTAAAGCAGGAAAATAAAGAACATTTGGCGCAACAAGCGTTGGATCGTGTTTATTTTACCGTACCTCAATGGCAGTGTTATAATACGAATCCCTATGCGCTTGATTTGGCATACGGCATGCATATTATCAGCCTATGTGGGCCTTTCGTGGAACATGTAGCTATGCATATTGGTATCGATATGTTAGCAAAAGGTAGTGATAAAGAGCATCATGATGACCATGGGCACGGCCATCACCACCATGACCATCACCATCATCATGGCTGTAGCCATCACCATCATGCATCAGCTCTCGGGGGCAATGCGTGGGTGTATTATGGGCTGCAGGGTTTACATTGGGGCTTACACTTGCCGGGACTCTATGACATGGCGTGCGATATTAAGGAACGCGCGATGATGATTAAGTACCTGCAGCATCAAGTTATTCAGATTGCTCACTATGTGGAAGGTGCGCGTCAGCTTTACGAGCTAATGACAGCGTATGAACATAGTGATCTGGCTAAAGATAGATTTCAGCCCTATAAAACGCTCAACTACTTCTTTGCAGAAGAACCAGGTTGTTCTGATGAAATGAAGCGATTGTTTGAGCTTCTTAATACCTCAACTTTTCAAGGAGACGCGTCATACTTTAGTCATGCCGGTAACATATTGGCCGCATACAAATGCTATGAGAATGTTCAACAGGAATTCCAGGCCCTTGTGCATGCAGTAGGTCAGGTTGATATGTATCTCGCTCTTGCATCATTAGTGCATAGTCAAACAGTGCACGAAAATTGGGCTTTTGTGAAATTCATAGAAAACGGTAAAGTGCCGTCTCTCGTATTAGAAAAGGTGCGCAATCTTTTTGTTACCGAACAGAACGCAACCAATTTCTCATCTAAGGATGCTTTACATAGAGTGGTAATGGGCGATAACGGCGTGGGTAAATCTACCTATTTAATGAGCATCGGACACGCACTTTTCATAGCGCAGACCTTTGGTATAGTGCCAGCGGCCCATTGTGAGATGACGCCGTTTAGTCAGATTCTCACCTTTAGAATTATTCAAGATGATTTTACTGCGGGCATATCGCGTTTTTATGCAGAATGTGCGCGTGTGGAAAAGATCTTGCATGGTGCGCAGACCAATCAAGGATTCTCATGCGTGATATTGGATGAACCATTTGTGCATACCAATAATGCAAAGGGTGCGCAGCATTTTAAGCAATCGCTTGTTTCATTACATAACATACAAAATACGATGAGTATCGTTGCAACGCATCACCAAGATGTGGAGCCATCATGGTATATTGAGCATCTTCAATAGGATTATATCAGCACGGGGCGTTAAGAGCGCCCCGTTTTTGTATGAGCAAATGAGTTGCGGTATAAATCATTATCTCCTTATGAATGGGATTAATGGTGTCATGGTTAATGCACCAGCAGGGCACGAATGGTCGATCGTTAGAAAAGAACGGCCCGTTTCCCATGCGCTTTTGGCAATGCCGCGAATCTAGCCTTATCATCCCTGGAGATCTGGGGCGGTTGCGGATTCAGCAGCCTTTAGTACACTGGTATAAAGACGTTTGTGATCTGATCTAAGGATAAATATGAAAATTTTCAGGTACGTGGCCTCTATCCTTCTCTGCTATATGCAATTGAGCATGGGTATGAACGCAAGGCCGAGCGATCTTGGTTTAAAAGAGTATAAAAGTTATCAATTTGGTGATGTGACTATTACGGTAGCTAAAGGCGATATTACTAATACTAGGGTTGATGCGATTGTAAACGCAGCCAATCCTCAGCTTGCTTGGGGTGGCGGTGTATGCGGTGCGATTTTTGATGCAGCGGGTAAGGATAAGCTTGTTGTCGCGGTGGCGAAAGTTCTTAACGGTGTATCTTCAATACCAGTAGGTCAGGCACGTGTAACACCGATCCCAGATACTGACGACACAGGTAATGATACGATTAAAAAGACGCTTGGCGTCAAATACGTTGTCCACGCAGTTGGGCCAGATTGTAGGATTCCAGATCAGAATCAGAAGCGAGCAATGCTTCTGAATGATGCTTATAGAAACAGCTTATTAGAAGCTGATAGAGTAGGCGTTAAAAGTATTGCATTTCCTGCAATTAGCACGGCTATCTATGCATGTCCCATTCAAGAAGCAACTCGAGTTGCAGTTGATACAATCGTGCAGACCAGCAAGCAAACCGGTATAAAACATGTTTTATGTATGTTCATACCGAGTGATAAGAGTGGTGGATATGATCATTACATCAAAGAGTTAGATTCTCTTTCTTATTAATCACAAAGCATATGCGGAAATTTAAAAAAGGGTCGTTTAACACGGCCCTTTTGTGTTGTGCAGTGTTTTTGTATACTAACTATGTCTAAGTATTTAAAGGATAATCATGAAAAAACAAATCATAGTCAGTGGTGGCGGCGGATTCATGCGTCGCGATAGCCAGCATATTCTTGAGCGCTACATTTTGGCTCAAGCAAACAAAGAAAACCCTCGGATTTGTTTCTTGCCGCAGGCAAGTAATGAAGATGTGGGATATGTTTTGAAATTTACCGAAACATTTCACAAACTCGGGGCGAAGCCTGAATGGGTATCGCTCTTTGGGCGCGTAGAAGATAGCTGGAAGCAGAAGTTGCGCGATGCCGATATCATTTACGTCGGTGGTGGCAATACCAAAAGCATGATTGCGCTTTGGAAAGCATGGGGAGTTGATGAATTATTGCGCGAGGCATATCACAAAGGCACGGTAATGGCAGGCGTAAGCGCTGGCATGATCTGCTGGTTTGAGCAGGGCATTACCGATTCAGTCTGGCCGCTTGGCGTTGTGCAAGGATTGGGTATTTTGCAAGGCAGTTGTTGCCCTCATTTTGATACTGAAGGTGAACGCCAAGATGCATATATGAGTAGAGTCAAATCCGGCGAAGTTATGCCAGGTATTGCATTAGAAGATGATGCTGCTGCTCATTATATCGATGGTGAGTTACATGCGATCGTGACCATCAAGCCGCATAAAAAGGGATTCAACGTGACGCAAGAGGGCTTGCAGGAACTATCTACCACCCATCTATCATAAGAAAGATTTCCATGAATAATATTCTCTTACTCGGGTCTAAATCATATTCACGAAAATTATTACTCGATTTTGCCCGCATTCCTTATCAAGTTATTGAGCAGGATGCGGATGAAACGCAGTGTGATTGGGACCTTGCAATGCCGCAAGTAGTTGCCAATATTGCGCGCTATAAAATGGAGCACGTAGTCATGCCGGGCGGGAATGCGGAAGGGCAAATTGCATTCGTATTAACCGCTGACACATTGTCGCAAGAAAAAGATGGCACCATTGGCGGCAAGCCAGAAAATCTCGAGGATGCTATTGAAAAAATAAGGCGCGCGCGCGGGGGCATGCGCACCGGAACTGCGTTTTGTTTGGATAAGCGCGTGTGGCGTAGCGGAAAATGGGACGTTCAGCAGCGCATTGAGCAGTATGTTGAGGCATCATATGTTTTCGATATTCCGGAAGCATGGATAGATCGCTACATAGCACATACGATTGCATTGAGCGCTTCTCAGGCTATTGCAATAGAAGAATACGGCGCGCAGTTTTTAAAAGAAGTACATGGATCCTATAGCGCGATAGTGGGACTGCCCCTTTTTGAGGTGCGTGAGGCGTTGGAAAAGGTTGGTTTTTGGTAGTTGGGGGTTGTTAAGATGATTACGTTAAATAAAAAACATTTCGTGATTTTTATGATATCAGTGCTGGCAAGCGGGATACATTCATTTGAAGTAAATGAAAATCAGCAAGAAGACGAAATAGTAAAATGGCACAATGAAGTAAGCGAGCGCTGGCACAATGCCCTGGCTATTCGGGATATGATTTTACAAGAATATTTGAACGGGACGTTATCACATCTGGATGGATCTGCACATGCAAAAGGTATAACAAATATTAATGTGGGCATGGGGGATTCTGATAAGAATCCTGAGCCACTTTCTGTAAGTAGTTTCGATGGCCTGAGATATGAAGATTGGGATGCTCTTTCAAGGAGGGAAGCATATCTAGCATCCAAGGAAAAATATGAACTTGAGTACTATATTTACCAACAAATGAAAGTTATGGGGGATCGTGGATGGAATGGGATGTGCCATGATCGATCGCATGATGCTCGGGATATTTTTTTAAACGCGAAATATTCTGACACTCCTGCATATCAATCGTTGACTATGTTTCATGAACTAGCTCATGCCGTGGATAAATGTAGGCAAGGCCATGATTCAACGCTCAATTGTTATACGTGGCTTCAAGCAGATGCTCAGAAAGTTCCAGAAAAGAACCGCGAGAAAATAAAACTGGCTGAGTATCACGCAGATAAGCAGGCTATAGCATGGTTTAAACAATATAAGCCAGAGCAAGTAATCGAGCTAGAACAAGAATTAGAATGGCTAGCAGTTCATGGTGAGAGAACTAATTTAGCATATCCATCATACGTACTCATGCTTGCATGGCTACGCGAGTTAAAAGAATCAAGGGTTCAACTCAGTATTGAAGAAATCAAGAAACTCGGATTATTGTGGTAAAGAGCGTATTACGCATCATATAGCGCGATAGTGGGACTGCCCCTTTTTGAGGGCAAAAGGCATGGAATAAGGCTCTGAATGCGGCCTTTTGCCTCTTTTTCTCTATAAGATATACTATAATTATAGAGAAAAAAGCCCTATCTAAGGGGTATTTTTAATGATCCAAATGGAGGATTTATTATGAAGAACCTATTAAGAAACCTACTAATTATCTGCTCATTGGTGGCAGGAATTGCATCAACTCTTGAAGCAAGACCGCATAGACACCGTGGGCATCGTGCTCCTCGCGTAATCGTACGCGTAGCAACCCCAGTATGCTATACACCGGTAGAATATTATAGACCGGTACAATATTTTGCTCCTGTACCACCGGTACCATGTGTTGTTCCAGTACAGCGTGTTGTTCGCGTACATCGCCAACCGAACATGCAACCACGATTTGGATTCAATGTTGGTTTCGGCTTTAGAGGATAACTATAATGGAGATAATAATGATGAAATCAAAAAATAAATTATTCGCGATCCTGATGGGATCAATTTTGGCAACGGGGTTGCAGGCTATGGCGCCTGAAGCGCAACCCAAGCGTCCATTCTTTGCTGGTATCTTAACATTAGATTCTAGCGATAGGATCAGACAGAATAGTGCGATTATTCAAATGCAGGCTTTACAAGAAAAAAGACGGCAAGAGGAAGAAGCAAGGCGGCTGGAAAAAGAAGCAGTAGAAAGATTGAAGCAAGAAAAAATAGCTATATATCATAAGGAGTCCATGGGTCTGAGAGATGAGATATTTGCGAAGTATAAGCAGGGCACTTTACCAAGTGGAGTTGAGCTTGCAAAAGTAGATTCGATTACCGTTGAGGTATTGGATCCAGATATGCCCAAGCCAGATATGCCCAAGCCAGAAATGCCTTCAAAAATACTAATTTCCAGCAACTCTGATCTGAAAAAATTGGAAGAAAAATTGGAAGAAGACTATAAGAAGTATCTAGATCAGTATACTTTATGGTTGCGCGCGCAACCACTAAAGGAAGCGAATGGTCTAACATGTAGATATGAGGGAAAAGATGCAAGCCCAGTGATTAGTTTAAGCACTCAGAATATTGATATTGAAAAATATCATCCTGCATATCGAAGACAATTCATGTTCCATGAAATGGCACATGCTTTGGATGGGTGTTCTAGAAAGCCAGAGGATGAAAAAAGCGATTGTTATGCTTGGCTGCATGGTGATATTAAAAACCATCGTGACCGGGAAAAGATAGCTTTGGGTGAATGGCATGCTGAAAAACAATCGACAGAATGGATGAAGGAACTGAATCCAGATGATGCAAAAGCATTAAGAAGAGAGCTTGAACGGTACATTGTGTATGGTATGGAGCGACCAGGGGTACCTATGTATCCGCCGCTTGCAAAGCTTGTTGAATGGCTTTCCGTCAACAAGAATCCATTGCGTATGAAAGAGATTAAGAAACTTGGATTACTTTGGAATATGTAGCCATATCAATAATGGTGAAAAAAATTAAAAAGGGCCCGGGAAAAATTCCCGGGCCCTTTTTTTAGTATTCTTATCCGCTCATCCTGAGGAGGGCGGTACGCCCGTCTCGAAGGATTAATTCATGGTTGCTTTTTTGTTGGGTTTCCAACGTTTGAGAAGCTCTTCAAAGAGCAGTTGTTGTGCATTGGCATCTGGATGTTTAGTCATTTTGGTGGTGGCTTTTTCCAGACTTGAACGAACGGTTGCAGAATCGCAGAGCGTTGAATCGATATGATCCAATGCCGGGAGCAGATTCTTTTCGTGTGCTTTGAGCATTGCTTGTTCATTGATCGTTTCGATTAACAGTGCCTCAAGGAGACTGAAAAAATCCACAATCGAATACTCCTGCATTTCTTCGGAGGTAAACATTTCTGAGTCCGCACTATGCATGCGTTCTCTCAGACCTGCGGCAAGCGCTTTGCCTACAAGTTGTTTGAGCTCTTGGGAGCCATGCTCCACAATCCATTGTAAGAGATAGAGCAGTTCGTGTGATATAACGAACTGGTTGTTAGCTGGTGCCATTATGTCATCTTTCATAGCGCATCCCTTCATTCCTAATGAACCCTACATTCGATGCCCTTCCCAACGGGGCATCATTTCGTAGCCTTACACGTTTGCCGTCCAAATTAAAATAGTTTCTCATGCATTTGCTTAAGATGCTTGATCCATTCCTTCATTGGGGGGTGTGGCGAGAAATAGGGAAGATTATTCTTCGTCGTATTCTATATCCCAATTTTCAGCATCGATAATTTCAGGATCTTCCTGTTTTGGGTGTGGAATAATATTGCTCAGTTGATCGTTGGGCAGTATTTGTGATGCGCCCTTAAGGGTCATCAATTTTTTCATTGTTTCGCGGGCATCTTCCTTGACCACTTGCGCTTGTTGATCAAGCTCGGTGTTGGCCTCATCAAATGCTTTATTCATATCTTTTTGAAGTTTTTTGATCTGTTTTTTGAGCTTCAAGATCATCTCAACGCCGGCCAAATTTATGCCCAAATTATGGGTTAAATGGATGATCTCTTCCAGGCGATTTACATCCTCTTCAGAGAAGAGCCGTGTATTGCCTTCAGAGCGTTTGGGCGAGATGAGTCCTTCTTTTTCATAGAGGCGGATGGTTTGTTGGTGAACGGAGAACATCTGAGCGACCGCAGATATAGAAAAATAACCTTTTTTTCTTTGCATAACAGCCATACTTTCTTACCGGTTAATAACACTTTTTTCTTTACCTCTACCATATAGATTATAGCAGAATATGGAAGATACACTACGCTAAAATGTTAAATGGGGGCCTAAAATAGGGCAGAATGTGGACGTTGGGCAGTGATATTTTACAGGTATAGGGTTGACAAAATAGCTGTTTTTTTAAGACTAAGGCTTATGAAAACCAACTTCTAAGGAGAGAGTCTATGGAAACCGCATGTATCCCCGTCAAACGAGCATTTTTGAGTATAGCCGTACTCCTGAGCGTCATGAGTCGCCCCCTGGAGGGTTTTTTGGGGCCTAGAACTATCATTCTACCCCGATCGCAGAGCGTGAATGCCGCCCGGGATTTGGTGGGTTGGCAAGACGAAATTCACCGCTATAAGCCAGAATCTAATTATTGGGTGTTCGCCTTTACACCAGAATACACCCACACCTTCAATAACAGCCATCTGGTTGACCAGATCTTTGGATCCGAATGTTTTACGGTTACGGGCAGCGCCGTTCCCTACCGTAAGCCAAACGATTTATTGGCTGATTATTTTGAACTTCCACGGGATTATCAAGGGACGATGTCAGTATCACCGTTTATTTCCCAATTTATTGCCGATTTTAACTGGTTCGTAGGGCTTGATCGTATTTGTGAGGGCCTCTTTTTTATAGTTCATTTCCCAGTGGTAAGCAGTAAATGGGATGTAGGGTTCGATGAATGTGTTTCAGTTGCCGGTATCATGGAATATCCGGCCGGTTACTATAGCGATTCTGCAATACCGCGCACCGGCCTTTTAC
>Ga0181538_10001477_pt1 | contig 26402 bp, 23 predicted proteins | sample PEATcosm2014_Bin_40_FD_119773 | JGI IMG/M metagenome (GOLD analysis project Ga0181538, IMG submission 119773) | Peatland microbial communities from MTU Mesocosm Facility, Houghton, MI, USA - PEATcosm2014_Bin23_30_metaG | ecosystem: Environmental > Terrestrial > Soil > Wetlands > Peat | place... | reverse complement strand
TCGCTCTCCGGTGACCAGTCGGGGGTCCTTCGTGCCATCGCCCCATCTTCGCCCGCGGGTGGCCTCGCGGGAGTTTGACTGTCTCAGCTGGCCGAACCGACCCACGGATCAGTCAGGAGAGCCACTATTTCAAACGAGTCCTGCAGCCATTCAGACCAGGCTCCTGCAAACGGGTCTCGTTGAGCAGGTTGATCGCTGTGATGATCCGAACGACAGCGTCTTTTATCGAGTGGGTTACGACTTTTTTGCTGAGCCAAATGACGTGGACTGGGCGCAAGCGACAGGACCTAACACAGTGACGTTGTAAATAGAACTTTGGAGAATACAAGCGGCGGCGCGAGAATTGATTGCCCCGATATTAATGCAAGAGTCTCGAAAGGAGGTTTTAATGAAAGATATATTAACTAATGGCATTGAAGGTGATGATTCAGATCATCTTGGGATCAATAGCGGCAAACGACTGCGAGCCGTCATCTATCTACGCGTCAGCACACTGAAGCAAGCCTCTCGGCGTGGGGATCCCGAAGGATTCTCGCTACCAGCTCAACGCGAGGCCTGTCACCGCAAGGCGGCAGAGCTAGGAGCTGACGTGATCGATGAGTACATCGATCGTGGTGAGTCAGCCAAGACCATTCACCGCGACGACTTCCAGCGGATGGTTGAAAGGGTCAATTCTGAGCGTGATGTGGATCTCGTCATACTGCACAAGATCGACCGTTTTGCCCGGAATGTGCCAGATGATGCCGCCGCCTTCTCCCAGTTAAAGGCGGCAGGCGCCAAGCTGGTGTCAGTCTCCGAGAACATTGATGAGACACCGCAGGGAATGCTGGTGCACTGGATCATGGCGGCAATGGCCGAGTTCTACTCTGCCAACCTGGCAAACGAAGTTAAGAAGGGTTCGCTGCAGAAAGCCAAGAGTGGTGGCACGCCCTACAGAGCTCCGCTCGGCTACCTGAACGTCCGCGACAGGGTCGAGGGCAAGAGCTCATCGACGGTGGTGTTCGATCCAGAACGGGCCGAACTGGTGCGGGAGACCTTCGAGCTCTATGCCACGGGTGATTTCACGCTTCGGCAGCTACTCAATTACATCACCGCCAAGGGGCTGACTTGCCGGGCCACGGCTCAACGGCCGGAGGCTCCGCTCAGCCTGTCCAAGTTCGCTGCCATGCTGCGCAAGCGTTACTACTTGGGCGTGGTCACCTACGACGGAGCCGAATACGAGGGCCGTCACGATCAGTTGGTTGACAATGACACGTTCCAGCGGGTGCAGGAGCTGATGGACTCTAGGAACAAGGCTGGGGAAAAGCAGCGGCTCTACCAGCACTATCTGAAGGGGACGATCTACTGCCGACGCTGCAAGAGTCGACTGAGCCTTATCAATGCCACTGGACGCCACGGCGGCAAGTACGCCTACTTCTACTGCCTTGGCCGTCAACGCCAGAACGGCTGTGACCTGCCATACTTGCCCACCGATGCCGTCGAAGAGCGCATCGAAGCCCTGTACGCAGAGATCGCGCTAAATGAGGCCGAAGCCGAGGCACTGAGAGCCGAGCTGGGGCAGCAGTTGCAAGCCATCGCCCAGGCCAGTGGTAAGGATCGCCAGCTCCTAGAGAAGCAGATCGCCAAGTTGGATCGTCAGCGCTACTTGTGGGCCGAGAAGGTCATGGCGGGCAGTGTGCCTGATGACATTGGCCGGGAGAAGCAGGCCAGCCTTGCTCGGCAACTAAGCACCGCCCGACAGGCTTTGGCGAATCATGAGGTTCAAGTCCATGACGTGTCAGCGGTGCTCGATCAGGCCATCCGCATTGTCAGTCACTGTCATGAGGGGTATCTGAGAGCGTCGGGGCATCAGCGTAGATTATGGAACCAAGCCTTCTTCAAGAAGATTGAAGTGGACCGTTTAGAGGAGGTGGCAGTCGCTCAGTTGACCCCCTTGATCGGTGGGCTCAAGGGGGCAGGCCAGCAGCGCGAGGGGCGCGCCGGCAGGCGCTATCACCGGTACAGCAGAAGCCCTGGCCGTCTTCTCGTTGGCCAGGGTTCAAGTGAGAACCGTTTGGTGGGCGAGGCGGGACTTGAACCCGCACATCCTTTCGGACACAGGAACCTGAATCCTGCGCGTCTGCCAATTCCGCCACTCGCCCGAGTGACCGGCCAACAGTACTCGCTCGAGCACCGGTCCAGATCCGCTCTGACGCCTGATCGCGATACAGGTGACCAGGTCAGACGCCTGCCGAATCCCTGTCGGGCGCAGCGGACCAGTAATCTCTGGGAGACCATGGGACTCCAGCAGTTTGAGGAGCGCCTCGAGCGTCTGGTGGAGGGCACGTTGGCCAAGCCGTTTCGAAGCAACCTCCAACCGGTCGAAATCGGCCGGAGGCTGACGCGCGAGATGGACCTGCACCGGCGGGTGGGCGTGCGCGGCCTCATCGCGCCCAACGCCTTCGCGGTGACGCTCTCGCCGGCCGACGTCAGCCGGTTCTCGAACTTCATCGACGCGCTCTCCCGCGAACTCTCCGACGCCGCCCGGGAGCACGCCCGGATAGAGGGGTACTCGTTCGTCGGCCCGGTCGAGGTCGAGATCTTCGAGGGTTCGAACCTCAAGGCGGGGCGGTTCACTGTCACCGCCGACGTGCACGAGAGCGAGGACGGCGGCTTTTTGGCCGAGGTCGTCCTGCCCGACGGGAGGCGTGTCGCCCTGGGCTCGGAGCCCCTGGTGATCGGCCGCCTGCCCGAGTGCGACGTGGTCCTGCCCGACTCCAACGTGAGCCGGCGCCACGCGGAGTTGAGCAGGAAGGGTGACGGCGTCTTCGTCACCGATCTCGGTTCCACCAACGGCACCAGGGTCAACGGGACCCCGGTGCGGGAGCAGCTCCTCGCCAGCGGGGACGAGGTGAGCGTGGGGTCGACGAAGCTCATCTTCGAAATGTCGTGACGGCACCCGGTGCGGCGACAACGCTGCTCGCCACGCAGAACCTGGACGCGGTCCTGCGCGTTCTGCAATGGGGGGTCATCGCCCTGATCTTCCTGTTCTTCCTGCGTGTCATCCGCGCCGTCTGGGTCGAGATGAGCCCCGCCACCATCCGCCGGTCCCGCTCGGATCGACGGCAGGAGAAGCGCCAGCTCCGCGCCGCCGCCAGGCCACCGGACCGCCCCAAGGAGACCCGGAAGCGTCAGCTCCACCTGAAGGTGGTCGAGCCACCCGCCCACGCCGGCCGCACCTATGACCTCGACGACGAGCTGACGATCGGACGGTCGCCGGGCTGCGGCGTCTCCATGCCCGAGGACATCTACACCTCGACGCTCCATGCCCGCCTCTTCCGCCGCAACGACCAGCTCTGGGTGGAGGACCTCGGCTCCACCAACGGCACCTTCGTCAACCGCGAGCAGATCTCGCGGGCCGTGCGACTGGGGAAGGGCGACCTGCTGCAGATCGGCTCCACGGTGTTCGAGGTCTCCCGGTGACTGTCCTGCGGTCGGGCTCGGCGACCGACGTCGGGCGTGTCCGCACCGTCAACCAGGATCTGCCGCTCGAGCGTCCCAACCTCTACGCGGTGGCCGACGGGATGGGCGGCCACGTCGGCGGCGAGGTCGCGGCGAGAGTGGCGGTCGAGACGCTCGAGCAGGCGTTCGAGCGGGCGCCGACGGCGGCCGGCCTGCGCGAGGCGATCTCGGAAGCCAACGCCGCGGTGTGGCACCAGAGCCAGGCCAACGCCGATCTGCGCGGCATGGGGACCACGCTGACCGCGGCGGCGCTGGTCGGCGGTACCGGGGGCCAGGACGTGTTGGCCCTGGCCAACGTGGGTGATTCGCGCGCCTACGTGTTCTCCGACGGCCGGCTGATTCAGGTCACCGACGATCACAGCCTGGCCGAGGAGCGGATGCGGCACGGCGAAATGACCGAAGAGGAGGCCGCCGTCCACCCCCAGCGGCACATCCTGACCCGGGCGCTCGGGGTGTCCGCCGCGGTGGACGCCGACATGTGGGAGCTCGAGCTGCGCTCCGGCGACCGGCTGGTCCTCTGCTCCGACGGCCTGTCCAACGAAGTGGGGGCGGATGAGATCGCGGACGTCCTGCGCGCGGTCGAAGACCCCGGGGAGGCGGCGCGGCAGCTCGTCGAGGCGGCCAACGAGCATGGCGGTGCGGACAACATCACGGTGGTGATCATCGACGTGCAGGTGGGGGAGGGAGGCGGTGGTTCCGCCACCAAGGTGCGGCCGCTCGGGCTCGGTGCTGCAGCGCTGGCCGTGCCCTCCGTGGCCACGGCCTCGATCCCGGTCGTGGGACCGGGCTCGAACGGGGAGCCGCCGGAGCCGTCTCCCCCCGCCGATGCCACCGGCCTGATGCGCTCGACCACCGGCATGGCGGCCACGGCCGCGGTGCACATGGACGACACCCTGGCGCCGGGCGCCCAGCTCGGTTTCGGTGACGAGACGACGCTGGCCGGGGAGGGCCCGCGCAGCGACGAGTTCTTCCTCGGGGCCGCGACATCGGTGCCGGTGGCCCGCTCGACCACGCGGGTGCCCCCTGCGCCCCTGCCGGCGCGCGGGGGAGGGGTGGAGCGCAAGGAGAAGGAGAGCCGAGGCGCGCGGCGGCGACGCCTCGGCATACCGCGCCGCATCACGCCCAGGGTGGTCGGGTTCATCCTGCTGGTGGCCGCCGTGCCGGTGGCCGCTTACTTCGTGTTGCGCTGGTACGCCTACGACAACTGGATCGTGACGCTGCAGGGCGACCAGATCGTGGTCAAGCAGGGCCAGTCGGGCGGTGTCCTCTGGTTCCACCCGAGGGTCGTGGACCGGACGGGTGTCACGACGGCCCAGATCCTCCCCGCCGCGGTGGGCGCGCTGCAAGCCGGGGTGCCCGAGGCCTCGCTCACGAGCGCCCGCAACTACGTCGCCGCCCTCACGACGACGACGACCACGACGACCACCATCCCGACGACCACGACGACGTTCCTCCATCGCGCCGGGGTCCCGCTCCAGCCCGTCACGACGACGACCACCACGGCCCCGACGACGGCGACCACGGCACCGGGCACGACCACGACTGCAGTGGGGGCGCCGTGATCAGCGCGCTCGTTCCCCTTCCGCGAAGACTCCCAGCGTAGGCTCAGGGCGCCATGCAACCGGTCGACAATCCACGCGTCTACTCGGGCCGTTACGAGCTCACGCACCTGGTGGCGCGCGGTGGCATGGCGCAGGTGTACCGCGCCATGGACCTCCAACTCGATAGGCCGGTCGCCCTCAAGGTGCTGTTCCCCGAGCTCTCCGTCGACCGGACCTTCGTCGAGCGCTTCCGCCGGGAGGCGCAGGCCGCCGCCAACCTGTCGCACCCGAACATCGTGCCGGTCTTCGACTGGGGGGAGGACGACGGCTCCTACTTCATCGTGATGGAGTACATCGACGGCCGGCCGCTGTCGGCCGTGCTGCGCGATCCCCAGCCGCTGCCACCGCGCCAGATCGCGACCATCGGTGCCGGGGTGGCGGCCGCCCTCGCCTTCGCACACCGGCACGGCGTGGTGCACCGCGACGTGAAGCCGGGCAACGTCCTGATCACACCCGAGGGCGACGTCAAGGTCACCGACTTCGGCATCGCGCGGGCCGTGAACACCGAGGAGAGCCTGACCCAGACCGGCGCTGTCATGGGCACGGCGGCCTATTTCTCGCCCGAGCAGGCCGAGGGGAAGGGGGTCGACTCGCGCAGCGACATCTACTCGCTCGGGGTGGTGCTCTACGAGATGTCGGTCGGCAAGCCGCCCTTCACCGGCGACTCGCCCGTCGCCGTGGCCTCCAAGCACGTGCGCGACACCCCGGTCCTGCCGCGGGCGGCCAATCCGGCCGTGCCGGCGGCCCTCGAGGCCGTGATCATGAAGGCGATGGCCAAGGACCCCGACGACCGCTACCGGTCGGCCGAGGAGCTCAGGGCGGATCTCCTCCGGTTCGCCGACGGCCGACCGGTGGAGGCCGGCGATCCCGGCGTCACCTCCATGATGACCGCCGTCGGGGCCACTCAGGTCGTCGCCACCTCGACCGGCCGTACCATGGCCATCCCTGTCGACGGCCGGCCCCCGCCCCCCAGCCGCGAGGATCTCGAGCGCAAGAAGCGGACGCGTCGCCTCGTCATCCTGCTCGTCGTGCTGCTGGTCGCGCTCGGCGTCATCGCCTTCTTCCTGCTCCGTTCGCTCGGGAGCCACGTCACCGTTCCGAACGTGGTGGGCAGCACGCAGAGCGTCGCCACCCAGACGCTGAAGAACGACAACCTGACGGTCGGGCCCGCCACCTTCCGCACCAGTACGCAGGCCCGGGGCATCGTCTTGTCCACCAAGCCGGCCGCCGGCGCATCGGTGTCGAAGAACTCCGCGGTCGATCTCGTGGTCAGCGACGGGCCGAACATCCCCACCGCCACCGTGCCCCCCGTGAAGGGGGAACAGCTGACGGCGGCGATCTCGGCCATTCAGGGTGCCGGTCTGACCTACAAGGTCACCGACGTGACCAGCACGCAACCGGTGGGCACGGTCATCAACCAGAGCCCCGCGGCCGGCACGAAGATCAAGGCGAACGTCCCGGTGGTGCTGACCGTCTCGGGCACGCAGACGTCGGTCTCGGTGCCGAGCGTGCTCGGGCAGTCGCCCGCGTCGGCGGGCGCGACACTGCGGGGCGCCGGACTGAGCGTCGGCAGCCAGAGCAACGCCTGCTCGAGCGCGTACGGCCAGGGGGTCGTGTCGTCGCAGAATCCGGGCCCCGGCGCCACCGAACCGCCCAACACGCCGATCAATCTCGTCGTCTCGACGGGCAGCTGTGCCTCGGTCCCGAGCGTGGTGGGCCAGTCGGCCAGTGCGGCCCAGGCGGCCATCAGCGCCGCCGGCCTCGTCGCCAACACGACCTACGACACCACCTGTGCCAACGGGGCCCAGCCCGGCAACGTCGACAGCCAGAACCCGGCTGCCAACGCGCAGGTCGCCAGCGGGACCTCGGTGACCATCTCGGTCTGCCAGTCGGCGACGACCACGACGACCACCACCACGACCACCCCGTCGTCGACCACCACGTCGTCCACCACGGTGACGTCGACCAGCCATCTGCGTGCGGGTGGTGCGCCGGGGAGGCCGAGCGGCTGAGCTGCCGGCGCCCTGTGTCGACTCTACGCGGATTCGTTCAGAGCTTTGACGACACCCCCGCAGTCGGAAGTCCCGACCCGTTCGGGCCCAGCTGCCCGAGGAAGTTGGCCAGCAGCGCGGGGCCCGATGCGGTCAGGACCGACTCGGGGTGGAACTGCACCCCCTCCACGGCCAGCGAGCGGTGGCGGAGGCCCATGACGACACCGTCGGTCGAGGTCGCGGTCACCACCAGCTCGTCGGGCACGCTGTCGGGCCGCACGACCAGGGAGTGGTAGCGGGTGGCCACGAAGGGGTTGGGCAGCCCGGCGAAGAGGCCCCGCCCGTCGTGGTGGATCTCGGAGGTCTTGCCGTGCATGAGGTGGGGGGCCGCCACGATCTCGCCCCCGTAGGCCTGGCCGACGCACTGGTGGCCGAGGCACACGCCGAGCAGCGGGATCTCGCCGGCCAGCTGAGCGATGGCCGCCAGGCTGACTCCGCCGTCCTCGGGCCGCCCGGGCCCGGGCGAGATGAGCACGGCGTCGGGCCGCTCGGCCCGGATGCCGGCGACGTCGATGGCGTCGTTGCGGAACACCACCGGCTCGGCCCCGAGCTCACCCAGCTCCTGGACCAGGTTGTAGACGAAGGAGTCGTAGTTGTCGACGACGAGCACCCGCGGTCCCATGGGGTGCCGATCGTACCCGCCCGGCCCGATCACGCCGCCCGGGGTGGCTAACCTCTGCCCCGTGGCAACCAGTACCAAGGGCCCCGGCGGGGCCTCCCGCAAGGGGAAGTCGGCCACCGGGCGAGCCTCCAAGGTCGGCCGGTACAAGACGGCCGAGGAGAGCGGCCGCTACACGGCGCCCATCCCCAAGAGCGTGCGCCACAGCCCACCGTGGTTCGGCGCGCTCATCCTGGTGCTGCTCATCGGCGGCGTCGCCGTGATCACGGTCAACTACCTGGCGCACCTGCCGTTCATGGCCCACGGCTCGCCGTGGGGGCTCGTCGTCGGCCTGGCGGCGATCTTCGTCGGCTTCCTGCTCGCGACCAGATACCACTGAGCCTGCCGCGCCGGGGCGCCCCCTGACGGGGAACCACCCCGCCGGCTCACCCGGCCCGCCGAAGGGGGCCGGACCGCGTCAGCCCAGCCGCTCGATGATGGTGGCGTTGGCCAGCCCGCCGCCCTCGCACATGGTGAGCAGCCCGTAGCGGCCGTTGGTGCGCTCGAGCTCGTTGAGCAGCGTCGCCGTCAGCTTGCCGCCCGAGGCGCCCAGCGGGTGGCCGAGGGCGATGGCGCCGCCGTTGGGGTTCACGATCTCCATGTTGGGGTGGTGCTCCTTCTCCCACGCCAGCACGACCGAGGCGAAGGCCTCGTTGATCTCCACCGCGTCGATGTCGTCCATGGTGAGCTTGGCCCGCTCGAGCACGCTGGTCGTCGCCGGGATGGGACCGGTCAGCATGGTCACGGGGTCCACGCCGGCCAGCGCGAAGGCGTGGAAGCGGGCGCGCGGGCGCAGCCCGAGAGCGTTCGCCTTCTCCTCGCTCATGATGAGGACGGCCGAGGCGCCGTCGGTGATCTGCGACGAGTTCCCGGCGGTGACTTTGCCGTCCTCCTTGAAGGCGGGCTTCAGGTTGGCCAGGGCCTCCACCGTGGAGTCGGGCCGGATGCCCTCGTCGGTGGCGAAGAGCTCGTCGGTGTCGTTGCCCTCGTCATCGCGGACGGCGACGGGGATGATCTCGTTCTCGAACCGGCCCTCGGCCGTCGCCCGGGCCGCACGCTGGTGGCTCTGCACCGAGAACGCGTCGAGTTCCTGGCGCGAGATGCCCCACTGGTCGGCGATCATCTCGGCGCCGATACCCTGGCCCTTGAGTTGGCTGTGCCCGTCCTCGCCGGTGTAGCGCGCCATCATGCGGGGGCCGAAGGGGAACCCGTAGTCGCGTACCACCGACGAGCCCATGGGGGTGTGGGTCATGGACTCGATCCCGGCGGCCACGACGATGTCGTAGGCACCGGCCATCACGCCCTGGGCGGCGAAGTGCACCGCCTGCTGCGAGGAGCCGCACTGGCGGTCGATGGTCGTGGCGGGCACCGACTCGGGCCAGCCGGCGGCCAGCACGGCGTTGCGCCCCACGTTGAGGGACTGCTCGGACACCTGCATGACGCAGCCCATGATCACGTCGTCGACGAAGGCGGGGTCGAGCTTGTTGCGCTCCGCCACGGCCCTGAGGGCCTCGGAGGCGAGGTCGACGGCGTGCCAGTTGCGCAGCTTCCCGTTGCGCTTGGCGCCGGCGGTCCGGACGGCGTCGACGATGACTGCGGTGGTCATGGTGGGTCTCCTCCCGATTCCGGCGGGCCGCTCCCTGGCCGGTTTGGATCGGAGACCATCCTACCTGGGCCGCTCCGGAGGGCCATCGGGACCGGGGGTCCCGGCGGCCGGCCGGTAGGGTCTGGCCCCGATGGGGCGCACCCGCAAGGACATGGACCGCTGGTTGGGCGACGGCGGCATGCCCGTCATCGACCTCGTCGGAGGCGCCTTCACCGGCTACGGGGTGGACGGGGAGGACCTGGGCTGGGTCAGCGGGACCTTCAAGCCCACCGATCTGGCGTGTAACCCCCACGGGGTCACCCAGGCCGGGATCCACTCCCTCCTGCTCGATGCCGCCATGAACTTCGCGATCAATGCCGCCCTTCCGGGCCGGGCCCGCACGCGGGGCACGCTCGAGATGAAGACCGAGTGCATGCGGCCCGCCCTGAAGGGCGACCTGTTCACGTTGCGCGGCGAGGTCGTGCGGATGGCCAAGCAGGTGGCCTACGGCGAGGCGACTGTGCGTGCCGCCGACGGCACGCTTATCAGCCGGGCCACCGGGACCTTTCTCCTGCATCGCCCCGAACCCGACCCCGCCTGACCCCTACCGCGTGCCGGCGCCCGGGCCGGGGGTGTGCAACGTCTGCTGCGGCCCCTCGGGTGACGGCCGGGCCGTGTGCTTCGCCTGCCGCCGGGTGGGCGGGCGACTCGGCCTCCCGCTCGCCCCCGTCCTGGCGGTGCGCCTGTGCCCCCTGCCCAGTCCTCTCTACGCCGTCCTCATGGGGTACAAGGAGTCACCGGTCAGCGAGGCCCGCCGGCGCTTCGGCCCGATGGTGCTCGCGCTGTTCGACCGCTTCCTGGCCTGCCATGCCCCCTGCGTGGCCGCCGCCGCGGGCGGTCCCCCGGCGCTCGTGCTCGCGGTGCCCTCCTCGTCGCGACCCGGTGGCTCGCCGCTCAATCGTGTGGAAGGGCTGGCACCGGCCGTCTGCGCGCGGGTTGCCGGCGCCGTCTGGTCGCCCCAGCTGCTCGCCCGCTCCGGGGCGCCCGTCGGCCACATGCGCCCCGAGTCGCGGGCGTTCGCGGTCCCGGCGGCGCTGCGACCCGCCGTGGCCGGTCGGCGCGTGCTGCTGCTCGACGACACCTACGTCAGCGGTGCCCGGGCGCAGAGCGCGGCGGCGGCTCTGCGCCGGGCCGGCGCCATCTCGGTCGTGATCCTCGCCCTGGGCCGGGTCCTGCGGCCGGATCGCTCCGACGCGCACGCCCGCTTCCTCTGCCGGTGCCGCGCACCCGTTGACGCCTCCGTTCCGCGGCCGGCTCCGTGCTGTCGGTGCGTTCAGACGGGAGCGCCGACCGAGTAGCGCACGCCGGTCAGCTCCTCGGACGCCCGCCACAGCGCGGCGGCCGCCACCTCGTCGCGGGCCCGGCGCGAGGGCCTCGCCACGGACGGCGGGCCGTAGAGCCCGAACAGCCGCGCCGGGCCGATGTACTGCCCCGGACGGATGGCTGCCGCCGTGGCGGCGCACAGGATCGGGAGGGCCCCGGTGGCGGTCGACTGCCCGAGCACCGTGCCGGCGGCACGCCCGAGCTTGCGCCGCAGGCGGCTGTTGCCCAGCGCGGCGCCGCCGCCGGCGAGATTGCTGCGGGTCCAGCCGGGGTGCGCGGCCACGGCCAGTGTCGGGAGGCCCGCCGCGCCGAGCCGGCGGCTGAGCTCCGCGGTGAACAGCAGGTTGGCCAGCTTCGACGTGCTGTAGCTGAGCCAGGTGCTGCGCGACGACGCGCCGGTCGGGTCGCTGCGGTCGAGCCGGCCCATGCGGTGCAGGTGTGAGCTCACGGTGACGATGCGCGAGCGCTCGGTCGTGACGATCCGGTCGAGCAGCAGGCCGGTGAGGGCGAAGTGGCCGAAGTGGTTCGTGCCCATCTGCAACTCGAACCCGTCGGGCGTCAGCCGGTAGGGGGTTCCCATGACCCCGGCGTTGTTGACCAGCACGTCGAGGCGCGCGTGTGCGGAGAGCACGGTAGCCGCGGCTCGGCGCACCGACACGAGGTCGGCCAGATCGAGCTCCAGCAGCTCGAGGGAGCTGCGGTCGAGCTCGCTCTCCAACTTGTCGCGGGCCCGGCGCGCCTTCTCCTGGTCGCGGCAGGCGAGGATCACGTGCGCCCCGTGGTCGGCCAGCGCCTTGGCGGTCTCGTAGCCGATGCCGCTGTTGGCGCCCGTGACCAGCGTCACCCGGCCGGTGAGGTCGCCCATGTCGTCAGTGCCCCAGGTGGCGCTGCCGGTCGCCTCGCCCCCCGCGATACGGCTCACGCGTTGCCGATGTGGTCCGACGGCACCGAGCCGAGCTTCCCGGCCTCGAAGTCCTCGAAGGCCTGAATGATCTCGGCCCGGGTGTTCATCACGAAGGGCCCGTGCGCGTACACGGGTTCCCCGATCGGCCGGCCTCCGAGGACCAGGACGTCGAGGGCCGGATGGCGCGACTCCTGCACGGGGTCGGCCCGCAGCACCAGGGCATCGCCGCCCCCGTGGACGGCCAGCTGCCCGCTGTGCAGCGGCCTGGCGTCCGGACCCACCGCGCCGCTCCCCGAGAGGGCGTACACGAGTGCGTTGAACTCGGGCGGCCACGGCAGGACCAGTTCCGCCCCGGGCTGCACGGTCGCGTGCACCAGGGAGATCGGTGTGTGCGTGGCGCCGGGCCCGCGGTGCCCCGCCACGTCACCCGCGATGACCCGGGCCAGTGCGCCGCCGTCGGGCGAGGTGAGGAGCACGACGTCGCCCGCTTCGAGGTCCTGGTAGCGCGGGTCGATCATCTTGTCGGCGGAGGGCAGGTTCACCCACAGCTGAATGCCGTGGAACAGACCGCCGCTGGCGATGAGCTGCTCGGGCGGTCGCTCAATGTGCAGAATGCCCGAACCGGCGGTCATCCATTGGGTCGACCCGTTCGTGATCAGCCCGCCCCCACCGATGGAGTCCTGGTGCTGGAAGGTGCCGTCGATCATGTAGGTCACGGTCTCGAAGCCCCGGTGGGGGTGCCACGGGGTGCCCTTCGGCTCTCCGGGGGCGTACTCCACCTCACCCATCTGGTCCATGTGGATGAAGGGGTCGAGGTCTGCCGGCGGCACCCCCGCGAAGGCGCGGTGCACCGGGAAACCCTCGCCCTCGAAGCCGGAGGGCGCGTCGCTGACGCTCTTCACCGGTCGGAGGGCGGCCGGCCCCGGCGTCTCGATGCGCGGGAGGGCCAGGGTGTCGGGGACGGTCACTGCGGGCATTTGGGGGCCTCACTCTCTGTCGCGGGACGCTCGCGCCGGACGCGCCCCTCCGGGATCCGGCGGACGTCGCCTCGGCGACATTTGTGCAACACGGCGCGGCGCGGTTCTGTTCCGGGTGGCGTCACGTGCGTCCCGCCGAGCGATCGTCCTGCCGGGCGATCAGGAGGCGTCGAGCCGGCCGACCTGTTCGAGCGTCAGCGAGATGTCGGCGGCGGCCGGGGACGCGATGGCTGTCTCGGGGCGGCTGCTGCCGGGGATCGGGATCACCCGGGATCCCTTGGCCAGCATCCAGGCCAGGGTGACCTGCTGGGGGCTCGCGCCCACCTCGGCGGCGACCTCGGCGAACGCCGGGTGGTCCCTCCGTATGGCGTCGGCGTTGCCGATGCCGCCCAGGGGGCTCCACGGGATGAACGCGATGCCGAGCCGCTCGCAGTGCTCGAGCTCGCCCTCCGAGGAACGGAACCGGGGCGAGAACTCGTTCTGCACGCTCACCAGCCGGCCCCCGAGCACCTGCTGGGCCTCGTCGATCCGCGCCACGGAGGCGTTGGACACCCCGGCCATCAAGATCTTGCCCTCGTCGAGGAGGTCGGCCAGCGCGCCGACCGACTCCGCCCACGGGACGGAGGGGTCGGGTCGGTGGTACTGGTAGAGGCCGATCGCGTCCACGCCGAGCCGCTTCAACGACGCCTCGCAGGCCTCCTTCACGTAGGCCGGATCGCCGTGCACGGTCCAGCTGCCGTCGCCCGGCCGCCGGTGCCCGCCCTTGGTGGCCACCAGCACGTCGTCGGTGGGCCCCGGGTAGGAGGCCAGGGCCTCGGCGACCAGCAGCTCGCCGTGGCCGTGCTCCTGCACGCCGAGCGAGTAGGCGTCCGCGGTGTCGATGATGGTCACGCCGGCGTCGAGGGAGGCGTGAACGGTGGCGATCGCCTGACGGCGGTCGGGCCGGCCCTCAATGGAGAGGGGCATCTCGCCCAGCCCGATGGCGCTGACGGTCCGGTCACCGATTGGACGCTGTTGCATCTGCTCCTCCTCGTGGTGCTGTGGCGCCGCCGTCCGCGGGAGCGTGCCGACGCCGATCTCTCCGTGTACTGGCTGACCACGTGGTTACTACCCGACCACGTGGAACGCAATCCGGTAGAGCAGGGTGTCGTCGGCGATCGGTCCGGCATGTGCGGCGCGCCGCCGCAGCGTCTCCCGGTCGGGCTCGCCGGCCCGGTGCACGTCGGCATCGGAGATCTCGGCGAAGGCCACCAGGTCCATGCCGTCGACCTCAATCTCGACCCGGCCCACGCGGTAGCGCCCGCCCACCTTGGCGTGGGGCCGCCGCCAGAGACGGTAGGAGACCGTGATGTCGCCCGCTGCGACGTCGTCGTGCAGCTCCCGGCTGAACTCCATGAGGGGCAACGGTAGGCGGCGGCCCGGCGGCGTCAGTACTGCCAGACCCTGACCCAGTCGATCTTCATGGTGTCGGGCAGCGGCGTCGTGCCAGCTTGGAACGTGTCGTCGCCGTCCATGCCGAGGGCCGAGGTGAAGGCGAGGAAGAACGGCTGGTTGAACGGCTCCGGCGCCGTATCGGGATAGGTGACGTACGGCGAGTAGTCGTCGGTCAGGCAGGGCACACCGTTGTAGTAGGTCGTGAGGGTGGTCGGGGTCCAGGACAGGGCGTAGGTGTTGAACTGCCCGGCCGTGGTGTCCCCCGCCAGGGTGCAGCCGTTCGTCGCGGTCGCGTCGGGGTCGTTGCTCGACCCTGGGTAGTGCACAGCCGGGACGTCGTCGGCGGGGTAGCTGGAGTAGAACTCGCCGTAGTCGATCTCCCCGCTGTTGGGCCACGGGCCGTAGAGGGTCTCGTTCTCCGGATACAGCCACAGCGTCTCCTGCAGGCCGGGAACGGACGTCGATGGCATTTCCGCACGGACCTCGAAATAGCCGTACTTCTGGCTGAAGAGGTTGTACGACTCGATCATGCCGCCTTCGTAGGACGTGTCGAGGCTCGCGCCGCCAGGCTGGTCACACGTCGTGTAGGGCGAGACCTCGACGACGGAGAGGTCGAGGTAGCCACCTGACTCGGAGATCGTGCTGGGGTTGTCGACGTAGCAGACCTGGGACAGGAAGGGCCCGCTCAGATAATTGCTGGTGCTGGTCAGCACCGGCTGCCACTTGCTGGTGTCGAGGGACGACCCGTTGAACTCGTCGTCGAACGTGCACGACCATGTCCCGCTCGGTGGTGCGATGGGGGGTGCGGTGCCCGCGCAGGCCTCCGTGCCGGGCGAGGGAGGCTCTGTCGTCGTGCTGGTCGGGTCGGTCGTCGTGGTCGCGCCCGTCGCGCTGGGCTCGGCAGGCTCGCTGGGTGCGCCGGGCACGCTGGTCGTCGTGGCCGGGATCGTCGGCGCGGGCGGGGTCGTCGTCGTGGTCGTCGTGGTCGCGCACATGTTCAGGAGCTGCTCCAACACGTTGCAGTCCGTGGTCGGCGCTGCGGGTGTGGCCGCAACGGCAAGGCTCTCTTTCGCGGCCGGCGGGCTCGCCGGGTGCGGCGATCCGGCTGAGGCGATGCCGACGACCGCCACCACTCCGGCAAGGAGGAGCGCGGCGCCGCAGAGCGATCGTGCACCGAACCGAGTCTTCGCACCATGCGTGCGACTCCCTTCCGACATCCCGCTCTCCCTCTTGCTGTTGGGCCGCACGCCCGCTGTCGAGGACCCCCGGCCGGTCCCCTTGGAAACCGCACGCAGCCGGAAAACTTGTCCCGGAATTGTCCTCGCCGCCCCGTGGAGAGCCGCCCGGAGTCGTCATAGGTTGTCCAATATCGAACCGAACGACCGTTGGCTTGGTCAGTACGACCCGGGCGAGGCAGTGCAGAAATCTGCACACGGCTCCCTGTCGATGACGATCGCCGAGGTGGGTCGGGGCGCGGTACCACATCGACGCCCCGGTAGTCCTCGAGCACGTCGGTCGTCAGCTCCATGCCGAGGCGGCCGGCGAGGATGCCCGCCACGGTCTGGTCGTGGCGATGTCCGCAGACATCGGAGTCAGTGGGCACCGCGCCGAGCGGTTCCACGTCACGTCTCGTCGTCGTCCCAAGAAACAGCGGGACCCTGCGGACTATGTGGGAGGCCATTGTTGGGACGAAGTTGGACAGAACCGCTGAGGCGGCCATGCTGGCGCGTCACATGAGGCGAAGATCCCGGGCGGTTGTTCCCGGTAGCTCGAATCGACCGACATGACGGGACCCGCGTAGATTCATCGCGTGCCGCCTGTTGTCGAGGTCCATCGACTGCGCAAGTCGTACGGCGACGTGGAGCGGATCCACGGCATCGACTTCGAGGTACGCGGCGAGGAGATTCTCGGGTTCCTCGGGACGAACGAACGGGGCCGGCAAGACCACCACCATCGAGATCCTTGAGGGCTACCGTCCCCGCAACGCCGGCGACGTCTCGGTGCTCGGCGTCGACCCCGCCCATCCCAACCGCGCGTGGCGAAACCGGATAGGCCTCGTGCTCCAGGAGTGCGAGCTCAGCCCCCATTACACCGTGCGCGAGACGCTCTCCATGTTCTCCCGCTATTTCGAGAGTCCAACGGATGTCGAGGCGGTCGTCGCCTTGGTGGGGCTGGTCGACAAGGCGGGCGACCGGGTGGCGCAGCTCTCGGGCGGGCAGAAGCGGCGCCTCGACGTCGGCCTCGGACTCGTCGGCGACCCTGAGCTGCTCTTCCTCGACGAGCCGACGACCGGCCTCGACCCCTCGGCGCGGCGCGAGATGTGGGAGATGATGGAAGGGCTGCGGGACGCGGGCAAGACGATCCTCCTCACGACGCACTACATGGACGAGGCCGAGCATTTGGCCGATCGCATCATCATTCTGCGACAGGGCGAGATTGTGGCCCAGGGTACCTCGGGCGAGTTGCGGGACAGCCTGGGCGACGTAACGCACATCGCCTTCCGCGTCCGGACGGATGCCCGTCTCGACCTGCTCGGCATGGAGGCGGATATCTCGGCGCATCTCGACGGTGTTCTTGTCCGCATCGCCTCGAAGAGCGTCCAGGCCGATCTGGGTCGCGTGTTGCATTGGGCCGACGGGCAGGCACTGGAGCTCGCCGACCTGGAGGTGGTCCGCCCAACACTCGATGACGTCTTCGTCGAGTTGGCGGAGGCTCCGCCCGAGGAAGTGCGCGGGCAGTGAGCGACGTCTCGCTCGCGGTCGCGCAGACGAGGTACTCCGTCAAGGGCTACCTGCGCGACCCCTCGGCGCTCGTCTTCACGATCATCATGCCCGTCGTCCTGTTGCTCTTGTTCAACGCGATCTTCCACGGCAACACCCTCTTCGACGGTATCCATGTGAAGTCGGCCGCCTACTACACCGCCTCGATCATCGCCTACACCATCATGCTGAACGGGTTTGGTTCGCTCGTGATCCGGATCGCCACCGACCGAGAGGCGGGTCAGCTGAAGCGCTACCGCGGCACCCCCATGCCGAGCTGGGTCTACCTCTTCGCGGAGATCGGGCGGTCGGTGGTGACGATCGTCGTGACCTCGGGAGTGCTGCTCGCCGTCGGGGCTCTCTTCTACGGCGTGACGGTCTCGGGCCACATGGTCGTCGGGCTCGTGGTGTACGTGGTCGTCGGCACGGCGTGCTTCGCCGCTTTGGGACTCGCGCTGGCGCGTGCCTGCCCGACCACTGACAGCGCGTCGGCCGTCGGACCGTTCTCGACCGTCGTGCTCGCCTTTCTCTCGGGTGTGTTCATCCCCGTCGCGATCATGCCGGCGTGGCTGCTCGACGTCGGCAAGGTCTTCCCGCTCGAACACCTGGCGCGCGGGCTCCAACTGGCGTTCCTCGTGCCGGGCTCCACCGGGCTGACGGGGACGAACCTTGCCGTGCTCGTCGCGTGGGGTGCCGTCGGCCTCCTCGTCGCCATCCGCACGTTCCGCTGGGAACCGCTCGCGGCCGGCGCGTGTTGAGGTCGCCGAAAGCGCCGCCCAGGACACAGTGAACCTCGACCAGGACACAGTGAACCTCGACGTCGTTTCGGATGAAGGACGACGACGAGGATGACCCGGAGGCTCTGCGAGATCCCGACGCCGTGTTCACTTCGATGGTGGGCCCGGGGGATTGGTGGGGCCAGCTGGAATCGAACCAGCGACCTCAGCATTATCAGGGAGCTCAGCGGAGTCCCGGTGCGTCCCGGAGGATCCCGTCGAGTCCCAGTCTGTCCTGGTCACCGAGCGTCCGAACGGCTGACCTGAGACGGACCGAGATGGAGCGGGACGACCTGGGACCCACACGTTGGGACAAAGTTGGGACAGCTCGGCGGGAACAGCAACGGAGGCCGCCACGAACTCCCTGTCACGAGGCGAGCGCAGGGTCCAGCATCGCCTGCGCGAACCGGAAGGCGCCCGACGAGTACACGTTGCACACGGCGACGTATCCCTCAATGGTCGTGTCCCCGTCTGGACAGAAGTGCACCCCGTCTGGCGAACGGACCACGTTCGTGCCCGAGGGCCCGGTGCAGGGTTCGGTGGGAAGACAAGGAAGGGTCCACGTGAAGACCCCGTTTGCCATGACTGCCTGGCCGGCATCGACGTAGGTGACGCCGGGGTTGGCCGCCGCCACCGACGCGTACAGCTGATTCAGATCGGCGACATCCTGGTTCTGGGTGCTCGACGCGTTGTAGGGAATGCCGATGAGGAACACCTCCGTCCCGTACGGGCGAAAGATGTCGATCGCCGTCTGAATGTCCGTTTGATACTTCGCGTAGTACTGCGGCGAACCGATCGGATCACCCGTCATGCACGGCGTGAAGTTGTCACCGCTGAATTCGAGGACCGCCGCTGTTGGCTGCCAGGTGGTTACGTCAGACTCCATGTTCGCCAGCAGGTCACATGGGGCAAGCCCCCCATACGTCTGCTCGAGAGCGGAGGCGCCGGCCGCTTGCGCCAGGGACGAGAAATATACGCCCGCCTCCATGCCCAGCGAGTCCCCGTAGAGGGCGATCCTGGGTGGCCCTGGCGGCGGGAGGTCTGCGGCCGAGCCCTCGAACGCGGCGTCCCCGAAGGCGAAGATGCCGCCATCGGAAGCCGCCACCCAGTACCCGCTGCTGTCAGCCGCCTCCGCCATCCCCACCACGGGCTTGTTCAGGCGGAGTGAGCCGGCCGAGCCGTAGAAGTTGGCGTCGCCGTAGGCGAAGATGCCTCCGTCGGAGGCCACCAGCCAGTAGCCGCCGCCGTCAGCGGTGGCAGCCATCCCCACCACGGGCTTGTTCAGTGGCCGAGCGCCAGCCGAGCCGTAGAAGCTGGCGTCGCCGTAGGCGAAGATCCCGCCGTCGCTCGCCACAAGCCAGTAGCCCCCGCCGTCCGGGGTGGTCGTCATGCCCACGATGGGCCTATTGAGCGTCAGATTCCCCGTCGAGCCGTAGAAGCCGGCGTCGCCGTAGTTGAAGACGCCGCCATCGGACGCCACCTCCCAATACCCCTTACCGTCAGGGGTGGCCGCCATGGCCACCACCGGCGCATTGAGATGCCGGCCGCCCATCGATCCCTCGACTGCAGCGTCGCCATAGTTGAAGACGCCGCCATCGGACGCCACCTCCCAATACCCCTTGCCGTCAGGGGTGGCCGCCATGCCCACCACCGGCGCATTGAGATGCCGGCCGCCCATCGACCCCTCGAATGCAGCGTCCCCGAAGGCGAAGACGCCGCCATCGGACGCCACCTCCCAATACCCCTTGCCGTCAGGGGTGGCCGCCATGCCCACAATGGGGTGGTCTAGGTCGCTGGCTGCGGCCAGCCCCCCCGGAACGAGGGCACACACGCTGCCGATCACCGCGGACGCGACGGTGACACGAGCAAACCTCAGCACGGTCAAAGTGTGGCAGACAGATAAAGGTGTGGCAGACAGATAAAGGTGTGGCAGACAGATAAAAGTGTGCGAGAGGGTGCGTCCAGTCTCCTTGACGGGCTTCCCCTCCCGGCATGTTCGTGCGGGTCGTGCCGGTCGTGCTCCCATCTGGGAGGTCGCGCCGCTGCTCCTGTTGGTGGGCGCAGAAATGTCGGCGCTGCCCAGCGCCCTCGGGCTCTCAGGGCGAACCGACTCGCTTGATCGACCTCCGCACACAGTCTTGCGATGAGGCAGTTGAGGCTGCTGGCATCGTGTGGGCTTCTGAATCCACGATTGCGGGCACGTAACCAGCTGGGGGAAACTTCGCGGGCTTTGGAGTGGGGCTAGCTGGAATCGAACCAGCGACCTCAGCATTATCAGGGAGGTCAGCGGGTTCCCGCTGCGTCCAACTGATCCCACTCAGTCCCAGTCTGTCCAGGTGACCCCGCGGCCGAGCGCCCGAACCGAGACTCACCGGGACGCAGAAGGACGCTCGGGGAATCAATTGTTGGGACAGAGTTGGGACAGATTCGGAGCTGTAGCAATGAGGTTTCTGCCGTTCCGATGTCCGCCCACCGGTACCAGCTCCTCAAGGTCAGGCGAAGCGAGTGCACCACGATGCGCGGTTGGGGAGGCCGGTCGAAGGCCGCCCAGAGGGTTTGGCCTTGACAAGCGCGATCACAAGTGAGTTGCAGCCACAATCGAAGTGGATGCCCGCCAGGGGGTCCTGCTTACCATTGGCTCTCGCCGTGGTGACTTGATGGGTGGAGGTGCACGGCTGCAGACACGCTCACATCACGTAAAAGGTGGCGGAGACGGTCAGGGTGGACGGCTGAGTGGCGTCCCGGCACGCAGGGACGAGGTCGTAGCTCGGAGGGCCGTTGAACGGACCGCTGACGCTCGTCGTGCTTTCTGCTGGCGTGATCTCGACATCCAAAGGCCCGGGAGGTGCGCCGCACCAGTTGGCCCAGTCAATGTTGAGGCCAGCGGTGGTACCGGGCTTCAGAAGCACGGCGCTGCTGGCTTGGCTCACCGGTGGGACCGTTGTGATGGCCAGGGCGGAGCCGCCGCTCGTCACGAGCGTGACCGACGGAATACCTGAAAGTACGCAGGCGCGTGTGCCGGTGTTCGTGAACACCGCGGTCCCCAGTGCCACGCCGACGAGCCCGCCGGCCTGGCGGCCCCCGTGCACGCTGAGCTGCGAAACGGCGCACATGGGCGTGCCCACGGGGATGACGGCTGCTCTTGCGCCAGGAGGGGCGGTGGGCGGGAGTGAGGGGTTTCGTTCGACGGGGCTGACCAGCACTGTGGAGGGCCGCCGACGGTCGTCACAACGGGCGGCACCTAAGAAGGCGAGCACCGAGCTGAGGGGATGGACGAGCACATGGCCCACCCCGGGAAGGGTCAACCAGACGGTGAGCTTGCCCGGAGAGGGCCGACACCAATTGAACCACTGGATGGTTACTTGGGTCCCTTGCTGTTGTCGAGGGGGCAAGGTCACGGCCGTGGGGTGCTTGATCGCCGGCAACGTCATGTGCGACCCGACATCTTCAAGCCGCACGTCGAGCTTTCGACCCTTCTGGTCTTTCAGTTCGACCTGCGGATAACCCCGGAGGGAACAGGTGCGAGGCCCCAGGTTGGCCAAGTAGATGGGACCGAGCAGAGACCCTGTGGCACCCAACCAGTAGCCCGAAGCGTAGAGCTCCGCCGACGTACAGGCCCCTCTGAGGGGAGCGGCGCCCCCGGCGCCCAAGTTATTCGGGACAATAGTCAGAGCAATCGACACCACGAACGGCACGACGCCCAGAGCAAGTCGCTTCATGCCACTTCACCGACTAGTCCGGGTGCTCCCCGGAGCGGTGTTGAACACGATCCACTAACCGTCAACGAGCCGGAGTCCTGGTTCGTTGACGGTTTGGACGGACGGCGATCTCGCTGAATGCCTCACGCGTCTTCTCGACATCAAAGGATGTGGAGACGATCGGATTGCCTTTGTCACCGCCCACAGCGAGGAGCTGGCGGCCTTGGAGCGGGTCCAAGAGAAGCAACAGAGTGAGCCCTTGGACCCCCGGCGCCGGCCTCTGTCGGTTCAAAGCGCCCTGCTTCACGGAAGTGGGGCCGTTGGAGGACTGATGCCGATGAAGTGGTGACCTCCGTCTTGCGTCATGAGCAGCAGCGACTGGTTGCCAATGGTCGCGACGGCCCAACCCTTTGCTGGCGACACGAACTGGAGAGGCGCTGATGAAGCGGCGATCGGCTGTCCCCCGACAGTGACGGTGGCGGTTCCTATACCGATGAAAGAGAGGCTCGGCACTATCGAATCCCAATTGATTCCGCTATCGGTCGTGGTGAGCAGCTTGCCACCTCCCCAGTAGGTCGACGAACTCACGTCGATTACGGCGAACGGCTCTTCGGTTGGCGATACGCAGTCCTCACACGGTGAAATTTGCGAGCCTGCGATCCCCATTCTGACCGGAGCTGCGGTGAAGGGGCTCTCCTGGGCGGCCCAGGTTGATCCGCCGTCGGACGTTCGCTCCAGATCGGCATTTCCGTGTTCCGGTACCGCCAGCATTACTCCGTCAGCGCCGAAGAAGACGGGCAGGGTCAGCGTCTGCCAGCCGCTCGGTACAGGCGTGCTCGTGGATGGCGTGGGCAGGTCGATCTGGTGCCAGGTACTTCCGCCATCGGTGGTACGGAACAGAATCGTGCCGTTGGGACTAGTTCCCCATCCAAGCTGCGAATTGTCGAAGGTGAGCCTTGCAATGGGAGCTTTGGCGTCGACCACGTGCCACGTCACCCCTCCATCGGTGGACGCGAAGAGCACGGAATAAGGAGCCGTCCCCTCAGGGACATACGGCTGAACGGTGAGCCATCCGTCAAGGGCGTTGATGAACGTGACCGACTTAGCTCCATTCCAACCTCTCGGAACCAGCGAGGAGGGAAGGGGCGTCACTTGCCACGTCGCACCGCCGTCAACGGTCCTGTCGACTTGTAGTCCATTTTCTGTGCTTGCCACGACCCAGCCGTGTTGCAGATCGAGATAATCGATGCTCATGAAGTCAGCCAGCGGATCTCCGGCGCTCGGAGGTGAAGTCAGCGTCCAGCTGCCACCGTCATCGGTGCTCGTGAACAGACCGTCGCCGTCGAGGACCCAGACGCCATCGGAACCCATGATTCCCAACGCACCGACGGCCGGGCCTCCATGATTCTTAAGCTCAGTGCGTCCCGCGGTCAGAGCCATGGCGAGGGGCGAGAGGCTGCGCTTTGGTGTCTGTGCGGGAAGGAACGAAAGGAGAAGTCCCGCAGCCAGCGCCACGACTGCGACGACAATGCCCAGCGAGGTGATCCGTCGCCGCTGTCGCCGGTGAACGTGACGAAGCAGTTCCTCAGGAGACGGAGGGTCGGGCACTGGGATCTGGTCCGCCAGTCTTGCGAGGGAACTTGGCAGGTCAGGCATCGTCGCCCCTTCCTGTTTCAAGTTCCAAGCCCACGACGGTTCGGAGCTTCGCGCGAGCAGAATGGAGAGCGGCGGCGACGGTTCCCGGTGCCACGCCCATCATTCGAGCAACTTCGTCTTGTCGAAGGTCGAGAAAATAGTGAAGGACGACGGCAGTTCGCTCGCGAAGGGGGAGCCGAGATAAAGCGTCCCAGAGTTCAACCTGGCTGTCCAACGACAACGTATGTGGTTGAGCATGGCGACGGATGAGCCTTCCCTCAAGGTGGCGTCGTCGGAGTGTGCGGCGAAGGACATTCAATCCAACGGTGTAGGTCCATCCGGTAGGAGATGCCATGACACTCACCTGACCCCACCGCTCCAGTGCTCGCGCGAAAGCCTCAGACGCGGCGTCAATCGCCAGTTCTCGGTCCCTGCCGATCAAGAACAGGGCGCGCACAACACGCGGAAACTCATCCCTGTACCAGGGCTCAAATGACCGGGGAGTAAGGCCACCTGAGCCCTGAGTGCTCGACCCCTTGTCGGCTCCGGTCATGGTTCGGCTCTCACGTTCTGTCAACTTGGAACAAGTTCTGAGCGATCCGAATCCTTTAGTCCTTTCTGGCCCGTTTCGGAAGACGAACTCATGTTCGAGCGAGCCTGCTAGCTAGGCGGAGGCTGGCTGAGCCACTGAACTGAGCCAGGAACTGCCTCGTCAGGACCTCGCAGAACCCGAGCGTCACCCGACGTGCTGCGCCCGAGTCAAGTGGGAACGGCATCCGATCAAGTTGCCCCTCGCGATGGGTGTTAGTGCCAGTCGCCAGCACTTGGACCCGGCCCTACGAGTTGAGAGTTCCCAGCGCAGGAATGTTGGTACCGCCGTTCACAGCGTGGTTGTCGACCTACACCATTCCGGACTGGGTCACCGTGACAACTGAAGGACGGAAGGTGCTCGTGGTTCCGGGATCGAGTTGTGGGTGAGGTTCTGACAAGTGTCAGGCCACTGGATCGACGCCGGTCCCGACCACCGAGTAAGTCCAGTTCAGATGGGGTGGGGCTAGCTGGAATCGAACCAGCGACCTCAGCATTATCAGGGAGATCCGAAGATTCTCCCCTAGTCCCGGTGCATGCCGTCACGTGCTGATTTCGCTGGTCTTCGAGCGACCGCGAGTTTGAGCGCGGGACGCGCTGGGACCCAGCGGGACGCGCTGGCACCCAATTGTTGGGATGAAGTTGGGACCGAGAATCCAATTCTCGCGGAACGCAGCATTGAAATTGCGACGTGTATCCCAACAGGTCCCCGGCCATCCCAACAGATGGGTGTGCGTCTGGAATCGGTTGAGTGTAGCGAAGTTCGCACAACGACTACGCCCCGTACGGGCACCATGGGGGCAGGGTGCTAACGAGTACGAAACGGGTGGCTTGTCGTCGCTTCGTAGACATTCCAAGCGACCCGAGCAAACAGCTGGACCATGTCCAGAGCGTCTTCCAATGTGCGGTATTCCGCCGAGACGATCAGACCAAAGCCGCCGGTTGCCCGGAACCACATCTCGCCGTCGTGCTCTACGAGATCGATCTGAGCGGTCGGCCCGCCTCCCATCCGCAGCTCGCAGTAGTCAGCCCAGGTGCCGTTGGAGTCGAGTTCAGAGCGGACGTGAGCGACCAGCTGCTCTGGGGAGAGACCCGAACTGGCGACCCACGGCTTGAACCAGAACTGTCGGCGATCGGCTCCGCTGGAGGCGTTCTGTCGGATTTGAGCCGAGTCGTACGAACTTTCAGGAGGACGGCCATTCATGGTCACATCTTTACCAAGCTCGTGCCGGGGTGCCCTCGTACGCCGGGACGGGGTGCCACCGCTCGGCACCATGGGGCTAAAGGCAAATGGGGTTTTCCAACTTCTTGTCCTGCTCGGAAGCAGGTGATTCAGCGAATCCTGAACGAGAGCCGATACTGATGATCGTGGACTCGGGGATCACAGGATGGCGACGTGTACGGGTCGTGGCTGGGTTGATCGGTGCTGCCTTCGGCTTTGTAGTCGTCGTGTTGTCGCTGTTGCCAGGAGCGCCGTATCTGCCTGATGGCGTGGAGTTCATCCCCTTCGTGATGGTCTTCCCTCTCTTCGGGTGGGCGGTGATCGAACGTGCTCAGGACCAAACGGCCCGCCGGAAAGGCCAGCCTCGGCAGAAGTGGTACGAGCGGGGAATGACCACCAACGAAGAGGCCAACCGTGGGTGGGATCAGATGTGGGCACAGGCTCACAAGTACCGGGTTGGGTTAGCGATCGCCATTCCGGTGGTCATCTTGATGTGGATCTTGATGATGTTCTCGATCGTCTCTATTCAGGGTCAGCCGGTTCACGCAGGTAATCAGTACTACCTCGATGACCACGGCTCGCACATCCCAGTCACCGAGGCGGGATACGAAGATGCCGTCGCAAAGCAGCAGCGGATCTTCTCAGCAGGGGGTACTGCGTTCCTGATTGTTGCACTCGGCATGACCCTTACGTTCGACCCAAAGAAGAGCCCCGGTAGCGGAACCGCCTGACCACCGCTTCTCCGTTCCGCTCACCAACCCTGGATCGTCCAGAAGACGTCAGCGGTACCGCCAGATTTCGGGTGCCCCCTGCCCCCGTACATTGGCCTGGGCGCAACCTGGGTAACAACGGTGGCAGGGAACTCACCGCTCAGCGATGATCTGAAGATGGACCCGGCCGAAAGAGAAGACTGGATCATGGCAGAGGAGCGCAAGCCGATTGAAGTGTCGCGCAGAATCGAAACACCGGCGGCTCTCATCTTCAAGATGCTGGTGAATCCGCAACGCCACATTGACTTCGATGGGTCCGGCATGCTCCGGGGAGCCGTCGGCGACCGTCCTATTTCCGACGTGGGCGACACCTTCGCCATGAAGATGCATCGGCTCGGTGACGACTACCTCATGCTCAACTACGTGGTGGAGTTCGAGCCAGATCAGCGCATCTTTTGGGAACCGGCTCCCGGAGATCCTTCTCGGGCTGAGGACAATGATCCATCTAAGGTCGGCATTCCTGCGGGCTACCGTTGGGGCTACATCCTCACTCCAGACGGTGACGATGCCACCGTGGTCACCGAAGTCTTCGACCCCGGCCCCTTGCCGGAAGACCTCCTGCTTGATGGCGGGGCGTGGATCAACGGGACCAATCCGCTGCTTGAGTCCATGGTGGCGAGCCTGGAGAGGCTCGAAAAGATCAGTACCGAGTAGAACTGCTGCCCGGCGCGTCTCTACGGATCGGTCTTCTTGGCTTTCGAGCAGACAGACCCCTGTCCCAGTACGCCGGGTCAGTGAGTTGAGTCCGCCAGAGTGGTGTACGAGGGGTAGCCCGGCCTGAGGGTCCCCCAGACGCGACGACCACCGCATCAATCTTCAAGTTCCGTCCAAAGAACGCGAAGGAGAAGATGCGGTGGAAG
>Ga0181538_10001476_pt1 | contig 26404 bp, 23 predicted proteins | sample PEATcosm2014_Bin_40_FD_119773 | JGI IMG/M metagenome (GOLD analysis project Ga0181538, IMG submission 119773) | Peatland microbial communities from MTU Mesocosm Facility, Houghton, MI, USA - PEATcosm2014_Bin23_30_metaG | ecosystem: Environmental > Terrestrial > Soil > Wetlands > Peat | place... | reverse complement strand
TTCTACGGCTCGCGCGGAGGCCAGCCCCTCAACGAACCCATCGTCGGCATGGCCGCGGATGCCACGGGGCTGGGCTACTGGCTCGTGGCGAGTGACGGGGGCATCTTCAACTACGGCGACGCCTCGTTCTTGGGCTCGCGCGGCGGCCAGCCCCTCAACAAGCCCATCGTGGCGATGATGAGCACCTTCGACGGCGCCGGCTACTGGCTGACCGCCTCGGACGGTGGCATCTTCGGCTACGGCGACACCGGCTTCTACGGGTCGGCGGGGAGCATCCACCTCAACGCACCCGTGGTGAGCGGCACGCCGGGCTGAGCGGGGCGCCCGGGCGGGCGCGGTCCGGCCGGAGGTCGGCAGCTCAGAAGACGGCGATCGGGTTCACCGGCGACGCCGTGCCGCGACGGAGCACCAGCGGCGCCACCGTGAGCAGGAACCCCCAGCGCCGCTCCTCGGCGCAGGCGGCAGCCAGCGCGTCGAGGTCCAGGTTGTCCATCAGGTGGAGCCCCAGGGCGACGATGCCCACGGTGTGGATCGGCATGGTCACGCCCTCGACGCGGGAGGGCAGGACGTCCGAGACGCCGTCGCTGCCCAGCGTCGCCACGTCCCGGTCGCGCAGCCACGGCAGGCACGAGGCGTCCAGCCCGGCGGCCAGGGTGCTGGCGTCCCACGGGCCGTACTCGGCCCGCCAGGGCCATCGTCCCGTGCGCACCAGGAGCGCGTCGCCGGCTCGCACCTGCAGGCCGGCCTGCACCTCGGCCGCCTCGAGGTCCTCGGGGAAGACCGCCTCGCCCGGCTCGAGTGCATCGACGCCCCGGAGCGCCGGGATGTCGAGCAGTACGCCCCGCGTCACGATCCCGGTCTGGAGGTGGTGGATGCCCAGGCGGGTCGCGCCGTGGGCGGTGACCGACTCCGCCGGGTAGCCGTTGTAGATCTTGCCCTCGTGGAAGATGTGGCACAGGGCGTCGATGTGACTGGTGGCGAAGCCGTGCGGTGCCAGGGCGATGTAGTCCGCGCCGCCGCCCTCGGACGCCGTGCCGATCATGTGGTGGGCCACCGGGTACGGGTTGTCGACCGCGGGGCGCGTGTCGAGCGGGCGGGCGCACGAGACCGTCCGCCCCACCTGGACCGTCGCGGCCGCGGCGGCGGTCACCTCGGGCGTGATCAGGTTGAGCACTCCGAGCTGGTCGTCGTCGCCCCAGCGTCCCCAGTTGGAGAGGCTGACGTGGAGGGCGAGGACGTCGCCGGCCGCCATGGGTTCGCGGGCCACGGACGGACAGTAGCCCGAGCCAATACGATCGCCCCATGACGACACTTCAAGGCGAGTACGAGCCCAGCCCATCCCAGTGGGTCCGCGACCAGGTGGCCGAGTACGAGGCGTCCGGGGGCCAGCGGGCCAACACCCTGCTCGATACGGGAATGCCCATCATCGTGGTGGCCACCCGGGGCGCCAAGAGCGGCAAGGTTCGCAAGAACCCGGTCATGAAGGTGGAGCACGACGGCGAGTACGCGCTGGTGGCCTCCAAGGGCGGGGCGCCCGAGAACCCCGAGTGGTACCACAACCTGGTGGCCCACCCCGACGAGGTCGTGATCCAGGACGGGCCCGAGCCCTTCGCGGTACACGTGCGCGAGGTCGGCGGCGACGAGAAGGCGAAGTGGTGGGTGCGCTCCGTGGCCGCGTACCCGCCCTACGCCGAGTACCAGGAGAAGACGGACCGCCAGATCCCGGTGTTCATCGCCAGCCGCAAGAACGCCTGAGGGCCTCCTTCAGCGGGCGTCGGCGAAGGCCTGCACCATGGCGGCGCGCCAGGGCACCAGGTTCGCCTTGCGCTCCAGCGGCGTCTTGCCGAGGCGCACCACGACGAGGTCGAGGGTGGGGCAGATCGTGATCGACTGCCCCTCGTAGCCCGCGGCGCGGAAGGTGCCGAGCGTGTCGCCCACGACGCCGTACCAGTGGGCGCCGTAGGGGTTGCCGTCGTCGGGGTCCACCGAGGCCCAGGTGCGGCCGTAGTCGACCCAGCCGGGCGGGAGGATCCGAACACCGTCCCACATGCCGTCGCGCAGGTACAGCAGGCCGAAGCGGGCGAAGTCGCGCACGGTGGCGCGCACGTAGGACGAGGCCACCCAGGTGCCGGCCTCGTCGAATTCGGGGTCGGCGCTCGCCATGGCGATGGGCCCGAAGAGACGGCCGTGCAGGAAGCGGGCGTAGTCCTCACCCGGCCCGACCGTCCGGGCGACGACGCCCGAGATGATGTTCGAGGTCCCCGACGAGTAATTGAACCGTGACCCCGGCGCAGCAGCCAGCGGGCGGTCGGCGGCGAAGTGGGCCATGTCGGACTGCCCCTCGCCGAAGAGCATGTGCATCACGTCGGACACCCTGTCGTCGACGTAGTCCTCCACGAAGGCGAGCCCGTCGCGCATGGCGAGCAGCTGGCGCAGCGTGATGGCATGGCGGGGGTCGTCCGGAGCCGACCACTCCGGCACCTCGGCCGGGGCGTCGAGGTCCAGCCGTCCGTCGCCGACCAGCAGGCCGACCACGGCGTGCAGCATGGACTTGGCCATCGACCAGCTGAGCAGCGGCACCTCGGCGGTCACGGGCGTCGGCGGGCGGTCGAAGTGCTCGAGGGCCCCGCCGTAGCGCTCGGCCACGACCGTGCCGCCGTGGACGACGAGCACGGCGAACGTGGTGGCGAGCGGCCCCTCGTCGTCGAAGGCCTGGTCGAGCAGCGGCGCCAGGTCCACGCCGGGTGGCGGCTCCGCCCTCGGCCACACCTCGGCCGGCCACGGAACCCCGGGCGGCTGGGCCGGCAGGGGGACGAGGCCGCTCATCTCGTGGTGGCGAGGAACTCCAGCAGCGCGGCGTTGGTCTCGGCCGGCCGCTCCTGCTGCACCCAGTGGCCGGCCCCGTCGACGACGGTGGCACCGCGGAAGTCCGGCAGCGCCTCGGCCATGGCCTCGGCTGCTCCGGGCATCATGGAGTTCACCGGGTCGAGCGACCCCGTGATGAAGGCGGTGGGCATGGTGTAGACGGAGGCCGGAATGTCCTTCGCGCGCTCCCAGTTGGCGTCCATGTTGCGGTAGAAGCTGACGGGCCCGAAGAAGCCGCTCTCCTTGAAGGCGGCGGCGTACACGTCGACGTCGGCCTCGCTGATCCAGTCCGGGAGGACGTCGGGCGCGGGCGGCAGGATGTCCATGAAGCGGGTGCCCTCGCGGGGGGCGTCGGGCAGCGGGTTCGCGTGGGCCATCCCCTCGCCGCCGGCGGCGTAGAGCATGGTGCGCAGGAACAGGCGCGGGTCCGCCTCGAACTCTGCCTCGGCGGGGCCGACGGGCTGGAAGTAGAGCATGTAGAAGAACTTCCCCTCGAAGATCACCTCGAAGATCTGCGTGGGCGGCGCGGGCGAGTTCGTGTAGGGGACGCTCATGTTGCAGATGGACGACACCCGCTCGGGCCGGAGACGCCCCATCTCCCAGACCAGCATGGCGCCCCAGTCGTGGCCGACGAAGGACGCCTGCTCGTAGCCGTAGTGGTCGAGCAGGCCCGCCATGTCGCCGGTCAGCTCGTCGGACCCGTAGTCGGTGACCTCGCCCGGACGCGCGCTGGCGCCGTAGCCGCGCAGGTCGGGGGCCATGGCCCGGTAACCGGCGTCAGCCAGCGCACCGAGCTGGTGGCGCCACGAGTACCAGAGCTCGGGGAAGCCGTGGCAGAGCACCACGGGGGGGCCGTCGGCCGGGCCGGCGACCGCCACGTGCAGGTGGATCCCGTTCGCCGGGATCTGCTCGTGCGTGATCTCAGCCACGGGGCGTCACCTCCTGCGTCTCGGCCTTCTGAGCCCTCTCCTCCTGGTGCGTCTGAATGGCCGACATCACGGCGTTGACTGCGCTGCCGATGAACTCCGGTCGGTTCTCGGCGGCCCAGTCCCGGCTCCGGGTGAGCGACGCCGCGGAGTCCCCGAAGCGCGGTGCCACGTAGCGTGCGATCAGCTCGTAGGAGTGCCGGGTGGCGGCGGTGTCGGCCCACTCGTGGCCCATGAGCAGGTAGGTGCCGAACCCACCGGATTGGGCCTGCAGCCGTTCGATCTGCGCGATGGCGTCGTCGACCGTGCCGATGACCGCGATGCCCGATGCGTTGAGTGCGTCGACGAGGGACTCGAAGTTCTCGGTGTCGGGCGCCAGGGGCAGGGCGGCCACCCGCTCGAAGTAGTCCACCCAGTCGGCGAGCCCGAAGGCCACGTCGGCCACCGCCTGCTCCTTGGTGTCGGCGATGTGCATCGGCCCGACCAGCCGCCAGTCGTTGCGGTCGACGGTGGTGGAGAACTCGGCGGCGCGCTGCTCCATGACCTCCCAGTGCGAGCCCAGCACGTCGAAGCCCCCGGTCGTCGTGGCACCGAGCGAGAGCAGGCTGCAGCCGAAGCGGCCGGCCGCCCGCGGCCCGGCCGGCGACACCTGCGCGGCGACGGCCACGGGGAAGGGCCGCTGGGAGGGCAGCAGCTGGAGGCGGGCCTTCACGAGCTTGAACCATTCGGTCTCCATGGAGACCGTCTCGCCCGCCAGCAGCAGCAGGATCGCTTCGAGCGACTGCTCCATCATGTCGCGCTGTTTGGCCGGGTCGATGCCCATCATGAAGGCGTCGGAGGGGAGCGCGCCGGGGCCGACGCCCAGCATGACGCGGCCCCGCGTCAGGTGGTCGAGGAGCACCATGCGGTCGGCGAGCATGAACGGGTGGTGGTACGGGAGCGACGAGACGCCCGTGCCGAGCCGGATGTGCTTGGTGCGCTGGGCGGCGGCGGCGATGAACACCTCGGGTGAGGCGATGATCTCGTAGCCGGCCGAGTGGTGCTCGCCGAACCAGGCCTCGTCGAATCCCAGCTCGTCGAGATGCTCGATCAGCTGGAGGTCGCGTTCGAGCGCCAGCGTCGGATTCTGGCCCACCGGATGGAACGGGGCCAGGAAGATCCCGAACCTGAGCCGGCCGTCTGCGTCAATGGTGGTCATCGCTCTCCATGTCTGTCGGTGTCGTCGGGGTGGCGTCGCTACGGCGTCACGAGGATCTTGCCGTGCTCGCCCGGTGTGCGCAGGGTCTCGAAGGCACCCGGTGCGCCGGCCAGGTCGACGGCGGACGTGACCAGCAGATCGGCGCCAGGGACACCGGCGGCCAGGCGGGCCAGCGTGCCGGCGAACTCGTCGGGCGTGTAGCCGAAGGAGAAGCGGAGCTCCATCTCCTTGGTCACCGCCATGAAGGGCTCGATCGCGTCGGTGTGCATGCAGACCCCCACCACGACGATCCGGCTGTGCGGCGGGGCCTCGACGAGGAGGGACTGGAGCATGCCCGGCACACCCACCGCCTCGAAGATGACCGGGTCCTTCACGGCGGCCCCGAGCATGCCCGCCCCGATGCGCTCCATGACGGTGCGGGCGATGCCGAAGTCGGACCAGCGCTCATGGGGTGAGGCCTCGGCGGGATCGAGGACCTCGTCGGCCCCGAAGGCCTCGGCCAGGCGCCGTCGGGTCGGGGAGTAGTCGGCGGCGAGGACGGGCCCGTGGCCCCGTCCCTTCAGCGCGGCGATCACGGCCAGGCCGACCGGGCCGCACCCGACGACGAGGCAGGGTTGGCTCTCGGTGAGACCGGCCAGACCCACGGCGTGCTCGCCCACGGCCAGCGGCTCGGTCAGCGCGGCGAGCTCGGTGCTGACGGCGTCGGGCACCGGGAGGCACAACAGCTCCTGGAGCACCATGTGCTCGGCGAGGGCGCCCGGGTAGGCGTTGGAGTAGCCGATCTGTTCCACCCCTGTCGGCCCGAGGATGATGGGCACCGAGCAGACGCGGGTCCCCACGGGCAGCGTGGCGGCGGTACCGGGCCCGTGCTCCACCACTTCGGCGCAGAACTCGTGGCCGAACACGCAGTCGGCCTCCGGGTCGAGGGCGGGCACGCCCACCGAGTCCATCAGCCCGGTGAAATGCGGGAAGTCGGCCAGGGCGTGCAGGTCGGATCCGCAGATTCCGGTGGCCAGCGAGCGCACCACGACGTGGCCCGAGGACGGCACGGGGTCGGGCACCTCGCCCACGACCAGCCTTCCGCCCCTCGTCACTGCGGCACGCACGCCGGCACCACCCCCCGGGCGGCGCGGCCGCCCGCATTCGTCGCTACGTTTGCCCGGTGAGTTTCACACAGGGACCTGGGCAGCGCCCGTTCGCGGGCCGGGTCGCGCTCGTGACCGGAGCGGCGCGGCCGCGGGGTATCGGCCGGGCCACCGCGCTGGGGCTGGCGCGAGGCGGGGCGGACGTGGCGTGCCTGGACATCGCCCGGCCCTACGAGGACGCCCCCTTGCACGGCACCGCCAGCGACGACGACCTGGACTCGCTCGCCACCGAGCTCACGTCCCTCGGGGTGCGGGCGCTGACCGTGCAGGCCGACGTGTCGGACGAGGACGCCGTGGAGGCCGCCGTGGCCCGGGTCAGCGAGGACCTGGGAACGGCCACGCTGGTGGCCAACGTCGCCGGTGGCAGCGGTCCCGGATTCGGCCTCGGCCCGTTGCTCAACGTCGGGGTCGCCGAGTTCCGCCGCGTGCTCGACGTCAATGTGGTCGGCACCTGGCTGGTCTCGCGGGCCTGCGCCACCCGCATGGTGGCCGACGGCGTGGGCGGCCGGATCTGCAACGTGTCGAGCCAGGCGGGGAAGCGGGGCTTCCCCTTCCTCGGCCCCTACTGCGCCGCCAAGGCCGGCGTGATCCTGATGACCCAGACCATGGCGCTCGAGCTCGGGCCGGCCGGCATCGCGGTCAACGCGGTGTGCCCCGGCACGGTCGACACCGACCTGATGAACAAGGACTCCATGTTCGAGAACCTCATGGGCGGCCCCGAGGGTCTGGCGGCCTACATCGCCCGCGAGATCCCGCTCGGCCGCCTGCAGAGCGCGGAGGAGATCGCCAGCGCCATCTGTTGGCTGCTCTCCGAGTCGGCGGCCGGGGTCACCGGTGAGGCGTTGAACGTGAGCGCCGGACAGACAATGGTGTAGCGATGCCGATCCTCGACGCACGCCACGACTTCGCCCACCCGGTCGAAGGGGACACCGCCTGGAGCGAGTCGTACTACTTCAACGCGTACGACCCCGGAACGGGCTCGGGTCTCTTCAGCCGCATCGGCATCCGGCCCAACGAGGGGACGATGGACGTCGGGATGTCCCTGTGGCTCCCCGGCGGCGAGCTGGGCGAGTACCGCTCGGTGAAGGAGCAGCGGGAGATGGTCGACACCGTGCTCCAGGTCGGCGACGTCCGCTACGAGATGCTCGAGCCGCTGCAGTCGTGGCGACTGACCATGGAGGGTGAGGTACGGGCCCGCCCGTGTGTGCGAGGGGAGACCGCGACCCACCCGGTCCCCGTCTCGCTCGACGTGCGCTTCGACGCCGTCACGCCCGCCGTCGGCACGGACGGGCAGCCGAGCGGAGGCCCGAAGTCCGCCGAAGCGGCCGCCGCCGCGGGCACGGTCGGCAAGGGGCATCTGGAGCAGGCGGGCCGCTGGAGCGGCATCCTCACGGTCGACGGCGTCGGCCACGAGTGGCGCGGCGCCCACGGCAACCGTGACCGCTCCTGGGGGCCGCGGCGATGGGGCGGCCCGAGGATGTGGCGCTGGTTCTCCATCAATTTCAGCGACGGCGACGTCGGCGAGGACCTGCACTTCGGGGGCATCCGCCTCGCTACCGACGCCGGCGACCTGCACCGGGGCTGGGTCTGGGACGGCGACCGGGCGACCTCGGTCCGTGAATGGGACGTGCGCACCGAGCTGGCCGACGACGGCGTGACGCAACGGGTCGTGCACCTCGAGGTCCACGACAAGAAAGGCCGGATCTACCCGCTGCGGGGCGACGTGATGCGGGTGGCCGACATCGGCCAGGCCGGCGGCACCATGGTCAACGAGGGGCTGGCGCGTTGGACCTACGCCGAACCGGCCGGCCGGACACGCACCGGTTACGGGATCTGCGAGTACCTCCACCAGCTCGACGACGGCGGGAGGCCCGTCGTCCCCGTCACCTAGCCGACCCCATGGCACCTCTGCGCAGCGACGAGATCGCGGCGGCGCTCGGCGCGCATCTCGGCGGGACCGTACGGGACCTGCACCGGCTCTCGGGCGGCGCGTCGCGGGTCACGAGCGCGTTCGAGCTCGAGGCGCCCGGCGCGCCTCCGCGCCGGCTCATCCTCCAGATGGACCGCGGTGACCTCGGCACCCAGGCCGGGAAGGTCCCGATGGAGCGCTCGCTGCTCCTCGCGGCGCGCGCGGTCGGGGTCCCGGTGCCCGCCGTCGTTGCCATGGGCGTGGGCGACGACCTGGGCGCCGATTGGCTGGTGGTGGAGTGGCTGGAGGGCGAGACCATCCCGCGCAAGATCCTGCGCGACGCGGAGTGGACCGCGGCCCGGCGCGCCCTGACGTCCCAGTGCGCAGCAGCGCTGGCCGCCATCCACACCATCGACCCGGGATCGATCGACGGGCTGCCGAGCGCCGACCCCCTCGGCGACCCCTTGTCCTTCCTCGACGCGCTGGGCGAGGCGCGCCCCGCGCTCGAGCTCGGTGTCCGCTGGCTGGAACGGCACCGCCCGGCGGCCGGGCCACGGGTCACGGTCCACGGCGACTTCCGGTTCGGCAACTTCCTGGTCGGCCCGGACGGCCTCCGGGGCGTCCTCGACTGGGAGCTGGCCCACGCGGGCGACCCGGCCGAGGACATCGGGTGGCTCTGCGCACCGGCCTGGCGCTTCGGGGGCCGCGCCGAGGTGGGCGGCTTCGGCACCCTCGGGGAGCTGCTCGGGTCGTACGCCGCGGCCGGCGGCGAGGCGATGGACCGCGACCGGGTGCACTGGTGGCAGGTGCACGCCACGGTCAAGTGGGCGGTCATCTGCTCCCTGCAGGCCTCCGCCCACCTGAGCGGGTCGACCCGCTCGGTGGAGCTCGCCGCCATCGGGCGGCGGGTCTGCGAGAGCGAGTGGGACCTCTTCACGCTGCTCGGCGTCGCCCCGGGCGAGCCCGGCCCCGAGCCGGTGGCCAAGGGCAACCCGGTGGCGCCCTTCGGGAGGCCGACGGCGGCCGAGCTCGTCGTGGCGGTGCGCGAGTACCTCGAATCGGCGGTGATGGAACGCAGCGAGGGCGGGGAGCGCTTCGAGGCACGGGTGGCGCGCAACGCCTTGGCCATCGTGGAGCGCGAGCTCGTCTACGGCCGCGAGGTGGCGGTCGCCCACACCTACCGCCTGCGCGACCTCGGGATCACGGACGACGCCGCCCTGGCGGCGGCCATCCGGGCAGGGGACTTCGACGACGGGTGGGAACCGGTGGCCGCCGCCCTCGCCGCGTCCGCCCGCGACCAGCTGCTGGTGGCCAACCCCTCCTATTTGCCGGCCGCCAGCGCGTAGCCCGTGGCGCCCACCTCGGGCGCCTCGTCCAGTGCCACCGCCCCGGCGTCGGCGGTCTCGGTGACGCGGGCGCCGATGCCCTGCAGGACCGCCCCGGCCAGCAGGCTGCAGACGATCATGAAGATCCAGGCGTGGTGGAACGCCGTGACGGCGGACGCGCCCGTGGTGGCACCCAGGATGGCGACCAGGCACGCCACCCCGAGAGCGATGCCGATCTGGCGCGTCATGGCGTAGAGCGCGGAGCCCGTGGCGAAGCGCTGCGGGGGCAGCGGGGCGGTGGCGGCACCGCCGAGCGACGGGAGCATGAGCCCCACGCCGATGCCGCTGACGATGCTGCCGGGGAGGTAGGCGCCGGCCCAATCCGGCACGGCGCCGGCGTGGGTCATCCACCACAGGCCGCCGGCAGCGAAGAGCAGCGACCCGACGGTGCCGACGGCGCGGTGCCCGAGGCGGGCCCCGAGCAGCCCGCCGGGGAAGGCCGTCAGCGCGGCCAGAAGGGGGCCGGGGGCGATCATGAAGCCGGCACGCAGGATCGACTCGTGCCAGACCCCGGTGAGGAACAGCACGCCACCGAGCACCAGCGCGCCGAAGCCGCTGAAGAAGGCGAGCGAGCTCACATCGGCCAGAGCGACGGCGCGGTGCCGGATCACGGCGGGCTCAATGATGGGGTTCGAGTGGCGGAGCGAGCGCACGACGAGCCAGGCGCCCGACGCGATGGCCACCAGGAAGGCGCCGACGATGCGCGGGCCGGTCCAGCCCCAGTCCGAGCCCTCGACGATGGCGGCCACCAGGCTCGCCACGGACACCGAGAGCAGCGCGGCACCGAGCAGGTCGGACTTGTGGGCCGCCGGGTCGTGCACCTCGCGCAGCAGCCGAATGCCGAACACGAGCGCCAGGACGCTGAAGGGCAGGTTCACGAGGAACACCCAGCGCCAGCTCACCTGCACCAGGAGGCCGCCGATGGGGGGACCGAAGGCGGCGGCGGCACCGCCGATCGCGGACCACAGCCCGATGGCCGCTCCCTTGCGCTCGGGACCGAATGCCGGGAGGAGCAGCCCGAGCGAGGTGGGCAGCATGAGCGCTCCGCCCGTCGCCTGCAGGATGCGGGCGGCGACGAGGAAGCCGAGCGAAGGGGCGAGCGCGCAGAGCGCCGAGGAGGCGGTGAAGATCCCCAGCCCGATGAGGAAGGCCTTCTTGCGCCCGGCGCGGTCGGCCCAGCGGCCGGCCGGGACGAGGGCGGCGGCGAAGACGATCGTGTACGCGCTCAGCACCCACGACAGCGAGCTCAGGCTCTCCCCGTGGAAGCCCGCCGAGATGCTCGGGAAGGCGATGTTGACGATGAAGAGGTCGAGCGAGGACAGGAACACCCCCGTCAGCACGATCAGGGCGGTCAGCGCGGGGCGGGAGCGCTCGCCGGGAGCCCCGGGGCGGGCATTCAGTTCTGTCATGAAACGTACTGTACCAAGAAAGTTTCATAAAACAACCTATCCGGATGAAATCCGCTGTACACTGGGGAGATGCTGAAGCGTGACTACCCGAGCCAGTACTGCCCGGTGGCGTCGACGCTCGAAGTGGTGGGCGAGCGGTGGACCCTCCTGATCGTCCGCGACGTCTTCCTCGGCATCCGGCGCTTCGACGACCTCCAGCGCGATCTGGGGGTGGCGCGCAACATCCTCCAGTCCCGCCTCGAGCGCCTGGTGGAGGAGGGGATCCTCGTCAAGCGCCCCTACCAGGAGCGCCCGCCACGCAGCGAGTACCGCCTGACCGAGAAGGGTGCCGACCTCTGGCCGGTGCTCGTCGCCCTCCTGCAGTGGGGTGACCGCTACGGGCTCGACGGCGAGCGGCCGATGATCCTCCAGCACCGCGGTTGCGGGGGCGAGCTCGACGACCGCCGCCGCTGCCTGTCCTGCGGCGCCGACGTGACGGTGACCGAGGCCATCGCCATCCGGACCGGAGCGCGGCGGCCCGAACCCGCAGCCGAGTCCGTCGGCGCCTGACCGTCTTCGGGGCGCGTCGCCGCATACCTCGCTACCGTGGCCCGATGAGCGAGGACACGGCATGGCTGGATGCGACGGCACAGGCGGAGCTGGTCCGCACCGGGGAGGCCTCCGCGGCCGAGCTCGTCGACGAGGCCATCACGCGCATTGAGAAGCTGAACCCGCACCTGAATGCGGTCATCCACGAGCTCTTCGACCGGGCCCGCACGGAGGCGGCCGGCGAGCTGCCCGAAGGACCGTTCCGCGGGGTGCCGTTCTTGTTGAAGGACCTCGGCGCAGAGCTGGAGGGCACGCCGTTCAACGAGGGGAGCGACTTCTCGGGCGACTACACGTCGACGGTGACCCAGGAGCTGACACGGCGCTACATCGATGCCGGGTTCGTCATCTGCGGCAAGACCAACACGCCCGAGTTCGGCATCCTCCCGACGGCCGAGCCGCGCCGCTTCGGGCCGTCGCGCAACCCGTGGAGCACGGAGCACTCGACCGGGGGATCCTCCGGCGGGTCGGCGGCGGCCGTGGCGTCGGGCATGGTGCCCGTCGCCCACGCCAACGACGGGGGCGGGTCGATCAGGATTCCCGCCTCGTGCTGCGGCCTCGTCGGGCTCAAGCCGACCCGGGGGCGCAACTCGCTGGCACCCCAGTACGGCGACATGATGGGCGGGCTGGTGGTCGAGCACGTGGTGAGCCGGTCCGTGCGCGACAGCGCCGCCACCCTCGACGTCACCGCCGGACCGGTGCCCGGTGACCCCTACTGGGCCCCGCCGTTGCGCGGCCCCTCCTTCGCGGCGGCCGCAGCCACCGCGCCGTCCCGGCTGCGGGTGGCGGTCATGGTGGCCTCGCCGACCGGCAGCGAGGTGCACGCGGACTGCGTCGCCGCGGTCCGGGCCACGGCCTCGCTGTGCGAGTCGCTCGGCCATCAGGTGGAGGAAGCGGCGCTGTCGGTCGACGGCGACGCCTTCACCACCCACTTCATCAACCAGTGGGCCTGCAGCAACGCCTGGGCGATCGGCGACTGGGAGGCCCGGGTGGGCCGGAGCGCGGAGGAGGCCGACGTGGAGCCGTTGAGCTGGGCCCTCATCGAGCTCGGCCGCTCCCTCAACGGCGCCCGGTATCTCGCCTCGGTCCAGGAGCTGCAGAAGATCAGCCGCCAGATCGCGGACTACTTCGAAGGCATCGACGTCCTGCTGACCCCGACGCTCGGCGAGCCGCCGGCGCCGCTCGGGACCTTCGACTCACCTCCTGGCGAGCCGCTGACCGGTCTCTTCCGCGCCGCGGCCTACGTACCTTTCACCCCGCCCTTCAACGTGACGGGCCAGCCGGGCATCTCACTGCCCCTGCACTGGAACGAGGGCGGATTGCCGATCGGCGTGCAGTTCGTCGGGCGCTTCGGCGACGAGGAGACACTGCTCTCGCTCGCGGGCCAGCTCGAAGAGGCGGCCCCCTGGGCGGACCGCCGGCCGCCGGTCGGGGCCTAGGAGTACACCTAATTTAGGCGGAACCGGGGCGGTCGTCGACCAGGACGCAACGCGTGCCCGAGTAGATGGTGGGCATGCACTTGTTGCAGTGGATGCACAGCGAGGTGCTCGACGTTCCCGCCTGCATGCGGTTCGGCAGGTCCGGTTCGCGCAGCAGGGCGCGGGCCATGGCGACGAACGCGAAGCCCTCCGCCAGTGCCGACTCGATCGTCGCCAGCTCGGTGATGCCGCCGAGGAGGATGAGCGGGGTGGACAGGGCCGCCTTGAACTGCCGCGCGTAGGGGAGGAAGAAGGCCTCTTCATAGGGGTAGGACTTGAGGAAGCGGTGGCCGACGACCCGGAACCCGAGCCGGACGGCCGGCGGCAGGGTGGCCCCGAACTCCGACAGCGGGGCATCGCCCCGGAAGAGGTACATGGGGTTGGCCAGCGAGCTGCCCCCCGTGAGCTCCAGCGCGTCGAGCGCGCCGTCGGCCTCGAAGAGTGTGGCGACCTCGACGCTCTCATCGAGCCAGAGCCCGCCGTCCACGCCGTCGGCCATGTTGAGCTTGGCCGTCACGGCCGTCGTGGGTCCCGCGGCGTCGCGCACGGTCCGCAGGACGTTGCGGGCGAAGCGGGCGCGGTTCTCCACCGAGCCGCCGAACTGGTCGTCGCGGCGGTTGAGCTTGGGGCTCAAGAACGCGCTCAGGAGGTAGTTGTGGCCGACATGCACCTCAATGGAGTCGAAGCCCGCCTCGACCGCCAGCGCGGCAGCCCGCCGGTAGTCCTCGGTGATGCGCTCGATGCCGGCCACGTCGACGGCGCGTAGGCGCGAGCCCATGGGGGTGAAACCGCCCGAGGGCGAGAGCGCGGGAGCCCCGTTGGAGCGCGAGTTGGCGACCGGCCCGGCATGGCCCATCTGCGCTGCCACCGCGGCACCCTCGGCGTGCACGGTGTCGGTGAGGCGACGCAGACCCGGCACGGTGGCCTCGTCGAGGAGCAGGCAGTGGCGGTCGGTGCGGCCCTCGGGCGACACGGCGAGGTAGGCCACCGTCGACATGGCGGCGCCGCCCGCAGCCACCCGGCGGTGGAACTCGACCAGTGCGTCGCTGACCTTGCCGCCGGGCATCACGCCCTCGAAGGTGGCGGCCTTGATGATCCGGTTGCGCAGCGTGAGCGGGCCCAGGGAGCCCGGGGCGAAGACCTGCGGCGTGGCCGGGCGAGCGGTGCGTGGCATGCGCCTACCTTTGTCGACGCGGGGGCGGCCCGCACGTTGCCTCAGTGCGGGCGATTTCCCGCGGGCATCGGCGCCACCTGGAGCGGGGGACCGCTGACCCCGCAGGACCAGCATGCCCTGCCGTGCGGGGCGGGCGCCGGCGCGCGCGAGGGGTTGCGAATGGTCAGCGCAGCGATGACACCGCCGGCGGCGCAGGTGAGTCCGGAGATGAGCATGGCCGTGCGGAATCCGGCGGCCAGCTCGGTGGCGCCGAGCGCCGCGGCCCCGGTCAGGCCGGCGAGCAGCGGCAGAACGGCGACGGCGAGCAGACCGGCGGCGCGGGACACGACGTTGTTGACCGCCGACGCGATGCCGGAGTGCTCGGGCGGCGCGGCGCCCATGGCGGTGGACGTGAGGGGGGCGACGGTCACCGCCAGGCCGAAGGCGAAGAGCAGCACGGCGGGGAACACCTGGGTCCAATATGTCCCCGGGTCCGCGGCGCGCGTCAGCAGTGCGAGACCGGCGGCGACGATGAGCGGCCCCGCCGTCATTTGGAGGCGAGGGCCGATGCGCGTCGAGAGCTGGCCGGAGCGGGCCGACAGCGCGAGCATGACCAGCGTCACCGGCAGGAGTGCGAGTCCGGACTTGAGCGGGCTGTAGTGCTCCACGATCTGCAGCTCCACCGGCAGCAGGAACAGGGCGCCCCCGAGGGCGCCGTAGACGGCGAAGGTCACGGCGTTGGCCCCGCTGAACTGGCGGGAGCGGAACAGCCCGAGCGGCAGCATGGGATTGGCGCGGCGGTGCTCGACGACGAGGAAGGCGGGCCCGGCAACCGCGGCCAGGACGAGGCCGGCCACCACGGCCGGGCTCGTCCAGCCGCGTGTCGGCGCCTCGATGAGCCCGTAGGTCAGGCCGGCCAGGAACACGACGGCGAGCGCTGCGCCGACGCTGTCGACCCGGCCGGTGCTCGTCGGATCTCGCGTCTCGGGCACGTGGCGCGCGGTAATGGCCAGGACCGCTCCGGCCACCGGGAGGTTGATGTAGAAGACCCAACGCCAGGAACCGATGGCGAGGAGATAGCCGCCGATGAGCGGGCCGGCCGCGGCCGCGACGCCGCTCAGCCCCGACCAGGCGCCGATGGCACGGGCGCGGTCCTCGGGACGGAACGAGGCCTGCAGGATGGCGAGGCTGGCCGGGGTCAGGAGAGCGCCGCCGATGCCCTGGACCACCCGCGCCACGATCAGCAGCGTGGCGTTCGGGGCCACGCCGCAACAGGCCGACGCGACGGCGAACCAGACGACCCCGACCGAGAAGATCCGCTTGCGGCCGTAGCGGTCTCCGAGGAAGCCTCCGAGGAGGAGGAAGGCGGCGACCGTGAGCGAGTACCCGGTGACGACCCACTGCAGCGTGCCGACGCCCCCGTGGAAGGCGCGCCCGATGGAGGGGAGCGCGATGCCGACGACGGTCGAATCGAGAAAGGCGATGCCGGAGCCGAGGACGGTGGCCGCCACGACCCAGCGACCCCGCCCGCTCGAGAGGGCGAGCGCAACCACGACCGTGCCCGCAGAGGGCGGGCCGCCGGCGTCAGCCGGTCCGCTCACCGCGGCGATCATTGGGCTGCGGGCGGATCATTTCAGGATATTGACCGCGCGCGCGACGACGAGGATGCCCACCACGAGGGAGATGGCCGACTCGGCCATCATCATGAGCTTCGCCCAGGTCTTGACCGCCGACACGTCGGTGGGGCTGAAGGCGGCGGCGGTGGCGAACGAGAAGTGGAAGTAGTCGACGAACGTCGGGTACCACCCCTCCTCGACGTGCTCCGCGTGCAGCATCTCGGGGAAGATCAGGGCAGGCCTGGGACCGGTGCCCGCGACGCGCGCCGCCGGTCCGCCCCGGTCGAGGTTCCAGTACCACAGCGCGAAGGCGATGATGTTGGTCAGCCAGATGGCGGCGCCGCTGGCCAGCAGCACCTTGGCGTTCTGGGTGAAGTTGGACACGTCGACGATGCCGATCACGAGGCGCACGGCCGCATCCGCGTTGGCGACGGAGATCAACCCGATGAGGACGCTGGTCAGGTTGTGCAGCCACGGGCGATCCCGGTCGATGCGGCCGGGATCGCCGATGATCAGCGCGGCCAGCAGGACGACGAGGATGACGAGGAAGAGAAAGGCCGCGTCACCGTTGCGCAGTTGATGAGGCAGTGCGGCCCGGAGCAGTCCCGTCGCAATGACGGCGAGCGCCATCGGCCAACGGGGCTCGCCGGCGCGGCCCGTCCGCTGCTCGCCCACGGGCTCGGGGACGCTGGACATGGGGCCATCTTCCCCCAACGCGCGGGTGGCAGGCCGGGAACTCGGGAACGCGCCCGTGGTGGCCACCAGGGGCGAGGCCCCGGCGGCCGGCGGGGGTGCGAGCACCACGCCGGTCCGGACCAGGGGCTCGCTTGACCGATCGCCCTTCAGACCGCCGGGTCGACGAACAGCACCGGCTCGGATCGTCCGTCACGCTTGGATCGGTACATTGCGGCGTCGGCCTGGGCGACCAACGCCGTGGCATGCGCGCTCCGTTCGTCGGACCAGGCGACGCCGAGACTGGCGCGAATCTCCACGCTGGTGGTGCCGAGATCGATCGCTGACCCGAATGCACGGTCCGTCAACGAGCGCGCGATCGCCAGTGCGGTTCCGGGGTCGGCCACGTGCGGGCAGATCACGAGGAACTCGTCCCCGCCCAGACGCCCCACGACATCGCCCGCGCGCACCGACGTGCGGATCCGTTCCGCCACGCGGAGGAGCACCTCGTCGCCGGTCGCGTGACCGAACTGGTCGTTCACCGGCTTGAAGCCGTCGAGGTCGACGAAGAGTGCTGCCGTCCCCATTGGGTCGCTCACGACGGCCGGGGCGCGGTCCAGGGTGTCCTGCAGCACCGCCAGGGTGCCGGCACGGTTGAGGCAGCCGGTCAGAGGGTCGCTGATGGCCTTCACCTCGAGATCGCTGCGGCTCTGGACGCTGGCTGTGACGTCCTCGACGCAGCCCGTCAAGCCCGTGACCATGCCGTAGTCGTCACGAAGGGGCCGGACGCTGACGGAGCAGTGGCGGGTCCGACCCTCTCCGGGGACGCGCACGATGGTGTCGAACTCGGTTCCGTCTACGGCCGCGCGGAGGGCAGCGTCCAGTTCCGAGCGGTCTTCCGGGTCGACCCCTCCGAGCTGGTCGATCAATTTCGGCCCGAGCGCCGATCCCATCAGCTCGGACAGCCGTCCGTTGGCGAACAGCAGGTTGCCGGCGAGGTCCGCATGGAAGAGACCCACCGGGACCGTCTCCGTGAGCTGGCCCAGGAGCTGCTCCCGGGCGTGCAGTGCATCGATGGTGGCCATGTCCTCTGAGACATCGAGCATCTGAGCCAGGACGTCCACCTCGTCCCCCTCACCGTGGCGCTTCTGGTTGGTGACCTCGAGCCAGACCCACGAGCCGTCACGGTGCCTGTGCCGCAGCCGGACCGGGGGGCTCGACTCTTCCGAGTCCAGCATCTCCAACCACGTCGCGATGCCCAATTCGCGGTCGTCGGGGTGGACCAATTCGAGCGTGCGCTGGCCGATGAGCTCTTCGGGGACCCAACCGAGGATGACCGAGAGGGCGGGATCGACCCACGTGAAGACCGCGCTGGTGTCCTTCACGGCCCGTGCCAGGCGGGGCGGCGGTGTGGGGAGGCGGGCGGCCTCCACGATCTCGTCGCCGTCGGACGAGTAGCCCGGGGTGAACAGCCCGATCATCACCTGGTGTCTGTGCCGCACGTCCAGCAGGTACAGGTTCGACGGGTTCTCGGGATCGCTGACCCGCCGGACTGTGGCCACGGCTGCCCCCTGGGTGCGCGCCTGTCCCCACAGCTTGGCCACCACGGCGCGATCGGCCGGAATGACCTGGTCCATGAGCTGGCCGCCGCCCTCGGCGACCTCGTGCCGGATGAGCGGTACGGTCCGGGGCACCGGCGCCGGCCTCGGAACGCCTCCGCCGGTGATCGCGAAGACGGCACCGTCGGGGTGACGCCGGAGGAGTGTCAGGAGCGCCGACTCGATCGCGTCGTCCGCTCGTGCTTCGGCGCCGTGGGAGCCCCATGCCTCTCCGGGCGCCCTACGAGGGGGCACACCGAAATGGTAGGTCATCGGGCGATCTGAGGCACGGGCGCCCGGGTCACCCGCCCGCCGGCCCTCCGGGCCTCCGCATCCTCTCCCCCAGGGTCGCCGGGCGGGCCGGGCGGGCCGGGCGGGCCCGAACGGCGTGCGGCCGTCGTGCGGAATGGCGGGATTCTCTTCGTGAAACGCCGACCCACCCGTACGAGACTGGCGGGGCGGGCAGATACCGCTGCACCGCCGTGGTCACACTCGCGACGACAGGGAAACCCAATGCACACCTTCATCACAGAAGTCCGCCAGACACTCATCCCCTCCCGGTCCGGCAAGGACGGACCGTTGCCGCCGCTGCTGGTGGCCATGACGCTCGTGACCGGTCTGGTCGATGCCTTCAGCTACCTGGTGCTCGGGCACGTCTTCGTGGCCAACATGACCGGAAACGTCGTTTTCCTGGGCTTCGCCCTGGCCGGCGCACCGGGCTTCTCCATCGGTGCCTCGGTCGTCGCCTTGGCCTCGTTCTGCCTGGGCGCCCTCGTCGGCGGGCAGGCCGGGAAGAGATACGGCGCGCATCGGGGCCGCCTGCTCAGCATGGTGACAGCGGTCGAGGCGGTGCTGCTCGGCGCCTCGGTCATTCTGGGGTTCGTGAGCGGAAGTCCCGTCACGGCCGGATTTCGCTACCCGCTCATCTTCGTCCTCGCCACCGCCATGGGGGTGCAGAATGCCGCCGCTCGCCGGGTCGCCGTCCCCGATCTGACCACCACCGTCCTCACCATGACAATCACCGGCATCGTCGCCGACAGCACGATCGTCGGCGGCAAGGGCTCGAAATCGGGACGGCGCCTCGTTGCGATCGCCGCCATGCTGGTGGGTGCCCTCGTGGGAGCGGCGTGCGTCCTGCACGTCCACATCGTGATCGCCCTGGTGATCGCCCTGGTTGTGCTGGTCGTCGTCGGTACGATCACCTTCATGCTCGGGAAGTCGGACGCGGAGTGGGCCAAGGCCCAAGGATGATCCGCCGCGGCCGGGCTGGCCGGAAGCCATCCACCCACCGCCGATCGGCCTAGGCTCCTCGTCGACGACGCGCCGAGAGATGGGAACGATCAGACATGACCAATGAATGGGGACCGCTGGGAGCGCTTGCCGGCGAATGGGAGAGCGACAAGGGCGGGCTCGACACCGCGTTCTCACACTCGCAGGGGAAGGTGGTGGGCAGCCCGTACCTCGAGAAGTGCACGATGAAGCCGTTCGGCCCGGTCGACAACGGGAACCAGCACCTCTACGGCCTCGACTACAGGAGCGCCATGTGGCGCGGCGACGAAGAGAACCCCTTCCACACCGAAGTGGGCTACTGGCTCTGGGACGCAGCGACCGATGAGATCATGAAGGGCTTCGTCGTTCCTCGGGGCATCACGACCCTGGCCGGGGGCACCGCCGCCGCCGACACGACCGAGTTCACCCTGAAGGCCGCGATGGGTGAGGCGCAGTACGGCATCGGCGAGAACAAGTACCTGGCCCAGAACGCCAGCACAGTGAGCTACCAGGTGACGATCACCCTCGGCGAGGACAGCTGGTCCTACGACGAGGTGACCATTCTCAGGATGAAGGAGTTCGACGAGCCGTTCGCCCACACCGATCACAACACCCTGCGTCGAGTCGGCTGATCCGGGCCGTGTGCCGACGGCCGTGAGTCAGCGACTCCCCGCTCGGGCCATCTGCCGGTCCCCGAGCCGCACAATGAGCGGCCAGATCCGAGGCGCGAAGACGTCACCTCCTGTGAACGCGAAGTGGATGCCGTCGGCGAGCCGTACCTGCTGGCCGTCCATGAACTCCTCGTAGTGCCCGCCCGGGCAGGCCACCGCGTTGAAGTTGAGGAGCGTTGTGCCCGGGATGGAGGCGGCCACGTTGCGGACGAGGTGGTTGTAGATGGCCAGACGAGCCCGTGAGTCCTCGGGCCATGGCTGGCCGTCGGGCTGCTCACCCGTGTCGTAGCAGGGAGCCGTCATCAGGACGACCGCGGCGCCTCCGGATCCGGCGAGGTGCACCGCGTCCGTGAGCTTCCGCCGCACATAGGCCGCGTAGGTGGGGTCCTCGATGTTGGTCCAGTGGCCTTCGTAGGTGCGGTTCGAGACCTCCCAACGGCCGGCCAGGATCATGACGACGTTCGGATCGTCCTTGGCGATGGCCGCCTTCCAGAGCGCGGGCCATTGGGTCCGGGGCGGGGAGCCCACACACTGGACGGCCATTGGGGCATCCACACCCTTTTCCTGGTACTCGGCTCCGCTCGTGACCCCGCAGCCCAGGATGCCGTCGTTGAACGGTCTGATGCCGTAGTCACGAGCGTGCTCGTTGAGGCCGATGTCGAGGGTCAGGGCGGTGGAGTCACCCACCACCAGCGCTTTCACGAGGGGTCCGGTGCCGGCTGCCGATGTCGGTTGAACCGGCGGCCCGGGCCCCGGCGCGGCCACCGCGGGGACATTCGTCGCCGCCACGAGAGCGACGACCGTGGCCAGGACCGCCGCCGGCGTGACGGCCCACGCCCGCCGGCCGCGCAGGAAGTTCCCCTGTCGGATCGGACGCTCAATCACGTAGAAGGAGGCCGAGGCGACCGCCAGCGTGAGGGCGACCCGCACTGCGAACAACGGGTAGCCGGTGAGTCCGGTCCGCGCGTTGTCGATGAAGATGAACAGGGGGAAGTGCCAGAGGTACATGCCGTAGGAGATGCGACCCACGTAGCGCAGCGGCGTCACCGACAGGCACCGGGCCAGGATGGAGCGCTGGGCGCACACCACGCTGAACAACACGGCCGTCGTGGCGAGTGCCGCCAGAAGGAAGCCACCGCGATACGCGAAGGCGTCGTTGTAGGTGACCAGGGTCCACAGCAGCGCGCTGAGCGCCACTCCGGCCACTCCCACCGCGAGCGCAGCGGCACGCCCACGCACCGTCTGCGCGGCCCACGCCGGATCGCCGCCGAGTTGTCGGGCCGCCCGGTCGATCAGCGCGGGGAGGGCACCCGCCCGGCGGCGATGGTCTGCCCAGAGCGAGAGCGATGCCGCCAGAGCCGCGCCGACGAGCAGGGACTGGGCGCGGGTGTCGGTGCCGTAATAGAGGCGATCGACATCACCGGGGGAGTAGAGAAGGGCCATTTCGATCGCTGACGCGAGCGCCCCTGTGATGCACACGGCGAGCAGAGCCCGGGTGCTCCGCCAGAGCTTGAAGACTCCGAGGACGACCAGGGGCCAGATCAGGTAGAACTGCTCCTCGACGGCGAGCGACCAGGTGTGGGTCAACGGTGAAGTCAGCGCGGTCTGGTTGAAGTAGTTCGAGCCGTTCGCGATGAAGTGCCAGTTGGCGAAGTAGAAGAGAGCCGAGTAGGCGTCACCGCGCAATGTGGGGTAGGTGCCTGCGGGAACCAGGAAGGCGGCGAAGAGGGCGACCCCGAGCAGCATGACCAACAGGGCGGGAAGAAGCCGCCGGGCCCGCCGGGCCCAGAAGCGCCCGAGGCGGATCGTCGTCGACCTCTGCCATTCGGAGATGAGCAACGACGTGATGAGGAAGCCCGAGAGGGCGAAGAACGTATCGAGAGAATAGAACCCCCCCGACGTGAGGAAGACGCCCCCGTGGTAGCCCATGATGACGATGATCGCGACGCCCCGGATCCCGTCGAGTGCGGGGATGTAGGAGAGATTCGGGCCCCCGCGGGGGGCATCGGGGTCTACGGGGTACACGGGTGCCCCAGGCGCTGCATCATCCTCGGCCACCGACGGCTCCGCTCGCCACCGCGGCGCCGCGCGGTGGAAGGGGCGGCGCTCATCGGGAACAGTCTTGTCGGCGTACCGCGCCACGCGTTCGCGGCCCAAGAGGACGCTGCGCTTCTCTTTTGAGCGTCGAGCTACGCGCGTCTGCGCCGCCGGTCCACGGGCGGGCTGCAGGCCCGAGAGCCCCTCGGATCTATCGTGGGTCGTCGTGACCGCTCCGGAACGCCCGTCGACCCGCCCGCCGGAACAGACCCTCGACGAAACCCCGGATGAGGGCCGGAGCCGTCGGCCAGGCAGGGCGGAGGTCCTTGTCCGTCGAACGGACAAGTTCCAGCAGCGACACGATGTGCTGGGTTTCCCTTACGCGGTCCTACAGAAGTTCGGCAACGACCAGGCGGGCAGCAAAGCGGCGCTGATCGCCTATTACGGACTCTTCGCCATCTTCCCGCTGCTGATGCTCTTCACGACGATCCTCGGTTATGTCCTGCACAACAACGACCAACTGCGCAAGGACCTCGTCGACAGTGCTCTGGGGAGCTTCCCGATCATCGGCTCCCAGTTGCAATCCCAGGTCCACGGCTTGACCGGGAGCGCCCTCGCCGTCGTCATCGGGAGTCTGCTCCTCTTGTACGGGGCCATCGGCCTCGGACTGGCGACGCAGAGCGCAATGAACAAGGTGTGGAACATCCCTTACGTTCGCTGGCCATCCCTCGCCGTGCGCTACCTCCGGGGGTTTGCCGTCCTCGTCCTGCTCGCCCTCTCCACAATTGGATCGACGGTGCTGACGGGGTTCGCGACGCTGACGTCACACGGGCAGGCTTCCACCGCGCTCTTGCTGGTCGGCTCACTCGCACTGAACTTCGGGCTCATACTCCTCGCATACATGGTCATGACCGCCGTGAGGTTCACCGTGCGCGAGGTCGTCCTCGGGGCGGTGTTGGCCACCGTGTTCTGGCAGGCGCTGCAGATCGTCGGCAGCTGGTACGTGGGCCGGGAGCTCCGGCACGCAACGGCGACGTACGGTTTCTTCGGGATCGTCATCGTTCTGGTGGCCTGGATCTACCTGGGGGCCCAGTTCTTCCTTCTCGCCGCGGAGATCAACGTCGTCAAGCGGTACCGCCTCTGGCCGAGATCCATCACCCAACCGCCGCTCACCGACGCGGACAGGGCTGTCTTCGAGCGCCTGGCGCGGATGGAGATCCGCCGGGGTGAAGTCGAAGTCCAGGTCGATTTCACCGCGGCCGCGGATTTCGACCCGCTGAATCAGTCAGCGATCTCGACCGGGGGCGCGAGCGACGAGTGAATCGAGGCGGGTGTGGCGCTCCGTACCGATGGAGGAGCCGTCAGCGCCGCTCTGGTGACGGATCAAGCAGGAGCAGGCTGGACCGGGGCGGGTGCGGTCGGAGCGTCCTTGGGCTGTGGGTTCGGGTTGATCCTGAGTGCCGCGACAAAGGACACCACCACCGCCACGATCACGATCGGCATCAGAGCCACTGCGTCCGATATGAAGAGCAGGCTCGGGAGCAGCACCGCGGTCATGGGCATCTTCAGGGCGCCCGCAGTCATGGCCCCGACGCCCATAGCCGCGCCGGCGATCATGGGGAGCCCACCGACATGCGAAAGGGCGATCCCGCCGGCCGCTCCGATGAACATGCTCGGGAAGATGGGACCGCCGCGGAAGCTGCTCAACGAGACTGAGTAGGCCAGCCCTTTGCACGCGACGAGGAGCACCAGTGCACCCACGCTCCAGGTTGCGGCGTGCTGGACGAGGGTAGGGAGTGCGCTCTGCCCGGAGAACAGGACGTCGGACGAGCTGCGACCCGTGCCTTGGGCGAAGGCGATCGCCAGTCCGCCCACCGCCAGGCCCATCAGCGGGGTCACGAGCACCCTCCGTCGCTCGGTGATGGGCCGGAGCGCCCGGGCCATTCTGAAGATGCCGCCGGCGACCACGGCGGCAGCCAGGCCGATGGCGATGGCCCAGAAGAACTCGACCACCGTGGGTGACCCGACATGGGGGATGGACGTGATGGTCAACGAGAACGTCCCGTATCCCGTCAGGTGGTTGAGACCCACGAAGATCAACGAGCCCACCCCGGCGGCGAGGAGACCGGGGAGCAGCACGGCCTCCATCAGCGGACCGCCCAGACCCGCCATCTCCATGAGGAGGAAGGCGCCGACGAGCGGGGATCCCAGCAGCGTGGCAATCGCGGCGAAGCTCCCCGCGGCCCCGATGACGACGGCGGTCATGGGTGGTGCGTCGTTCTTGACCAGGTGCACGGCAAGGACACCCAGCCCGCTCCCGATCGCGATGAGGGGTGCTTCAGGACCCAGCACGACCCCCAGAGCCAGCGTGGCGAATGCCGCCGCGATGATGCCGAAGAGCTCCATGGGTGGGACGGGACCGCCCGACTTGAAGCCCTCCGACGGTTCATGGCCGCCGGTGCCCGGCAGGAAGCGAATAGCCAGTGCGACCAGCACGCCACTGAGAGTCAGCCACGGGAGGGGCCACCACAGTGGTTCCGTGGCGAACCCGACGGTCTTCGGGAGATCGGTGAAGACCTCCGTCTGGACCCTGGCGACCGCCTCCAGGAAGAAGTAGGCCACGGTCGCCACCGGGACACCGATCAGGGCTCCGAGGGCCAGGAGTGCCAAGAAAGCCCGGGACTTCATGATGTCCGCGGGGTCGGGAGGGGAAGGTGGCTGCTCCGGTGCAGTGGCGGAGTCCGTCATATTCCCTCCAGAAGCCCTCAGTGTGAGACATCGTCGTGACGAGCACTGCTCAACTCTGTCGCAATGTCCGACATGATGATCCGATGGCAGTAGCGGAACTCGTTGCGAACTCGATGCGAACTATACCGCTGGAGGTTCAGGCCAGGCGGAACATGACGTACTGCTGTGCGGTGCGGCCCGGTTCACTCACGTTGGCTCGATCTGGTCCTCACGATCACACGGCAGCGAGCGTGCACAGTGACGGCGGGAGAACGCCTGTGGCGCCGGGATCACTCCGTCGACGAGATCTTTGGCAGCTTCGCCGGCGAGCACAACGGACCCGCGCCCCTGTCGTTCGCTCACAATCGCTCATGTGTCCATGCGGACCAACCCGGTGACGTCAGATGTCAGCGCGCTCTGACGCGTAGCCGGAGATGGTTGCCTGCATCTCGAGCGGTTTGCGATCAGCTGGCGCTGCCGCCACGTCGTCGGACGTTCGAGGATCCTCACTGGTCCAGTCGGCCCAACCCCCGATGCCTTGCAGGGCAAGGTAGAGGGGAGTACCTTGTGACGCATGGGACAGTCGGACGGACGGCGCAGCCAGCTGCTTCGAGGCGTTCTGGACCTGTGTCTGCTGGCCGTGATGGCCGAGGGCCCCGCCTACGGCTACGAGATGACGAAGCGATTGCGGGCGCGTGGGCTCTCGATCGTCGGAGAGGGTTCGATCTATCCGCTCCTCGGACGGCTCGAGCGTGACGATCTGGTCGAGACAAAGCGTGCTGCCAGCAACGGCGGCCCACCGCGGAAGTACTACAGCATGTCGCCAGAGGGCAAGCGGGCGCTCGAGGAGGGCGTACGAGAATGGCAAGCAGCGCGTGACGCGATCGACGGTGCTCTCGATTTGGTCAAGGTGGAGGTGCGACCGTGAACGAGTTCATCGGGGAGTGTCGTAAGGAGTGGCAGCGGCTGGGCGTGCCGGATCCCGTCGCCAACGAGATGGCTGCGGACCTGACCGCTGACATCGACGAAGCCGAAGCGGAAGGCGGCTCCGCCGAGGACGTGCTTGGGAACAGCCTCTTTGACCCGCAGCACTTCGCGGCGTCGTGGGCCGAAGCTCGTGGCGTCACGTCCACGCCGTCCACGCCGTCCACGCCGTCCACTGCCCCCCGACGCTCGCTGAGCCGCCGACAGATCGCGGCCGCCGCGTTGGCGGCCCTCGCCGTTGTCCTGGTGATGGGTGCCCTCGTGCTGGGGATAGGCCATCAGAGTGCGTCGGTTGCCATGTCGGTTCGCAAGATCCTGGGACCAGGGTCGGTCCATTGGTTCGGGGCCGGCCCCGCGACGCCACCGGCGCGGGTCTTCGTTTCCGGTCCGTCATTCGCGGTGGGCCACGGCCCAGGCCCGGCCATCGTCGCGGTGGGCTTGCTGCTCGCGGGCGTTGTGGTCCTCGGTCTCGCTGTCTTCTATTGGGCTCCTTGGGCTCGACGCCACTCCAAGTGACAGCTCCGACGAACGGACACGTCAACAGTCTGGAAGGTCCGGTTTTATGACGAAAATGCGACGCGGTAGCGGCTCCACGGTGCGCATGAGGAGAGCGACCCGATGACCGTCACTGCGGTGGAGACGGAGCGCTCCGGAGGCGACACCCAATGGGCCGTCGAGACCCACGGGCTGACCAAGCGCTTCGGCGAGAACATCGCCGTCAACGACGTGGAGCTCCTGGTCCCGCGCGGCTGCGCCTTCGGCTATCTCGGTCCCAAC
>Ga0181538_10001469_pt1 | contig 26517 bp, 19 predicted proteins | sample PEATcosm2014_Bin_40_FD_119773 | JGI IMG/M metagenome (GOLD analysis project Ga0181538, IMG submission 119773) | Peatland microbial communities from MTU Mesocosm Facility, Houghton, MI, USA - PEATcosm2014_Bin23_30_metaG | ecosystem: Environmental > Terrestrial > Soil > Wetlands > Peat | place... | reverse complement strand
CGAGCCGATGCCCTCGGCCTGGCGCTGGGTCCGGGCGAGGCCGATGGTGAGGGCCGTGAGGCAGATCACCGAGAAGACGAGAACCAGGCCGAGCACCGCTGCCGGCGCCGGCGCGCCCCAGTCGGCCCCAAAGGCCGCCGTGGTGACGACACCGATGGTCGCGAGGCTGACCACGCCGTAGACGAACACGGACAAGGCCTTCCCGGCCAGTATCTCGACGGGGCGGACCGGGGCCGCCCGCATCCGTTCGATCATGCCCTGGGAACGGTCGACGAAGAAGCTGCGGGCGGTGTAGCTGATCGTGAATAGCAGGAAGAAGATCGCCATCCCGGGGCTGTAGTAGCTGATCACCTTCAGCTCGTGGGCACCGATGGGGCGCTCGACGGCCTGCAGGGGGATCCGCAGCCCCGCGACGAGGCCGACCAGTTGCGAGGTGTCGCGCTTGGGTGCTCCGGCGGCCACGGCGGTGGCGAAAGCAAGGCGGTCGGCGTTCACCTGGGCGACGAACGAACTCGCCACCGACGTGGCCACGTCGCCTGCGATCGTGGCGTTGTTCGAGGTGAGCGTCGTCAAGGCGTCGGGATGCTGGCCGGTCACCGAGGACGAGAACCCCGCCGGGATCACGAGCGCCGCGGCCAGCACGCCGCTTCTTATCTCCGAGGACGCCTGTGCCGGTGTGCCGACCGTCCGCAGGGTTATGACCCGTTTCAGCTGGGGAGCGTCGAGCGCCCTGACAAGCTGGGCCGCCACCGGGCCGTGATCGAGCTCGACCAGGCCGAGTGTGAAGTGGAAGTTGTTGACACCGTTGAACGCCAGGCTCATGAGACCCGCGATCACGACGGGGGCTATGACGCCGACGACGATCGCAGAACGGTCGCGGATGCGCTGACGCAGGTCCTTGCGTGCTATGGCGAGAGCTGTGCGCACGGCCTCACTCGCGCAACGCGGTGCCCGTCAAGTTCAAGAACACCGCCTCGAGGTCGGGCTCGACGACGTCGACGCTCGTCACTGCGATCCCGGCTGCGTCGGCTGCCTCCAAGATCGCCGGCAGGAGGCGGCGGCCCTCCGCGGCGACGAGGTGAACGGAGTTCTCGGCCGTCGCGGCATTGGTGACCCCCGTGACGCCGCGGCAGGCCTCGGCGAGGCGTTCGAGGTCTCCCGTCGCGCTGAGCGAGATGCGGTCCTGCTCGCCGAGCTGGGCCACGAGCTCGCGCCTGGTCCCTTCCGCGATCAGGTGGCCGTGGTCGATGATCCCGACACGGTCGCAGACACGCTCGGCCTCCTCCATGTAGTGCGTCGTGTACACCACGGCCAGGCCTTCGCGCCCGAAGGCCTGCACCCGTTCCAAGATGGCGTGGCGGCTCTGGGGATCGACGCCGACCGTCGGCTCGTCCAACACGAGCAGCTTCGGGTGGTTGAGCAGTCCGGCCGCGATGTTCATGCGCCGTTTCATGCCGCCGGAGAACGAGTCGAGCCGGTCGTTGCGCCTGTCGGTCAGCTCGGTCAGCTCGAGGGCCTCGTCGACCCGGGCGGCCACGGTGCGGCGCCCGAGCTTGTACAACCGGGCAAGAAACTCGAGGTTCTCCCGGGCGGTGAGGTCGGGGTAGAGGGCCACGTCCTGGGGCACATAGCCGATCAGCGCCTTCACATCGAGATTGCCGATCGCCTGCTGGCCGGCGATCGTGATGGTCCCCTGGTCGGGCTCGAGCAGGCCGCACACCATCTTCATGGTCGTCGTCTTGCCGGCGCCGTTCGGCCCGAGCAGGCCGTAGACCTCACCCTCGAAGATGCGAAAGCCCATGCCGTCGACGGCGAGGCGCGTGCCGAAGCTCTTGGTGAGCCCGGCACACTCGAGGACGGGTCTCCGGCGCGGGTCCGGAGAACCTGCCCCCGTCGCACCGCCGGGGCTCGAGGTGAGCGCCACGCGGACTAGGTCCCGATCACGCGAGGCGTCACGAGCCAGGAGAGCACGCCGGTCCCGGCGCTGACCTCGCCCCACTCCGCCACCAGGAAATCGATGCGGGCCAGGGCCGCCGTCGGCATTCTGACCACACCGCCGCCGATCAGGAACTGGACCGCTTCCGAACAGGTGGGCTCGTGGCCCACCACCATCAACAGACGCGTCGACTCCGGCTCCCGGCGGACCTCGGCCAGCAATCCCTCGACGCCCTCGTCATAGAGGGCGACCGACTCGCGCACGGACCAGTCCCAGTCCCGGGCTTCGCTCGCCAGCTCGAGCGTCGCCCTCGCGCGCCGCGCCGGGGAGCTGATGACCGATTCGGGCACCTCTGTCGAAGCGAGGAAGCGGCCGGCGGCTCTCGCCGACTTGCGGCCCCGTTTCGCCAACGGCCGGTCGAGGTCCGAACCGCCGGAGTCCGCCGACCAGTCGGACTTGGAATGCCGGAAGACGATCAGGGCATGGGACATCGCGGCGCCTACCTCCGGGCTCAGAGTTTGTAGCCGATAGCGCGCAACAGCGACTTACGGTCGGAGACGTCCGCTTCGGTCTCCACACCGAGCGGGCCCGAACCGTCGATGACACCGAGCACGCCCCGTCCGAGTTCCGTCTCGGCCAGCACGACCTCGACACGGTTGGCGGTGGCGCAGTAGAGGCTGCAAACCTCGGGAACCTGCTTCAGCTGGTTGAGCACGTTGACCGGGTAGCCGTCGCGGACGAACACGACGAAGCAGTGGCCCGCGCCGAGTGCGAGGGCGTTGCGCACGGCCAGGTCCTCGAGCTCGGGGTCGTTGCCCGAACGGCGGACCAGGCACTTGCCGGACGCCTCACAGAACGCCAGGCCGAAACGGAGGTGGGGGCTCGAGCCGACGAGGGTCTCGTGGAGGTCCTCGACGGTCTTGACGAAGTGCGCCTGGCCCAGGATCACGTTCAGGTCTTCAGGGTTCTCGATGGGTACGACGACCAGCTGCACGCGGCTTCTCCTGTCGACTGGGCCGGCGACGGGCCCGGCGAGCGGGCCCGACACCTACAACGAACTCTGCGCCTTTCCCGACCCCGGGCGCAAGGCCGCAGTCCGAGGTGCCGGGCACAAGCGGGGCGCTCCAGCCGGGAGACCGCCGGAGCAGCTCCCCCCGGCCAACCGGGAGTGGGTAGTCGATCCCGGCGACACCTGGTCCGCGGGCAAGTTGAGGCCTAAAGCCGACTCGTGTTCCGTCCGATAACAGAGGATGAGGAGAACCCTTTGTTTCGGGCAGCGCTGCGAGGGAGTCAGGACCGTGCGAGAGCCTTTCGACATCTTGGAGAAGGGTGGTCCTTCGATGACCGGACCGGCATTGCCGGGCCGATCAGGCGCCTTCTCGGCGCGATCGTGCCGCCCCGGGGGGCTTCGCGGGTGATGATCAGATTGACGTACCTCACCGAAGTCGCTGAGGGGTTTGCTCTTGGGCCAGTTCGCCATCGCGGACGGCCGAACCTTGATTTCGATTCCTTCCCGGCGGTCATGCCGGCCAAGTCCATACGGACGTCGTTGCCCAGGATCAGCTGAAGACGGGTCGACAACATGTGCCAGGTCCGGTCCTTCGCGACTGTGTCGGGTGATCGCGACACGCCCCTGACAAGGGCGGCCCGCGGCTCTCGGCTGTGCCCGCGGGAACGCACTCCCCCGCTGAGAACAGGCGCGTCCCGCCTTGAGGACGCCCCTCGGTCGAGGTGCCGAGATGCCCGCGCCCGTTGACGTCCCGTCTCAACCGGTGGCTGCTCGTCGTCGCGCCTTCGGTCAGCCCGTCCGGCTCTGGCTGTACGTGCTGCTCGTCCTCGCGGGCGGGCTGGCGGTCGTGTTCGGGCCCCTTAGCGACGCGCCGGCCATATCCGCCAGCAATGTCCCGGCCATCCCGTGGTGGGGGATCATCCTCCTTGCGATGGCCGCGGAGCTCGCCAGCGTGGAACTGCCGATCCGCAAGACCAACGTCGTCCTGACGCTCAACGACGCCGTCATCATCGTCGCCCTCATGGGCACGAGCCCCTTCGTGACGGCACTCGCCATGGCGTGCAGCCTCGGGATCCTCCAGGCCGCCCAGAGACGCGCGCCCGTGCAGGTGATCTTCAACTTCGGGGCCCAACTGCTGGCGACTCCCCTGTACTACGCGCTCCTGCGCTTCATGATCCAGCCGAACGCCATCTTCTCCACGCGAAGCGTCCTCGGCTACCTGGTGATGGTGGCACTGCTGAACGAGCTCTCCAACATCGAGATATCCGCCGCGATGTACCTCTCGGAGGCCGACCTCACCATCGTCACAGAGGGCTTGGCGTCAACAGCACCCATGGTGGCGGTCATAGCGCTCGGCAACGGCGTGATCGCGACGATCGTCCTTGTCATGACCGTCGCCGCCCCGGTGCTGCTCCTGACGATCCCGATCCCGGTCCTGCTCAGCATCGCCGCCTACCGCGCCCAGATAGCCCGGCGGAGACAGCTGAGCGACATCGAGAACCTCTTCGCGGCGACCCGGATCCTCAGCCATTCCAAGAGCGTCCACACCGGTGCCGTGGACTTCCTCGCCCACCTCGCCCGGATGTTCCACGCCAGCCTCGTGGAGCTCACGCTCCTGCCGACGGCCCCGGGCAACCCGGCCCTCGTCACGAGAACCGTGAACGGCGTGGCCGACGAGGTCATGGAGGCGATCCCCGTCGAGTCACTGCCGCCCGGACTCGCGGAGACCCTGAGCACCGACAACGTCCTCGTCACCAAGGATCTCGGCGTGGACACGCCCTTGGCCCGCTACATCGAAGGTGACGACAGGCCCACAGGCATGGGCGTGGCGGTCCCCGGGGCGGACAACGCCTCCTCGCTCGGCTATCTCGTCGTGGCCCACCGCAACAAATTCGTCGGCGACTTCCGCGAGACCGATCTGCAGCTTCTCGGCACGCTCGCGAAGCAACTCGGTTTCGCCCTGCAGAACGGCCGTTTGCACGAGGACCTGGCTCTGTTGGCAGGCGCCCAGGACGAACTGGTGCACCAGGCCTTCCACGACCCGCTCACGGGTCTCGCCAACCGGGCGCTGTTCGTCGACCACATCGACGGCGCCTACCACCGCGCGGCGCGGGCGGGGAACCTCGTCTTCCTGCTCTACATCGACCTCGACGAGTTCAAGAAGATCAACGACACTTTCGGCCACGGGGCCGGGGACGAGCTCCTCGTCCAGGTGGCCGGCAGGCTCAACTCCTGCGTCCGCGCCACCGACACCGTCGCACGCCTCGGTGGCGACGAGTTCGCTATCCTGCTCGAGCAGGCGGCGTCGCTGGAAGTGGTCGAGAGGATCGCCGAGCGGATCGTCGCCAGCCTCGCAGAGCCGTTCTCTCTCGCGACCGGAGTCGCGGAGATCGGTGCCTCCGTCGGAATCGCGTTCACCGACGCTTTCGGTCAGACCGCCGCGCAGCTGATGAAGTCAGCCGACACCGCCATGTACAGGGCCAAAAGGGCCGGGAAGGGGCGTCATTGCGTCGCCGTCTGACAGTCGCAGGAGGCGCTCACTCGAGTCGGCGTCGGTAGGTCACCAAAGAGCCAAGTCCAAGCAGACCACTCCGCCGAGTGAGGATATAGGTAGGCTCACCCCGGTGCGACCGCACAACGAATCACCTCTCGATGTGGAGCGCGTGCTCGAGGATCGCTCGCTACGAATAGCTTTCCAGCCGGTCTGCAACCTCCGCTCGCGTGATGCGATCGGCTACGAGGCTCTCGCCAGGTTCCCCCGGCCGGCGCATGCGACACCGCGCCAGTGGTTCGATCAGGCGTTGCGTCTCGGACTCCTCAAGGATCTCGAGCTCCTCGCCGCCGCCACCGCGCTGGGCCAGTTCGCGCAGCTGCCGCCGCGCGCCTTCCTCGCCCTCAACGTCTCGCCGGCCACGGCAGCCTCCAAGGAATTCGGAGACCTCGCCACCGAGGTCTCCCCGGACCTGCTCGTCCTGGACATCGCCGAGAACGCCAGCGTGGACAACTACCACCTGTTCGTCGAGGTGATCGATCGCCTGCGCTCGCTCGGCGTGCGGATCGCCCTGGACGACGCCGGCGCCGCGGACGTCAGTCTGCAACACCTGCTCGGGGTCCGGCCCGACATCGTCAAGATCGACACGACCGTGATCCATGGGATCGCCGAGGACGAGCTTCGCCAGGCGGTCGCCTGTGCCTACGTGAGCATGGCCAAGCGGGCAGGTGCGATCAGCCTCGCCGAAGGCATCGAGACCGAGGAGGAGCTCGCCATGCTCCTGTCGCTCGATGTCGAGACCGGGCAGGGTTACCTGCTCGGCCGCCCGGCGTTCCTGGAGGCCTGAACCGACCGGGGGCGGCTCTCGCTCCACCTTCCCCGCTCAGGTCAGAACCTGAAGCTGACCCCCGTGAGCTCCTCCGACACCTCCCACAAGCACCGGGCCGTTTCCGCGTCTTGGGCCGACGCCGCGGGGCGCACCGGGGTCGGGTGACCGCGCAATTCACCGAGGCCGCCCGGACCGTAGAAAGACCCGCTCTCGGCCTCGGGGTCGACGGCGGCGTAGAGCTGGCAGAGGGCGCCCATCTCGGCGCTCTGTGCCAGGACACGGTTGCCGACCCTCAGGAGCTGTTTCATCACGCCGGTCGGCCCGCTCGTCTGCAGGTTCGTGGCCGACCACCCGGGGTGGGCGAGCACCGAGCGGACCGGGATGCCCGCCGCCCGAACCCGTCGGTCCAGCTCGAGGGCGAAGAGCACGTTGGCGAACTTGGACTGGCGGTAGAAGCCCCGCGGCGAATAGGACCGGGTGCCCGTCAGGTCGTCGAAGTGGATCGAGCCGCCCTTGTGCTCGAGCGAGCTCACCGTGACCACCCGGGCGTCTTCACCCCGGCGGATCGTGTCGAACAGCAGCCCGGTCAGGGCGAAGGGGCCGAGATGGTTGGTCGCGAACTGGGACTCGAAGCCCTGGCGGGTGAGCAGGCGGGGAGGGAACATCACCCCGGCGTTGTTGACGAGCACGTCCAACGCGACGGCGTCGCGCTGGAGCGTGCCGGCGAAGTCCCGCACAGAGTCGAGGTCCGCGAGATCGAGCAGCCGGAACTCGACGAGGGCGCCAGGGTTCCCGGCCTTGATGCGCGCGACGGCGGCCCGCCCCTTCTCCCCGCTACGGCCGGCGAGCACGACGTGGGCCCCGTGCGCGGCGAGCTGGCGGGCGGTCTCGAAACCGAGGCCGCTGTTGGCGCCCGTCACGACAAAGCCCCGGCCCGACTGGTCCCTTACCTGGGCGGCTGTCCAACGGTCCACGTGCTCTCCTGTGGTGTCAGCTGAGCCCGCCACTTCGCCGGGGCTGAGCCCGCCTCGCGGTGCCGGCGGGCGCGGCGCCAAATGTGGTCCGGGCCCGCCCCCGACCTTACGGCGCGCCGGAACCCGCCCGGGAGTCGACCGGGTCACGCCTGCGGCCGCGGGCGGGCCCGGACCCAGAACATCACTATGCCGGCGGCGACGAAGGCCAGCCCGACGATCAGCCATGGCCAAGGATCCCATTCCTGAGCACAGCTCGAACCCCTGGCGAAGACGGTACACACCTCGCCCGGCCCGGAGCGGTTGAGGTAGGCGACGTAGAGCACAGGAGCCCCGAGACCCGAGACGAGGCCGGGAAGGCCCGGCCGGCCGGACACGCGGCGGGCCAGCAGCACTGTCGCCACCGTCGCCACCGGAAGGACGAACACCCCGACGCTGAGGATGGCCACCAGGGCGAACATCCAGACGGCTCCCAGTAACAACCAGGCCCCGAACCAAGCCCAGGGTCGGACGGCAACGGCCTCGGCCGCGTCCATCAGCCGGCCCGCATCGGGGGTTTGGACCCAAGAGACAGGCGCGGCACGTCCCTCATGAGACCACACCCGACGGGCAGGGGGAGCCCCGGCGAGGCCTCAGCCGACGATACCCCCGTGCCCCGGAACGTCGTCCAGGTCGGGTTGGGCAACCCCATGGCCGTGCCGAGCCGGTGCCAGAACTCCGGGGAGGTCCCGACCCAGCGGATCGGACCGATCCCGCGAACCGTCTCGCATCCCGTGGCTGACACGACGACCGCCGGGAACGTCTCGTCGGGGGCCGTGAAGCCGAGGCGGTAGCGGATCCCGAGGTCGATCGCGCAGCTCATGAACCCGATGGGGATGCGCGGCAGGGCGCAAACCACCTTGGCGACGTCCTGCACCGATGCCACCTCTGTGACCACGCTCACAGCCGGGAACGAGAACCGGATGCCGTTGGGCGGAAACTCGTCGGCACGCCGGACGACAAGATGATCCACCTGCCCGATGGACTTGCAGAGCGACACCGGAACGGTGCCGGCCGGCTGGGGCCCGCTCGCCGTGATCCTCTGCGCCGCGTGTGCCACGCCGCTCGCCCCGCTCGCGACGGCGACCGCGGCCAGGGTGAGGCACGTCATCACCCGCCAAGACTCGGTGATCTTCATGACGCCACGAAGCGTCGCGCCGTCAAGTTCGCGTAAGACGGGGCGCTTACGGCCAGAGTTTCTCCTTCAGCCCGGAGGCTCTGGCCACCGGCCGTGAGATCGCGGCCCGCAGTGACTCCTCCGCCGCCACCAAGGTGACCTGCTGCTTGGCACGGGTGACCGCCGTGTAGACGAGCTCGCGACTGAGCACCGGCGACGGGGGCCGGGGCAGCGTGACGATCACACGCTCGAACTCGGATCCCTGGCTCTTGTGGATCGTCGTTGCCCACCAGGTGTCGACGTCGCCGAGCTGGGACATGGCGAGCTCCCGCAGGCCTTTGCCCGGGTCCGAGAATGCCACCAGCGGCCCGGTCGGCCCGGCGACGACGACCCCGACGTCACCGTTGAAGAGGCGGTTGAAGTAGTCGTTGCGAGTGACGACGACGGGCCGACCGGGGTACGAACGCCGGCCGATCCCGGCTCCGGGCAGTGCCTGGGCGGTGAGGGTTTCGATGCGGTTGGTCCAGGCGAACACGCCGAGGGGCCCGAATCGCGTCGCGCAGAGGACCTTGAGCCTGCACGCCTCGCGAAGGCCGCCGGCGGCGTCATGGTTCCGCGCCGCCTCGACGACCTCGGTGGCGCTCGCGACCGCCTCCTCGCAAAGGCAGGCAAGGGCTTCCTGATCGTCGTCTTCGACCCAGGTCAGCTCTTCGCCGCCGTGGCCGGCGAGAACGGCCACGGCGCCGTCAGCGTCGCCCCGCCGGATGGCGTCGGCCAGCGCCGCTATCTGGGAGTCGGGACCGTAGCGGTGGTTGCGTTCGAGCAGCTCTATGCCCGCTGTGAGCGGGCCCGCGGCCGGCCCCGTCGCCATCGGGCCGACGATCTCGCCGAGCACCGCCCCGGCTTCGACGCTCGCGAGCTGGTACGGGTCACCGACGAGCACGAGCGTCGCGTCGGGGCGGACCGCTTCGAGCAGCCGGGCCATCAGCGGCAGCGAGACCATCGAGGTCTCGTCGACGACCACGAGGTCGTGGGGAAGCCGGTTGAAGCGATCGTGGCGAGGCTTGCCGGCACTCCCGATGCCCAAGAGACGGTGCAAGGTCTGGGCGGCGGTGCCGCTGAGCGCAGCCGTGACGGCCGCGTCGGCACCCGCGGCTGCGACCTCCTCGTGCACCGCCGCGGTCATGCGCGCGGCGGCCTTGCCGGTCGGTGCGGCCAGAGCGACCTCGAGTCGCAGGCCCCGCTTTGAAGACAAGGCGACGGCAACGCTCAACAAGCCGGCGATGGTGCGCGTCTTGCCCGTTCCGGGCCCTCCCCCCAGCACGGCGAGCCGCCGGGTCAAGGCCTTTTCTGCGGCCTCGCGCTGGCGATCGGGCGGGGCGGTGCCGTCGGGCAGGAAAACCCTGTCGAGGACGGCATCGAGTTCGGGGGACGAGGTGGTGAGCCCGTCGTCGCTGCGCGCGCGCCGCAACAGCTCGTCGGCGACGCGCGTCTCGAAGCGCCAGTAACGCTCGAGATAAAGGCGCGTGCCGTCCCACACGAGCGGGAGCGTCCCACCGGTGGACGCGTCGCCCGGCCGGAACACGGCGGGGCTCGCAGCCAGGATCGCCCCCCATTTTTCAGGGTCCGGCCAGGGAAGCGCCTCGAGCGAACGGGCATGCTCGCCGCCGTCGTCGTCGACGACGATTGTGTCCAGGACCGACCCGATGACGACGCACACGTGTCCGAAGGCCGGAGCCCGCGCCGCCAGGGCGGCCCCGAGCAGCACCTCGGGTTCTACTCCCGGGACGCTTCTTGCCACCACCCCGGCCACCTGGACGGCCGCAGCGTCGAGCACACCTGCCGCGACGAAAGGCGCCAGCGTCACGAGCCCGGGTGGGAGAAGCGGCGCCGGCGCCGTCACGAGAGAACCCCCGCGCCGTCCAGCAGGTCGCTGAGCGCTGTCACGAGCGCCGGTGGGACGGGCCAGCTGAAGACCCCGTACGGGTTCCCGTCGGCCACGGGCGTGCCGGCACCCTCCATCCCCCGCACGAACAGGTAGGCGACCCCGCCCAAGTGGACGGCAGGCTCGTAGGCGGGCACGCGCCAGCGCAGGTAGCGGTGCAATGCGACCGAATAGAGCATCGCCTGCAACGGGTAGTGGTGCTCTGCCATCGCAACGGGCAGCCGGTCAGGGTGGTAGTCGAGCGAGCGGGGCGCGCGGCCCTTATCGCCCAAGGTGTTCGTCTTGTAGTCGACCACGACGAAACGAGGCGCAACGTCCCCGTCGGTCCCGCCGCCGACCCGGGCGACCAAGTCGATCGACCCCGTGAGATGACCCGCCAGTTCGACGCCGAACATTCCGGCCGCCAGGCGCTGCGCCCACCCCCGCACGGGATCGTCTTCGGGCAGGTGCGAAACCATGAGCCGGCCGATGCTGCGATCGGTGGCGACGCGTCCCTTCCCGCCCAGGCGCAGCTCGAAGCTGAGCTCGTCGAGGCGCTCGCTGCGGGGGAGGTCGCGCAACCGCCTTCCTCGGAAAACAGGGCCGAGGGGTGTCTCTATCGCGGCGCGAAGGCCCGTCACGAGCGTCCTGGTGTCGACCGGCCACGGGTTCCATCGCAACCGGTCGCCGATATGGGCGCTCAGCTCGGCGTCAAGGTCGGCGGCCGCGAAATCGACGAGCTGGAGCACCTCGTGCACGAGCGTGCCGAATCCCGCCCCGCCCGAAATGGCGCCGAGAGGCAGGTCCGACGAGACGGCCGTACCGCCGGCGGAGACGGAGTCGACCGCTTCGAAAGGCTCGTCCGCCGCACCGCCGTCACCAAGGCTCTCGTCCCCGGGATCGAGCACGGCGCTACGACCGCGGTCACTGATGGCGCTGAACGACCAGCGCCGGCTCATGCGGACAAGGGCCCGGTCCAGCTTGGCGAGGGCGAGCTCACCGCGGGCGACGGGCTCGTCACCGTCGACCCAGCGAGGCCCGGGAGCATCAGCTGCGCCGGCGACACCGATGGCCACGGCGTCGCCGGACCGGGCGAACACCTGCGCGAGCTCACCGGGCGCGGCGGCGGCGGGCGGCAGCGCGACCTTTCGCGCGGCGAACTTCTCGGGGCAGATCACACCCTCGCTCCGGGCGAAGAGCACCCGTGCGAGCCCGGTGATGTCCGAGCCTTCCACCGGGCTCCACCAGACCAGCGTCACATGCGCGGCGCGCGTGAGCGCCACGTACAGCAGGCGTAGGTTCTCGCCGAGAGCCTCCTCGTTCGCGAGAGCCTTGCGTTCCTTGGCGGCGTCCTTGGTGGGCCAGGGTTGCCCTTTTGTGAGGTCGAATGTGCGCCGTCCCGTGTCGCGGTCCCGGAACACGACCTCGTCCGTGGTGGCATAACCCTTGCGCCACATCGTCGGGACGCACACCACCGGGAACTCGAGGCCCTTTGCAACGTGCACGGTCATGATCTGCACCGCTTCGGCTTCGGATTCGATCTGACGGGCGCTCACGTCGTTGTCGGGATCCTCTGAGACGTCCGCTGCCAGTTGCGCGAGTGTCATGAGCAGCCCCGCGGCGGTGGCCCGGCGACCGGCCGTCCCCGCCTGGAGCAGCCCCGCGATGTGGTCGAGGTCGGTGAGATCGCGATCGCCCTCGCGCGTCGCCAGCACGCGGGCGGTGACGCCGCTCTCGGCCCAGACGCGGGCGCAGAGCTCGACGACGCCGTGGGCTTCGAGAGTCCTGGCCCATCCCAAGAGCCGGTCCTGTACCTCACCGAGCTTGGCGTCGTCGGCGGCGTCGAGCTCAGCCACGGACCAGCCGAAGAACCACGAAAGCGCGGCCGTGCGGGCCCGGGTCGGCTCGGTCGGGCGGGCGAGCGCCGTGAGGAGCCAGCGCCACTGATCGGCAGCTCTCGACCGAAGGACGCTGTCACCCCGCGTCACCACCGCGGGGATGCCCCTACGGCGCAGGGCCGTCTTGATCGGCTCGGCCTCAGCCCGCTTGCCGATGAGCACGGCGACGTCGCTGGGACGTGCGCGGCGCGGCGGGGTGCCGTCGCCCGAAGGGATCGATGCCGTCTCCAGGAGTTGTTGCACCTGGTGGGCGAGGTCACGCGCGATCGCCGCGTCGGCGTCGGGGGCGTAGATCCAGCCCTTCTTGGAACGAGGAAGGTCTTCCCCGAGCACCAGGCGCAGTCGGAGCGCCGCCAGGGCGGTTCCGTCAACGGCTCTGAGCCGCAGGTCGCGGTGCTCGTCCGACGCGGCCACCGCCGCGAACTCGATGCCCGCGTCCCCGAAGGTAGTGCCCCGGAAAAGCTCGCCCAGCGCGGTGAGCAGCGCCCCGTCGGAGCGCCAGTTCACTCCGAGCGTGAACCGTTGGGTGGGTTCGCGGGCCGCCTCGAGGTACGTGTGCACGTCCGCGCCCCGAAACGAGTAGATCGCCTGCTTCGGGTCGGCGACGAGGACGAGCGCCGTGCCGTCCCCGGGATTCCCGAACAACCGCGAGAAGATTGCCCACTGCACCGGGTCGGTGTCCTGGAACTCGTCGATGAGCGCGATGCGGAAACGGCGGCGCACGGCGGCCACCGCGGCGGGATTGTCCAGGCCCTCGCGCAACTGGGTTAACAGATCGTCGAACGAGAGCGTGCCCGCCGCGCGTCGGCGGTGGTGGACTTCCGTGACGACGCGGTCGACGAGGCGTCGAAGCCGGGCCGCGACGACCGTCGACTCGTCGTCCTCGGTGCCGGGGATGACGCGGATCCCCGGGTTTCCCAGCACCTTGAGACACAGGCGCGGAAGTCTCTCCAGCGTCGGCAGCAGGTCGGCGGTCTCGGGGCTGGCCACCGACTCCGCCGCGAGCACGTCCGCGCAGACCGCCCGCACGAGATCGCCGGTGTCTTCGGCCAGCGCGGCGTCTAGGTCGATATGGGATGTCGAGCCCAACGTGGCGCGCACCTGCTGAGCAAAACCGTGGATGGTCGTGATCGTCGCCGCGTCGAAGTCCGCGACGGCCCGCTCGAGACGATCGAGCCGACGAACGCGATCGGTGCCCGCCAGGAAGCGGAGAAGGTCGTCGTCGGCCGGGATGCCCTCGGGGTTGCGCAGCCCCGCAGCCGCCTCGCTGAGCCGGGTACGGACCCGGTCGCGTAGCTCCGCGGCGGCGGCACGGGTGAAGGTGACCATCAGGAGCTCTTCGACAGAGACGTCGGTCTCCGCGGCGTAGCGCACGACAAGGCCGGCGAGCGTGTAGGTCTTGCCCGTACCCGCGCTCGCCTCGATGGCGACGCGGCCGGAGGTGGGGAGCGGCCCGAGGAGGGAGAAGAGCTCCGGTGCGCTCATGTGAGCTCCTCGGTGCTCTCGTCGATCGCGTCCCACAGGTAGGCGGCGAAGCGATAGGCCCGGAACGGCGAGGTTCCCGGCGGATCGTCAGGTCGCGCCGGAAGGGCGCGAAGACCTTTGAAGTCGAGGTCGCCGAACGCCAACCGGTTCGCCTCGTCCTGACCCTCGCCGAAACCGGCGCGCGTCTGCCAGTCATCGGCTTTCGCGGTGCCGGCGTGGAGCTTGGCGGACAGGCAGGCGAAGAGCGGGACGGGCTCGCGAAGCCCGCGCCGGTAGCAGTCGACGGCGACCTCGAGGGCATCGCGGGCCAGGTCGCGGCGACTATTGGTGGTCTCGCCCCGGGCGACGAGCACGAGCGCGTCGGCTTCTCCAGCCTCGGTACGTCGCACGACGACGCTGCGCCAGTCTCTTGCCGGGTCGGTCACCACGAGGGCCACGAGGTCGAGCCAAGCCGCGATGTGCTGCTTGGGCGAAGCCCTGCTGTAGGTAACGAGCACAGGGCCCGGAGACGGTTCTGGGCCGCGGACGACGACCGTTCCGACGACGCGGGTGCCGTCTTGGAGCTCGACCTCGATCCGCACGCGGTCCTGCCGCGCCGGATCGACTCCCAGCTCGCGCGCCACTTGGAGCATGGCGTCGACCGTGTCTTCGATCTCCGCGAGCGAGTCATCCCCGAGTCCGCCCGGGGGAAGCGTGCCGAGGGCCCGTTCGTGGCGTTCCCACTCGGCGTCTTCGTGTCCGCCCCGGCGCGCCCGCAAGAAACGCTCCGCCACCGACCAGGATTCGAGGCCGTCGAGCGAAGTCGCCATATCGTCGAGCTCCACCCGGTCCTCGTCGGTGAGGTGAAGACGGAGGCGTTGCTGCCAGAAGGCCTTCGCCGGATTCTTGAAGAAGGCCTTCAACTCGGCGAGTTCGGTCACGCCGTCGCCGTGGGTGCTCGGCCCGAGCGGGCCCGCGAGCAACGCCGGGCCCTCCCCGGCACGCTGCTCGCGGACACAGGCGCCCGCGAAGGCGCCGGGGTCGAAGCTCCAGGGACCCGACCGGTTCAGGAGGCCCGGCAGGAAGCAGCGGTCGTCGAAGCGCTGCAGGGGGTGTACGGTCTCGATCTGGCCGCGGTACCTCCCCCGGCATTCGCGCGAGAGCGTGGCGATGATCGTGTCGCGCAGCTCCGCGAGCACGGTCGCGTTCGGTACCTCTTGATTGGTACGGATGTTGTGGCCCGTCCGGGTGACGACAAGGTGGTCGCCGGCAGCCAGGACGGCTTCGAGGATCGCCTGGCGGGCCTCCGCGCGAGGGTCACGGTCGCCTACGAGCGGGGACGCGGCCGCGAGGTCGTCGCCGTCGGCGACGCCCGCCGCGGCGCCCGTGTGGATCTCGTCGAGCCCGAGAAGGCAGACCACGCGGAAAGGCAGCCACCGCAGGGGCGTCAGGGAGGTGACGGTGATGCCGCCCCGGAAGAAGTCGGAACGGTGCGACGTCCCCTGCATCCGCTCCGCGAGGAGGCGCCGGAGGTCTCCGAGCGAGATCTCGACCGTCGCGGGCCCGCCACCTACGACGGCCTTGTCGGCTATCTCGGCGACGATCCGGCGGAGCTGATCCAGCTGCCACTGCTGGGCGACCTCGACTTCGAAAAGCTGTTCGATGGCGTCCGACAGGGTGTCGCACCACTGCACGGCCGTGCGCGGCCGCCTCATGTCGTCCGCGAACGACGCCAGACGTGCCACGAGATCGGCCAGTCGGCCGGCGAAGGCGATGTCGTCGCCCTCGACTCCGAGAGGAGCGATCCCGCCCGGGGCCAGGTCCAAGTCGTCATCGCTCACGGCCACTCCGATGAGCAACCGGTCGAGGGCGGCCCGCCACGAGTTGGCGCTGAACTCGGGCGGGAAGCCCCAGGGCCGGCGGTGTGGTCCGTCGAGGCCCCAGCGCACGTTGGCCTCCTCGACCCAGTCCGCAATCGTACGAAGCGCCTCACCGTCGAACTCGAAGCGCCGGCGAACCGCCGGCAACGCGATGAACTCCATCACCTCCGAGGCGGCGAACCTGCCCGAGACCAGCGCCAACAGCGAGTCGAGCGCCGCGACGACGGGGTACGAGTCGCGCAACGACCGGTCGGTGATGCGATACAAGAGCCGGGGCGGTGCGCCGTCCGGCACGGCAACGACCTCCTCGGCGGAGGTCCCGAAACCCGCTTCCACGAGAGCCGCGAACTCGCCGATGGCCGGGCAGAGCACGACGATGTCTTCCTCCCGCAGCGTCGGGTCATCGGCCAGCAGGTGGAGGATCGCATCGCGCAGCACCTGGACCTGCCGGGCCGGGCCGTGGCACGAGTGCACCTGGATCGAACGGTCAGCGGGGTCGAGATCGAAGTCGCCCGTGGGGGCGCGATCCGCGCGCAGGTCACGCTGCAGGCGCGCCAACAGGGAGCTTGCCGGGGCGTCCTCGGCCTCGTCGCCGTCACCGGCCGGCACCGGAACGGGAAGACCGCGCGACTCGGCGCGGGCGAGGAGCACCGTCCGCTCCCGGTACGGGCACCCCCACGAGCGCAGCAACGGATGGCTCACCGCTGTGTCCGACTTGTCGTCGGAACGCAGCGTCGCGAGCGGTCCTGGGCCGGCTGTCGTCGCCTTGCGGACACGCGCGGCCGCCGTTCGTGACGGGTCGAGCAGCAAGAGGTGCAGCTCCCTGCGAACGCTCAATGCCTCGATCAGCTCGATGAACGGCGCGCCGCTCGGAAGCGTCGTCACGCCGAAGACGGCGAGCCGGGCCGGCAACGCAACGGTGAGCTCTCCGGTGCGCAGCTTGTCCAGCAGGTCGGGCATGCGCTCGGGCGGGCTGGGGACTGCGACCGTGGCGCGGACGAGGCGCCACAGGTGGGGCTGCCAGCTGTCGTGCGCAGCCAGGCGGCGGCCGGTGGGGTCGACGTCGTGGCCGGCGCTCCAGGCGAGCACGAGCTCGGGCCGGCGCACGGCGTAGCGGTCGAAGAGATCGGCGAGACGCCGGGCACGGCCGAACCAGGTCGCACCGGGGGGTAAGAGCGTGAGAGGACCGAGGCGCTCGTCGCCGGCACCGGAACGCAGCACCTCGAGCACCGCCCAGACGAGACAGTCGACCTGCCAGGGGTCGGCGACCCCCTGGGCGCTTTGGCTCGCGAGTACGACCTGACGCAAGGCGCCGGGGAAGGTGAACTCGATGTTCGCCGCGACGCCGTCGCCCGCCCCGGGCGCGGAGGCACCGAGTGATCTCGCGAGCTCGAGGGCGAGCCACCGTCGCATGCCCGCGGTCGGCACGGCGACCCATTCCGGGGACATCGGGTCCTCGAGCGGACTTGCGAGCACTTCGGCGAGCACCGCTGCGAGAGGCTCCACGCGGCCGGCGTTGGAGAGGTGGAGCACGGTCGCACACTACCGGTGGGCTGTGACGCCCAGCGGGCCGTCGCCCTCGACGGGCCTACCCCGCTCGGGTACCGTCCAAGCTATGTCGATCCTGCTCGAGCTGGACCTCACCGGGGCAATCGTCGAGGATGTCGGTTCCCATCCTGTCGAAAGGCTGATGAACCGACGCCGCCTGGCGCTGCGCACGCTCGTGAGCCGCCTCGCTACCGCCGCCGAGGACGCCCACGTCGTCGGATTGCTGGCGAAGCTGGGCGCCACCTCCATAACGCTTGCACAGGCCCAGGAGCTGGCGGACGCCGTGGCGCGCTTTCGGGCGAAGGGCAAACAGGCGATCGCCTGGGCGGAGACCTTCGGCGAGCTGGGGCGGGGAACGACGGCCTATGTGGTGGCCACCGGTTTCGGCGAGCTCTGGCTGCAGCCTTCGGGGAGCATCGGGCTCATGGGCGCGGTGGCGGCCGGCATGTTCGTACGGGGCGCCCTCGATCACGCCCAGGTCGAGCCGTTGTTCTCGCAGCGCCACGAGTACAAGAACGCCCCGGACACCTTCTTGCGCACGGAGTTCTCCGAGGCTCACCGCGAGGCGACCGGGCGGCTGGTCGAGTCAGCCTACGAGCAGGTCGTCGCCGCCGTGGCGGCCGGGAGGCGCCTTGCGCCCGAGCGCGTGCGCGAGCTCATAGACACTGCGCCCATCCCCGCGTCCAGAGCTCAGGAGGCCGGCCTCATCGACCACGTCGGCTACCGCGACGCCGTACGCGAGGCGGTCGAGCGCCGCTGGCCCGAGCGGCCCGCGCTGCTCTACCTGTCGCGCTACGAGCGGCGGTGGGACAACGTCCGCAAGGCGATCCAGAGCCGTCGCCCCGCCGTTGGGCTCGTCGAGGCGATCGGCCCGATCCGCCTCGGGCGCTCCAAGCCCGGCCCGGTCGGGCGCGCAGCCGGCTCAGACACCGTCGCGGCAGCATTCCGCGCCGCGGTGAAGAACGAGAGCATCAAGGCGATCGTCTTCCGGGTCAACAGCCCCGGTGGGTCCTACGTCGCCTCGGACACCATCTGGCGCGAGGTGTGCAGGGCCCGTGAGGCGTCCAAGCCCGTCGTGGTCTCGATGGGCGACGTGGCCGGGTCAGGCGGGTACTCCGTGGCCATGGCCGCCGACGTCGTCGTGGCCGAGCCGGCGACACTCACCGGGTCGATCGGTGTCTTCGGCGGCAAGCTCCGCACGAGCGGCCTTTTCGAGCGCCTGGGCGTGAACATCGAGACTCTCGGACACGGCCAGCACGCGCTCATGTTCTCCTCGCAGACCGGCTTCAGCGAGGACGAGTGGGCCAAGCTCGACGAGTGGCTCGATTTTGTCTACGAGGACTTCACCGCCAAGGTCGCCCGGGGACGCTCCATGACGCGCGAGGCGGTCCACGAGCTGGCCCGCGGCCGGGTCTGGACGGGAGCCGACGCCGCCGCGCGCGGGCTCGTCGACGAGCTCGGCGGACTGCGCCGTGCCGTGGAGATCGCCCGGGAACGCGCCGGGCTGCCACCCGACACCCGCCTGCGCCCGGTCCTCGCGGTCTCCCCCCTGCCGCGCCTGCGCCAACCCCGCAACAGCGACGACCCGGCGGCCTTCCTACAAGCCCGCGGACTCAGTCCGGAGCTGACCGAATGGGGAGGTCACGCTCGGCTGGCGGCGGCGCTGGGGCTTCCACGAGCCGGGCCCCTCACCATGCCGATGGGGCCGCTGCGGTGAGCGGGAGGGCCGAGTCACCCGGTGCGTCGGTGACCTTGCCAGCCCGCGTGCACGCAAGCGGGAAGGGCCGATCCCCAGCGGACCTGGCTTACGCCGAACAAGCCTGAGCGACGATCTCGAGCGTCCGGGCGGTCCGGACCGCCGACTCCTCGGCGAGGTGCGCGGGCACCTCCTCCTCGCGCAGCACGGCATGGATGTGACGAAGAGCCGCGCTGAAAGAGCGCCCGTCCCGCGTCGGGTGCTCCACGGTCTCTTGCCCGTCCCGGCGCAAGACGAGGGTGTCGGCCGGCGCAGGGTGGAACGGATTGGTCAGGTGGATCTGCCCTTCGGTGCCGAGCACCCGGGTGAAGGTGTCGAGGGCGCGGCAAAATCCACAGCCGAGCACGAGCCGTTGGCGTCCGTAGTCGACGATCGCCATCGCCTCGGTCTCGACGGCGCCGTTGCCGGTGGAGAAACCCGCGACATCGCCCACCGACGGATCGCGAGTCGCAAGGACCTCCTGGGCCAGGCGGATCGGATAGCAACCGACATCGGCGAGAGCGCCGCCGCCCAGCTCCTCGGACAGCCGGATGTCCTCCGACCGGGACAGGGTGAAGTAGAAGAGGCTGGTCAGCTCTCGAACCTCGCCGATCGCGCCTCCGGCCAGCAGGTCGAGCAGTCTGCGGTGCTGAGCCTGGAAGAGGAAGACAAAGGCCTCCCACAAGAGCGAGCCGGTGGTGGCGGCCGTCTCCAACACCGCCTCGGTCTGCGCAGACCCGACACAGAGCGGCTTCTCGCACAGGACCGCCTTGCCCGACTCGAGGGCGCGCTGGGTCCAGCGCCCATGGTGGGAGTTGGGCAGCGCGACATAAACGGCGTCGACATCCGGCGAGTCGACCACGGCCTCATAGCCCTCCACGGCGCGCTCGACGCCGTGAAGGTTGGCAAAGGCCTCCGCCCGGTCGTGCTCCCGACTGGCGACGAGTGCCGCCCGTCCTCCCCCCGCCTCGCGCAGCCCCGGTAGGAACTGCCGCCCGGCGATGTGCGCCGCTCCCAGGATGCCCCAGCGCACTTCGCCCGTAGACCTGTCGACGCTCATGGACGCTCCCGCCCGTGTGGCAGCGGCGCTGCGAAATCCGGATGCCAACGCCGGATACCGAGGCCGCGACCGTGATCCAGTCCCGTCTCCATGCCGATCGCCGCCCCCGGACCGGCCAGTGGGCAAACAGCCTCGCCGCTGCCCAACAGCTGACACGAGATCGGGTAGGTCGGCTCCGTGCGAACAGTATGGATCCCCCTGCTTTGCGCCGCGTGATCGATCTCGGGAGCCGGCTCGATGATCCTGGCGAGGCGCTCGTCCGTGGTCGGGTCAGGCCCATCGCCCGCCCAGCCCGAGAGCGAGGCGGCTCAGGTCGACGGCATAGCCGTGGAGCTGACCCGTCGCCCCAACGGGTACGGCCGACGTCGCCCCAACGGTTCGCAGTGCCGGCGCGGATTACGGCGGGCCTGCTCGCGACCTATACGCTGCGCCCGGCGCATCCGCGTTCCAGCCAGTCAGGAGGACCTGCATCGTGCTGATCGCGGTGGCCGGGGGCCTCGGCGGGGCGCTCTGCTTCGCCCTGGCGGCGCTGTGCGCCTCGAGCTCCAGCCGCGAGATCGGCGCCGTGTCAACGCTCGCCTGGGTGATGGCGTTCGGCCTCGGCGTGCTTCCCCGTAGCTCCGGGTCGGGCAACCGGAGGGACCTACAATCCCCGCATGCGCCTGAGCCTCGAGCAGGGACGCGTGATCGCCAGCCTCATCGAAAAGCAGCTGACGACGCCGCAGCAGTACCCACTGAGTCTCAACGCGCTGGTGGCAGCCTGCAACCAGAGCTCGAACCGCGAACCGGTGGTCCGCTACGACGACGGCACGGTACAGAGGGCACTGGCTTCGCTCAAGGACATCGGGCTGGTCCGTTTCATCTATCCGTCGCGCGGCGCGTCGGCGACCCGGTACCGCCAGGTGCTCGACGAGTATTTCGGTATCGGCCAGGAGGCGCTGGGCCTCATAGCCGTCCTGCTGCTGCGTGGTCCCCAGACCGCCGCCGAGCTGCGCTCCCGGACCGAGCGAATGGCGCGCCTCGGCGGTATCTCCGTCGACGCGGAACTGGAACGTATGGCCAACCGTCCCGAGCCGCTCGTGCGCCGACTCGCGCGCGGCCCGGGACAGAAAGAAGAGCGTTGGGTGCAGCTGCTCACACCAGCGGCGCCAACGGACAGCCGTGACAGCCGAGCGGGTGGGACGGGCGCTGACCGGGCTCCCGCGCTCGAGTCCGGGAGGGCGGACCTGGAGGGGGCCGGTGACGACGAGTTGCCCGAACCGAAAGCCAGCGCGCTGCGCGCCCTGGCGGACGAGGTCAATGGGCTGAGGGCGGAGGTGGCGGCGCTGAGAGCGGTCGTCGAGCAACTGCAGACAGAAGGGGCCTCGCGGCGGGCGGCGGTCGAGCAGATCCGGACCCGGCTTTTCCCTTAGAGCTTCGGCGTCGCGTCCTCCCGGCTGACTCCTGGCCGTCGCGTCCGCCCGCGGCGGTGCGCCTCCGCCCCGCCAAGAGGCCGCGTCGAAGCGAGCGCCACGCAGGACCGGAACCTCATCGTTCCTACGCTTGACCCATGCGCGCCACCCATTCCTACGAACTCTCGCTCAGGTGGACGGGCAACACAGGTTCCGGCACCGCTAGCTACCGCGCCTACGGCCGTGACCACGAGGTCAGCGCCGCCGGCAAGCCCGTCATCGCTGGCTCCTCCGACCCGGCTTTCCGGGGCGATCCGCAGCGCTGGAACCCCGAGGAGCTGCTCGTGGCCGCCCTGTCGCAGTGCCACATGCTCTCGTACCTGCACCTCGCCGCCAGCGCCGCCATCGTCGTAACCAGCTACAGCGACACCCCGTCGGGCACCATGAACGAGAACCCGGACGGCAGCGGCGAGTTCGTGGAGGTACTGCTCCGCCCGGAGGTCACCGTCGCCGATGCCGCCATGAGCGAACGCGCCACGGCCCTGCACGACGACGCCGAGAAGCTCTGCTTCATCGCTCGCTCGGTCAACTTCCCGGTCCATCACCGACCCGTTACCTTCGTCGACCCCAGCGACCCGCCGGGCCCCGGCTGACCGATCTGTCAACAGGGCCGGCCCGGCACCGCGCGCCGAGTTCTCAGGCCAGGGGCGAGAAGAGGCGTCTCCCGCTGCCCGCGAGCACGCGACCGAACTGGAGACCGGGGAAGTGTGCGCCCATAACCGCGACATCCGTGCCTTCGAGCTCGCGCCAAAGTGCCTCGCGAGTTCGGGCCGCCAGCGCCGGGTCGACGTCCGACAAGGTGTAGAAGTCGGGCTCCTCCAGCTGCAGCGGGCACTCCACGGCATCGCCGAGCAGTACGGCGCGATCCTCGCCGGAAGACACAACCAGGCCGTAATGGCCGAGCGTGTGCCCCGGCGTATGGCGCGCCGTCAATCCTGGTGCGATGGGCAGCATGTCCCCGGCGAGAGGGTCGAGGCGCCCGCCATTGGCCAGGACCTCCATGATCTGCCGACGGCGGTCGCCGGCATCCGCATCGGCGACAAACTGCTGCCAGTCGGCGGCACCGTAACGCACGACGGCGTTCGGGAAGTACGGGGCGTCCGCGACGACGAGCCAGCCGATGTGGTCGATGTGGAGATGGCTGCACACCACGACGTCGACGTCCTCCGGTGAGACACCCATAGCCCGGAGCGCCCCCGGCAGCTCCCCACCCCGCCCCCACCCGACATCGACGTCCCCGAGGCCGGCGTCGATGAGCACCGTCCGGTCGCCGCTGCGCAGGAGGAAGCAACCAACGGGGATGTGCACCCGGCCGTCGTCGGCGAGCAGCTCCTTGTGGGTAGCGAAGTCAAGTCCGACGTAGAACTCCGGCGGCATCTTGCAGACGCCGTCGCTGAGCGGGACCAGTTCGATGTCGCCTACGCGCACGACCAGAAACTAACCGGCTCAGGACGAGGTCGACCTGCTGCGGCAGCCCCGACCCCTAGGACCAGAGACGCTCCAGGGCGGAGCGGAACGACGGGTTCACCCGGGCACGGGGCAGGACTCGCCGCACGCGCCGGAATGCCTCGTCGCTCGAGACGCCGAGACGGCTCGCGAGGTAGGCGGCCGCGACCGCGGGTGTGCGCCGCTCGGCCAGCACGCAGTGCACGAGAACCTTCTTGCCCTCGTCCCTCCAGGCTGTGATCGCCTCGGCCAGATCGGCGAAAACGAACTCGAGGTTCGGGTTGGACTCGGGCGGATCCTCGTCCAACAGGCGGATCTCGACGCGCTCGGGGGCGTGGATCTGGCGGCGCCCGACCCGGCACAGCGACACGGCGACATCCGCCTCGACCTTGGCGTCGCCGGCCCAGTTCGCCACGATGACCCCGTCGTCGTCGTCGAGCGCCTCGTGGATGGGGTCGGCAGGGAATGCGCCTCCGTAATAGCCACCGAGGTCGTCCGCCGACGGCCATCGCGTCGTCGGGTTGTCCCTGCCTTCGGACACGGCCAGGACGGCAAGCCGCACGAGATCCGGCGCCAAGTAGGAGGGCCAGCCGTGGAGCACGGCCTGCCACCTTGCCGGGACGGCGGTCGCTCCCCAGCGGGCACCGAGCAACGAGCCGGCGATGGCGGCGACGGTATCGGTGTCGTGACCGACACGGACCGCCGTCCTCAGTGCCTCCTGGAGGTGCCGGCACGGCCGGGTCGTCGGGACCGGTGTCTGCAGGACCGACGCCAGTGCTGCCTGGAACGCCGTCACGACGTACCCGTTGGGATTGAAGGAGGAAGGCGGCCTGCTTGTCGCTTCCGCGATCGTGCCGGTCCAGAACTCGCGCCTTTCCTCGGGGAGAAGGGCCACGCCGTCCTGCACACCGTCCAGGCGGTTCTCGTGGATCGCGCGGTGGATGCCCACGCACCAGAGAACACAGGCGTCACCGGTCAAAGGATCGGCGTGGGTGAGCTCGGACACGCTCCTCGCCAGTTCTCCAAGCTTCGCGTCGTCTCCGGAGACGGCGAGCACGACCGGGCCGGTGCGCATCAGGCTGCCGTTGCCCGCGCCGTTTTCCGGGTGGGCCCGGAAGTAGGCGGCAGCAATGCCGGTGAACCGCCAGCCGACAGCACCACCCGGGTCTGGTTACCTACATCGCGAGGTCCCCCGCTGAACCAGTCCAGGAAACGGGAACCGACAGCGGCCGGGTCGAGGAAACCCGTGGCTGCCTCCTCGGCGACGCAGAGCGCCATCTGGGTATCGTCGGTCCACTCGCCAGGTTCCCAACCGAGATAGCCGCCCCCGACCATGGCGGGATCGGCCGGACCCACGGGGCCGAACTCATAGCCGGCACCGAGGGCATCGCCGGCGGCGGAACCCAGCAATACGCCGGCGGCCCGGTCCAGCTCGGCATGGCTCACATGAGTGCTGATGGTCTGCGGTCCTCCTTGATCGCCGCCTCGGTCGAAGCCTTCGGCACGAGGACATTCCCGGACGACGCGGTCAAGACAATAGGGGTCGATGTGACACTTCCGGACGAGGCCGGTCGACCGGCGGGCCGCCCGGCTCCGGCGACGGTCCCGCGGGCGTTCCGGCGACGAGAGGATCGGCTTCCCCAAAGGGAAGCGACTTCGGCCTTGCCGCCACGAAGTTCCCGTGACTTCGGGATAGTCACCGGCCAGCGGCCGGTCCGTCGCGACAAGGTGAGGGCCGATGGCCCCCACCTCCGCCTGCTCGGTCACCAGACTCACTCCCCCTCTGGCTCGAGGGCCCCAACGCCCGGCCGTCACTGCGTCATGATCACCACGGCCAACCTGTCCTGAAGAACAGAGGAAGACCCACCAACCGCGTGGACTATGGTCAACAGTCGACAAGGACACCTGCAACACGGCGTCTCGTCCAGACGTCGGGAACAGAGGATTGGGGGGAACCGTGATGACACCGATGATCCGAGCGCTGCGCGCTGACATCACCACCGTCCAAGTCGACGCCGTCGTCAACGCCGCGAACAGTGCCCTGTTAGCCGGTGGAGGCGTCGACGGTGCCATCCATCGCGCGGCGGGCGCAGAGGCCCTTTCCGCCGCCTGTGCGGTGCTTGGCGGTTGCAACCCAGGAGACGCCAAGGCAACTCTGGGGTTCCGCCTTCCAGCCCGCTTCATCATCCACACGGTCGGACCGGTCTGGCAGGGAGGCGACCAGGGAGAGGCAAAGGTGCTTGCGTCCTGCTATCGACGATCCATCGAGGTCGCCGAACGCTTGGGAGTCGCCTCGATCGCCTTCCCGGCCCTATCCACGGGAGCGTTCGGTTTCCCTGTGGAACAAGCTGCCCGGATAGCCGTGGACACGCTCCGTTCCGTCCTGACCTCGGTGCAGCAGATCCTGCTCGTGGCCTTCGACCCGCACGTGCTCAAGAGCTATGAAACGGCACTTGCCGGCTAACTCCCGGCTACGAGCTCCGCGGACCGTCTGCCGGTCCCGGGAGCCGTCCGGTGGACTCGAATCTCAGGGGAGCGAGGCGAGGAAATCGAGGTGGGTACGCGAAGCCTCCTGCTCCGACCACGCCGCGATCTGGCGGCGGGCATAGAAGCGGACGGCCGGGAGCCAGAGCGCGGCACTGACGCGCGCCCGTACCTGCGCCGGGAGGGCTGCGTCGAGCAGGGGCGCGATATCTTCCCAGCGCCGCGCCCAGGCCAGGTGCGCGATCGTCGGGAGCCTACGGAGTAGGGCCGGCCGCGCCGCTGAAGTGAAATCGGGCAGATGGCTGACAATTCTCGCCACGCCGGAGGCGAGGATCGTCGGCCAGGAGTAAAAGCGGCGCATCGCTTCCAGGACGCCGAGCTGGAGCTCGAGGGCGGTCATCTGCGCTGGGGCCGTGACGACGTAGTGCCCGTCGAACAAAGACCAGTCGTCGCTCAAGAGCCGGCCCTCAGAGGTGACCCGGTCCCAGAGCTTCGTGCCCGGAGACGGGGTCTCGACCATGAGCTGGAAAGTGTCAATGCCTAGCTTCCTGGCGAAATCGGCCGTCGCTGGGGCGCTGGAGGCGGTGTCGGTGTCGAGCCCGGCGACGAACATGCCGTGCACCGCGATGTCGTGGTCGTGGAAGGCCTCGACAGCCTGCTCGACCGCCGTGACGCTCTGGTGCTTGCCGATCTGTGCCAGTCCCTCGTCGGTGATCGCCTCGATGCCGATCATCACCAGCTGGCAGCCCGCCTGGTGCATGAGGGTGAGGAACTCGTGGTCGACCTCCGGGCGGGAGAGGGAGCACCGGGCGGCATCGGCACGGACCTGCGCGGACCAGATCGGCGTGCGGCCGGTGGCGCGCATCGAACAGAGGAGCTCGGTCGTGCGGGCCTTGTTGACGACGAAGTTGTCGTCATAGAAGAAAACCCGGTCGGCGCCAAGTCCGTCGAGCTCGGCCAGGACCTGGTCGATACGACGGTGGCGTACGGCCCGGGAGAACATGGCCACCACCGAGCAGAACTCGCAGTCGAAGGGGCAACCCCACTGGGTCATGAGCGGCTTCATGTTCATCCGGCGACTGCCCGCAATGAGGCTCAGATCCGGGATGGGCAGGCGCTCGAAGTCCTCCTGGGTGCAGCGTGGCCGGGCCGGGTTGTGGTGGGGCTCCCCGTCGTCACTGCTGAAGGAGAGGCCCCGGACCTCTTCGAGCGGTCGTCCTTCCTCGAGACATGTG
>Ga0181538_10001467_pt1 | contig 26525 bp, 14 predicted proteins | sample PEATcosm2014_Bin_40_FD_119773 | JGI IMG/M metagenome (GOLD analysis project Ga0181538, IMG submission 119773) | Peatland microbial communities from MTU Mesocosm Facility, Houghton, MI, USA - PEATcosm2014_Bin23_30_metaG | ecosystem: Environmental > Terrestrial > Soil > Wetlands > Peat | place... | reverse complement strand
TGAAGAAGGTGCGCCACAAAATCGAGCGCAACGGCAGGACGTATTACGTCGTGCATGCGGGCCTGCATTTTGGCTTGCCAGTCACCCGGCCGTCGCTGGTGCTGGTGCTGCGGAAAGCGCGCGCGTGCGCGCTGGTAGATCGCATCGAGCAGATGGTGGAAGTTGCGGTCGTCCGTTCGCTGCCACGGGCATTCGTGGGCGAAGAGCGGCGATGGTACCGCGGCTTGGCGTTGATGGGGGATAGCGTGATACCCGTTGTAAGTCCTTCGGGTTTCCTGACGGCTGGGGAGATTTCGTTGCTCGATTCTGTGCGGGCCGAGATGGCCGCGGCGGCGGCAGCGGAAGCCGAAGGGGTTTCCGCGCCATGAGCGCCACACCTCCAGCTGGCGAGCGCTCGTTTGTGCTCTTGCGGTTGACCACGCAGCGTTTTGCGCTGCCCGCGGAAACGGTCATCGAGCTGGTCGTTCCGGGCAGCTTGCAAAGTTTTCCGCACACGGATCCCTTGCTGCTGGGCGTGCTCGTGAGGCGGGGTCAGGTGGTGCCCGTGGCGGATGTGGCGCAAATTGTCGCCGGACCCGGGGCGCAGAATCGGAAGTTCTATTTGATTGCCACCCGGCATTTCGGCGCGGCGCGCGAATGGTGCGCGATTCCTGTGATGGGAGATTGCGAGCTGATCAGTGCGGCGCCGCAAGCGCGTGACGAAGGCGCACCGGCCTACATCACTGGCGCCGTGCATCTGGGCCAAGAGCAGGTGCCGATCCTCGATCTCGACTCCGTGTTCGCGGCGCGAATCGCGGAAGATTCGCCGGCGGAGGTGCGGGTATGAGCTCCCCTGGCGCTGCTCCCAAAATATTGTTGATCGACAGCAACGTATATTTTTCCAAGCGGTTGACGGACGCCCTCAAACATGAGGGCTTCGACGTCACCGCCAGCACGCAGTCGGTCTACGCGTTGACGATGCTGGAGTGGAACACGCCGGCCGCAATTCTTTGCGCGACAAACCTGCGCGAACTGGACGCGATGAAGATTGCTTCCATCCTGCATGCCGATGCCAAGACGGCAGGAATTCCCGTCATCGCCATCGGCAATGGAGGCGAACAGGCGTTGCTCGAGGCGTTCAGCGCGGGTTGTGGCGATTACGTAGACCGGCGGCAGAGTCCCGCGGACATTGCGGCGCACGTGCGTGCGTTTCTCACCAGCCGAATTGACGGTTTCCAGCCGACGCAAATGGTGAGCGCTCCGGATACGGCGTTGAGCGGAGAACTTTCGCACATGGATCTGGCGACCGTCATCCAGATGTTGGGACAAGCGAGCCAGACGGGCGCGCTGCACGTCAATGCGGGTGAAATCGACGCCATTATTTTCTTCGATGGCGGAGCGCTCATTCACGCCGAATGCGGGAATCTTTTCGGCGACGAGGCCGTGGTGGCCATCGTGAAGAATTGCTACGGCGCCAGCGAGGGCGTTTACAAATTTGTTTACGGCTCAAGCGCCGGGAAGCGATCCGTGCTTCGCGGCGCGGCGGACCTGATGCTGGATGCCATGCGCGAGTACGACGAACAACAGCACGAACCTACGGGAGGGCAGGCGAAATGAGTTCGTTGCCCGAGGTCGCGGTGAACCACATTCCCACGGTCTATTTCATCGACGATAGCGCGACGATGCGCGAGGTGATTCGCATCGCGTTTCGCAGAGAAAATTTCAAGATCATTGCCTGTGCGGATGCGGCTACGGCGCTGGCGCAATTCGAACAAGATCCGCCGGACGCCGTCATCACGGATGTCATCATGCCCGACAAAGACGGCTACGAGGTCTGCCAGTTCGTCAAGCAGCATCCGCTGTTCAACCTGAAGCCGGTGATCCTTATGTCCGGGGTCGTTAACAAGGCCGTCGCTGAAAAGGCCATGGAAGTCAAAGCCGACGAATTAATTCGGAAGCCATTCCAGCCGCAGGAATTGATCGCACGCGTCAAGAATCTCCTGAAAATTGAGGAATCGGCTCCGGTCGGAGCGCCCGCTCCCGTGGCCAGCCCGCTGAGCGGAATTTTCGGGGGAGCGCCGGCCCCGGCTCATCGCAGTGGCGCGCCTGTTTCCCCTGCTACGGCCAGTTCGGTCGCGCCCGATACGGCCGTTCGCCCCAATTCGCAAGCGGCACGCCCGACGCCGGCCCGCGCGGATACGCCCGCTCCTGAGACCCAAAAGCTCAAGCGCGAGATTGCACGTCTCGATATGCTGGTGAGAAAACTTCAGGCGGAACTCGAAGCCGAGCGCCAGTATTGCCTCGCGCTCGAAGCTCACGTCAAGACGCTGCAGGAATCCGAATAGCGCCTGGACGGCGTAGGATAGCCCCCCTAAAAGCGATGCTCGTCCGTGCGTCCGCTTATTCCCAAATAAAATGGGGCGCCCCGCGATCGCTAGCGGGGCGCCCGTGCAACGGGTGGTGCCGGAGGCGGAACTCTCCTCAGGCGTCTGTCATGGGCGCGTTCGGAAGAGGACACCGCCCGTCGCAGCTTCCCGCAGGCGGCCAGGGGAGCCGGCCCGCGAGATCTCGTTAAATCTCAAGATCAGTTTTCTTCCTGCCTGCGCAGGCATCCCGGGCAAAATTCCGGATGCGAATTTCTCCGTCTTCGCACTCAGCCCGCTTGCCGCATGGGCTCGATCGCCATCTCTTCCTGCGGATTCCGCGCGGACGAGCCGAAATATTTTTGTAACACCAGCGCCGCAGCTCCGCGCAGGCGCGCCATAGCGGGCTCGGCCGCGGGCCGCACACGAGGGGGCTCTCCAACCAGGGCCGCCGCCGCAACCTCGGCTTCGATGGCCGGGCCTAACCGGTGCCACAGGCTTGTGAATTCCCCGACGACCACGATTTCCTCGGGCGCCAATCCGGTCACGATCATTCGCATTCCCCTGCCGATCGCGTGCGCCATCTTGTCGAGCGCATTCAGAGCCAGCACACTCCCCGCATTGGCTAGCTCCAGCAGGCTCTGAAAACTCAGATCGTCTGTCGAGCCGCTTGCTTCGTGATAGTAGCGGAGCGCCGCGCGATTGGAGGCGTAGACCTCCCAGCATCCACGGCCTCCGCAAGAGCAGGGCGGGCCGTTGGGATCGAGAGAGACATGACCGAATTCCCCCGCCATCCATTTCGCCCCTCGCGCCAACTGTCCATTGGCAAGAATTCCCGCGCCGATTCCTTCGGAGACTGTAACGACGGCCACATGATGAATTTCTTCGGCGCGTCCAAACCAGACTTCCGCCAGCACGCAGGCATTCGCCGCGTTCTCGAGCTCGACCGGCATAAAAATCCTCCGCTCGAGGAATGTTTTGAAGTCGAATTCCGGCCAGTTCATGTTGGGCGCGAAGATCAGGCGCTGCGTCGTCTGATCAAATCGCCCCGGCAGGCTGATCCCGGCTCCTTCGAACACGAGGTTGGGGTGCGCCTCCATCAAGCGGCAAAACGCGGTGGCAAGATCCTCGGCGGTCGTCTGAGGATCGGCGCTTGTGGGGATCCGTTCCTGCGACAAAAACCGTCCATTGACGTCGGCCAATCCGACGGTGAGGTGAGCAGGGTGGATGTCCGCAACAAGGATCGCGCGACGGTCATTCAGCCAGAGAAATGCCGGCGGCCTTCCGCGCGACAGCCGGCTACTCGGTCCATAGACGACCCAATTTTCTTGCAGGAGCTGTTCGGTGATGAGCGACACCGTGCTGCGTTGGAGCCCGGAGACCCGGGCCAGGTCGGCACGCGAGATCGGCTGCCGGCGGCGAATCAAATTCAGAACAACGCTGCGATTGATGTCGCGCGCCGTTTCGCTCGAGGCGACTTGTTTATTGCCGAAGCTAATTTGCCGCATTTAATTGCCAAATAAAATTGTGCACGGACCGGCCTCGGTGGATCCAGTGTTGCGTCGAAGCAATCACGAGATTTCCTTACCGTGTGCGTTAACGGTGAGCTAGAATACCACGCGTTTATCGGATTGCAAGCGTTAGTTTGCCAGCGGGAAATTCCCAGGAACTTTGCCTGCGGCGCTGGAAGAGAACTGCCGACCCTGCCGCCAGGGCATCTGCAAGGAGGCAATCCAGGCGACAGAGAAGCCCATCATTGTTATGCTGTGGCACGGCCGCCCTAATTCCACCAGCGATCTGGAGAGAAGCGCTCCGGCGATGGTGGTTGCGGGCCGCTAACCGGGTCGATTGAATTGAAAACGAATCTTGAAGTGGTGGCGCTCTAACAACTGACCAATGGAACGGGCTAGCATCTACAGAATTGCCGAATTGGCGAAGGTTTCCATCGGCACGGTCGATCGAGCCCTGCACGGCCGTGCGGGGATCAGCGAAGCCACGCGCAAAAAGGTGCTCCGCATCGCCAAGCGAATCGAATACACCCCGCATCTTGCCGCACGGACGCTCTCGACAGGCCGCTCCAGTGTGCGAATTGGAGTCTGCATTCCGAAAGAGATCCACTTTTACTATGACCAGATGAGGGCGGGGATTCTGGATGAGGCGCGACGCTCAAACGGATTGGGCGTCGAAATAGATTACCGGCCCGCTCCTATTTTCGGAAAAGGGGAAAAGGACCAGGTGGCCGAACTCCTAGATTCTGGCGTTTCGGCCATTATTGTTACTCCCGGCGATCCCAGTTCGGTGACTCCCGTCATCAACCGGGCCGAGAAGCAAAATGTGCGCGTTATTTGCACCACGACGGACGCCCCTCGGAGCCACCGCACGAGCGTGGTTTGCGTAAATCCGGAGGTTAACGGGCAACTCGCCGCGGAATTGATGTCCAAGTTCGTTGCCGCGGATGCCAAGGTCGCCGTCATCACCGGTATGTTGACCTCCGAGGACCACCGCGCCAAGACGGAGGCATTCCTCTCCGGATTCAAGAAAGACTGCCCAGGCGGCGAGGTGATCAGCGTCCTGGAAGCCCACGAATCGGAGGGAGAGAGCTATCGCAAGACGTGCGAGCTTCTCGAACAGCGCGCCGAGCTTCGCGGCATCTATGTGAATACGGTGAACTGCTTGCCGGTGTGTCGCGCCTTGAGAGATTTGAAGCGCGCGGGCGACGTGCACCTCATCACCAGCGATCTTTTTCGCGAGATGGTGCCGTATTTCAAGCGCGGCACGATTCGCGCCTCGATCTACCAGGACCCCTTTCTCCAGGGCCAGACCGCTGTGCGCGTCCTGGTCGATCACCTGCTGATTGGCACCGCCATCCCCGGCGCTTGCTATTTGAATCCGGGAATCGTGTTGCGATCGAATCTGTCCTTGTTCCGCGAAGCGAATTAGGACTTCGGTTTGAACGAACGAGAGTTCTCCGTGGCGAGCTAATCAGCGGCAGGACTGGTTTTCGGGGCCGGGTCGTGGCAATGTCTCTTATTGGCCTCAACCACAGGATTGATTCCAACGAAAGATAATTGCACAACAGCCGCACCGAGTTTCCGGCCCGTTTTTTACGTGCACATGTGCCTCGCATTGCTCGCCGGTTTTGCCGTTCGCCTCTTCTTCATCACCCATTTTCAAATCTATGCGGGCGATACGAAATTTTACGAGGAGCTCGCACGCAACTGGCTGGACCACGGTGCCTACGGGGTGATCCTGGATGGCCGATTAGTCCCCGTGGACATGCGCATGCCGGGATACCCCGCTTTTCTTGCCGCTATTTATGCGGTGTTCGGGCGTGCGGACAAATCCGTCATGTTGGTCCAGGCCGTTCTTGATTTGGCGGCCTGCGTACTTGCCGCGCTGATTGCCGCGCGGCTTGCGCCAGCTTCCCGGCGGACCCTTGTGGCGATTGTTGCGCTGTGGATCGCGGCACTTTGTCCATTCACGGCAAACTACACGGCGGTCGTGCTCACAGAAACCCTCGCCATTTTCCTGACGACATTGACGCTGCTGGTTTTTGAATGCATCCTCGGCCACCCCTGGATGGATCGCCCGATCGGCTCCTTCGATCGGACGTCTTTACTGCTGGCTGTCGGGTGGTTTCTGCTGGGTGGAATACTCGTTGGCTTAGGAACGCTGGTTCGTCCTGAGACGCCGCTCCTACTTCTCGCAGTGGGGCTGGTGCTTTGCATTCGCTGGCGGCGCAAGATCGATTGGTCGAAGCTCGTTCTGGCGGGTTTGTGGATGGCAGTTGGCCTGCTTCTGCCTTTACTGCCCTGGGCCGTGCGAAACGCTCGGACAATGGGTCGAATCGAATTTCTGGCCCCGCGTTACGCGCAAACTGCCGGGGACTACGTCCCCATCGGCTTCTACGATTGGACCCGGACGTGGATGGTGCGATTCGGGGAAGCTTATCTTGCGCCGTGGAAATTGCAGAAAGCGCCGGTTCTGATTCAGACGCTGCCGGACTCGGCCTTCGATTCTCCCGCGGAACGTGTTCGCGTCGCAGCGCTCTTGAACAGCTACAACAGCGACTTGAGAATCTCGCCTATGACCGATCGTGGCTTCGAGCAACTTGCCCAGGAGCGAACCGCGCGGCACCCAATGCGAACGTACGTCTTCATTCCCATTCGACGAGCGTGGGCAATCTGGTTTACGCCGCGAATCGAATTGCTCCCCTATTCGGGAAAGCTCTGGCCGCCGCGCGCGCAATTGCAAGGCAATCCGACGGAGTTCAAAGTGACGCTCTGGTTCGAGATCATCAACTGCATTTATGTGGGCCTGGCAATTTGCGGGGCGTGGCTCGGCCGCCGAAACCCAGCGATGGCGTTGCTGATTACCTTTATCGTCGTTCGAACTGCTGTTTTGACGCAACTACAAACCGTTGAGCCGCGCTACGTGATCGTTTGCTTCCCGGCATTACTCGCCATCGCCGCGCAAGTGTGGGCCAAGACCAAGTCCGGCATTTCTGCCGCCAGGCGCCGGTCTACGAGCGCGGGCTAGTCGTAAATGCCAGGGTGATCAGCGTCTTTTGTTCGAGGGCGTGTGCTTTGGCGGAGCCGGTGGCGGGACTCGCGCTCGCCGACCGCTTCACGGATCGCGCGGGGATGTCGGGAATGTAGTGCCGCAGGCGCGGCAGGATGTACCCCAGCGCCCCCATGTTGGCAGGTTCTTCCTGCACCCAGACAATTTCCTGAGCATTCGGATGGCGCGCGATTTCCGCCAACAACTCAAGCTTTGGGAACGGATAGAGTTGATCGAGAAACACGATCGCCGTTTCGGAATCGTTGCGGCGCGCGCGCTCATGTCGCAACTCGTGTCCGATTTTACCCGTGCAAATCAGGATGCGCTTCGCGGAGATGTTGGCGCGCTCCGGCACCACCCACTCGAAGCGCGGCCGCGAAAAATCCTCCAGCGGCGACGCTGCGTCCGGATGGCGCAACAGGCTCTTCGGTGTAAACACGACCAGCGGTTTGCGCCACGGACGCAGCGCCTGCCGCCGCAAGAGATGAAAGTACTGCGCCGCGGTTGAAGGCTGGCAAATCTGAATGTTGTCTTCCGCGGCGAGCTGCAAGAATCGTTCGATTCGCGCGCTCGAATGTTCCGGCCCTTGCCCCTCATACCCGTGCGGGAGCAACAGCACAACTCCCGATGGCAAGTCCCACTTGTCTTCGCCCGCGCTGATAAATTGATCGATGATGACCTGCGCGCCGTTGGCGAAATCTCCGAACTGTGCTTCCCAGAGCACGAGCGCTTCGGGGAAGTCGCGGCTGTAACCATACTCAAATCCCAGAACGGCAGCTTCAGAGAGCGGCGAATTGAGAATTTCGCAACGCGGTTGGCCCGGCGCGAGGTGTTCGAGGGGCACGTATTCGCTTTCCGTGCGCGTGTCCACTAGCGCTGCGTGGCGTTGGCTGAACGTGCCGCGTCGTGTGTCCTGCCCCGTGCATCGCAACGGCGTGCCCGCCAGCAACAACGTGCCAAAGGCCAGCGCCTCCGCCATGCCGTAGTCCACCGGACGTTTCCCGACACCCATCTCGGTGCGCTGCTCGAGCAGGCGCTTCACCTTCGGATGAATCGCGAAATTTTCCGGATAGCGCGTAATCCCTGCGGCGACCTCGGCCAGCTGCTCGGCGGCGACGCCCGTGCCCACCTCATACGCGTTGTCGAATCTTCCGCGCTTGTAATTCGACCAGTACGCCGGCAACTTCCGCAGCGACCGTTTTTTCTGCATCGCGCTCGCGGCCTGCAACTCCGATTCGAATTCGCTCTGCACGCCCTCTATCAACGAGCCGGTATTTGTGCCGATCTGCTGCGCATAAATTTCCCAGAGCGGCGGGTGCTTCTCGATTTTTGCGTAGAGAAGCGGCTGCGTAATCGTTGGATCGTCAATTTCGCTGTGACCATGGCGGCGGAAGCCGATCAGGTCCACGACCACTTCGCTCGCAAACGCGTTGCGATATTCCACGGCATGCCCAGCCACGCGCACCACCGCGTCCGGGTCTTCTCCGTTCACATGGAAAATCGGAATCGCCTGCCGCCGCGCCAGGGAAGAAGCAAATCGCGACGAGTGCTCTTGTGCGGCCGGTGTCGTAAACCCCAGTAAATTGTTCACGATTACATGAACGGTCCCGCCGACCGTATAGCCTTCGAGCTCCGCCAGGTTCAGCGTTTCGGCCCAGATCCCTTGTCCCGCAAACGCCGCGTCCCCGTGCAGCACGACCAGCAGCACTTTGGCCTGGCCGCCTTCGCCGACGCGCACTTGCTTTGCGCGCGCCCGCCCCATTGCCACCGGGTCCACGGCTTCGAGATGACTCGGATTCGACACCAGGTGCACTTCCAACTTACGCCCGCTGCGCGTGTGGTATTCGCCCGTGGCCCCGACGTGATATTTCACGTCGCTGCTGCCGAGCACGCTGCGCGGGTCAAGGTCCTCGAATCCGGAGAATATGTCAGCTGCAGGGCGCCCCACGATGTGCGTCATCACATTGAGCCGACCGCGATGACTCATCGCCAGCACGATCTGCGCCGTGCCCGCCGCCGCCGCCGTTGCCAGTACGCGATCCAGCAGCGGGATCAGCGCCGTGACGCCTTCGAGCGAAAATCGTTTTGTACCTAGATAGCGCGCCTGAAGCACCTGCTCGAACACTTCCGCGCGCACCAGGCGTTCCAGGATGTAGGCCCGGTCGGTCTCAGGCGCACGCGCCTCGAGGCGTTCCGCGATCCACCGGCGGCGTTCCGCGTCGTGGATGTGCATAAACTCGGCGCCGATCGTGCCGCAATAAATCCGCCTCGCTTCTTCGGCGGCCGCGCCTTCGCGAACGAGCTCTGGCAGTTCGAGGGGCGCGAAGAAGCCGAGCGGATCGAGGGTCGCTGCCAGGAATCCCCAGCGGCGATAGCCGTCAAAGACGCGCTCCCGTTCGGGATCGCGATTCGTTTCTGCGTCGATTGTCTGCTGTGCCTCAGTTGGGATCGCCATGAGTGTTGGGCGCGAACTATCCGTCTTTATTTTATCAAATCTGCCCGGACGGTTCTTCGCCAGCGCACGGCGGAACGGACACAGGCGTTACTCGTGGGCCAGGTTCTGCTCGTTGAGTTGGATTGGAGCGGAGATTCGTTTCTTTTGCGGCAGCAAAGCGCGGGGGCACGCCGTAGACTGACGCACCACGAATTCCGGCTTGACGGCAATCTCAGAGATATACGCGTCGCCATTCTCAATTCGTCCGACCACTGTCTTCGCCGCAAGCTTGCCCATTTCCCGCAGCGGTTGCCGAACCGTCGTGATCGACGGGTTGCCGTAAGCCGCCGCCGTGATATCGTCGAAACCGACGACGGAGATATCAGCGGGCACTCGCAGGCCAGCCTCTTGTATCGCGAGGATCGCCCCGATCGCAAAATTGTCGTTGTAGCAGAATAGGGCCGTGAACGGCCGATTGCGGGCGAGTAATTTCTGTGCGGAGAAATGTCCCATCTCCGGCGTCGCCGCGTCACCTTTCGGCCGAATCGTCAACCCTGGCCGGATTTGAATGCCGAGTTCGCGCGCGACTTCGACGATGGCGCCCCAACGGTCGACGCTGTCCGAACTGCTCTCCGGCCCCCTGATAAACGCAATTTGCTCGTGGCCCAGCCCGGTCAGATGCTGCAACGCCATCCGCGCCGCCATTTTGTGATCCAGAACTAAATTTGTCACTTCGGGAACGCGGCGGTGGCCGGCAATGGCAACCGTCGGCAACGCCGGCATTTCGCGAATGGAAGTATCGACGGTGATAAAACCTTCGACGCCGCGTTGCAGCAACAGATGGGAATAGGAATCAAGTAGCTGCCGATCGTGCCGGTGCGCCACCACCAGGAAAAAGTAGCCCCGTTGCCGCAAGTAACTCTCGATCCCGCTGATCACCATCGCCCCGTAGGGATCGCCGATCTCTTCGGTAATCACGCCGATGGTATGGGTGCGTTTGACCCGGAGTGATCGCGCCATAAAGTTTGGCCGGTACTTCAATTCGCGCGCGGCCGCGTGGATCCGGTCCTTGGTACGCTGCGGGAATGCGCGAGAGGCTTCCGAATTATTGAGAACCGCGGAAACAGTCCCCGGAGTCACACCGGCGTATTCCGCGACCATCTTCAGTGTTACGGGAGAATGTTTTCTGTGACCTCCGTTTTTCGTTTTGGGATTCATACACAAGTTCCTCAATTTCCGGGCGCAAACCGCGCTTTGAAATCGCTTCCGCTCCGAAGCGGCTGGAGCATGCGCGCAGACCATTAGGAAAGCCAGCGCATTCTATCGTAGGCCCGCTCGGCACGCACGCGCCTGATCCGGTGTTGAGCATACGCCATTTTCCCTCAACAATATCGATTTTTCAGCTTGACAAGCCCTCTCCCCGTGCGTTTAGATGACTGCAAGCAAGTAGGGTTTGGGGGTGTGAATGACGGAGGTTTCGCGGGAGCGTGCAGGGTGATCGCCCCTGCCTGGTTGCGCCCGGTCACCGTCCGTAGACCCAAGACTTGCGGAATCTGGGGTGGATAGAGAATTCCAAAAATTTTCACAAGACTCGTTCTAGGAGGCAATCGTGCGACTTCGTTGTCCGTCAGCCTGGAAGCTGACAGTGGTACTTTCCACGTTGGTATTGCTCCTCACAGCGCAAAAGTCCCGCGCGCAAGACGTTTACGGCACCATCAACGGCACGGTAACAGACTCATCCGGCGCCGTGGTGCCAAACGCCCAAATCAACATCACCAATGAGAGGACGGGAGTTTCCAAAACCGTCTTTGCGAACGACAGTGGTTTTTACGTAGCTTCGGATCTCTTGGTCGGCGTATACACGGTGACCGCATCCGCTAAAGGGTTCAAGGTCGTAAGTAAAACTGGAAACGACCTCCATGCCGGCGACCACTTGACCGTGGATGAAATTCTTCAGGTCGGGGCGGCGACGGAGACGGTGCAGGTGACGGGTTCCGCACAGACCGTGAACACAACTTCGGGCGAAATCTCCCGAACAGTGGACGCGTCGCAGGTGCAGAATCTCGCCTTAAACCAACGAAATTTCACGCAACTGGTAACCCTGGTTCCGGGCGCGGCCCTTATGAACAATGGAACCAGCGGCAATGGATTTGACTACACCGTGTCCAGCACGGGCATGGGCTTAGAGGTGGCCGCCATGCACGGTCTTCGGCCGGATGCCAATTTCACGGCCATGGATGGCGCGTCGAACCAGGACTCCGGATCGAACGCCACCATGATCAACAACGTGGGAATGGACTTCGTGCAGGAAGTAACCGTAGAGACCTCCAATTACAGCGCGGAGTACGGCCGCGGCAGTGCCGCCAACACGAACGTCGTGACGCAAGGCGGCGGGGAGCAATTCCACGGAGACCTGTTTGAATATTTCGAGAACAACGACTTAAACGCCGCGCTGGATTCCAATAAGTGGGTGGCCCCCGCCGGTGCAGGCGGCGCCTACTCGGCATCGCAAATCGCCGGATTCAGGCCCGAACTTCGCTATAACGATTTCGGTGGCAAATTCGGCGGGCCGATCAAGCGCGGAAAACTGTACTTCATGTACGGAGAAGAGGTTAAGCGGTTTGTCCTCGATCCCGACCCCACTTCGGACAACGGCCAGACGATGCCAACGATGGCGGAGTTGACTGGCAATTTCGCCGACGCGGATCCGACATCGAATGCGAACCCCATTTTGGCCGCAAGAGGAGCGGTGAGTCCCGCATGCATCGGCATGTATTCGGGCACAACCTTTACCCCGAGCACTAGCGCCGGGTACGCAGCCGTGGTCAGCGGCAACGGTTACACCTGGGCCGCCAACCCCGGATACGGTAACGCCATCGCCCCGTCCTGCATTACGGGCGCGGGCCAAGCCGTCTCCAACGTGTATTCGACGATGCAAAAAATTCCCTTCGATGCGTTCACGAATGCTGTCGGATCCAACAATGCGCAATTCTCTCCCTTCGGCCCGCAGAATGTCCGGGAAGATTTTGTGCGCATTGACTACAATCCGACCGCGCATCACTCCTCGTATTTCCGCTACATCCACGACTCGATCCAAGTGGATGACCCGTTCGGCACCTTCTATCCTGGCGGCCTCCCAACAGTTCCTACCATCCGGAACCGCCCCGGATGGAACTATCAGCTCGCGGACATCTGGACGATTTCTCCAACTCTAATCAACGAAGCGAAAATGAATATCACGTGGAACAGCCAGCATGTTCTACCTCAGGGGAACACGTATTTGGCATCCACATATGGTTTCAATTCGACAAACTATGCTGAGCCATTCCCAGGCGCGGGATCGTTCCCAGGTGGACTGCCGAACATAACTTTTTCGGGTTGCCCAGGCACCTCCGCGAACCCCATCTATTGCCCCTCGGAGATTCCGGGGCCTTACTTCATCCTGTTCTCGCCGATCACGGATATCTCGCCCATGGACAACATAACGTGGACGCACAAAGCCCACACGATCAAGTGGGGGATATCCTACTTGCGCAACCGCAAGGATCAGAATGGTCGCCCCAATTCCTATAATGGTGCGCCCAATTTCAGCGGGTCGGGATGCAGCCAGGTTGAAGGCAGTGCGAATGGTTGCGCCAACACCAATTCGACCGGTGACGCGTTCGCGGACGCCTTGCTGGGTAACTACAATACCTACGCGCAGTATTCGGCGGACCCGGTCGGCCACTTCCGATTCAACGACTGGGGCACCTATGTCGAAGATAACTGGAGAGTGAGCAGGAAATTGAGCCTGGATCTGGGCATCCGTGCGGACTATACGGTCCCGACCTACGTCCAGGGCAACAACATGACCAATTTCATTCCAAGTCTTTACAATACCGAGCAAGCCGCCAATCCCATCAAGCTCGGCGGTGGATCGGTCGGTCAGAACAACGTTCCCTATGAGACGAATCCCAGCAGCCTTGCTCTGGACTGCCCGACCACGCTCACTGCGGTAGGCGGCGCGTGCAGCACGGGAGGGTACGACGTGTACGGTCTGGTGACGGCCGGCGGTGTGCCGCCAAGCCAGGACGTTCGCGTTCCGGGTGCGACTAGCCCATTCGTCTTGGACATTCCGTCCGTCGGCGCTCGTGCCTTTTACAAGCCGGAGGTGGTTTGGTCTCCTCGTGTCGGCGTTGCTTTCTCTCCCGACACGAAGAGCGCCATACGCGCCGGCTTCGGGATCTACTACGACAAGCCGGAAGGGAATATCATTTTCGGTTCGGTGGCTAACGTGCCGTTCCTACAGTCAGCCTCCTTCAACTCAGGGAACTTGGGTGCACTGCCTGGTTCCGGAAACGCTCCTACCGCCCTGTCTTTGGGCGCCATCTATCCTGGCTTGGTGGTTGCGCGGGATATGCAGTACAGCGCCAGCTATCAGCGTGAGATGCCTTGGGGCCTGTTTGTCCAGGCCGCTTACGTAGGCAACCACGGCTGGCACCTGCTCCGCGATCCAAACATCAACGTTCCGACGTTTGCCACTGCAGCCGCGGACAGCGCCGCTGCCGTGTTGGCCGGAACGCACATCACCGGTAACCAGGAGCGCCCGTATCTGGGCTATGGGGACATCACCCAACAGCTCAGCGACGGCTACTCAAACTTCAATGACCTGGAACTCTCCGCGTTGAAGCGGAAAGGTTGGGCCAGTTTTTCTGTCGCGTACACTCTTGAGAGGACGCTGGCGACGGGCAGCGGCGAGGGCGACAACCCTGAGCCGGCTTGCGCGTTCGTTTGCGTGCTGCAAAGTGGCGGCACCGAACCGTGGCAGCAGTTCTACTACGGCCCGGTCAGCTTCGACATCAAGAATGTATTCGTCTCGTCATTCACCCTTGAGGATCCCTATTACAAAGATGGACATGGCGTGATGCACGAAGTCCTTGGTGGCTGGCAACTGAGCGGCATGGTTCGGGCGCAGTCCGGCAGCCCGCTTACCGCGACGGCCGGCAGCCAGAGTATTGGGCCGACGACCAATGTGACGAATGCCCTAACTTACTCGGAAAGGGCCAACATCAACACTGGTGTTTCACTCTATCTCACCGGAACGGCGGTCAATTGCGCCGCATCCCATATCTGCTTCTTCAACCCTGCGGCCTTTTCCCTTCAGCCGAACAATGCTGTGGGAACGGCACCAGTCGGAGACCTGATTGGCCCCGGCTACTACGCTTGGGATCTGTCCTTGCGGAAGAATATTGACCTGGGGACGGAAAACATGCGTCTGATGCTGGAAGTGGACGCGTTCAACGTGTTCAACCGTGTAAACTACAATAACCCCGGCACAGGTTGCGGCAGCGCTGCGGCTTGCGGTGGCAGTTTCGGCCAGATCAGCAGCACCTATCCGCCACGGCAGATGCAGCTGGCGGCGAAGTTTAGCTTCTAACAGTTCACACCCCGGGCGGGCAGCACGTCCGCCTAGCTGTAAACAGCCAGGGGCAACTCCCCAAAGGAGTTGCTCCTGGCTTCTTTTTGCACCGGGAAATCTAGTGGTCTCCGCGCCGTTGCTAGCGCGTGGCAACCGCGCGCCGGTACTGGCGGCGTGAATGTTCTTGGCTGCCCTCGACCACGGAAAACTTATTCGGTTCCGAGGAAAATGTATCGCAGCAGAAATAAACCGCTGAGAACCCAGATCAAAGGACTGATTTCGCGATGCCGCCCGGTGCCGAGTTTGAGAATCGTGAAGGAGAGCAGCCCGAGGCTGAGCCCGGTGGCGATGCTGAACGTGAGAGGCGTAGCGACGATGGTGAGAAACGCTGGGAACGCATCGGTGAAATCGTCCCAGCGAACGCGTGCCACGGCGCCGCACATCAGCGCGCCCACCAGAATCAGCGCCGGCGCAGTGGCATACGCGGGAATCCACGCCACCAGCGGCGCGCAAAACATCGCGGCGGTGAATAGCCCCGCGATGATCACGTTGCCGAGCCCAGTGCGCGCCCCCGCGGCAACCCCGGCGGCGCTTTCAATATAGCTCGTGACGGTGGACGTGCCCGTGAGCGCGCCGACAATCGTGCCGAGCGCATCCGCCAGCAGCGCGCGGCTGGCGCGCGGCAGTTTACCGTCGCGCAAAAAGCCGCCTTGCTCGCAAACGCCCACCAGCGTGCCGACGTTATCGAAGAGGTCTACGAAGAAAAACACGAAGACGAGTTCACCGAATCCGATCTTCGTCGCGGCGCGCAGGTCGAGTTTGAAAAGCGTTCCCGAAGGATGAGGAAGCGAAAACAAATGTTGCGGCCAGTGGTTCAAGTGGAGAGGAATTCCCGCCAGGGTGATGACGACGATGCCGATGAGAATCGCGCTGCTCACGCGGCGCGCCATCAGAATGGCGATGAGAATGAGTCCAGCGGCAGCGAGGACAAATCGCGGGTCTGATGATTTTCCCAGCGCCACAAACGTGGCGGGATTCGCGACGATGATGTTCGCGTTCCGCAATCCGATGAAGGCGATGAATAGCCCGATTCCGGCCGCGGTGCCGTGCTTCAGGCAGTCCGGAATGCCATTGACGATTTGTTCGCGGACGTTCGTTAGCGTGAGCAGCAGAAACAGAACGCCCGAAAGGAAAACGACGCCGAGCGCGGTCTGCCACGGAACGCCCCGGCCGAGGACGATCGAGTACGTGAAATACGCGTTGAGAGACATCCCCGGCGCGAGAGCAATCGGATAGTTCGCCCAGAGGCCCATTACCAGCGTGGCGAGCGCCGCGGAAATGCAGGTGGCGAAAAGAACTCCCTCGACAGGCATTCCGGCTTCGGAGAGGATGCGCGGATTCACAACGACGACGTAGCCCATCGTCATGAACGTCGTGAATCCGGCCAGTAACTCGCGGCGAACCGTCGTTTTGTTTTCGGTGAGGTGAAAAACGCTCTCGAGCAACTGGGATTCTCCCCGCGAAAATGAGGGTCACTATAGGCCGCGAGGGTAGCAGCGTCAACGAAAGAGGGTACGCGCAAAAAATAGATGCTTAGTATTTCGGCGGCGCAGGGCGTTCCCGCGCAATCCGGAAAATATTCCGCGCAAACGTTTTGTTGCGCCGGCATCGCCGGGCCGCTATCGTACGGCATGGACATCCCAGCGCCCGTCGCCGGCAGCCCCCAAAAATTCGCGAGCGCGAAGAAGGGCCCGCAGGCCGCGAGTTACGGGTTGCGGCGCGGCACGCTTTCCCCGATGGAGACGCTCGCGCAGTCCGTCTCCACCATCGCGCCGACCACGACTCCCGCAGCCACAATTCCGCTCGTCTGCGGCCTTGCGGGAAACGGGACCTGGCTTGCCTACCTATTGGCCACTGTCGCGGTGCTGCTCGTGGCGTTGTGTATCAGTCGTCTCGCGCGCTATTCCGCATCGCCGGGCTCGCTCTATACCTACGCCGGAATGATCTTGCCGCCGTGGCTCGCCGCGGTTGCGGCGTGGAGTTTGCTGCTCGCGTATATCGCGACGGGAGCGAGCGTCGCGGGCGGCTTCTATTACTACGCCAACGTCTTGTTGCAGGACGTCTCGATCCGCGCAATTTCCACGGTCGCGCTGACGCTCCTTGTCTGCGGAATCTCCATGTGGATCGCCGGCCGCGATGTCAAAATGTCCGCGCGGCTGATGCTCTGGTTCGAGGCCGCCTCGCTGCTGGCCATTCTCACGGTTATCGTGCTGGTGCTCGGGAGGCACGGCTTCCATGCGGACTGGCAGCAGTTGCAGCTCCGTGGCATGAGCGGCAGCGGATTGCGGCTTGGCTTGGTGATGGCGCTGTTCAGTTTTGTCGGGTTCGAGAGCGCGACGACGCTGGGCGCCGAGGCGCGCGATCCGCTGACCACCATTCCGCGCGCGGTGATTCAGAGCGCTATCATCGCCGGAATCTTTTTCACGCTGTGCGCTTATACTGAGGTGCTCGGCTTCCACAGCGTCGGGCAAGATTTGGGAACCAGCCAGGCCGCGATGCACGTGCTTGCCAGGGTGGGCGGCGTGCCCGTCTTCGGAATGCTGATCGACGTCGGCGTGCTCGTCAGCATGTTCGCCGGGACGCTGGCCTGCATTACCGCAGCCGCGCGCGTGCTTCTGCTGATGTCGCACAACGGTCTGGTCCATGATTCCTTGCGCACCACGCACGTGCGAAAAGAGACGCCCGTCCGTGCAGTGTTGGTCACTGGCATCGCCACACTTGTGCCGGTTGCGGTGCTCGCGGCGCGCAAGGCGAGTGGGTTGGAGGTGTACGGCTGGATGGGGTCTCTCGCAACCTACGGATTTATCGTGGCTTACGCGCTGGTCTGCGTCGCGGTGCCGCGCTATTTGCGCGACCGCGGCGTGCGTTGGGCGGGAGCCCGGATCGTCCCGTGGCTGGCCTTTGCCGGCATGCTTCTCGCGCTGGTGGGGAATCTTTATCCGGTTCCCAGAGGTCCTTACGGCAAACTGCCTTACGTTTACCTGGGATATTTGGCGGTGGGGATGCTGTGGTTCTTTCTGGCCTCGCGCCGGGATGCACCTTCCGCAGCGCCGCGGAGATAAAACGTTTCACTTGAGGGCAGGCAAATAATCGATGGTTCCGATAGAAAGAATGCGCTAACTTTCCTCGCGAATCTATTCTAATTTCTTCTAAACATTTTCATTGCGGGGCACGAATTTTGCATAACGATTTTCTTATGCGGAGGCTGTGCATTATGAAATCTAGGAATTGGCCGCTTTCCCTTCTTTGCACCCCCATTTTCTTCTGCATGGCGATTGGATTTGCGCCTGCAGCGCGTGCGCAACAGACGCTAGGCGGCATCACCGGCGTAGTCACAGATCCTTCGGGCGCGGTTGCGCCGGGAACAGCTGTCACGGTCGTGGGCGACCAAACGAAATTGAATCGCTCGCAGAGCACGGACCAGACAGGCACCTACACTTTCGTCAATCTGCCCATCGGAAATTACACGCTCACGTTTTCGCGCAACGGATTCCAGACGGTGAATATCCCGTCCATTCTGGTCCAGGCCAACCGCACTGTGACCGTAAATGCGACTCTGCAGGTTGGTCAGATGGGCCAAACGGTCACGGTGAACGTAACTCCGATGGTCAATTCCGTGGACACGACGAACGGCTACGTCCTGGACACTAGCCAGCTCAGCGCGGTCCCACTCTCGACGGGAAGCTTCACCGGCCTTGCGATTCTCACGCCGGGGGTGAACGCGGAACTATCCAGTGGGACCGGCGTGAATGCGGGCTTGGGAAATCAGCCGATCTGGGCGAACGGGCAGCGCGACACGAGCAACAGCTTTATGCTGAATGGCGTGGACGGCAGCAATCTCTTCAACGGCAAGAGCACCAGTGATGTGGTTTCCGCGCGAATTGTAAACAACACCGGTGGTAGCCAGATTTCCTACGTCAGTTCGATTCCGGTGCAGAGCACTTCGTCGGTGTATCTCGCGGTCGGCGAGGCGCTGCCTACGCCGGCGCCGGAAACTTTGCAGGAAGTCCGCGTGAATGCTTCGATGTATGACGCGCAACAAGGCTCGAACAGCGGCGCGCACATTGACATGAGCACGGGCTCGGGCACGAATGACATTCACGGGAGCGCGTACCTGCATCGTGAAACGAGCTGGCTGAACGCGGCGCCATATTTTTTCAATGCGGACCCGAATCTCACGGCGAGCGAAAAAGTTCCCGGGCTGCACCGCTTTGTCGAAGGAGCGGAAGTCGGCGGGCCAATCAAGAAAAACAAAGTCTTCGGATATTTGAGCTTTCAGAATGTCCACGATGCCGATCAGGAGCTTGGGCTTTCGCGGACGACGGTTCCTCCCGGTCTCACGAACGACCGCACCGCGGCTACTTTGGCGAACATCGCGAACGCCGAGAATGGCTCGTCGGTGGTTGGGACCGTTTGCCAGACAACGGCCTGTGAAGAGAACACGATGAATACGGGCGACATCAATCCGATCGCTTTCGCCCTCCTAAATTACAAACTGCCAAACGGCCAGTATCTGGTGCCATCGGCGAATGGAAACTTGCCCTCGACGGAATTTCCGGAGGATGCTCTTCTCCCCGGGACGGCTTATTTCCTGGCGCGCCAGGCGGTGGGCGATCTCGATTGGGATCCGAGTCCGACGCACACCATATCGGCAAAGTATTACTACCAGGATGATCCGAGCATAGCGCCTTACGGATATGCGGATTTCGAGGATTTCACGCAGAGGCTCGCGGTGGGCAGCCAGGTTTTCTCGCTCAATAACACGCAACAATTCAAATCCAACTTCAGCGTTACGGAAATTTTCGGTTTTGTCCGCGAGCATCTTTATTCCTATGAAGACCAGCCGTTTACGCCGCAACAGTTTGGCACATATACGGCGTCGCTGACGGGCGCGACGCCGGCGGCTGCGACAATCGACACGTTCGGTTCGACGTATTTCCCCGGACTGAGCATCGTGGATGCGCTGGGATCCATTGACGAGCTGCCTTATTTGAAGGGCATGAATTTCGGGCCGGGGGCCGCATCCCAAGGCGACCTAACGGGAATGTTTCAGAATCGATTCCAGCCTTCGGCGGACGCGATTTGGGTTCACGGCCGGCATACCGTGACGTTCGGCGGGAACTTCTCGTACACGCAGTTGAATCCCCGCGACAACCGCACGAACGTGGGCATGATCGGTTTCCCCAACTTCGCCGATTTCTTGCAAGGCATCGTTTCACCGAATTACAACTTCAACGTGACGTCGCTGCTGGTCGGCGATACCGACCGCTACTATCGCGCCAATCAGATGGGCGAATATGGCGAGGACAAAGTTCAGCTTCGCTCCAATCTCAGTCTGACGTTCGGGGTGCGCTTTGACTGGGACGGCGGCCTTACCGAGAAGGACGGCCGCATCTACAATTTCGATCCATCGTTGTATTCCTACAATCAGGCCACCGATACCATCACCGGAACAGGTCTTATCGTTGCGGGAAACAACAAGCAGTTTGCGACTCCCGGCGTGAGCAAGACGACGCTGACGGGCCGGCAATGGGGAGTGGCCCCGCGGCTGGGCATCGCCTGGAGCCCGACGATGTTCCATAGTAAGTTGGTGGTGCGCGCCGGTTCGGGACTTTATTACGACCGCGGTGAACTGTTTGCCTATCTTTCCCCAGGCTTTACGGCGGGCGTTACGACTGGCGGCCCTTACGGTGTAGTTCAGTCTCCGCCGGCCGTGAACACGCAAGTGTGCAGTGGGGGTGCGGTAATTCAAGGATTCCCGTTGCTGTGCGATCCGACTCAAGGCTACACGCTCGCCACCCCGTGGGGCCCGACCGAAGAGGCGGCTCCATCCGGAAATCCCAACACCATCATCAATTACCTTCCCAATGCGGCGGCACTCGAGGAAGGCGCGCAACCGCTTTCCCTATCCGCCTATGAACGCGGCAACAAGCTGCCTTACAGCATCAGCAGCACATTGGACATTCAGTGGCAGCCGCGCAGCGATCTGGCCATTGACATCGGATTCGTGAATGCTCTCGGGCGGCACGAAGTGGTTCCCGTTCCCTTCAATCAACCCGGGATCGCCACGCCATCCAACCCGATTCACGGCCAAGACTATACTTACGGCTACACGGTCGTGACCGGCGACCCGAGCTGTGTCGAAGATTTTGACTGCACGCCGCTTACGCTCCCCAACGGTCAGGGGCAGATGCTTTCAACCTTTGAGGGCGGCAACAATGATTTGCGTGTTCCGTACCTTGGCTATGCTGGGGAATCGCTTCTATACGCGGCGGCCGGAGTTTCAGATTACAACGCCCTACAGGCGCACCTCGAGAAGAGAATGGGGCATGGGCTTCAGGCGGGAGTCTCGTACACCTTTTCGCGGTCAGAGGATGACCAAAGCGCGATGGGTTTGTTTTACAGCGGCAATAACCCGCAAAACCTGAGGAGCGCGTACGGTCTGTCTGATTTCGATCGCACGCACGTCATCAACTTCGACTACCGGTACGAGATGCACAATTTTTTCCGGGAGAGTTCGTGGGAGGGATATCTGGCGGATGGATGGGCGCTGGATGGTCTCGTAGTCCTCCAGAGTGGGCAGCCTTATAGCGTGATTGACTACACGGGCGCAGTGGGCAGCATCTTCTACGGCACGGCCAATGGGATCACCAACCCGATTGTGCCGCTCGCTAGCGGCTGCACGCCGAAAAGCGCGCTCACCGGCGCATCGGGCACGGACCCGAATGCGCCGGCGCTCAATGCAAACTGTTTCACGGTGCCGTTGCTTGCGCCCGGCGCGCTGAACGGGGCGATTCCACCGAACGATTTTTACGAGACGAATTTCGTTCAGAGCGGCCAGCGGAATATTTTCCGGCAGTCGTGGCAGAGGCGCGCGGACATTTCGCTGGTGAAGACGACGAAGATCACCGAGCAAGTATCCTTGAAATTCAGCATGGACGTTTACAATTTGACGAACACGCCGAGTTTCGATATTCCGATCGACAACGTTTCGCAGAACGAGTTCTTCAACACCGAACCCTATGTGAATCCCGGAACGCCGTCAGAAAACCAGCCTGCGTTGCCCAACACCTGCACGGGAAGCGGCCCCACGAACGGTTCCTTCTACAACTGTCCCGGTGGTTTGGGATTGGTGGACAAGACGATTGGAAGTCCGCGGCAGATCGAATTTTCGGTCGCGGTCAAATTCTGATTTAGCGTGCGAGATTAAAAACGGCGGCCGTGATTTTGCGGCCGCCGTTTTTAATTCAGTGCCAGCCAAAATCCCGCGCGAGAGGTCACTCTTCTCCGATGTCTTCGTTCCACACAGCGGGATTCTTGCGGATGTAATCGGAAAGCAACACCGCACATTCTTCGGAATCGAGGTCGGCGACCGTCACGCCGTGGGAACGTAGCCACTCGACGCCGCCACTGAAATTGCGGCTCTCACCTACGATCAACTTGCGGAATCCGAATTGGCGAACGAGGCCGCTGCAATACCAGCACGGTGCGAGCGTCGTGACCATCACGAGATTGCGATAGCTGCGTTGCCGGCCCGCGCGGCGAAAGGCGTCGGTTTCGGCGTGCATAGAGGGATCGCCATCCTGCACGCGGCGATTGTGGCCCGCGCCGAGAAGATTTCCGCTCGCGTCGAAGATGGCGGCGCCGATGGGGATGCCGCCCTCCGCCAGGCTTTTGCGGGCTTCCGTCATGGCAATCGCGAGCAGTGCCGCATGGTCCAATTCAAGATTCATGGCTCCATGCTACTTGTTTCAGCGGCCTCGTGAAAAGCTCAACGCTCACGGCCCGAGCACGTCGGTTGGCCTGTTCTGATCCGGTCCCCGACCGCGTGCTATCATCCCGCCGTCGCCCGGGTGTAGTTCGCCCAGCCCTGCACCAGAGGGGGAAACATGCATTGGTATGCGTATCTCGCCGGCTTTTTCGGTGGCGCCTTTTTCGTGAACGCCATTCCGCACTTCACCAACGGCGTTTCCGGGCGCCGGTTCCCGTCGCCATTCGCTTCTCCGCCCGGGAAGGGGGAGTCTTCGCCGATGGTCAACGTGCTCTGGGGCGTCTTCAACTTTCTGATCGCTTATTTGCTCGTGTGCCATGTGGGAGAGCTCCATCTCCATCACACACGCGGCATCCTCATTTTCGGGGCTGGGGGCCTGTTGATGGCGGTCCTGCTGGCCCGAGCGTTTGGACGTGTCTACGGCGGTCAATAAGGCGGCGGGAGAAGCGCAGCAGGCTTGTACAAGCTGGGTTTCGCGAAATTGCCAACGCGAGGATCGCTCAGTGTGATTTCGCCGGATACTCAAACCTGAAAGTTGGGCTCGCCGGGCCTGCCACGCCGCGTGTGTTGTACTCGAGCTGATATTTCAAGTGCTCGGCGTCCTGTGGGTAGGCGAGGCCGTCTGGATAGGGATAGGGAGCGAGAGTGTGGAAGGGAAGCGGCGCGACCGTGTCTCCATATTTCGCGTAAAAGTCCATGTCTTTGGCGAAACCATCCGCGTAAAAGAAATAGTCCCTCGTCCAACCCGCCGGCAAATCGGGCAAGTGCGTGGCGTCGAAATCCGCGGCCACTTCGTCGCCCGAACCAAAGATTGCGTATTCGTCGTCGGTGGAGCGCACCAAATCAGTGACATCTCCGTAGCGCGTATAGTTGCCGATTTGCCGCGCGTAAGGGCCCGTCGGGCTGGCGTCTTCATAGACGTAGCTGATGTTGTTGAGCGGGTAGCCTTCGATGACGCGGGGATAGCCGCGGAAACGTAAATTCGCGGAAGCCAGCGGCGCTTCGGTGATGCGGAAAGGCAAATCGGGCGCGGAATTATCAATGCGAATGCGATCCCAATAGATTCTCAAGTTCGTGGTGATCCGGATGGTTCGAGTTCCGGGCGGAAGTTTTCCGGTCAGATCGGCGACCATGGTTCGCGCGAGGCCGGCGGGAAATCCCATGTCGTCCACGACGCGAATCCATTTGCCGAACGCATCCTGCGCTTCTACATACGGAGCGACGGGCTGAATGCCGGCTTGCCAAGCGGCGTACATCGAATTCGCCGAGAAATAATCGGTGAATCCATCCATCAGAAGCCGCAGCGGGCGAGACGCGTCCCACGGGCCCAAATCAAGTGTGAGCGAGTGCATTCCGGTGAAACCCTGGTACGGGGCACTCGGCAAATCCGTGATGTACTTGCCATCGCGATCGTGTAGCAGCGGAAGGACGTCGTGCCCGCGGTCGTCCCACGCGCCGGCGGGGGGGTGCGCGCCGAGACTCGCGATCACTTTGAATTCCGGAAACGGCGGATTACTTGCGAATCGCTCGTTTGGATAAACCTCGATGCCCGCCGGGTGATCGATGGCGAGCAAGCGCACGCGATCCAGGTAATCCAACTCCTCCATCGGCTCCAGCATGCGAAAGAGAATGTGCCCGTCCCGTGGACTCACCTGCGTGCCTGCGACTTTAAAATATTCGTCGGGATCGGGAGTGTCGCGCTGGTTCGGGGCAATCCAGTGGCCGACGATGCCGGGGCCGATCATGTCGGCGAGAAATTCAAATTTCTTTCCGTTCCAAACAAAGACAATGGGGCAGGAACTTCCCCGGCGATCAATCTCGGTGATGTCGCTGCGTTTGCCTGTGGCGATTTCCAACTCGTCCTGAACAACGCCCGTGGGCCAGAGCAGACGGACGATGTCGGCAGCGTGTTCGTCGCCCAGACCGGCATGAATCTCGGCTGAACCTTGTCCTAAGTAACCTGATGCCCCGGGGATTTCCCATTTCTGCTGGAGCGCTCCCGCAAGAATTTCCACTTTCGTGCCGATTCCAGTGAAGTTGTCGTGTCCGCCTTTCAGGGCGAGTTGTAGCCAATTGTTCCGGGCGCCTCCGACATTTCGGAGCAGCACGGGAGGCAGATTATTTTGCGTGATGAGGAGGTCCGTCGCGCCGTCGCCATCGTAATCGAACGCGATCACGCTGCGTGGATTGTGGAGAACAATTTTATCCAGGCCGACATCACGCGTAACGTCTCGAAATCCTGCTGGGCCTTCATTGCGCAACAGCGCGATCCGTCCCGTCCCGGATGCGTCTTCTCCGACGGCCACGAGATCCAACCAACCATCGTTTTCATAGTCGATAGCAGCCACGCCCCAGCCGCGCCGCCAACCAAGCTCCGGCAATTTGACGCGCTCGAACGATTTCCCGCCGATGTTGCGCCACAAACTCAGACCGGGCGCGCCCCAGTGCGTGAACGCCAGGTCCATCCAGCCGTCCTTATCGAAATCGAGGGCCACGGCGCCGGCAGTTGGCGCAGGCATGGCGGAGGACCAGGGGGTCGTTGCGCGGAATTTGCCTTCGCGCGGATTCAGGAGGACAAGCGGAGATTTCTGCCAGCCGGTGACGACGAGATCGATTGCGCGATCGTTGTTCACGTCGCCGGCGATTGCGCCGACAGACGGGCCGTTGCCGCCGAGGCCCGTCTCGCTGGTCCAATCCGTGAACGTGCCGTCGCCGTTGTTACGCCACAGGACATTGCCCGGTGCAGCGGCGTCAATCGGAAACGCAAACGGTTGCGAGGAATCGGCGAGCGGAAAATCATTGAATCGCGTGACGTAGAGATCGAGATCACCGTCGTGATCGTAATCGACGAAGGTCATGCCCAGCGAAAGGCCCTCGGTCTTGATCCCGGCTTTCTCCGTGACGTCCTTGAACGTGCCGTTGCCTTCGTTGTGAAACAGCAGAATGCGGCCATTCAGTCCCACGGCGAGGTCCGGTTTCCCATCGTTGTCGTAATCGCCGACGGTGCAGCCGGTTCCATCGCCGTGCAGAGTGAGGCCCGCCGCGCGCGTGACATCCACGAATTTTCCGTCGCCGGCATTGCTATAGAGCGCCGCATCGCCATTTCCGTCCGCATCCAGCAAGAAAATGTCGGGCTTGCCGTCGCCGTCATAATCGAAGATGCATGCGCCGCTGCCGAGAAAATTTGCAAGAGAAGGCTTCGTTGCCGAAGTCTTTGGTGTCGAGGACACTGGGAGGCCGGCGGCCAAAGTGGCATCAACAAAATGGACGGGAATTGCAGGAGGCACAGGCTCCGGTGCGGGCATCATCGACTCGGCGAGCGAATAATTGCCCTGCTCGCCATAAGCCGAACCGATCGGCAGACCGAGTTTCTCGGTCGTCAGGTGCTGGAAGGCCGCGAGGTGTTCCTTCGCACTCGCGACATCACCCGACCTTCGCTCCGCCTGGGCCAATCCAAATTCAGCGGAGACGTGGAACGGGTTTCGCTCGAGCGCGGCGCGGAACGCGGCAATGGCCTTGTCGTACTGCCCTTGCTGAGAGTAGAGGCCTCCGAGAAAATATTGGGAATCGGCGTCACCGGGATCGATTGCTGTGACGCGCTGAAAATCTGCCAGAGCCGCGTCCATTTCGCCCGCGGTCCGATCGAGAAGGCCGAGATTAAACCACGCTCTGGCGTCCCGGGGATCGAGGCCGACAATTTCTGCAAGCACCGCGCGGGACTCGTCGTACTTCTGCGAATTGAAGAGCGCAATGCCGGCGTTCACGCACGGAATCGCGATCTTCGGTCCCTGCGCGCATGCCGCCCGGAACTTTACGAGCGCTTCGTCGAACTGCTGGCGATTCATCAGCGAAACGCCAAAATTATTTTCGCGAACCGCTTCGAGTTGCGCGGCCGAAGTGCCGGGCGCCGCTTGCTGGCCGGCCGCGGATTCGGTCGCGGCTTGCCACCCTATGCAAGAG
>Ga0181538_10001465_pt1 | contig 26539 bp, 19 predicted proteins | sample PEATcosm2014_Bin_40_FD_119773 | JGI IMG/M metagenome (GOLD analysis project Ga0181538, IMG submission 119773) | Peatland microbial communities from MTU Mesocosm Facility, Houghton, MI, USA - PEATcosm2014_Bin23_30_metaG | ecosystem: Environmental > Terrestrial > Soil > Wetlands > Peat | place... | reverse complement strand
CTTCGGCGGGGAAATTGGCGGTGAATTCTTTGCCCGGGTTCGCCGCCGGCACGCGCGAAATGCCGAGGCAGGCGGCAAAACCAAACCCCGCCAGCGCGATGAGGATTACACCCGACATCCATTGCTCGCCGCGAAAGCCCTTTGACATGAACGCCGCCGCCACGGTGCCCAAAATGATGGACGTGAAGGTGCCCAGTTCCAGCAGGCCGTTGCCCCACGAGAGCTTGCGTTCGGGCAGCAATTCCGGCAGCAGGCCGTATTTCGACGGGCCGAAAAACGCGCTGTGGACGCCCATCAAAAAGACACAGCCGAGCAACGGCCAGCAGGTTTGCATTGAGGCCGCCACGCCGGCGTTCAAGAGGTGCTGCTGCCGCGCGAAACCCGCCAGCGCCAGCAGCATGACGAACATTTCAAAAACCTTGACGCCGACGGAAATCGTCCGCTTGCTGAAACGATCCGCGAGGTAACCGCCCGCCATGGAAAACACAATGAACGGCAGCGAGAAGAGCGCGCTAACCAGCTCGCCGATCTTGTGCTTTTCGGCGAGCGACACGTCCATGCCGATGATCATGAAGATGACGAGATTCTTCAGGAGGTTGTCGCTGAACGCGCCCTGGAATTGCGTGACGATGAGCGCCCAGAAGCCGCGCAGCCGCGCCTCCGGGCCAATTTCGGTATTAGGTTTCATGAGAGTTGCCGGTTGGCGCGCCGCGCGGTCAGTTTGGCGAGCGCCAGATGCGTTGGCACGTAAGCCAGCGTGAACAAGGCCAGAAACCACGCCACCAGATACAGGCCCGGCGCCATCCACGTCTGCGGATGGTCCTCATGCAGGCCAAAGACGTAGTTGATATCGCGCGGGGTTTTCGGGTCCGGCAGCGTTGCGCCTGCCGGCGGCAGCAGAAAAAAAGCAACCAGGCTCAACGCACAAGCCAGTCCGGTCCAATACTTCAAGGCCCGCCGGTCATAGCCCAGCCGATAAACTAGGTAGCAGAGCAGGAAAGGAAGCCAGCCGTGAAAGAGCGAAAGGCCGCGCAGGAAAAGAGGGTAATTCGCGTTGAACATGTAGCCCGTCATTCTGCTCAGATGGAAGCCCAGCAACTCCGCGCCAAAGTCCAGGCACCAGAAGAATTGCGGAACGAGAATCCCAACCGCCGACATCGAAACCAGCAGCGCGTTATCCGTCCAGACGGCGTACAAGGTCAGGAACAGCGACGCGTCGCAGAAGTAGAGGAAATTGGTCGGCCCGTAATTCACCCAATAGACCGGCACCAGCACCATCATAAAGGCGGTGAAGGCCCACTTGAGCCACACCGGCACGCGCGGCTTGGCCGGGGCGCTTGTTGACAGCGCTGCGGTTTCAGCAGAAATGTTGGATTTCATGCGTTCCACCTTCGCAGCTTGCGCCCCGGCGGTCAAATTGATAAAAATAGGTAGTCCATTGATTTGGTCGATGTTGTCCGTTTATGAATATTCATCACTTGGAACTTTTCTACTATGTGGCGAAAAACGAGGGGATCACCTCCGCCGCCCGCAACATGCCCTACGGAATTCAACAGGCGGCCATCAGCGGCCAAATCACTCAACTGGAGGAATTCCTCGGCGTGGTCCTGTTCCAGCGCCGTCCCTTCTCGCTCACGCCGCCCGGAGTCAAGCTCTACGATTTCATAAAGCCCTTCTTCGACCGCCTGGACCCGATCGCGGAAGAAATCCGGGGCGGCGTGGCGCAATGCCTCCGCATCGGCGCGTCGGAAATCGTCATGCGGGATTTCCTGCCCGAAATACTCCGAACGACCCGGAAGCAGTTTCCCAAGCTGAAACTCATGATGCGCGAAGGCTACCACCCGCAGGTGTACAAGTGGTTTGAACAGCGCGACATTGATGTGTTCCTGGGCCTGCTGGGGGGCAACCCTCCTCCAGGCGTCCACGCCTTTGCCCTTTTCGATTTGCCCCTCGTGCTCATGGCGCCCGCGCGGCACAAGATAAAGAGCGCCGAGGAACTTTGGAAACAGGACCATATTGAGGAAACCCTCGTCACTATTCCCACAAACCAGGTTATATGCCGCGCCTTTCAGGAAGGACTGGACAAACTCAATGTGGATTGGTTCAGCGGCATTGAAGTCAGCACTTTGGCGCTGGCGGAGACTTATGTGGAAGAGGGTTACGGCCTGGCCGTCACCGTTGGAATTCCGGGAATGAGCTACAAATCCGAAGTTCGGACCCTGCCGCTGACCGGTTTTCCCAGGGTGCCCTTTGGCGCGCTTTGGCAGGGGTTTCAAACTCCGGTTCTGGCTCACTTCCTAAAAGTCGTCCAAGCCACCGCCGCCAAACTGGCTCTCCGGCTGTGAAGCCCGCCCGGATTGGAGAGAGATCCGAATGACAAATGAGAAAATCTCAATGACAGATTGGACTGTGGACTGCAGGCTGTTGGCCGGCGAGGCCGGAAAGGTAGGCGAGGATCAATTGCGGCAACTCATCGCTGTAGCCGCCTTCGAAGACGCTGAAACAGGGAACGGCCAGCCGGCGCAGGGTTTCCCCCAGCCATTGGAAGTCCTCCGCTTCCAGCGTGCCGTCGGCCAGCGGATCGTTGCTGTATGCATCGAAGCCGGCGGACACAGCCACCAGATCGGGCCGGTATTTTGCCAGCCGCGCGATTGCTTTTTCCAAGATGCCGCGATACTCCGGGCGCGGAGTCCGGGGCGGCACGGGGTAATTGAAACAATTGCCGCCGCGATCCGCCTCGCCCGTGCCGGGAAAGCAGGGGAATTGATGGACGGAAAAAAAAGCGCAGCCGGGTTGGTCAAGTAGAATCTCCTCCGTGCCGTTCCCGTGGTGAACGTCGAAATCGAACACGGCCACGCGCTGGAAACCGGCGGCGCGCGCTTCCAGGGCGGCGATGGCAACGGAGTTGAGGTAGCAAAAGCCCATCGCGCGGTCGCGGGTGGCGTGGTGGCCCGGCGGGCGCATCAGGCTGAAGGCCATTTCGCCGGCGCGGGCCGATTGCAGGGCTTGCAGCGCGCCGCCCGCGGCCCGCCGGGCGTGCGCGGCGATTTCGGGATGCGCCGGCGTGTCGTCGTCCAGGTCAATGGGCAGTTGGAGGCGTTGCAGATGCTCCGGGGAGTGGGCGCGGAGGAGGGAGGCGTCCCCGACAGGCAGCGGTTGGTCCCAGGCGAGCGCGAGGGCCTTTTGGGATTGGAGTGCCTCCACGGCGGCCAGAATGCGCCGGGGGTTTTCAGGATGGCCGGGGGCGGAGTATTCGGCGCAACGCAAGTCAGTTATAATTTTCATGGCTGTTGGCGCAGCCGGGCGGCGGCCGGCCCGCCGGCGGCGCCGCTGGAAATGCCGGATTCCATATTCATAAGGGAGAATATCGGGGCAATTTCGCGGCTGTCCAATAAAATGGCGGGAAGCGCCAGGGAAAGTTGTTTGAAAGCGGCGCTCTCGCGCCGCACTCCAAGGCGGCCTGGCGGCCGCGCGCCTTCAGCGCCAAGCGCCGCTTTCCCCATTTCGCCCCGACCGGGCGTTCCAGCACGCCGGAGACGATGCGGCTCGACTTTTGCGCGGAGGGATGGCATGTTGGGAGGTGACGATGAATAAGCTCGAACAACTTCAAGAACTGCTGCGCTCTTATGGATCGTGTCTGATCGCCTATTCGGGCGGGGTGGATTCGGCGCTGCTGGCGTTTGTGGCCTGGCAGACGCTGGGCGACAAATCTCTGGCCGTGCTGGCGGATTCGCCGAGCCTGCCGCGGCGGGAGTTGGACGAGGCGGTGGCCATTGCCGCCCGCTTCTCCATTCCATTGCGCGTCATCCAAACCCAGGAATTCGACAATCCGGCTTACCTGGCCAATCCCGAGAACCGGTGCTACTTCTGCAAGCATGAGTTGTTCACCCGGCTCGCGCCGCTGGCCCGGCAGGAGAAGTTCGCGGTCATCGCTTATGGGGAGAATGCCAGCGACGCGGGGGATTTTCGCCCCGGCGCGCAGGCGGCGGGCGAATTCCAGGTGCGCGCCCCGCTCAAGGAGGCCGGGCTGACCAAGGCGGAAATCCGCGCCTTGTCGGCGCAATTCGGACTGCCCACGGCCGACAAACCGCAGATGGCCTGCCTGAGTTCCCGCGTGCCTTTTGGCGAGGCGGTCACGCCGGAGAAACTTTCGATGATCGAGCGGGCGGAATATGTTTTGCGCGACCTGGGTTTCCACGACTTGCGGGTGCGCCACCACGAACTGCCGGGGCAGGGCAGGGCGCTGGCGCGGATTGAAGTCGGCGGGACGGAAATGGCGAAGTTCCTGAATAACGGCGACGGCGCGCGCGTGGCGGAGGCCCTGAAGAAGATCGGTTACGCCCACGTCACCCTGGACCTGCAACCTTATCGCCGGGGCAATTTGAACCCAGTGGGATTATGACCGAGGACACCGCCGGGCAGACCCTCGCCGCGACTTTGGGCAACGAGACCATTTTATTGGTCGAAGACGAGGAGGTCGTCCGCCTGATGTTGGTGGAAGTGTTGACGCGGCAAGGCTATACCGTGCTGGATGCGGGGCGGGGCGCCGCGGCATTGACGCTGGCGGAAAAGGCGGCCAAGCCGATTGACCTGTTGGTGACCGATATGTCCATGCCGGGCATCACGGGCTGGGATTTGGCTCAAAGCCTGCGAAGAAGACACCCCGGCATTCCGGTGCTCTTCATGTCCGGCTATAACGACCACGAAACCGCGTGCTGGGGCAGGATGGACCCGCCGGCGAAGCATTTGTACAAACCGTTTTCGTTGGAAGTTTTTTTGAATCAAACCCGCCAGATGCTTGATCTGGAGAAAAAATCCGCCGCGGAGAAGCCGCGGGAAAAACCCGGCGCCGCCGGCGCGCCCGGCCTTCCGTGAACATGGAGCCTCCTGTTGCGCCACCCGGACGGCCGCCCGCGCGAACCGGCGGGGCCGCCGCGTTATGGCCGGAGCCGCTGCGGCGGCAGGCCCTGGAATATACGCGACAGTGGATCGTCCACCGGCAGGGATCGCCGGCGGACTTGATTGCCGGGCTGGAGGAGCAGGTGGGCTGGCCGGCGCGGCACCTGCTGCCGGGTGTTCTGGCGGCGTTGCGCGCCCAGGTGGATTTGCCGGTCGTGGAGCGCAAATTTCTGAACTACACGTTGAGCGACGGCGCGGTGAGCGAGGCCCTGGCGGAGGGAGCGGGTCCCGGCGCGGAGCATCAATCGTCCCTGGATGAGTTGTTTGTGCGCAGCCGGCAGTATGGGCGCTCGAAACGATTTGCCGAGGCGGTGGATTTCATCTCGAAATTCCGCGAGTATTCGCCGTTCAACAACATGCTCGTCTATTTGCAGAACCCGCTCGCCACCTACTTCGCCACCGCCAGCCATTGGCACAAGGCCTTCGGCCGCTCGATCCAGGACGAGGCGCGCGGCCTTGTCATCCTGGCCCCGCGCACGCCGGTGCTTCTGGTTTATGATATTGCCGACACGGAAGGGCCGCCCTTGCCGGACAAGTTGCAGTTGTTCACCCAGACCTCCGGCCCGTTCAACCCGATGATCCTGGAGCGCACTCTGAAGAACGCGGAGCGGGACCGCATCCGCGTCGAGCGCAAGGCGATGGGGCCGTTGCGCGCGGGCTTCGCCACGGCGCGGGCGCGCGAGCAGGACTGGAAGATGCGCGTCGGCCTGCGCGAGGAACTGGAGCCGGCGGCGGCCTATTCCGTGCTCTGCCACGAGCTGGCCCACATTTATCTGGGCCATTTGGGCGCAGACCGGGACGGTTGGTGGCCCTGGCGTTTGAACCTGCCTTTCGCCGTCACCGAGATCGAAGCCGAAGCGGTGGCTTACATTGTCTGCCGCCGCGCCGGCTTGCACACCCGCTCGGCGGAATATCTTTCCAGCTTTGTGGAGGAGGAGGCCGGCCTGGAATCCATCAGCCTGGACCTCGTCAGCCGCGTGGCCGCCCGAATCGAGGACATGGGCCGCCGCTGGCTGCCGCCGCGCAAGGAAGGCGGCGGCGGGGAGCAGCGGCCGGAATCCACGCTGGACAAACAGCGGGACATGGCCTAGTTTTTTGATATGTCTTTGACTCCTTCAACCATGTTGCCGCTGGGAACCGCCGCCCCGGATTTCCTGCTGCCCGACGTGAACGGAAAGATGGTTGGGCTGGCGGATTTCAAGTCCGCGCCCGCCCTGGTCGTTCTGTTCATCTGCAATCACTGTCCTTATGTCAAACATATCCGCGCCGGCCTGGCCGACTTCGGGCGCGACGCCCAAATGCGCGGTGTGGCGGTGGTCGCCATCAATGCCAACGATCCGGCACAGCACCCGGAGGACCACCCGCAAAAGATGAAGGCGGAGGCGCAGGCCGCCGGCTACCCGTTTCCCTACCTGTTTGACCAGTCGCAGGAGGTGGCGAAGGCCTTCCGGGCGGCCTGCACGCCGGATATATTTCTCTTTGACAAGGAGCGCAGGCTGGCCTACCGGGGCCAGTTTGATGACAGCCGGCCGGGGAGAAGTGTCGCGGTGACGGGCCGGGATTTGCGGGCCGCGCTGGAGGCGGTTCTGGCGGGAAAGCCGGGCCCGGCCATCCAGATCGCCAGCATCGGCTGCAACATCAAATGGAAGCCCGGCAACGAGCCGGCTTATTTTGGCAATTAGCCGCAATGGCCCGCGCGCCCTTGAATCGCCGCCGGAATGAGTGTAGAATAAACGGAGTTGCGAGACATCAATCCGCCGATGGTCTTCCGGCAAAACCCGGCGACCGGCAAAAGAAAGAACTCAAATGAAATTGAACAAGAGACCGCCCGAAGTGCATCCAAAGGCATGGGGACGCGAGGAGTGGATCTACAACGGCCCGGAATACTGCGGCAAGATTTTGTATTTCAACAAGAACGCGAAATTCTCCTGCCATTTCCACCTCTCAAAAAAGGAGAGCTGGTATGTCGAACGCGGTGTGTTCGACTTGACACTGATTGACACCGAGAACGCGGAGAAATATCAGATGACCCTGCGCAAGGGCGATGCCATAGACATTGAAAGAGGGGTTCCGCATCAATTGACGTGCCTGGAAGAGGGGCACATTTTTGAAGTCTCCCAGCCTCACGCGGAATCGGACAGTTACAGAATCGAAAAGGGCGATTCGCAGAATGCCGCGGCATCCGCGCGGCGCGCTTGACCCGGACATTTCATGCGCCGCACGAAATGCCTGCAGTCTGGAGCGCCGGCTTGCAGTCGGCCTCAAGGTCGCGAAGACGGTGAAAGCCGATTGAAAATCGGCGCTCCGAAGCCGAAAGTGTGAACGCCGGCGCCTTTCTGTTATGCCCGCGACGGAGCAGATTCGCAAAAAAGTCGGGGAACTGCCGCACAAGCCGGGCGTGTACCTGATGAAGGATCGTTTCGGCACGGTCATCTATGTGGGCAAGGCGCGCGATCTGCGCAAGCGGGTCAGCACCTACTTTCATCCTTCGCGCCGCCTGGGATGGGACTTGAAATTCAACGCGCTGGTGGATGCGGTGCATGATCTGGACACCTACACCGTGCGCAGCGAACCGGAGGCGCTCCTGCTCGAAGGCAAGCTCATCAAGGAATACCAGCCGCGCTACAACATCAGCTTCCGCGACGACAAGCGTTTTCTTCTCATCAAAATCAACCTCGGCGACCCCATCCCGCGCTTCATGCTCACGCGCCTGCGGCAGGACGACGGGGCGCGCTACTTCGGCCCCTTCGCGCATTCGGCCTCGGCGCGGCACACCCTCACCCTGGCCCGCCGCAAGTTCAATCTGCGCGGCTGCCGCCCCCTCACCCCGGGGGATGAGGACTACAAGCATTGCCTCTACGGCCATCTCAAGTACTGCACCGCGCCGTGCATCGGCAATGTCAGCCGCGAGGATTACCGCCTCCAGGCGCGGGCGGCGTGCGATTTCCTCGACGGCCAGACGGGCGAAATCGAGCGCGACCTGGAAGAGCAGATGAAGAAGGCCGCGGCGGCGGAGGACTTTGAGAAGGCGGCGCAATTCCGGGACGCGCTGGACGACCTCCGCCGCACGGTGGAGAAGACGCGGAAGTTTCCGCGTGTGCCTTACAGCCTTCCCGTGGCCATCGAGCCGCAGGAGGACCTGGCGGAACTGGCCAAAGTGCTGGCCCTGCCGGCCAATCCGGCTCGCATCGAAGGCTTTGACATTTCCAACATCAGCGGCACTTTCGCCGTCGCTTCCATGGTGAGCTTCCGCAACGGGAAACCCGATCGCTCCAATTACCGCCGCTACCGCATCAAGACGGTCGCGGGCCAGGACGACTTCGCATGCATGGCCGAAACGGTGCGGCGGCGGTACTCGCGGTTGCTGGCGGAGGCGGCCGCGCTGCCGGACTTGATTCTTATTGACGGCGGCAAGGGGCAGCTCAACGCGGCGCTGGGGGAACTGTCAACAATAGGATTGACGCGGATTCCGGTGATCGGCCTGGCGAAGGAATACGAGGAAATCCACCGGCCCGGGGAAACCGAGCCGCTGCGATTGAGCGCTGATTCCGGGGCGTTGAAGCTGTTGCAGCGGGTGCGGGACGAGTCGCATCGCTTCGCCAACACCTACAACGCGCAACTGCGGTTGAAGAAAATCTCCGAGAGTATGCTTGACGAATTTCCGGGCATCGGCGGGCGGCGCAAGGCGGCGCTGCTGAAGAAATTCGGCTCCGTGCAGCGGTTGCGTCTGGCCGGCGCGGAGCAGATCGCGGAGGTGGCGGGTTTCGGCGGCAAGACGGCGGAGGAGTTGAAGAAGTTCCTCGAAGCGCGCCCGCCATCGGGTGGAAAAACCTGACCGATTTGTGTTCGATTGACACGCTCATGGGTTGCGCTCCGCCGGCTAACCGTTCTTGCCGCAGCATTGCTTGTATTTGCGGCCGCTGCCGCAGGGGCAGGGGTCGTTGCGGCCGACTTTGGGGCCGGTGCGGACAGGCTTGGCCCTGGCCTGGGCCTGGGCCTGCTTGGGCCCATACTCATACTCGGTCGCTTCGGTCACCATGTCGCTCTCGTTCTTGCCGCCGGTGGAGGCGGTGGCGGTGGCGGACTCCGGCTGGCCGGTGCCAAAGGAGCTGACTTGCTGATGGGTCGTTCTCGACGGTTTGCGGCTCTCGAAGAGGGAAAGGGCCGTCAGGCTGGAGGCGCCGCGGAAGATGTTGCGGCAAATCTCGCTTTTGATGCTGGTCATCAACTCCTCGAAAACCTTGTAGGCCTCGGCCTGGTATTCCACCAGCGGATCGCGCTGGCCGTAAGCGCGCAAGCCGACGCTCTCGCGCAAACTGTCCATGCCGTACAGATGCTCCTGCCACAGCTTGTCCACCGAAGCGAGGATGATGTAACGCTCGACGGCCTTGAGCGCGTCGGGATTTTCGCAACTGACCTTCAATTCGTAAAGGTCGCGCACCGCCTTGCAGATGAACTGGCAGACGGAAAATTGGGCCATGCTCAGGCCGGCAAAGGCCGAGCCTTCCACCGGCAACACATGCCCGTGCTTGCCAGCCTTGATGATTTCGTCCTCGGGCACGCCGAGGGGAAAATTGATGTTGACCCAATCGGCCAGGGGCCGGGGCGCCCATTCCTGCGGTTCGGCGTTATCCGGGGTCAGTTCGCGGACTTTGGCGATGACCGCTTCCTCCATGACGTCCATCAGCCGGTCGCGAACGTCCTCCGCGTTGATCACTTCGTCGCGGAAACCGTAAATGACCTCGCGCTGTTTGTTCATCACGTCGTCGTACTCGAGCGTGCGTTTGCGGCGCTGGAAATTCTGCTGTTCCACCCGCTTTTGCGCCGTCTGGATGGATTTGTCAAGCATAAAATGCTCCAGCTCCTGGCCTTCCTCAAGCCCGACCCGCTCCATCACCTTGACAATCTTGTCCGAGCCGAACAAGCGCATCAAGTCGTCCTCCAGCGAAATGAAAAAGTGGGACGAGCCGGGGTCGCCCTGGCGCGCGCAACGCCCGCGCAACTGGCGGTCAATGCGCCGGGATTCATGGCGCTCGGTGCCGATGACGTGCAGTCCGCCCAGCCCGGCCACCGCCTCGCCCAATTTGATGTCGGTGCCGCGTCCGGCCATGTTGGTGGCGATGGTGACGGAGCCGCGCTGGCCGGCGCGGGAGACGATTTCGGCTTCCTGCTGGTGGAATTTGGCGTTGAGCACGGAATGGATAATGCCGGTTTTCTGCAACATCTTGGAAACCTGCTCGCTGGTTTCCACCGAGACGGTGCCGACGAGAATGGGGCGGCCCTGGTTGTGTATGGAAGTGATTTCCTTGAGGACGGCGTTGAATTTTTCGCGTTTGGTTTTATAGACCGAATCGTTGGCGTCCTTGCGCGCGACCGGGCGGTTGGTGGGGATGACCAGGACGCCGAGTTTGTAGATGTCCAAAAATTCGGACGCCTCGGTTTCGGCGGTGCCGGTCATGCCGGCGAGCTTTTTGTAAAGGCGGAAATAATTTTGAATGGTGATGGTGGCCAGCGTCTGGGTCTCGCGCTCGACCTCGACGCTCTCCTTGGCTTCGACCGCCTGGTGCAAGCCGTCGCTCCAGCGGCGGCCGTACATGGGCCGTCCGGTGTGCTCGTCCACGATGATGACCTTGCCGTTTTCGACGACGTAATGAACGTCCAGTTGGTAAAGGCTGTAGGCTTTGAGCAGTTGGGAGATGGTGTGGATGTCGCCGGCTTTGGATTCGAACTCGGCCTGGACTTTCGCCTTCAATTCCAGCCGCTTGCGCGGGTCCGGTTCCGGGCCGCTGTCTATCTCATGGAACTTGACCGTCAGATCGGGCAGCAGGAACGCGTCCGGGTCCTGGGGCCGCATGAAATTGCGCCCTTTTTCCGTCAGGTCGGCGTCGTGGCTCTTTTCGTCAATGGCGAAGAAAAGCTCCTCCTTCTCGGCGTAAAGGGCTTTCTTGGATTGATCGGCATGAAGCTCCAGTTCGGCCTGGTTCATGAACCGCTGGTTCTCCGCGTTCTCCAGCACCTTGAGAAAATCAGCCGAGCGGGGGCAGCCGGACTTGACGCGGAAAAGCAGCATCCCGATTCTGGATTCCAACTCCTCCGGGCGCGACGGATTGGAGCCGTCCGCCGGGTGCAGTTTCTTCATCAAATCCTGCGCCTCCGACAGGAAGCGGGCGCAAAGCTTTTCCTGGGCGCGCACGAGCGATTCCACCGCGGTTTTGAATTGGTCATATTTATTTTCGATCACCAGCACCGACGGGCCGCTGATGATCAAGGGAGTGCGCGCTTCGTCAATGAGGATCGAGTCCACCTCGTCCACAATGGCGAAATAATGCCCGCGCTGGACCTGCTCCTCGCGGCGCATGGCCATGCCGTTGTCGCGCAGGTAATCGAAGCCGAATTCCGAGTTGGTCCCGTAAGTGATGTCGCAATCGTATTGCTGGCGACGCACGGCCGGCGTTTGGTCGCGGATAATGCAGCCGACCGTCAGGCCCAAAAACCGGTACACCGCGCCCATCCATTCGCTGTCGCGCGCGGCCAGATAATCGTTGACGGTGACGATATGGACGCCCCGGCCGGTCAGCGCGTTGAGAAAAACCGGCATGGTGGCCACCAGCGTCTTGCCTTCGCCGGTCGCCATTTCGGCGATCTTGCCCTGGTGCAGGGCGATGCCGCCCACCAATTGAACGTCGAAGGGGATCATCTCCCAGGTCAGCGGATGTTCGCGGACGATGATCTCGGTGCCGACGAGACGGCGGCAGGCGTTTTTGACGACGGCGTAGGCTTCGGGCAAAACCTCATTCAGCCGGGCAGCCAGCGCCTCCGGCTCCTGGATGGCCGACAGTTCGGCCTTCCATTGGGCGGTTTTTGCGCGCAAAACCTCTTCGGGCTGCGATTGCAGCGCCGCTTCAAGCTCGTTGATCTTTTTGACCATCGGACCCAGCTTCTTCACGTCGCGATCATTCTTTGAACCGACAATTTTCTTTATGATATATTTAATCATACCAACTTCCGCGCGCCCCCTTTCATAAAACTCGTTCCAGCCGCGGACGCCTCCGGCGGCGGGGCCGCGTTTTCAGCATGGAAAGGCTAAGGGAAGACATGCGAGGCGTCAAAGAATTAAGCGCAGATGAGCGCCACGGCGGAGGATTGCGGATTGCGGATTGGCCGCGAGAAGGCGCAGAAGCCGCAAGAATGGAGGGAAGGGTGGCTAAATTTGACCACCTGCCTATTACCCAATCACTCCAATACTCCTTTGGACTGCGATCCGTCAGAATCGCCCAATTTCGCGAAGATCTTAGGACCGATGGACACGCCGTTCTTAAACGCAAAGGCGCGAAGGCGCAAAGGCGCTCCCGATTCGGAATCGGGATTCCTTCTTTGCGTCTTTGCGACTTGGCGGCTTTGCGTTGAAAAATCCCTCTTCTCCGGGAAATCCGTGGAGGCATTCCTCCGGTTGCGCCTGGCCGCGCTCTGGGCTTTTCGCGATTCCGAGTCATAAAAATAACACGATTAGCCTTGATTAGGCTTGATTGGCCTGGCGCGGCGGTGACTGGAGCGGCGGAGTGGTGAGTGGCTAAATTTGACCACCCCCCCCATTACTCCAACACTCCAACATTCCGTTGGCTCCTCCCGGCAATTTTTGCCGCATCTTCTCAAAAATTCCATTTTTTAGCCTTAATTAACCTTAATTAACCTTAATTAGCCTTAATTAGCCTTAATTAACCTTAACTTTGGCAGCGTTCCTTCAAGAAGCCCAACGGAGTGATGGAGCAGTGGAGTGTTGGAGTGATGGAGTAATGGGTTTGTGGATCCGGCCATCTTCCCAACACTCCAACACACCAGCACTCCATCCCGCCAGCCCACATCCCGGCTTTCAGCCTTTGCCTTTCCTTATGCCTTATCATGCTGTCGAAATTATAGAGCATAAGCTGGAATTGTCAACGGAAATATGCAGAAATATGCATATTATTCATGTCCGTCTGTAAATGGCGTTGTATTAGGCACTTACGCATATTTCTGACTCATAGAACACTCGATTGCGGATTGGCCTTGACGGTAGGGCGAGGCTCCCGCCGAGCCGTCTTGGGCTGGGGCGGCTCCGCGGGAGACACCAACCACCATATATGGTGCATTGCGGCAAGGAACGCCCAATACATAGGAGATTGCATGGAAGCCTGCGCGGAAAGCGTAGCGGCGCTCGGCAGAGCGCCGCACTATTCGGGTTCCACTCGCGCTGCCCAGCGGTGGAAGGGACAATGGCGGCTTTCTGTCCCCGCCAGCCCGGATATTTCATACGTCGCACGAAACGCCAACCATCCGGAGCGCCGGCTTGCAGTCGGCTTTGCGGTCGCGATTACGCTGAAAGCCGATTGAAAATCGGCGCTCCGAACCCGAAAGTGTGAAATATCCGGGCTGGGAGCGGCTTGCCGAGCCGTCCGGCCTGCGGACGCCTCGGCGAGGCGTCCCTACCCACATCCGTGGAATCCGTGAAAATCGGTGGTGAAATCTTCGCGACACTGCGCGATACCGACGGATTGCAATTGCAGAGGGCGGGGGAACGCCGCGCTGTTTGCTGAAAATTTAGCATTTTGGGGCTTGACACTTCGCGCGGTTATGCTAAACCTTTAGCATTCTATGAAGGAAAATGACGATCATTTGACCCGGCGCGAACGCCAGATCATGGACATCCTCCACGCCCGCGGCCAGGCCACCGCCGCCGAGGTGCAAAGCGCCCTGCCCGACGCCCCCGGCTATTCCGCCGTGCGCGCGTTGCTGCGCATCCTGGAGGAAAAAGGGCACGTCAAGCACCGCCGCCAGGGGTTGCGCTACGTGCATCTGCCGACGGAGGGCCGCGCGCGAGCCAGCCGCTCGGCGCTGCGCCGAGTGGTGCGCACTTTCTTTGGCGGCTCGGCCCCGCTGGCGGTCGCGGCGCTGCTGGAAGACGCGGACAGCGAACTTTCACCGAAGGACATCGAAGAGTTGCAAACGATCATCGCCCAGGCCCGAAAGGAGGGCCGATAAACGCATGAATACCCTGCATGAATTGGCATTGAGTTTGTCATCGCCGCGCGTCTCCGCCGCGCTGCTGGAGGCGGCGGGCAAGAGTTTTGTGATCTTGGCGGCAGCCGTTCCGCTGGCGGTGTTTTGCCGCCGAAGCGCCGCCGCGACACGGCATTTCATCTGGCTGGCGGCGCTGGCGTGTGTGCTTGTGCTGCCGCTCGCGGCGGTCTGGATGCCGCGCTGGAGCAGGCCGGCGTGGGCTGGGGAATTGTTTGGGAGGCAACCGGTTCCATCGGATGTTCAAACGTCGGGCGTGTCGGACCAGAGGGGCGAGGCTGCACAGGTGGCGTCCGGGGCAGGGGCAGGGGAAGCATCCGCCGTGATGCCGCCTTCGGGGTCGCCGGCCACGGCGGCGGATAGGACGAATACGACGAATACGACGAATAGGATTTCCTGGCGGCGGCTGGTTTTGCCGGGGTGGGCGGCGGGGGTCGTCCTGACGCTGCTGGTTTGGCTGGAGCGGCGATGGAGATTGTGGAAAATCGAACGCGCCGCGCGTCCGGTGAGGGACCCGGAAGTGCTCGGCTTGCGGGATTCGGTTTTGCGCGAGTTTCGTCTGCGCCGGGAAGTGCGCCTGTTGGAAACCGCGCCGCCGGTGATGCCCATGACGTGGGGGTTCTGGCGGCCCGCCGCCTTGTTGCCGGCGGGCGCGGCGAAGTGGGAGCGGGAACGGCTGCGGCTGGTGTTGCGGCATGAAGTGGCGCATGTGCGGCGGGGCGATTGTTTGACTCAGGCGCTGGCGGCGGTGGTCTGCGCGCTGTATTGGTTTAATCCGCTGGCTTGGCTGGCCGCCGCGCGGATGCGCGTTGAACGGGAGCGGGCCTGCGACGACTTGGTCGTCGCGCTCGGAGAGACGCGCGCGTCGGACTACGCCGGGCATTTGCTTGAGATCGCGCGGCAATTGTCCGCCGCGCCGCGCGCCGCGCTGCCGGTGGCCCGGCGAAGCGGCCTGGAACAAAGGCTCCGGGCGCTGCTGGATAACGCCAACAATCATGGCGGACTAACCCGCCGGGCGGCGGTGTTGGTGGCCTGCGCGCTGGCGGCGTGCCTGGTCGCGCTGGCCGGCTGGCGGGCGGCGGCCGGCACCCAGGGCGGCAATGGCCAATTCCACTCCAAATGGGATGAGGCCATGTTGAACGCGGATCTTCATGATGTTCAGATCGAAGCAGGCAGTTTCCGGGCTGCTTGGGATGAACTTGTCATGAAGTATCTGCTGCGCGCCAATCTGTACATGGATGTCGCGGCGATTTCAGATGAGACGCTTAAGAGACCTTTTGCCTTCCACAAGGAGAAGACGACCGGCAAGGAGTTGTTTGATGCGATTTTGACCGCATATCCCGCAATGACTTATACGCAGAGCAAGGAGACGGGGATTATCTGGTTTCATCCGAAGCGGGTGAAATATGAGGAAATTTTGAGCTTGAAGGTAAGGGTAGCTCCGGGGGCAAGCCATATTCCCATGTATCGGGATGTTTATCTGCCGCTGTGCGGGCTGCTGGGCACGAACGTCATAGATGAAGACGACGCAATAGAAATGGGCCTGGTGCAGGTCGACATGGACATTGACCCGGCAACGGGCAAACCGCCCATTCCGTTCTTCTGGCTCTATGATGTTGATTTGCCAGCGGGCGTTTTTTCCGCGCGGGAGATACTTGATTATTGTTGCGCCTCCAATCCAACCAAGGCATTTGACATTCAACCTGTGCGGGGGCAGGGGCCTCTGGTTATTTTTCCAAAGCTCCTGATTTACAACAACCCGCAGCCCTTCGCTCGAGCCGGGGCGATAAGATTCTGGGAACTTGAGCTTGGCAAACCCGCAAATGGGACGCCCAGCCTTGCTGAGGTCAGGGCGGCGTTGAGTGATCCCGACCCCGGGAAACGATCCGCGGCAAGCCTCTATGTGGAGGCATCGGACAGGATTGGCACGCCACTGAACTTTGATGATCTTGTCCGAGATGCCGATGGTTCGGAGCAGGCGGTTTGGACGGCGTTGGAATTGGAGAATGCGTTGTGGAGAGACGCGCTGTGGAAAGACAACGGTGGAGGCTTCCTTTCCGAGATGGGGAAGAACATTCCCGGACTTCAAGAAAATCTGAAGAAGATCGGCGAACCGAAATTGGCGCTGATCGCATCGTTGGAAATGGCCAGGGAGAAAGCGGACACCAGTTATCTGGACGCCATTGTTAGCAAGCACAAGTATTCCGAGGAGGAAATCGCCAGTATCGAGCCGGAGCTTTACCGGATGGCGAGGCAATCCAAGGCGGTGCGGGACAAGTTGATCGGGATGAAATTCCAGGTTGCGGCGTTGTCGCCGGAGGTTTTGAACGGGTTGGAGAACACGAACTTTCTCACGCTGGCGTCGGCGGCGGCCGGACAGGCTGTCACGCCTGCGGATTCGACCCAGATTATCACGCTTTCCGACGGGCATCAGTTTCGGTTCGCGGGCGCGAGCGGGGGTACGAACCACGTTCTTCCTGGCGAGCTTAACCCCGTTCGCACGGCCCCAGGGCTGTTTATCTGGTTGGAACCCACCGGCTCCAACGCGAGCCTCCCTTTCCAAGCCGAAGGGTCTCTCGCGGTCCAAGGAGTGCTGGCGGACGAAAAGGGCTTGGCCGGCACCCAAGTCCTCGCAAATTTTAGCAGCGATACGGGGACTTCAGTTTACAATAACCTCAAGGGGCCGCCGGGTTTTCTCATTCTCTGGTTTCCTGTCGTGCCGCGCCGGAGCCAGATGTTGGAATGCAGGCTGGATGAGTTCCCGGGGATTGGCGCGGCGCTGAACATCCCGGACTTGCGGCGCCTGACGAACTTGGGTCGCCTGAAATTCCGCAATCCACTTTTTGGGAACTACCCACAATGGCAGCCGGAGACGCTGCCGGCAGTAAAGTCCGCTGGGGAGGACATTAAGGTCCGCCTAAATAGTTTCGGCAAGGCTCTGTCCCCGGCCCGTCAAGGGGACCCCACGTACAGCTTTTCTCTGACTTTCGAATCACCCCGATCCAAAGATGAAAAGTGGACGGTGGCTGAAGTGGAGCTTACGGATGCAACTGGCAATCGCATAGACCAGGATTTTGGCAATCCGGCAGGCCCTGATGGATACGGGATTTACTCGGCCCTCTGGCCCGACGAGGCAGCGGGGAGACTGACCCTGACTTTGAAGCGCACTTCTGGATTTCTCCAAAGTGAACTGGTCACGTTCACGAATTTGCCGGTATTACATTTGGGCAACTACAGTTATGCCCCTGCCAACGGCACCTCCCTGACCAACAATCTGGGCGGAATTCCAATCGTCCTCCGGAATACTCTGACGGATGCCTGGCACCAGCGACATGCACCTTGGGGCGGGACCTACTGCGTCGAAGTGGAACTTCCCACGCATCCGCCCGGTGTCATAGCCGACATTGTGGAGGTGGCCAATGAGGTGGGGAACGTGCTGACAGCGCCTGACTCGGTTGGGCCAAATGCGCGAACCTACATTGAGTTCATTCAAGTTGACCCTACGTCTCGGGGGAAGTATCTGAATGTCACCGCCGTCACGTCTTCGGCGACATATCTGAATGTCGCCGTCGCAGTACAAAAGACCCGCACTGTGGAATTTCTGGTGAAACCGCAATGAAAACAGACAGGAGGCGGACATGAGGAGGCCTCGCGCTGGCACTGCCGGCGGCGGGATTGAAGAGCAGGGCGCTGCGCCAAGTTGGAAGCCCGGAACTACTATTCCACCGCCTCACCGGCGATTGCCGGGCTTGCGCGCGCGGTGGCCGTTGTGCGGGGAAACGCTTTCGATCAGGAGCGAACTCAGATGATGAGGGCTATCGTCGGGTCCAAAGCAAATCACAAATGAGCCTTTTCGCGGCTATTTCATTGTATTCCATCCAGCGGTCTGCTCTGTGAGCCGGCGCGGCCGAAATATCAAGAGCCGGGGTCGGCCACACCGACTTTTTTTGGCGGAATGGGAATGCTGACCACCGGGTTCTCCTCCAGCAAGGCCGGTTCGTAGGGGATGACCAGCAGATGGGCCGGGCTTGTCTTGTACACCCTTTCGGCGCTCTTCGCATGGACCACCACCGAGGCTTCCTGATCCGGCGCGTAGATGAATTTTAGCCCGTAAATCGGCAGCTCGGGCGCGCCGGGAATCTTCTCCATTTCACCCCGGATTTCTTCGAGGTCTTTGAGGGGGCGCATCAAATCGCGATAGCGCATGCCGTTGGTGGGCACGTCAACGACCTTCAATCCAATATACCACTCGAATTTCATGGTGCCTTTGGGCTGGTTGGCCACGACAAAGGCCCCCTCCGTCACCAGGCTGTCCCGCATGGGCAGGGTGAAGCCGCCGTTGGTCGGGTTCAGCGCCACCGGGATATGCCCGTCCTTGCTGTCAATATAAACGATCAAGTCCCGGATTCCGACCTCCGGCAAGGTGGATTTCATCAGCAATTGCATGTCCAGGTTGGTAAAGCTCCGGCTCAGGGTGGCCTCTGTATTCTGGATTCGGTAAATCAACTCGTAAGGAAGGCGGGCCTGCTCCGCCGCCGTGAGAAGCAACGGACACAACAGCAGCCCGAACATTATATATGACATCATTCGCCGGTTCATCGTCAAGAGCGCCACATTCAAATCGGGGCGGAGGCGGGCGCTCCCTGCGGACGCGCGGGCGGCCCCGTGGCGGTCTTGAAACTGGCCCAGTAGCGCGCCGGCGTCAACGCCAGAATGATCAGCGCGGCCTGGGTGGCGTCGAAAACCATCAGCCATCGAAACGCCGCGTCCATGAAACCATAAGAGTGCAGGCCGATGCCGAGCATGTTGACGCCGAACCAGGAGAAGCTGGTGACGATGTTGCCGAAGACCGCCATGGCCATCAGCCCGCGTTCCTTGATCATCCCGCCCCAGCGGGCGTGCAGGATCATCCCGTTCCAGAGCACAATCAGCAGCGCCCCGTTCTCCTTGGGGTCCCAGCCCCAGAATCGGCCCCAGGATTGATCGGCCCAAATCCCGCCCAGAACCGTTCCCACAAAACTGAAGAAGGTTGCGAAACAGACGACCCCATACACCATCCGCGCCAGGGTCCTGCCCATTTCCGGCGTAATCAAACGGGTGAAAAAACCGAGCAGGATGTAAAAGATGGCCAGCAGCCCGGCCACAAACATGGCCGAATAACCGAGCGTCACCGTCACAACATGGGTGGAGAGCCACAAGTTGGTGTCCAGCACGGCGCGCAGCATTTCCATCGTATCGCCGCGCCCCGCCGTGGTCCACAGGTCCTGCAACGCCAGATGATGGGCGATGTTCAGAGTTATGAAGCCGATAAACCCGGTGCAAACCAGGCCGATGCCAAGCTTGAAGATGCGCTCCAGAAAAATGCCGAACACCACCGCCGCCCAGCCGATGAAAATAGCCGAGGAATACAGATTGGTGACAGGCGGGCGGCCTTGCAGGTGCATGCGGAACAGCAGCGCGAAGGTGTGAATGGCAAAGGCCAGGACCAGCAGGCAGAATCCCGATTTTCGCAGGGTGGGGGACAAGTTGATCCAATAGAGGCAACCGAGGATGAGCGCCGCGACGTAAATCACCATGCTCATGTAAAACGGCTGGATTTGGTTGAAAAAGAATTCCTGGCCGGCCGCGCCCAATTCGGGGGACAATTTATTTGACTGCAACCAGACGCGGTAATCGGCCAGCGCCTGGTTAAACGCGCCGGGCTTGCCCGCGTAGAACGCGCTTGCCATCTTCGCGTAGTCCATCGCCGGCTCGCTCACCGTGCCGGAAACGGCGGCGTCCATCAGGTTAGTCCCCATGTTGGCCCAGCCCGGTCGCGGCTGGCCCGGCGCGGGAGGAATCAGCCAGGGATAGGCGATTTGCGAAAGCTGCTCGTAGCGGCGGAAGGAAAAAGTGATGCGCTGCAAGTCCTCCTGGTTGGCGGGCTTGCCCTCGTCCGTGTTTTGCAGGGCGGCGCGGCCCGCGGGGAGAGCGGCCTGGTAAGCCTCCAATTCCTTCTCAAAATCGCCGGCGCCCTCCGGCTCCAGGCTGCTCTTGAGGCGATAATACAACTGGATGCTGCTGTACAAATGCAGCACGTCTTTTTGCACGGCGGTCCGCTCTTTTTCCGCCTCTTCGCCCCTTTTATTCTCGGCGTCGAAAATGGTCTGCGCCTGGTCCCTTATGTATTGATATTGGTTGGTCAGGTCGTTGAAGGAGAACTTGGCCAGCCCCTCCGTCGTTGCGCCGAGCTTCCCGGCCAGGTCGGGATGTTGCACGCGGAAAATTTTGCGCTGATCGGCCAGTTCCGGCTTGGTCATCACTTCCAACAGCCATTCGGCGGCGGAGATGGCGGCGCCGTTGGTGTCGCGGACAGTGGAGGTGCCGCTGATGCCCAGGAGCGAGTTGCGCGCCACCGTATCCAGCGGCTGAACGCGGCCGTTGAGGAGCACGGGCAATCCGCCCCAGTCCGCCACGTTGAAGCCATTCGACGGTTTTGGGGGCAAAGCGCCGGCCAAAAACCACGCGGCAAAAATGCCGGTCAAAATCCAGGGCAGCCATTTCTTCATCGGTCACTCCTTTTTCCGGCCAGCGCCGGTTGCAAAATTTTTTGCGGCTTCGCGGCGGCCGGCACTGGCGGGAGCTGTTGCGTCCGCTTCCTGACGAAACCAATCAGGTGCATTAGAAATTGCACGATCAAACCTGTCGCCACGAGGGTGCAGGCCACGTAAGGCGTGATGGCGGCCGGATTGCGCACGACCTGCAAAATGGAAACCTGGTCGCCTTCCTCAAAGCTGGCCTGATAAAATGTTTCCCCGCCGTAGCGCAACGGAGAGTTCATGCGGATGAGCACGTCGCGGTCCTCGCCGCGCGCCGGATCGCGCAGGTGAATCTTGCTGGAGAAATTGCTCGGGATGTCGGTGCCGGGGTAAGTGTCGTGCTTGAACTCCAATAACGTGATGGAGTAAGGCTTGGGATACCGCGTTGGGCGCAGCGCCAATTGATATGTGCGCCCCGCCACCTGGAATCCTTGCGGCTCGGTCAGGGACACCTTCAACATCGCGCCGAACTGGGCCTGCAATTCCTCCGCCAGCGGCGGCCGGGCCAGCCAATACGACACCGTCCAGTCGCCGAGCGACTGTTTGCCGTCCAGCACCTCGATGAGCGCCGTGGGCCTGTTTTCGTCGTCCATCCGCTCGGCATTGGGAAGCGGCGCGAAAAGAAGCTTCTGTCCGATTCCCTGGCTGGCTTGCAGTCTTACGGCGTCGCCGGTCATCGGACCGGTCGGTTTTGAGTTTGGAAAATAAGACTCGACGCGCAACGTGAAGGGCAGGCCGGGAGGAATGATTTCCCCGCCCTTGGCGAGCAGGGCTTCGGGGATGGACACCACGCTGTCGTGGGATGGGTCGGTGACATCCACGACCGCCAACTCATGGTTGCGGCTGTCCTCGGTGTAATTCATCGTAGCGCCCACGGGCAGGCGCATCTGGCTTTCGACCTGGCACATCTCTGTCAAGAACTGGCCGGCGAGAAGGAAGATCAAGCCGGCGTGAACGAGCAAAATGCCGATCTTCTTTTTGCTGAATTGAAATCGCTGGATATGCGCCGCGAGCAAATTTGCCAGGAGCACCAGGCCAACCAGCCAGCCGCCCGGAAAAACCGGAATCCTGAGATGCGTTCCCCGCGGCGTCCAATGCACAAAAAAGCTGCGGAAAATCTCCGCCTGCGCGGCGTAAAGCCCGATCCGCACCTCGGCCAGCGTCCCGACGAAAACGACGATGATCGCCAGGCCAAGACACACCACGGTCAGGCGCAACGAAGTCAGGAAATTCACGCAGTTCTTGAGCATGGTTCAGGGGTAGCGGACGGATTGGACAAACTTGACAAAGGCGTCCTTTTCACGGCCCACCACCGCGCCGGCGCCGGTCAATTTGTAGAACCAGGTCTGGCCGCCGTGCGCGACGATCACCGCGACCATGCGGGTGGGCTGGCTGGCGGCGTCCGTGCCGGTGAAATCCACCATCGGGGCTTTGACGCCCGACGCCTCCAAGGATTCCGTGATTTTCGCCAGCCCGTCCTCCGCGATGGGCGGCAAACTCAACTGGCCGCGCCATCGGTTGACATTGGCCAGCGTCCCGCCGCCTTCGCCCTGCAAAACGCTGATGGTGACGACGGCTTTCTGACTGGCTTCGCCCGCAATGGAGAAGCTCTTCTTGACCATCGGGCCGGGAGTGGTTTCCGTCCAGGTCGCCGGGGCGCTCCATTTCGGTTCCGCATCGGAAGCGGCGGCGGCCATGCCAGCGCCCATGCCGGTCATGCCAGTCATGCCAGGCATACCCGCGCCCATGCCCATGCCGGCCATGCCCGCGTGCGGATCAGCCGGGGTGGCGGCCGGCTGGTTTCCGCCAAAATGGACCGATGATAAGAACTGAAGGAAAACCGGTTTCGCGCCTGCGACCACGTCCTTGTCCCCGCGCATTTTGAAGAACCACGAATCGCCGTCGCGCGGGATCATGGCCACGACCGTTCGTTCCGCAGCGCCCGCCATCTCGTAGAGTTTTCCTTCGTTGGAATCCACCACGGCCTTCTCGGACACAACCTCGTTTTCCGCGATGTCGTCCAGGCCGACCTCGTGCCGCCATCGGTTGACGTTGGCCAGCGCGCCGCCCACATCGCCGGGAAACGAGGTGATTGTCACCTCGGCTTTTTTGCCGTCCGGTCCCGGCACCACAAAATCACCGAGGCGGACGCCGTTGGGCGGCACTTCCTGCCAGCCGGCCGGAGTGGTCCAGCGGGGCGGCGCGGAGTTGGCGGGGAGCGGCGTGGCGTTGGCGGCCATCATGGACATTGCGGGGGCCGCCGGAGCCGGCGCTGCCGTCTCTTTGGGCGTCTGATAAGTTTGTATTTGATCATCGCGCCGGCATCCGGCCAAGAGGCCGGCGACCAAACACACCGCGGTCACTGCACAAGTTGATTTCATTACGACTGGACACAACATAGCACGTCTTGCCCGGCGCAAAAGGCGTTTTTTTGGAAATTGGAAGGGGCATACGGGAGGAATGGGACGAATGGGACTCGTGCGGCCAATGCACAAGTTTGGCGGAATCTGCTTGAAACCGCCCTCAATGAGGACGAAGAATTGAGGATGATTCACGGCACAGCGGCCACGCGAAGTGGCGGCAGGCCAAACTGAACGGAAAACGAGCCATGCTGGCCAATCTTCAATAACCGGAAGTCATTCACGTTCGCAAAATCATCCGTTACACATGAGCGCCGAGTTCCACAAATTTCCGCACACGCCCCACTTGATCTGGCTGGGGGAAGGGCATCCGCGCGAGGATAAGTTGCTCTCGCGCGAGGAGGCCGGCGAGTTCCTGTCCGGCGAAGTGATCGTTGAGGAGAAGGTGGACGGGGCGAACATGGGCGTTTCTCTTGGCCCGGATGGACGCGCGCGCGCGCAAAGCCGGGGGAATTATTTGACGCCGGGCCGAAGCCACGCGCAGTGGAATCCGCTCTGGCCCTGGCTGGCGGAACATCGCGCCGGCTTGGAAGAGGGCTTGCGTGGCGGCTTGATGCTTTTTGGCGAATGGTGTTACGCAAAACACACTGTTCCTTATGATGCGTTGCCGGACTGGTTTCTCGGCTTCGACATTTTTGAAGTCGCTTCACGCCGCTTCTGGTCGGTGGATCGGCGGAATGAATGGCTGCGGCAACAGGGATTGGTTTCCGTCCCGGAAGTGGCACGAGGCCGTATGACGATGAAGCGGCTGCCCGCCTTGCTGGGCAAATCGGCCGTCGGGCGCACGCCGATGGAAGGGGTGTACCTGCGGCGCGAGCAGGATGGCTGGCTTCAGGCGCGAGCCAAGGCGGTCAGCATTGCGTTTCAGCAGCAGATCGAAGAACACTGGACACGCCGTCCGGTGACGCCAAATCAGCGGCGGTGCGGGACGTTTGAAAAGCGCTAACCCAGGAGCATGTTTCGACGATGAACTCTGACACCCCCGGCTCGCGCGCGGACGGCGGCTCAATTTGCGACGGTCATGGACCGCCGCTACAGGGCGAATGGGACGGGGAGTTGACCGCCGCGCGGCTGGCGCTGCTGCTGGGCGCGCTCCTGCTCGTCTCGTATCCGGACATCCTTGCCTGCACGCATGCGTTCTTTTACCGCGACACGGGGCAGTTCGGGTTTCCGGTCGCATGGTATTTGCGGGATTGCTTTTGGCGCGGCGAAGTTCCGTTGTGGAATCCTTACAACAACTGCGGCATACCGTTTCTGGCCCAATGGAACACGCTGGCGGTTTATCCTTTGTCGCTGTTCTACGAGCTGGCGCCGATGCCGTGGGGGATGAACTTTTTCATTTTGGGCCATGTTTTCCTGGCGGCCATCGGGATGTATTTTTTGGCGTTGCGCTGGTTTGGCAATCGTTTCGCCGCCAGCTTCGCCGGCCTGATGTTCGCGTGGAACGGGCTGGCGCTGAATTGCTGGATGTGGCCCTGCCACATCGCCGCACTGGGATGGATGCCGTGGGTGGTGTTGCTGGCAGAACGGGCCTGGAACGACCGGTGCGCCTCTAATCTTAATCCTAATCTTAATCTTGAGTTTCAAACCAACATGTTGTCGTCTGTCGCCAAGCGCCGTAGGCGCGAAATCTCTGTAGAACCCTGCCAAGAAAAACCCAAAAGCCCCGTACGGGCGACATCTCTCCACACCGAATATGCCGCTCCTGAACGGAGCTTGAGAGTTTTCCTCGGTCGCGTTCTACAAAGATGCCGCGCCTACGGCGCTTTGCGGCGAACCAATCGCCCCGTCCTTTTTGCCGCGCTGGCCGGCGCGTGCCAGATGATGACCGGCTCCCCGGAAATAATCATCTTTACATGGCTGATTGTGGCCGGAGTTTTCGCGGCCGGGGCTTTGTCGCAAAAGAGAATTTCCTGGGGAGGTGCGGGGCGGCTGGCTGCGGTGGCGGCGCTCGTCACGGCCCTGAGCGCGGCGCAACTTCTCCCCTGGCTCGATTTGCTGGCGCACGGCGACCGCACTTCCGCCGCCGGCGACAACACTTGGGCGATGCCGGTGTGGGGCGCGGCCAATTTTCTCGTCCCCCTCTTCCGCATGAGCGGATCGGTTACTGGCGTCTTTATGCAGCCGGGCCAGGAATGGACGACTTCCTATTACGCGGGCATCCTCACGCTGCTGCTGGCGGCGCTGGCGGTGTTGAAAGTCCGCAACGCCAGGACGGCCTTTCTGGGCCTGCTGGCTGTGGGGGGCGTGCTTTTCGCGATGGGCGACTCCGGCCTGCTCCTTAGAATTTTGAAAATGCTCGTGCCCGCTATGGGTCTTACCCGGTTCCCGATTAAGTTTGTGGTGCTCACGAATTTCTCATTGCCGCTGCTGGCGGCGGCGGGAATCGTCTGCCTGCAAGGGCGCGCGGCTCTGGGGGTGCGGCGCGCTTTGCTGGTTCTGGGCGGGGCCATCGCCGTGGCGGTGGCGGCGCTGGCGTTTTGCGTGCCGTTTGCCGAGGACTCGCGCAGCGTCGTGGGGGCCAACGGCGTTGCGCGCCTGCTGGTTCTGGCGGCGGGATTGGGCGTGATTTTCTATCAGCCGCGCTTTAAGCGAAAGGCGGGACAACTGGTGTTTTCCTTTGCGCTTCTCTTTTTGTCCGGCCTGGACATTTGCACTCATGTCCCGCGCCAAAACCCAACCGTCCCCGTCCGCGACTACGCGGCGCTGACGCCGCCGGGGAGCGCCGTGCCGCGCCTGGGCGAATCGCGCGCCATGCCGGGCCGCGCGGTGCAGAATCTGATGATCGGGCTGGCCAATCCGGACCCGGAGCAGCTTTATTTGGGGCAGCGCAAAATGCTGTTCAGCGATTGCAACCTGCTGGAGAAAATTCCCAAGGTGAACGGTTTCTTTTCGATTCACTTGCGGGAAGAGGCCGCGGTGGCCGGCCTGCTTTACGGCGAAACGCCGCTGCCCCGGCTGGAGGAATTTCTCGGCGTCTCGCTGTATTCGCCGGAGTTGTTTGTTTGGGAAACGAGGACCAATTTCATACCCTGGGCAACCATCGGCCAGCAGCCGGTATTCCTGGATGACAAAGCCACTCTCGCCGCCCTGGCCCGGCCGGATTTCGCGCCGCGCGAAGTGGTTTATTTGCCGGCGGCCGAGCGCGCAGAAGTCTCCGCCAAAGCCGATCCGCGGGCGCGCATCGTGTCAAGCACGATCATGGCGGAGAAATGCGCCTTCCAGACCGAGGCGGACACGCGGACAATGCTGGTGGTGGCGCAGGGCTGGTATCATTGCTGGCAAGCCTCGGTGGATGGGATGGCTGTTCCACTGCTGCGCGCAAACGGCGGATTACAGGCCGTGGAAGTCCCAGCCGGCAGCCACCAAGTCCGGCTCGAATACAAAGATCACGCGTTCCAACTTGGCTGCGTCATTTCCGCCGTGGCGTTACTATTTTGCGCAGTCACCATTTTTTCAAAAACAAGTAACTCCGCCCGACCCGGCGGAGTCTAATGGAATATAGCCGGGTTATGACATTGTTTTGTT
>Ga0181538_10001463_pt1 | contig 26575 bp, 26 predicted proteins | sample PEATcosm2014_Bin_40_FD_119773 | JGI IMG/M metagenome (GOLD analysis project Ga0181538, IMG submission 119773) | Peatland microbial communities from MTU Mesocosm Facility, Houghton, MI, USA - PEATcosm2014_Bin23_30_metaG | ecosystem: Environmental > Terrestrial > Soil > Wetlands > Peat | place... | reverse complement strand
GCCGGCTGAATCAGCGGATACTTACGTCTGCGTGTCGGAGCGTAGCTCAGCTTGGTAGAGCACCAGCTTTGGGAGCTGGCTGTCGCAGGTTCAAATCCTGTCGCTCCGACCATTTTGTTTTCGCGCCTCGCGGTTCAAATTTATTCACCGGTTGTTCCCGTTTTCTCCTCACCCTGAACGCTGGCGATAATTTTCTTCACTGCGTAAATCACAACATGCGAATTTTACGATGACGTTTTAGTGGAATTTAATTTTCTCCAATAGAATCAGGCCTTTTTGCGCGTTTCCTCACGGCGAAAACCCGCTTGGCATTGCCGCTGCTTAGCGCCCGGCAACGCAGGTGTGCTCCAGCTTCAGCTGGAGTGCGGCCTGATTACATTGAAAAAAATATGAAGAAAATTGAAGCGATCATCAAACCGTTCAAACTCGAGGAAGTCAAGGACGCCCTCAGCGAAATCGGCATCGAAGGCATGACCGTGAGCGAGGTCAAGGGGTTTGGCCGCCAGAAGGGCCACACCGAAATCTATCGCGGCAGCGAATATACCGTGGATTTCCTGCCGAAGATAAAAATCGAACTGGTCGTGGCCGACGGCCAGACCGACGCTGCCGTGGGCGCAATCGTCAGGTCCGCCAAAACCGGCAAGATCGGCGATGGCAAAGTGTTTGTTTCCGCCGTCGAACAAGCCGTGCGCATCCGTACCGAAGAGAAAGGCGAATCCGCCGTTTGAACCACCCAACCACTTGAAACCCATTTTCAATTATAAAACCATGAAACGATCTCTTCTAACAATCGCTTTAATTGCAACCACCGTCTTAGGCGCGTTTACGTCGCGCGCTGATGACACGAATGCTCCAGCGGCGGCCACCAATGCCATGGCAGCCGCAGTTGCGCCGGCGACCAACGCGCCTCCGGCCGCCTGGACGACCAATGCGCCGACAATGGAACAACGCCTCGAATCCATTGAGGCGTATTTCCAGAACGCGGACCCAACCGCAACTTACAAAGACACTAACGGCAACTGGACGGTGAATTTTGGGCTCGCCGGGAATATTATTAACACCAACCTGGCGAACAGCACGGGTGCTAATGTGGCCTTTCCCGGCGCAGGTCATAACGCCTGGCTGCTGACCAGCACGGCGCTGGTGTTGTTCATGACGTTGCCCGGTCTGGCATTGTTCTACGGCGGTCTCGTCCGTAAGAAAAACGTGCTCTCCGTGCTCGCCCAATGCTTCCTGATCACCGGCCTGGTGACCATTCTCTACGTCATCTGCGGTTATGGCATGATCTTCGGTGGCACCGGCGACATGACCAAGGATTGGATCAGGGGCATAGTCGGCGATCCGAGAGTATGCTGGATGTTTCTAAACGTCACTTCCGCGCCGAACCCAAATTATTCCTATTGGGTTTCGGAAAACGTCTATGCCATGTTCCAGATGATGTTCGCCATCATCACGCCTGCGCTCATCGTCGGTTCGATTGCCGAACGCATGAAGTTCAAGGCCATCTTGGTGTTCATGACCTTGTGGATGTTGATTGTATATTTCACCCAAGGCCACATGGTCTGGGGCATCAACGGCCTGATGAACGGTTGTTGGAATGCCAACGCCAAGATTCACGGCCTTGACTTCGCCGGTGGCACGGTCGTGCACATGTCTTCGGGTTGGTCGGGCCTGGTGTTGTGCATCATTCTGGGCAAACGTCTCGGCTATCCCAAGGACAACTTCACACCGCACAGTATCGTCCTGACTTACATTGGTGCGTCCATGCTGTGGGTCGGCTGGTATGGGTTTAACTCCGGGAGCGCAGTCGCAGCGGACATCGTTGCGGCCAATGCGTTCACCACCACAACGATTGCCACGGCGGTCGGTTCCTTCGTCTGGCCGATGTGGGATTGGATTGTCAAAGGCAAGCCCACCGTGCTGGGTTTCTGTTCCGGTGCAGTGGCGGGCCTAGTGCTCATCACCCCGGCTTGCGGTTATGTACTGCCCTCGGGCGCAATCTGGATTGGCATCGCCGCCGGCACCATTCCGTGGTTCTTCTGCTACAAAGTCAAAGCTTGGCTCGGCATGGACGACGCGTTGGATGCGTGGAGCGTTCACGGCATCGGTGGAATGTGCGGTGCGCTCATGACCGGCATGTTCGCCCGTCAGGCCGCCAACCCGAACCTGGCGACTTATCTGAGCAAGACTGTCACGGACAAAATCTTTCAGCCGCAATTGTGGGAACAGATTAAAACCGTCGGGGTTTCGCTGGTGCTGTTCATAGTAGGCACGATTGTAATTGCTTACATCACAAAGGCGCTGGTGGGCTTGCGTCCAACCGAGGAGGTGGAAATGGCCGGGCTCGACATCAACGAACACGGCGAAGAGGGGTATCACAGTTAAACGAAAAAAATGCTCGACGCTGCGCCGGTTGTTGGCGAAAGTCTTCACCGGCGCAGCTTTCGGTTTTCGACTGCACTAACAGACAGATAAACAATCAACCACTTCACATTTGAAATATGGCTACACCCAAGAGCGTTATTGAAATGGCAAAAAAGGCGGGGGCGAAAATGGTGGACATCAAGTTCGTGGACACCTTCGGCACCTGGCAGCACTTCACCATGACCATCAACGAACTGTCCGAGGAAACCTTCGCCGAAGGCATCGGCTTTGACGGATCGTCCATCCGCGGCTGGAAGAGCATCGAGGCCAGCGACATGCTGGCCATGCCCGACCCGGAGACGGCGTTCATTGATCCGTTCATGGCCGTGCCGACGCTTTCCCTCACCTGCACCGTGGCTGAAACGGGCACGCTGGAGTCTTACAGCCGTGACCCGCGCGGCATTGCGCAGAAGGCGGAAAAGTATCTCGTCTCCACTGGCCTTGGCGACCAGGCTTTCTTCGGCCCGGAAGCCGAATTTTTCATCTTCGACAACGTGCAATTCGATTCCAAGTGCAACGGCACGTTCTACAGCATTGATTCCGACGAAGGCATCTGGAACACCGGCCGCGATGAAATGCCCAACCTCGGCAACAAGATCCGCCACAAGGAAGGTTATTTCCCGGTCGCGCCGCTGGACACCCAGCAGGACATCCGCACCGAAATGGTGTTGATGATGGAACAACTGGGCGTAGTCGTCGAGAAGCAGCACCACGAAGTCGCCACCGCCGGTCAGGCTGAAATTGATTATCGTTTCAGCACCCTCGTTACGGCCGCGGACTGGATGATGATTTACAAATACGTTGTGAAGAACGTCGCCAAGAAGCACGGCAAAACCGCCTGCTTCATGCCCAAGCCGCTCTTTGGCGACAACGGTTCCGGCATGCACACCCACCAGAGCATCTGGAAAAAGGGCAAACCGCTCTTCGCCGGCAACGAATACGGCGGCCTCAGCAAAATGGCGCTCCATTACGCCGGCGGGCTGCTCAAGCACGCCAAGGCCCTGTGCGCCATTTGCAATCCCACCACAAACAGCTACAAGCGCCTCGTGCCCGGATACGAAGCGCCGGTGAACCTCGCTTACTCGGCGCGCAACCGCAGCGCCGCCGTCCGTATTCCGACCTACAGCGACAGTCCCAAGTCCAAGCGCCTCGAATATCGTCCGCCGGACCCGGCGGCGAATCCGTATCTCTGCTTCGCCGCGCTGCTCATGGCCGGCCTTGACGGCATCGAAAACAAGATTAATCCGGGCGAACCGCTGGACAAAAACATCTACGAACTGCCGCCGGAAGAATTGAAGAAGGTCCCGAACGTGGCCGGCAGCCTTTCCGAAGCCGTTGAATGCCTTGAGAAGGACTACAAGTTCCTGCTCAAAGGCAACGTCTTCACCGAAGACTTTCTGGAAATGTGGATTGCCAACAAGCGGAAGGAGCACGACGCCATCCGCCTGCGTCCGCATCCGTACGAATTCTTCATGTATTACGACGTGTAAAGATTAGTCAGGAGGAGGAACTGGGGAACGGCGTGGATCGAAAGGTTCACGCCGTTTTTGTTTGATTAGCCGGCTCATATCTGATTTGCCATAATAATGAGCGGACTTACGTCCGCTTCTACTTCAATTTTTCGGCCAATTCCTCACCCAACGCCGCTGCTTCGGCCACCGGACGTTTCCCTTCGCTGCGCTTGGCCGGCCCGTCGCGGAATGACACCGCGCGCATCTCCATCCGGCTGCCCTCAATTTCGGCGTGGGCCGCCACGGGACTCTGGCAGCCGCCGCCCATCGCGCGCAGAAACGCCCGCTCTGCCGTCACGCATTGGAACGTGTTGAAATGGTTCAGTCGCTCGCAAATTTTGGCAATGCGCTCGTCGTCCGCACGAATCTCAATGCCGATGGCGCCCTGTCCCACGCATGGCAGCATCATATCCACGTCCAGAATCGTCGCCAGAAGGCCGTCCGGCACCGCATCGCCTTCGAGTTGGCCGTCGGGCGTGACCCGAAAGTTCAGCCGCGTCAGCCCGGCCAGCGCGAGCACCGTCGCGTCCAGTTCACCGCGTTCGGCGATCTTTTGCATCCGTGTGACGACGTTGCCGCGAATTTCCACCACATTCAAATCCGGCCGCGCGGCGAGCAGTTGTTCCTTGCGCCGGGTGCTGCTGGTGGCGATGGTCGCTTTCGCCGGAAAATCTTTCAATTTCAAGTGTGGCTGGAAACCGCGCAACGCGTCCTGACCCGGTGCCCAGTCGGCGGAAGCTGTGGCTGCGGCGCGGGTCTTGATAAATTCGGCATCGCGATAAATCAGCACGTCGCGGACGTCGGCGCGTTGGGGTGTGGCGGCGAGTTTCAAGCCGGCGGGCAAATCGGTTGGCAAATCCTTCAGGCTGTGGACGGCGAGGTCGGCCTGGCCTTTGACGAGCGCAACTTCAAGTTCCTTGGTGAACAGGCCTTTCGGCAGGCTCTCGCCCTTTTTTGCCATTGAAGCAGTCTGCAGTTTGTCACCGGTGGTCTTGATGATTTTCAACTCGAAACGCAGCCGGGTAAATGTTTCGCGGCATTGCGCGGCAATCAGATTGGCCTGCGCGAGGGCGAGCGCGCTGCCGCGCGTGGCGATGATGATGGGGCGTTCCATTTTAAAGCGAGGATGGCGAAGCGACTGTTGCATCTTCCATCTTCCATCTTCTATCTTCGTGTTTGTGCAAAAGGGCGTTCACCTTGTCGGCAATAATCACTTCACACCGCGCAATCTCCTCCTTGCGCAGCCGGAGATAGTCGTCGGCAATGGCCTGGAGGTCGTCAATATTGTAAAGATATACGTTCTCCAGAAAATTCACCTCGGGATCAATGTCGCGCGGCACGGCGATGTCAATGAGGAGCAACGGCCGATGATGGCGCAACCTCATCAGCGGTTCAAGCTTCGCGCGGTCGAGAATGTGATGCGGCGCGGCCGTGCTGCTGATGACGATGTCAATTTTGCCAAATTCCGCTGCCCAATCGTCAAATTGCACGGCGCGTCCGCCGAGCTCGTTCGCCAGCGCCACCGCACGGTCGTGCGAACGGTTGGCAACGATGATGCTGCGCGCGCCGCGGGAGAGCAGGGCGCGGGCGGTCTTTTCGCTCATTTCGCCGGCACCGATGACCATGACTTCGCGGTCATTGAGCGAACTGAAAATTTTCTCCGCGAGTTCGACCGCGACCGATGCCACGGACACACTGCCGCGCTGGATGTTGGTTTCGGTGCGGATGTGCTTGGCGACGTTGAATGCGCGTTGAAAGGCCTTGTTCAGCCGTGCGCCGGTGTGGCCATGGCGATGCGCGAGCGCGTACGCCTGCTTGAGTTGGCCGAGGATTTCAGTTTCGCCGAGCACCATCGAGTCGAGGCCGCACGCGACCTTGAACAGGTGATGCAGGCTTTGCGGTTCGGCCAGCGTATAGAGTTCGTCGCCCGGCTCATTTTGGTGGGGCGAGAATCCCTCGAGCCCTGACTTCGGTGCTTTTTGATTTGGGCTCGACGGAGTCTCGCCCCACCGCGCAAAAAATGTTTTGAGCTCGGTGAACGCCCGGGCCGAATCAAGCGGAGTGGCGGCGTAGATTTCCACACGATTGCAGGTCGAAAGAATCACGGCCTCGCCCGCAATGCCGGATTCGCGCAATGACCTGAGAGCGTCGGGAATGTTTGCCTCGGCAAAAGCAAACCGTTCCCGCAGTTCCACGGGCGATGAATGGTGGCTCAGGCCGATGACGACAATGTTCATGGGAAAAACGTGACGCGTGACGGGTGGCGGGTGACGGGGCGCAGGCAACCGAATGACGCCCGGTTTTGGCGCTCTCGACACTCGACACTCGACACTCGACACATTTGTTTCATGGATGATGCAGGGGCGAAAGCAGGTTGGTGCCCCAGAAGGTCAGGAGCAAAAACACAAACGCGCCGATGATGCTGATGGCGAAACCACGATTTGACGGCACGCGCAGCCGGCGCAAAACCAGCAACGCCAGATAAACCACCCACATGAAAATGGACCAAACCACCTTGGGGTCCGTCCAGTAGCCCACGTTCGCCGGACGCGGCAGATGCCTGCCGGCGGCGAGGCCAACCGTGAACAGCAACAGCCCGGCGAGCACCAGCCGGCTGGCGATGAGTTCGAGGCGTTGAATCGGCGGCAGGAGTGACAACACGGCGCGGAGTTTGTGAAATTTCAAGTCGTGCTGTTGCGTTAAAAACATTCCCGCCGCCACTGCGCCGAGACCGAACGCGCCATAGGCGAGCATGATGGTGGCCGCGTGCAAACTGGTCAAAGCGCCGGAAAATTCCGGCTGCGGCCCACGGGGCGGGTCGAGCGCCGGCATGAGCGCGAACACGCCGATGCCAAACAAAACCGGTGATGCAAACGCGCCAAGAAATCGCAGTCGCGGCAGCAATCCGACGACGAGGTAAGCGGCGACGAGGGCCCATGCGATGAAGGTCGTGGCCTCGTAAAGATTATTGACGGGGCATTGGTTGATGGAAAAACCACGTTTGAACATCGCGGCCGTGTGGAGCGCAAATGCGGCGAGCAGCAGGAAATAATTCACGTGGTCGTCCTTGCGAAAGCCCAGCCGCCACAGGAAAACCGAATACACCGTGCTCAATCCGTAAATCATCACGGCGAGCAGAAAGAAATGCCGGTCAGTGAACCAAGCCATGCTGACAGGTTAATTCAGGAAAACCGCCCGGCAAGCGGCAATTCGGGGAAGGAATTTAACACAGAGACGCAGAGGCGCGGAGAATACAGCTTGACCTCGGATTAGGTGTTGTCACGGTTTCTGAAGGTATCTGATGATCTTGTTATTTGGTTCTGTATCGGGTCCCACGACTGCCCGAAGTGGTGAACCATCCAAACGTGTAATCACGTGTATCGTAACGTTTGAGCTGCTGTGGGCCACCTGCTGCAAATGCCCAACATCAACCCGCCAGTCAATCTTCACGAAATGTGGCAACTGATCAAGTGGCACAAAGACGGGCATCCCCTTTTCCTGCAGAGAATTTGTCGCCGACCGCAAATCCTCCCAGCCATGCGGCCACTGATTGGTGTGGGTTTGCAGATACTCCACCATTAAGTTTCCAGTTGTCCAAGCGGCATAGGATTCGGGGAGTAGTAGCCAAGTTCTGATGAAGGAATAACCAATCGCCAAGACCACGACGATCAACACAGCGGCCATCACCGGAACCAACCGCTTCCAAACCGAACTATGTGGACGAGTCGAAGACATCTAACTTTAAGTAGACAGCGCGTTGTGCAGCCCATCCATTTTCATGGAAATGATTCTCAATCTGGCACAGTGGCTTGTCCAGAGAAGTTGAACGCAAAATTGGCTCAGGTCATCACCATGCAAAGACGGTAGATGGGTTGGCAGGCGTCTTAATCTTAATCGTCATCGTAATCCTGATCTTCATTCCTCGCGATTAAGATTAAGAATAAGATTATGATTAAGATTTAGACGGAACCGGTTGAATCCCTGCCTTGCAATTCAAAAAGGGCGCTTTTACTCTTCGGCAAAGACGCACGCTGGTATGAGCTATACCATTCAATATCTCCAGTCCGAAGGCGCGGCACAGAACTTCGAAGTCAGCGCGCTGGTCAACTGCATGGTGCAGGACGCCATCAAGCTCAGCGCGAGCGACTTGCACATCGAACCGTGGGAGAAAGCCATCGCGGTGCGGGCCCGGGTCAATGGTGTGCTGGTCGAGGTGGCGCACCTGCCGCTGGAGTTGCTGGACAAAATTGCCATGCGCTTCAAGGTCATGGCCAACCTGGTTACTTACCAGGCCGGCACGCCGCAGGACGGCGCGGCGGTGGGCGGGCCGGAACTGGAAGGCGTGCAACTGCGCATCTCGATTTTTCCCACAACCCGCGGCGAAAAAATCGTCATTCGCCTGTTCGATCCGCGCGACCGGCGGTTTGATTTAAACTCGCTCAATTTCGACGAGGCGGCATTGAAAGGGTTGGTGCGCTTGTTGAAACGTTCCAGCGGGTTGCTCCTGTTCACCGGCCCGACCGGCTCGGGCAAGACGAACACGATGTATTCGTCGCTTTGCCACATCATGCAGCGCGACGGGACGAGCGTGAGCATCAGCACGGTGGAAGACCCGGTGGAATTCAATCTGCCGATGATCAGCCAGACGCAGATTAACCCGGCGCAGGAATTCACCTATGCCATCGCCCTGAGAAGCATCATGCGGCAGGACCCACAAATTATCATGGTAGGCGAAATCCGCGACCCGGAAACGGCAGCCATCGCGGTGCAGGCCGGCCTGACGGGCCATCTGGTCCTCAGCACGATCCACTCCGGCAGGTCGGCCGGCGCCTTCACTCGGCTCATCAATATGGAAATTGAGCCGTTCATGCTCGCGTCGGCAATCCTCGGCGTGCTTGGGCTGCGGCTGGTGCGCTGCAATTGTCCGGATTGTTCCGAATCGTATGAGCCGGAACCAAGCCAGCTCCGGGTCCTGCCCGAAGAGTTGAGGTCGGAGGCGCAGTTCCGGCATGGCATGGGTTGCCCGCGTTGCACCAACACCGGCTTTTCCGGACGCCTGCCCGTGACCGAGTTGCTGGTTGTGAACGAACCGTTCCGCGAAGCGATCTTGAAGAAAAACTCGACTTCGGCCCTCGAGGAAATTGCAATTCAACAGGGCATGAGAACGCTCTGGCAAAACGGGCTGCAACGTGTCATTAACGGCCAGACGTCACTGGAAGAAACAGTGCGTGTGCTGGCGGCGGACATGATGTAACCGCGGCGAGGGTCGTAATCTTAATCTTTTCTTAATCATAATCTTCTCACCCGACGATTAAGATTATGATTATGAATCTGGATCAGGAGGAGGCTGCAAGTGTGACCTTGCCAACCGCTCCCGCGTTTTGTCTAATTTGCCCGTGCTTAACCAACAGACGCTCAATCGTTCCGCCGCTTTTTCCGGCATCGGCCTGCACAGCGGCAACGCGGTGAACATGACGTTGCTGCCCGCGCCCGCCAACAGCGGCGTGCGCTTCCGCCGCGTGGATCTTGAAGGCAAACCGGAAATAGAGGCGCGCGTGGAAAACGTCGGCGAAACGACCCGCTCGACTACGCTCGCCAGGGGCAACGTGAAAATTCACACCGTCGAACACGTCCTCGCGGCGCTGGCGGGTTACGGCATTGACAACGCCGTGGTCGAATTGGATGCCAACGAACCGCCCATCGCTGACGGCAGTTCACGCGAGTTCTGCAAAATTATTCAGGACGCCGGCATCGCGGCGCTGGCGGAAAAGCGCGAACCGTATTCGCCCGCCGAACCGATTGAGTTGCAGATGGGCGAAACGATGATGACGCTGTTTCCCGACGAAGCCTTCAAAATCACCTGCACCAGCGCGGACAAGCAGGGCCGGTTTACCCAGTTTTTCAGCACGGAAATCACGCCCAAGACCTGGGAGAAGGAACTGTCTCACGCGCGGACGTTTTGTTTTTACGAGGAAATCGAGTTTCTCATCAAAAACGGTCTCATCAAGGGCGGCAGCCTGGAAAACGCCGTCGTCATCCGCGACGACGCGGTGCTGACGACCGAGCCGCTGCGGTATCCCGAGGAATTTGTGCGGCACAAGATGCTCGACATCCTCGGCGATTTATCGTTGCTCGGCCGCCCGGTACGCGGGCATTTGATTGCCGTCAAGCCGAGCCACGCGGCGAATTGCGAATTGGTCCGGCGCATCGTCGCGCAGATGCAAAAGCCGTTGCGCGCCGCGCAGACATTCGCACCGCCACCGCCCAAAATCGCCGCGCCCGCGCTGCTGGTTGCCGAGGGCGGCGCGATGGATGTCGAGCAAATCATGAAGTTGCTGCCGCACCGCCCGCCGTTCCTGATGGTGGACCGCGTTCTGAAAATCGAAGGCAGCAAAATCGTCGGCGTCAAAAACGTGACGATGAACGAGGCCTATTTTCAGGGGCATTTCCCCGGACACCCCATCATGCCGGGCGTGTTGCAGCTCGAAGCGATGGCGCAAGTCGCCGGGGTTTTGCTTTTACGACAGGCTGAGCTCGTGAGTCAGATGGCGTATTTCATGTCCGCCGAGGACGTGAAATGGCGCAAGCCGGTCGTGCCCGGCGACACGCTGATCATCGAAGTTGAATTGACCAAGATCCGCGGCAAAATCGGCAAGGCCAAGGGTGTTTGCAAGGTCGGCGGCGAAATTGTGAGCGAGGCCGGAGTGACATTCATGTTGCGCGATGTGTGAAATGACTCATCCGACTGCCATTGTTCATCCCCAAGCGCAAATCAGTTCCGGTTGCGAGATTGGTCCTTACTGCCTCATCGGCGAACACGTGGTGCTCGGCGACGGGTGCAAACTCCATTCCCACGTCGTCCTTGATGGCCATACGAAACTCGGAAAAGAGAACGAAATATTTCCGTTCGCGAGCATCGGATTGAAGACGCAGGATTTGAAATGGAAGGGCGGCGTTACGCGCACCGAAATCGGCGACGGCAACACCTTTCGCGAATACGTCACCGTTCACAGCGCGACCGGCGACGGCGAAGTCACGCGCATCGGCTCGCGCAATCACATCCTTGCCTACTGCCACGTCGCGCACAACTGCACGCTGGGCAGCCACATTATCATGTCCAACGTCGCGACGCTCGCGGGCCACGTGACCGTCGAGGACCATGCGGTGATTGGCGGGCTGGCGGCGGTGCACCAGTTTTGCCGCATCGGCAAACTGGCGATGATTGGCGGCTGCTCGAAAGTGGTGCAGGACGTGCCGCCGTTTATGATTGCTGACGGCAATCCGGCGGAAACGCGCACCATCAACAAGGTCGGCATGGAACGCAATGGAATTTCCGAGGATGTGCAGAACGCCTTGCGCCAGGCCTACAAAATTCTGTTCCGCGAGGGCCTCACCATTCCTAACGCGCTGGCGAAAATAGAAGGCGAACTGCCGCCGCTGCCGGAAATCAAACACCTCGTACAATTCATCCGCGTCAGCGAACGCGGTATCAGCAAGTAATTTGATTTATTAACCTCGAAACACCCGAACGACACGAAAAGCCAAAGGGTAGAAGAGTCGTGGCTCGTGGAACTCGTTCCACCGAATTTTCGTGTGTTTGGTGTATTTCGTGGTTCGTCCGGCGGCGACAAATTTATTTCTGGAAAGTGGAGGCGCTTTTCTCCAAAGTATCCGGCCTGTTAATTTATGGATGTAAAACTTCCCAAGTTGGGTGAAGGCGCGGATTCCGGCGTCGTGGTCAACGTCTTCGTGAAAGAAGGCGACACGGTCGCCCGGGACCAGGCCATTCTGGAACTGGAAAACGAGAAGGCCGTGGCCTCGATTCCCTCCACGGCAGCCGGCATCGTCACGAAGATTTATGTCAAGCCTGGCGACAAAATCACCGTCGGCCAGCGTTTGCTTTCGTTGAGCGGTGGAGAGTCGGCGTCGGCCGCCGCGCCCGCTGCAAAAGTGGCGCAGGCGTCTCGCCTGCCAACTGTTATCGAGAACGAGAACGAGGAGGAGGACGAACAAGTTCCCACGGTTGCACGCGTGGCCGCGCCGGTCACGTCACCGTCCCTGCGCAAGCTCGTGCGCGAATTGGGGATTGATTTAAGCCGGGTTCGCGGCAGTGAAGCCGGCGGACGCATCGGCATCGGTGACATTCGAGCTTACATTGCGCGTCTGCAAAAAGCTGCGGACAAACCCAGGCCCGCCGCCGAGGCCGCGCCGGCGAAACCCGCCGCTGAGCCAATTGATTTTTCCCAATGGGGGCCGGTGACAAAAAAGCCGGTGACCCCGTTGCGCCAGGTCATTGCGCGCCGGATGTGGGAAAATTGGAACGCGATCCCGCACGTGACGCAGTTTGATGACGCGGATTTCTCGCGGCTGAACGAGTTGCGCAAGAAGTACGCGTCGGCCTATGAGCAAAAGGGCGCGAAGCTCACGTTCATGCCGTTCGTGCTCAAGGCGCTGGTGGAGACGTTGAAGGAGCATCCCATTTTCAACTCCAGTCTCGACGAGGTCGCGCAGGAAATTGTCATCAAAGAGTATTTCCACATCGGCATCGCGGTGGACACGGAGCAGGGTTTGATTGTGCCGGTCATCCGCGACGTGGATAAAAAATCCATGCTCGAACTGGTTAAGGAAGTGGAACAACTCGCGCAAAAGGCGCGCGACCGGAAAGTGACCGCCGAAGAACTCAAGGGCGGCACGTTTACGATTTCAAATCAGGGCGCCATCGGTGGCGCGCACTTCACGCCCATCGTTAACAAGCCGGAGGTGGCCATTCTCGGTCTTGGCCGCGGTGCCATGAAGCCGGTTGTTCGCGACGGCAAGGTCGAGGTGCGCATGATGACCCCGCTGGGCCTGTCCTACGATCATCGTGTGGTTGACGGCGGCGAAGCGGCGCGGTTCATCGTGGATCTTGTGAAAGCGATGGAAAACTTTGGTGAAGGCGGGGTAAAATTGTAATCGCCTTATGGATCCGATTAAAACTCAAATTGTCGTTGTCGGTGCGGGCCCGGGCGGATACGCGGCGGCGTTTTATGCCGCCGACCTTGGCAAAAAAGTCATTCTCGTCGAGCGTGAGAAGCGGCTCGGCGGCGTTTGTCTGAATCGCGGTTGCATTCCATCGAAGGCGTTGCTTTACGCGACACACCAAATCACCGGCGCGAAGGAATCAGAACATCGCGGCATCACGTTCGCGCCGCCAACAGTGGATTTGTCAAAGCTTCGCGCCTGGAAAGAATCCATTTTGGAAAAACTCGGCGGCGGCGTCGCCTCGCTTGCCAGGATGCGCGGCGTGCAGGTGATTCAAGGGCGCGGCTATTTTGAAGGTTCACAAATGCTGCGCGTCGAGACGGAGCAGGGGCAGCAGTTTATCCAGTATGACCAGGCGATTCTTGCTGTCGGCTCAGTCGCGGCGATGCCCAAGGTGTTTGACCTCGGCAACCCGCTCATCATGACTTCGACCGAGGCGCTCGAGGTTGAGGACATTCCGGAAAATCTGCTGGTCGTCGGTGGTGGCTACATCGGCATGGAGCTCGGCACCGTTTATGCCGCGCTCGGGAGCAAAATCACGGTCGTCGAGGCGCTCGACAATGTGCTCACCGGCGCCGACCCCGACCTCGCGCGGCCCGTCGTGGCCAACGCGAAAAAGATGTTCAAGGAAATCCGGCTCAAGGCGAAGGTCGTGAAAATGTCCACCGCCGGCAAACAGATCAAGGTCGAGATGGAACACAACGGCCAGAAGGTGTCTGAACTTTACGACCGGGTGCTCGTGGCCGTGGGCCGGGCGCCGAACAGCGCCGATCTCGGTTTGGAGAACACCAGGGTTGAACTCGATGAAAAAGGTTTCGTGAAGGTCAACGAGCGTCAACAAACCAATGACCCGAACATTTACGCCATTGGCGACATCGCGGGCGGCGTTTTGCTGGCGCACAAGGCGCACAAGGAAGCGCGCATCGCTGTCGAAGTCATCAGCGGCGAGAACAGCGTGTTTGAACACGTTATCATCCCGGCGGTGGTGTTTACCGATCCGGAACTGGCGTGGTGCGGCCTGACCGAAGCCGAGGCGAAGGAACGCGGCGTGAAATATGAAGTGGCGAAATTCCCGTGGGCGGCGTCGGGCCGGGCAATGACGTTCGACCGCACGGACGGCCTGACGAAAATGCTGATTGACCCCGAGAGCGACCGTGTGCTGGGCGTGGGCATCGTGGGCGCGGGCGCGGGCGAATTGATTTCCGAAGCCGTGCTGGCGCTGGAGATGGGCGCGACCGCCGAGGACATTGCGCTATCCGTGCATCCGCATCCGACACTGTCCGAAACGCTGATGGAATGCGCTGACGTTTTTTACGGCCACGCGACGCATACGTTTACGAAGAAAAAAGCGTTACCGTAAATCGTCCTCGTTCTCGTCCTCGTTCTCGTCCTCGGAATCCCTGCCGGGCGCGGCTTGAAACTCGCGGCCAAACCGATATAACGAAGCCATGCACAGCGCCACCGACGATAACCATGAGGAAATTGGGGTCTTCCAAATCGTCATCCTTATCCTGTCCTTCATCGTGCTGGGAATGCTCGTGGCCGATGACGCCTTCAAATTGCCACCCGAAATCTCCGGCGTCCTGCGGAAACTCGACGCCTTCGTCTGCGTCGTTTTCCTCGCCGACGTCTGCGTCCGGTTCCACCGTGCCAAATCCAAGCTGGCCTTTCTGAAATGGAGTTGGATTGACCTGATTGCGAGCATTCCATATCTGCCGATTTTACGTTGGGGCCGTCTGGTGCGCGTGTTCCAAATTATCCGCCTCATCCGCGCCTTGCGAGCCACGCACAGAATCGCGGCCCTGCTGCTGAAAAACAAATTTCAAACCGGCGTAGCCTCCGTGGTCCTGACTTCGATTCTGCTCGTCATCTTTGCATCGCTGGGAATTCTCATCTGCGAACAGCCGGACCCGCAGGCCAACATCAAGACTGCCGACGACGCCGTGTCGTGGAGTGTGGCCACCATCACGACGGTCGGTTCCGCAGATAAATATCCGGTAACGGCGGAGGGCAGGTTTCTAGCCATGATTGTGATGATATCCGGTATGGGGCTGTTTGGCGGATTGAGCGGCTTGGCTGCATCCTTTTTCATTGGCACAAAAGAGAAAGGCATTGTGGCGGAGGAAAACATAATCCTGGCCCGGCTTGAAAAGCTGGAGGGAAAAATTGACCGCCTGAAACGTGATGACCAATAGCCTTTAAGTTCATCCACGTTCCCGCCCCACGACCGTTCAGTACATCATCGGTATCCATTGCCCGAGGGCGTAACCCATGAAAATGGCCAAGGCGATGTCGCCGGCCCGCCGCGACCCGCGATGGGCGGCCATCGCGCCGAGAATTGTTCCTACTGACAGAATGAGCGCAAAGAACGAGGTGAAGAATGCGAAGATATTTGCACCCGCAATCAGGCCGCCGATCCACGCCATGACGGTGAGCGCGAGAAAACTCCACCGTGGAATGCGCAGCTTGCCGGCGCCGATGATTATGAACAAGCCGATGGCCGCAAATGCGATGTACAGGGGAGTGCGTCGCAGGAGCGGCGCAACACCAAGCCACGTGCCTGAGATGAGGGTGATAGCAACGATGTAAATGGCCGGGACAAGCAGTCCGCGCACCCACGTCCATCGCGGAGGAAGCTTGGGCAACGAAAAGGCTAAACCGAGTGCGCCCATTATGCCAAGCGCCATGCCGGCGAGTCGCCAGTGCCAGCGCGTTGGTGCGGCCGGCGGCGTCTTGCCCACCGCAGCACACGCGGATTCGACAGCCGCATTCACGAGATGTGAATCGTAAGGTTCAAACGCATGGTCGCACCAGGGCGAGATCACGAGGCGCGCAGCCGTTCGCGCCTTGAGGCGGGCAGGCGGGAAGGCTTCGTCGAACCAGCCCGCCAGGAGGAGCAGGGGCGTGTCATGCTCGCCGAGATTGGGTGAAGCCCCGACGGCTATGAAAAGCTGTGGGCTGAGGTAACCGTCGCGCACACTCCCGGCTCCAGCGTAGGCACCCATCGAATGGCCGAGAAAAACATCCACCGACCCGAGCGAACGCGCGATCTTGTCCAGCGTGACCGCGGTCTTGTTGAAAGAAAATGGCTGCGCCGACTCCCCGTGTCCCGGAAAGTCCACAGCGAAGCATTCAAATCCGGCGGCTGCAAGCGCCTCACCGAAGCGAAACAGCGTCTCTTTCGAGGCGGTGATTCCATGGGCGAGCAACGCGACGGGATGCGGACCGGGACCGGCGGGGGTGAATTGAAGCGACGGGGTATCTCCGGCAAGGGTGACGACCTTGACGGCGACACCGGGTTCGACCCAGTGTGAAAGCGCGACACCTGCGGCGAAACAGGCGCAGGCCGCCGCAACGATGCACCAGTTAGCGCGTGCGCTCATTGCTTCCGGCAGATGGTATCAATTTGTTCCGGGTCAGGTGAAGCGAAAGATGCCGCTCAGGACTTTGTCGGGTTCGTGAGAGCGCGGTTCCGGTACTTGACGAGCGGCGCGCGTTTCATCGGGGTTTCTCAGAGCTGGCTGCTGCGTGTTTGGCGGCGTGGTTCCGGATGTGGGCAAAATTCCCCTGCTCGCAACAGGCCACAAAACCTTCCGTCACCGTCTTCAACTCCTCCCAGCGCGCGCGGATTTCTTTCGCTTCCGATTGCATGACTTTGTCATCGGCCGTAGCGGTGGCGATGACGTGCAGCAGGTCAGCAAATTCCTGCACAATCTGGTTTGTGACCGGAATCAGATAATGCGGATGCGGAGTGTTCTTCGGGTTGAGAATGAAAAAGCCGCCGGCACGCTGGCAAATCCATTGGACGAGCCGGTGGTCGCCGGTGCTCGTGAACAAGGCTTCGATGCGGTCGAGCGGATTGCCCGTGCCGCTACCGGAGGCGTGGTTCGGGGGTTCGGCCCATTTATAAACCATCGAAAGCGACAGGCCAAGATCGGCGGCGACCTGCTTGGGCGTCTTGTTTTCGAAAACCTCGTGCAACAGTTCGTAGGATTGCATGAACAAACAATGAAAAAGCCGTGGCCGATTGGCAAGAGCGAAGCGGGTCTTCCGCCTTAATCTTGATCTTTCTCTTAATCGTAACCGCAGAAGAGGAGATTAAGATTACGATGAAGATCAGGATTAAGAGACAGAAGCCCTTACAAATCTGCCGCCAGATTATAGGTGCGGGTTTGACAGGACTGATGTTTGATAAGTGTGAAATATGAAGCAACCCGGCAAAGACACATCCGCCTTTCCTGCTTGCGTTGGAAGCGGGTTGGGATTTTACTCGCTTCAACAACAACTCAGCGAGGGCTTATGATTATCTACGGAATCTGTCTGGTGGTTGGTTTAATATTTACTCTGGTCAGTGTCATGGCCGGACACTTCTTCGGGCATGGCGACCACGTGGCGGGCAGCGGTGGTCACGTGGAGGCGGGCGCGGACAGCAGCGATGCGCCGGGCATTTCCATTTTCAGCCCTACAATCATCGCTTCCTTCATAACGGCCTTCGGCGGCTTCGGCCTCATCTTCACGCAGTTTCACGCGACCAGCAATGCGGCAATCAGCGCGCCACTTTCGCTCCTGGGTGGTCTGGCGGTGGCGGGAGTTTTGCTGGTATTTTTGCGCTCGGTATTTCGCCATACCCAAAGTTCCAGCGAATCCCACGTCGCCAACCTGATTGGCGCGGAGGCGAATGTCATCACTCCCATCCCGGAAAATGGCGTCGGCGAAATTGCCTACGTCGTCGGCGGAACACGTTATTCGGCGCCGGCCCGTTCGGAAAACAGCGCGGCAGTGGCCAATGGCAAGATGGTCAAAATCACCCGCATTGTCGGGACCCAGTTTTACATCACGTCGATTTAGAACCCAACCACTCAACCTCATTATATCATCATGCACTTGAATCTCTCACCCATGCTGGCCGAACTGAACTTTATGCAGGGCGGCATCATCATCATCGCCGCGGTCGTCATCGTCATCGTGGTGTTTCTGCTGCTCTACATGGTGTTCAGCCGCTACACCAAAGTCGGGCCGAATCAGGTGCTGGTCGTGTCCGGCATCAAGCACCGTGAGCAGGATGGCACGAAGGTTGGCTTCCGCATCGTCAAGGGCGGCGGCACGTTCGTCTGGCCGATTTTCGAGAAGGTGGACATCCTCTCGCTGGAACTGCTGACCATTGATGTGCAGACGCCGGAGGTCTATACCAGCAAAGGCGTGCCGGTGAAGGTGGACGGCGTCGCGCAAACCAAAGTCAAAGGCGACGATGTTTCCATCCGCACGGCGGCGGAGCAATTTCTCGGGAAAAGCACCGATGAAATCCGCAACATCGCCACGCAAACGCTCGAAGGCCATTTGCGCGCCATCCTCGGCACGATGACCGTCGAGGAGATTTATCAGAACCGCGACGCCTTTGCCCAAAAGGTCCAGGAGGTGGCCGCCGGCGACATGGCGAACATGGGGCTTAACATTATCAGCTTCACCATCCGCGACATCCGGGACGGTCAGGGCTATCTCGACGCCCTCGGCAAGCCGCGCATTGCCCAGGTCAAACGCGACGCCATCATCGCCCAGGCCGAGGCCGACCGTGATTCGCAGATCCGTTCCGCGCAGGCGAAGCAGGCCGGACAGGAGGCGCAGTTTGCCGCCGATACCAAAATTGCCGAGGCGCAACGCGATTATCAATCCAACGTGGCGCAATATCAGGCCACGGTAAACCAGCAGAAAGCCCAGGCCGACCTCGCCTACGATTTGCAGAAGTTCAAGACCGGCCAGTTGGTGAAAGCCGAGGAAGTCCAGGTCAGCATCATCGAGAAGCAAAAACAGATTGAACTGCAGCAGCAGGAAATCCTGCGCAAACAGCGCGAACTTGAAGCCACCGTCCAGAAACCTGCCGACGCCGAACGTTACAAGGTCGAGACGCTGGCCAATGCAAAGAAATTCCAACTCGAAACCGAAGCCGCTGGCGCCGCGTCTGCGACCAAGGCAACCGGTTTTGCCGGTGCCGACGTCGTGAAAGCTACGGGTCTGGCTGAAGCGGATGCGAACAAGGCGCGCGGTCTGGCCCAAGCCACCGTTATCGAGGCGCAGGGCAAGGCGACGGCGTCTGCCATGCAGGCCAAGGCCGAGAGCTTCAAGCAGTACAATGAGGCGGCGGTCATCGAGATGATTGTGCGCGTGCTGCCGGAAGTGGCGGGCAAGATCAGTGAACCACTCAGCAAGACCGAGAAGATGGTCATCATCAACAGCGGCAATGGCCCCGGCGGCGGCGCGAGCAAGCTGACCGGCGACGTTACCACCATCATCAGCCAGTTGCCGCCGGTGTTGGAAGCCCTGACCGGCGTGAAGTTTGAAAAATTGCTGGAGCAGGTTCCCGCGCTCAAAAAAGCGATGAAGAAGGATGATGATAAAGACAAGTAATTTACGATTGACGATATACGATCTACGCGCTCACCCGCGGAATCGGCGGAGAATCAAAATCGGAAGATTATGACGCGTGAAGAAATGAAGGACCGGACGAAGGGCTACGCGAACCGCACCGTGAAGCTCTGTTCTGCGCTCCCGGGCAATTGGGTGGCTCAAACATTGGGCAAACAGCTTTTGCGCTGCGGAACTTCTGTCGGCGCAAATTACCGCGCTGTTTGTCGCGCTAAATCCAACTCGGATTTCATCAACAAACTTCGCATTGTCGAGGAAGAATGCGACGAGTCTTTGTTCTGGATGGAATTATTGGTGGATAACAATCTGGTGAAAGCAGTTCGCCTCTTTAGTTTAATGAAGGAAGCCAATGAAATTCTGGCCATGGTCGTTTCATCGGCCAAAACCGCCCGCGCTTCGGGCCGCGCGTAAATCGCATATCGTATATCGTAAATCAAAATGAAAGTCTGCCGTTCGCAAAATAATCAGATGATTGCCGGGGTTTGCGGCGGGCTGGCGGAACATCTCGGGTGGTCGCCGTCTCGGTTGCGCGTGGTCTGGGTCTTGGCGACGATTTTCACGGCGTTTGCCGGCGTGATCGTTTATCTCGCTCTCTGGTTTCTGATGCCTAAAGAAACGCTGCCCGCGCCTGCCTTTGACCCGCCGCCATTGCAGCCGTGGAAAAAGTCGGCGTAACCGTTTTATGCGCCTGTTTGAAGCCATTATTGATGCGAATCATCGGGCGGTGGCCGGTGACACGACGGCCGGTTTGCACCCGGCCGATTTTGCGGACGAATTGCCAGTGATCGCGCTGACGTGCATTGACCCGCGATTGAATGCGTTTTTCCCGAATGCACTGGCGTTGCCGGCGGAAGAATTCATCTGGCTGCGCAACGCGGGCAACATCATCACCGCGCCCTTAAGCAGCACCATGCGATCGCTGGCGCTGGCGTGTGCGGTCAAAGGCGGCAAGGAGATCGCCATCATCGGCCACACGGACTGCCAGGTCTGCAAGACGACGACGATGGTGTTACTCGACAAGTTGAAGGAGCTGGGGGTTGGGCGGCATCTGTTGCCGGACAACATCAACGAGTTCTTCGGCATGTTCAGCAGCGAGCGGCAAAATGTCATCAAGGCCTGTGACATCGTCCGCCACAGCCCCATCATCGGTCCGAAAATACCGGTGCATGGACTGTTGCTGGACATTGAGAGCGGCAAACTTGATTGGATAGTAAACGGCTATCAGACTTTGGAGATGGCAGCCAGCCAATTGCGGGAACCGGCGGGCTCCATTGGCCAGGCGATGCAGTCGCTCGGCAATTTCAACATCGGCGAGATGAAATTTCCCCAGGCCAAGATTGGCGAATTTGCGACGAAAGCCGAAGACTGGTTGTCAAAGGAGGCCGGGCAACTCGAAACCGCGGCGGCTGAAACCATGCACAACGTTGCACCGGTTGCTGAATCGGTGCAGGCAGTCGCAGGGCAGGTTGCTGCGTTCGCCGAGAAAAATTGGCCGCGTCCTCCGCTTTCGGCTAGAGCGCCCGCTAAACCGCCCAGGATTCCTTTGCCACCGCCAATCCGTCCAAAAATCATTCAACCGCGAGACAAACGGTGAAACGAACATTTGGTGAGCGTACTTCTCCGCCACGATGTATTAGTTGGCACAGAAAAATCGCCGGGCCGGAAGCCAGCACTCCGGGAGAAATCCCAATTCTGCTTTATTTGTAACGTTTTCGTGATTGAACCCGGCGATGAACCGGTTAGAATCCTTTCAGTGGTTCGGGGCGTAGCGTAGTTTGGTATGCGCGCTTGCTTGGGGTGCAAGAGGTCGTGAGTTCAAATCTCACCGCCCCGACCATTTTGATGTAAGCTGCCTGTTTTCAGTGAGTTTTGACTTTGGCACCCGCCATGCTCAACAGAAATTGTTATGAGCATCGTTTCGGCCAAAGTAAATCGCAGCAACTTTTACAACACCATCTCCACAATAAGGCCGCTCAACAACGCGCGAATCGTCCGACTTGATGTCTGGGGCAGCGTGATTGTGGCTGTACTTTTGGTGGGCGTCCTGAATTTAATGCGGTTTGTTCTCGTGTATTGAACGCGTAGCAAGAAACCGTCAAAAAACATCAATGCGGCGCGAACGTTTGCGCCCGCGCTATTTTCATTAGTGAGCCATTTCCGGCGTGATGGTAATGTCCATATCGCCGATCGCCACTTCGAAAGGCTTCCCGGGGCGGGTGACCACTTGGGTAACAATAAAACCTGCGGTTTTGCCGTCGGATTTCCTGGATTGGAGTGCCATGGTGAGTTGGAGGCTGTCGCGGTCGAGCAGTTTTGGTGTGATGGTGCAACTCCGGCCCGCGCCAAGATTGACGCAGGTTTCGTAACGATTGGTCAATTCAAGCTCGCCAAGGTCTTTGGTGTTCGCGGGCGTAGGCACCGCCGGGCTGGGACTCGCTGTGACCGGCTTGGGAGTTGGTGCATTTTGCTTCGCCGCCGTTGAACTTGAAGTCTTAGAACAACTGGATGGCAACAACCCTGAAAGGCTGATGGCGGCGATGACTGCAATATGTGATACGCCCATGCCCATCCCAAACAGCATTTGGCAGGCCGTTTTGGGCAGGCACAGGCCAAAGCCGGGTTGGTGGACTAAACGTGCGCCAATCCGGCGTTGAGGGGCCACTGTCTAAAAAATGCAATGGTTGTCCGAAATTTACTCCCCGCGGTCAAAGACCAACGTATCCCCGTCGGAAGTCGTCATTGTCAGCCGGTCTTCCTTGATTTGGACTTTCAGGAAGTCGGGTTTGCCACTGTTGGTGAAGGACAATTTGTAATCGCCATCGGCACTTTCCCATTGGCCCGTCAGCGACGAGGCATCCGTGTCCGGTAACGAACCGCTGCGAAACCCGTAAACGATGATGGGCCACAAGTGCAGCGTCGCTGTTTCACCCAGCGGCGATGATTTCAGGTGCGGCAGATTGTGCAGGAATGCCTGATGATCGGACGCCACAATGAGGGTGATTTGCGCGTATTTGTTCATCCAAAGACGTGCAAACATCATTTGGGCGGATGAAATCTTTGGCTGGGCGATGGGCAGCAGGGCGACGGTGGTGGCGGTATTAAAGTCCCAGTTACCCAGGATTTTTTCCGAATCATACTTGGGCGACTGGCCGGTTTTGAGATAGACGGCCAGGTCATCCAGGTTGGTCTGAAAAGTTCCCCAGACAGTGTTGATCAAACCGTCGTTTTGCAGAATGGTTTTGACCTGTGAGTCGTTTAATAATTGTCCTATCGGCACGCTCCCTTGAAAGGCACTGGTGAAGGTGCTGTCCTGCGCGAGTTGCTTGAGGTCGTCGCGCTCCAGCAACGAAAGGAAGGCCGGATAACGTGCCAACCGGTCGCCCAATTGGGGATTTTGGCAGAGCAAGCCGGCCAGGTCGGCCGTTTTGTAATAACTTTCCGGCAACGTGGCGACGGCTCGTGCGGCCTTGTTCATGCCGGTGCTTTCCAAATCGCGTCCGAGCCGGTTGATCAGCCGGGTTGTCCGCGTTTGGGCGTCGGACGAAGCGATCTGCACCGTGCTGTAACTGAAATTGAAAAGAACAAAGCAGATCAACACGAAATAAGCCGTGCCGTTCAGCACGCCGAGGCAGAGACCAAGCCGGTGATTCAGCCGCTCCCACAACGCGAACTTCAATTCATCGGTATGATATTTGTAATGCATCTCCGTCTTGTGATGCACGACGGAGCCCGCAATTTTGAACAAAATCAGCACCAGCGCGAATGCTTCCAACGGCCCCAGCATCCAGATCAACGCCGGATTATGAATACCCAGGTGCGACATGAGCGGCCTGAAATGTTCTCCCAGCGGCGCGGCCAGCAACCCGGCAAATACAATGCCGGCAAATGAAAACAACACGCGAACCGCTCCCTGCCGGTAACCGAGCGCAGCCAATGACGCCAGCAACACGAGGGCCAATATCCAAATGGTCATGTCCCCCAATGAAAACCATTTGACGAACAAAAGCACGCAGAAAATTTTATGTGGTTTCCTGTAGGCCGTGGACCGCGATGACTTCAAAAATACCGGCTGGGTTTCCATTTGACGAATGTGGTCGGTCAGGAGCAGTTTGGGCGAAACCGCTCATTTATGAAGCTTGCACGTTTCCCGCAATTCAATCGTCACAAAGTGTGGGCCGGTCTTTTGATCTGCTTCGCAAGTCTCGCGGTGTGGGCTGATTCAACGGCGGATCCGGCAAAGCTGGCCGCGGCCAACACGGGTTTTGCCTTCGATTTGCTGAAACAAATTGTCAAGGAGCAGCCGGACACCAACGTCTTCATTTCGCCGTTCAGCGTTTCGAGCGTGTTGCAAATGGTCGGCAACGGCGCGGCGGGCGAAACCAGGACGGAGATGCAGCGCGTCTTGAAAACCGCCGGCCTCCCGGCTGGTTCACTAAACGAAGCCTGTCGGGATTTGAATCAGTCGCTGACTTCACTGCCGGATGTCACTTTGAATCTGGCCAATGGCATTTGGTATCAGAAGGAGATTCAGTTGAAGCCCGGCTTTGTTTCCGAAAACAAAAATTATTTCCTGGCCGAACTGGCCGGCGTGGATTTTGGCAATCCGAAGTCGGCGGACACCATCAACAGTTGGGCAGAGAAGAAGACGCACGGGAAGATAAAGGATGTCGTGCAGTTTCCATTTCCTCCGCTCACGCGGGTGATTCTGGCCAACGCCATTTATTTCAAAGGCAAATGGGTCAAGCCGTTCGATAAAAGTCAGACCAAGCCGCATGTCTTCCATCTCCCCGGCGGCGAAGAGCAGGCACCGCTGATGTGGCAGCGAGGGCACTTCAATTATCAAGAGGGCGAAGGTTTTCAGGCCGTGCGATTGCCTTACGCTGGCGGACGTTTGCAAATGTATCTTTTCCTGCCAGCCACAAATTCCAGTCCGGCAAAACTTCTTGCCGATTTGGACAGCGAAACCTGGCGGGACAAAATTCTGCCTCAGTTTGTGGAACGCGAAGGAACATTGGCGCTGCCACGATTCAAATTGAATTATGATGTGGAATTGAACAATCCGCTCGAGGCTTTGGGAATGAGGAGTGCCTTCACTCGCGCCGCCGACTTTTCCGCAATGGCTGACAAGCCCCTTTATATCAGCAAGGTGAAGCAGAAAAGTTTCGTGGACGTGAACGAGGAGGGAACGGAAGCGGCGGCCGTCACAACGGTGGTGATGAAAAGTCTGGCAATCAGGGCGCCGGTGAAACCTTTTGAGATGATTGTGGATCGGCCATTTTTCTTCGTGATTGGCGATGACCAAACCCAGTCCATTTTGTTCATGGGCGTGGTGTGCGATCCGGTCCCGTAGCGGCCGACGTGAGTCGGCTCATTTTCTCGCTTTTCGTTTTGCTGACATTTGAGCGGACTCACGTCCGCTGCTACCGTTTTGAAGCGGCGCTATTGCGGCGTTCTTTCAACTTTGTTTTGCGCGCTAGCTCTGCTATTCAAATCGCGGTGAGCAATTCATTCCGATTGGGCATTCTCGGCTCCGGCAAAGGCTCCAACTTTGCCGCCATTGCCGATGCCGTGGCGGCAGGAAAAATTCCGGCGGAACTCGCCCTCGTCTTGAGCGACATCGAAAGTGCGGGGATTTTGTCGCACGCGCATGAACGGAAAATTCCAGCCAAATTCATCCCGCCGGGAAAATTTCGCACGAAACTGGACGAAGAGGCGGAACGGGCGTTCGTCAGCGCGCTGCAAGGGGCAAAAGTGGATTTGATTGTGCTTGCGGGTTTCATGCGGGTGCTCAAGGGTGAATTCCTGCGTGCGTTCGAAGGCCGCATCGTGAACATCCATCCCTCACTGTTGCCGTCGTTTCCCGGCTTGGAAGCGTGGAAACAGGCGCTCGATCACGGCGTGAAGGTGACGGGTTGCACGGTGCATTTCGTGGATGCAGGCGTGGATTCCGGGCCGATTATCAGCCAGCAGACCGTGCCGGTGCTCGACAACGACACGCCGGAAACATTGCATCAGCGCATTCATGCGGCGGAGCACGAGCTTTATCCGAAGTGCGTGGCCGCGATTGCGTGCGGAGAAATCTCCGTCGCGGGTCGGCTGGTGGTTTGGAAGAAATGAGACACGGATTTCACGGATTTACACCGATAAAGCAGCCATGAAAATCAAAGCATCCATATCAAAAGTTTTTGTGGTTGCAACGACAATGAAAAAGAAGAAAGTGGCGTTCCTGCGCCGGACTTGGCAGATTAACCCCGTCACGCGCGTGAAAAATTCAGCGCGAAAGTGTTCGTGTCTGTCCGCGAAGCGGGATTTGCACAAGCAAGATGAGTAAAAAATTAAAATTCGGTCTGCCGAAAGGCAGTTTGCAGGAAGCCACCCTCCAGAAGATGGCCAAGGCGGGCTTCAATATTACCATCAGCAGCCGCTCCTATGTGCCTTACGTGGACGACCCCGAACTGGAAATCCGGCTGATCCGCTCGCAGGAAATCAGCCGTTACGTCGAGCATGGCTATCTCGACGGCGGCATCACGGGTCACGACTGGATTATTGAGAACGATTCGAACGTGTACGAGGTCGCCGACTTCATCTTCAGCAAGGCGACGCGGCAGCCGGCGCGGTGGGTGCTGGCCGTGCCGGAAAATTCGCCAATAAAATCAGTGAAGGATTTGAAGGGCAAACGCATCGCGACCGAGGTGGTCAACCTCACGAAAAAATATCTTCGCCGGCAGGGCGTGAAGGCGGAGGTGGAATTTTCGTGGGGCGCCACCGAAGTGAAGGCGCACGAATTGGTGGACGCGATTGTGGAATTGACCGAGACCGGCTCGTCGCTGCGCGCGAACAAGCTGCGCATCGTGGACACGCTGCTGTCTTCGACGCCGCGGCTCATCGCCAATCACCAGGCGTGGAAAGATCCGTGGAAGCGCCGGAAAATGGAGACGCTGGCGCTGCTGCTCAAAGGCGCGCTGGAAGCGGAAGCCAAGGTCGGTTTAAAGATGAATATCGCCGAGAAAAATCTGGCGACGCTGCTGAAAAATCTCCCGGCGCTCCGGAACCCGACGATTTCCAGTCTGAGCCAGAAAGGCTGGGTGGCCGTGGAGACGATCATTGACGAGCACGTCGTGCGCGAATTGATTCCACAACTCAAGGCCGCCGGCGCCGAAGGCATCATTGAATATCCGCTGAACAAGGTGGTGTACTAG
>Ga0181538_10001462_pt1 | contig 26584 bp, 21 predicted proteins | sample PEATcosm2014_Bin_40_FD_119773 | JGI IMG/M metagenome (GOLD analysis project Ga0181538, IMG submission 119773) | Peatland microbial communities from MTU Mesocosm Facility, Houghton, MI, USA - PEATcosm2014_Bin23_30_metaG | ecosystem: Environmental > Terrestrial > Soil > Wetlands > Peat | place... | reverse complement strand
GGCGCCTCGAACAATAATTCGTCGTGCACCTGAAGAATCATTTGCGCGCGCAGGCCGCTCGTTTGCAATTCACGGTGGATGCGAATCATCGCCAGTTTGATGAGGTCGGCGGCGGTGCCTTGCAGGGGAGTGTTCAGCGCCGTGCGTTCGGCGAAATTGCGCAGAGCCGGCTGCGGCGACGTGATTTCAGGAATCGGCCGGACGCGCCCGAACAGCGTGCGCGTGAATCCCGTGTGACGCGTCTCTTCGAGCGATCGATCGAGATACTCTTTCACGCCGCGATAGCGCGCGAAATAGGCCGCGATGAATTGCGCCGCTTCTTTTTGAGCGATGCCCAATTGCTGCGACAGGCCGAACGCGGAAAGCCCGTAGATGATTCCGAAATTGATGATCTTTGCCGCGCGCCGGTGCTCGGCAGTTTGCGCCATCGGGCCGACGCCGAAAACTTCCTGCGCCGTACGCGAATGAATGTCCTGGCCGGTGCGAAACGCCTCCATCAGCACGGGGTCTTCGGAAAAATGCGCGAGGATGCGCAGCTCGATCTGGGAATAATCCGCGGAGAAAAGCGTCCAGCCCTTCTCCGCGGTGAATGCGGCGCGAATCTGCCGGCCGAGTTCTGTGCGCACGGGAATATTCTGCAGATTGGGATCGGACGAGCTGAGGCGGCCGGTGGCGGTGCCGGTCTGGCTGAGGCGCGTGTGCAGGCGGCCGGTGGCGGGGTCCACGAGTTTCGGCAGCGCGTCCACGTAAGTGGATTTCAATTTCGAAAGTTCACGGTACTCGAGAACTTTGCCCGGCAGCTCGTGCGTAAGCGCCAGCTCTTCGAGAATTTCCGCGGCGGTGGAACGCGCCTTGACGCGTCCTCGTTTGGCGGCGGGCTGAAGATTCATTTTGTCGAAGAGAATCTCCGCGAGCTGCTGCGGGGAATTTACGTTGAACTCCTGCCCCGCCAATTCCCAAATGCGCTTTTCGAGGCTGCGAATCTCTTTCTCCATCACCTCGGACATTGTGGCGAGCGCGGCAGGATCCACGCGAATGCCGATGCGTTCCATCGCTGCCAGCACCGGCGCGAGCGGCAAATCCATCGTCTCGTAAAGCTGCGCAAGATCCTGGCGCTCGACTTCCGCGCGCAGCAACGGCGCAAGGTGCTGCAATTGATCCGCATGCTCGCCGGGTGCGCCGGAGAGGATGACGTTGCGATGGCGCAAGACCACTTCCGCCAGATCGTGCTTCGAAGTCGTCGGACGCAGCAGGTAAGAGTAGAGCATCGTCGCGTGGTGAATTCCGGCGACCGGCCCGGCGAGCAACTCGAACAATTTTGGATCGTGGACGATCTTGGGGCGCGCCGCGTCGCGAAGGATTGGTTCGAGCGCAGAAGACATTTCGCCGGCCGCGTCGTACCACGCCGTACGCGCCGTGCCCGGCCCGGAGGACAATTCCGCCGCTCCGATGCGCGAGCCAAAGCCTTCGGTTTCGCGGTCGTCGGGCGCAAGTTCGAGCCACAGCGCGACTTCTTGCGCGTGCGGAACGCCATTCAGGAAGTCGCGCACCGCTGCGGGCGAGTCGAGCTTCGCGTAGTCTAGCCCCTGCGTGGCGATCCCGCTCTGGGGAGCGGCCGGCAACTCTTTCAACAAAGACGTGAAGCCCAGCTCCTGATACAGCGCGCGCAGCGCCTCGGGATCAGGATCGCGCCGCGTGAGCTGGTCGAGCGACAATTCCACAGGCGCATCCGTGGCGATCTGCGCGAGCTGCTTTGAGAGCAGTACCATCTCGCGCCCATTTTCGAGCGCCTCGCGATAGCGTTTGTTTTCGACCTTGGCCGCGTTGTCGAGCGCGGCCTCGGCGGAACCGAAGCGGCGAATGATTTCGCGCGCGCCTTTTTCGCCGATGCCCTTTGCGCCGGGAATGTTGTCGATCGAATCGCCCATCAGCGCCATCACATCGGTCACTTTGCCGGGCGGCACGCCCATCAATTCTTCGACCTTTGCTTCGTCCACCACGACGTCAGGTTTGGCCGCGCCCGATCCCGGACGCAGCACGCGCACGCGCCCGCCGACGAGTTGCATCATGTCCTTGTCGCTGGTGACGATCGTGACGTCGAGCTTTCGCTTCCCGGCCTGCCGCGTCAGTGCGCCGATGATGTCGTCGGCCTCATAGCCCGGCAATTCCAAAACGGCGAGGCGCATCGCTTCGCACAGCCGCCGCACGTACGGCAATTGCACGGATAAATCTTCTGGCATCGGCGGACGCTGCGCTTTGTATTCGGCGAAAAGTTTGTCGCGAAAGGTGGGCCCGGCGACGTCGAACGCCACGCCGAGATAATCCGGCTGATAATCCTTCACCAGCCGCCGCAGCATCGTCGAAAAAAGGTACGGTACCTTGGTGGGCATGCCCGAAGGGCTGTTGAGCCGCGCCATCGGCGCGTAGAACGCCCGAAAGACGTAGCCCATCGCATCAATCAGGAAGAGCGTCTTAGCGCGGGGTGCGGCCATCCGCGCGAGTATAGCAAACGCGGCGCGAGCGGCCTCGCTGCGAGGCCACGCGCCGCGACACTCGGCCCGAATTGTTGTGCTAAGGTAGCAGTTCCGGCGGGAGCCGCTGCTCCGCGCCGTCCGTGCGATGGCAACTCCCCAAGGCAACCCCAGCGCTGAACCTGCGTCCCCGACGATCGAGGAGATCTTCGGCCCGGGCGGATTGCTCGACAAGTGCATGGGCCCCGGCTACGAGCACCGGCCTTCGCAAATGCAGATGGCGATGCTGGTGGATGAAGCGTTTCGCGGCAAGCGTCACGCCATCGTCGAGGCCGGCACCGGCACCGGCAAGACGCTGGCCTACCTTCTTCCCGCGATTCGCAGCGGGCGCCGCGTGGTGGTTTCGACGGCGACGAAATCCCTGCAGGAACAACTCTTCAACAAAGACGTGCCGTTCCTGATGAAGCATTTCGCGCCGGACTTGAAAGTTGCCGTGATGAAAGGCCGTGGCAATTTTCTCTGCCGTCAAAAAGTTCAGGAGCTCGACGGCCAGCCGATCCTCAAGGGCTTCGACGAAGTGGATTGGTTCACGCAAATCAAGGCGTGGGAAAAAGTCACGCAGACGGGCGATCGCGCCGAATTGACGTTCCTGCCCGACGACGCCGAGCTGTGGCGCAAGCTCGATGCGCGTCGCGAAGCGTGCACCGGCCGCAAGTGCCCGGAATTCAATCGCTGCTTCATCACGCAAATGCACCAGCAGGCTGCGGACGCGGACCTCATCATCGTCAACCATCATCTGTTCTTCGCCGATCTCGCGCTGCGCCAGGACGATTTCGGCAGCATTCTGCCGGAATACGCGGCGGTGATTTTCGATGAGGCGCACGAAATTGAAGACGTCGCCAGCGATTATTTCGGCCGGCAAGTCTCAAACTATCGCTTCGAGGAACTGGCGCGCGACGCCGAGCAGGCGCTGCGACTGGCGCGAGCAGGCGCGGCCAGCCTGCGTCGCGTCTCGCGCATCCGCGAGCGTTCGCGCAGCTTTTTTGAATTATTTCCCGCGCGCGAAGGACGATTCGCGTTCGATCAGCCGCAGCGCGCCGGATTTCTCGAGCAGAGCCGCGAGTCGTACGACGAACTGATCGCCGCGGTGAAGTCGCTGGAATCGGAAATCGCTGCCATGCGCGAGAAGCCCGAGCCGCTGCTGCAAGTCGCGCGGCGCGCCGCTGAATTGCGCGACGAGCTGGCATTTCTCTTGGAATCTTCAGAACGCAATTACGTCTATTGGTACGAGCGCCGCAACAAGGGCGTATTCCTCGCGGCCACGCCGATCGACGTCAGCCAGATTCTCCGCGAACACATGTTTGAAAAGTTCGACACCATCGTTCTTACCTCGGCCACGCTCGCGGTCGGAGGAAATTTTGATTTCCTGAAGCAGCGGCTAGGCGTCCCGGCGGGCGCGGAAGAAGAAGTGCTGCCGTCGGAATTCGATTTTCGGACGCAATCGTTGTTTTATGTACCCGCTTCGCTGCCGGACGTGCGCGACGCGGCGTTCCTCGATCGCGCGACGCAGGAGATCGTGCGCATTCTGGAAGCCACCGCGGGCCGCGCGTTTTGCCTCTTCACCAGCTACAACCAGATGAACGAAATCTTCGCGCGCGTTGGCGGACGCGTGAAGTTTCCGCTGCTCGTGCAAGGTTCGGCGCCACGCTCGGCGCTGCTGGAGCGATTCCGATTCACTCCCGGCGCCGTGCTCTTCGCCACCGCCAGCTTCTGGCAGGGCGTGGACGTCCCGGGCGACCAGCTTTCCTGCGTGATTGTGGATCGCCTGCCGTTTGCGGTGCCGTCCGATCCGATCGTCGCCGCGCGGGTGCGCGCGCTCCAGGAAGATGGCCGCAATCCATTCGCCGAGTATCAGGTCCCGGAGGCTGTCTTGATGCTCAAGCAGGGCTTCGGGCGCCTGATCCGCACGCGCAGCGACCGCGGCGTGCTGGCCATTCTCGATAACCGCATCCACCGAATGCAGTATGGTAGAATTTTCCTGGAATCACTGCCCGAGTACGCCACCACCCGGGACATCGCGGAAGTGGAACGGTTCATGCGGCAGCCGCTCTGACGCGCCCGAGAAAGACAAACCGAAGGGACGCCCATGTTTCAGGTCAGCGTTGAGGAGACTTTTTCGGCCGGCCACGCCCTGCGCGGTTATAAAGGGAAGTGCGAGAATCCGCACGGCCACAATTACAAGGTGCGCGTCCTGCTGGAAGGTGCGACGCTGGATTCGATCGGCCTGCTCTACGATTTTACGCACGTGAAGCAGGTGCTCCGAGACGTCATTCACGGCGTGGATCATAAATTTCTGAACGATCAACCGCCGTTCGACACGCTCAATCCTTCGGCCGAGAACATTGCCAAGTATTTTTTCGACGAAACCGTAAAGAAGATGCACGGCGGCGCGGCGGGCGCCCGTATCACGAGCATCACCGTCTGGGAGACGGATACGACTTCGGCGACGTACTGGCCGTAATCGCGGGCAAGTAAGAACGGGTAAAAAGATGAACCGCGCGTTTCTGATCATTTTGATTCCGGCGATGCTGGCTGGTCTTGGCTACGTGCTTGTTTTCAGACACGAAGGAATTCCGGTTCGCCCGTTTCCGCTCGTGATGGCCACGGTTGGATTTATTGTCGTAGCCGGGCTGGTGCGTCGTTACCAGCGGCGCAAGCGGCGAGCGCGGAGCAGTTGAATATGTTGATCACTGAAATTTTCCGCTCGATTCAGGGAGAGAGCACACATGCCGGACTGCCGTGCATTTTTGTGCGGCTGACCGGCTGCAATCTCCGCTGCGTCTGGTGCGATACGGCCTACGCCTTTTACGGCGGCTCGCGCATGAGCGTGGAGGAGGTGCTCGCTCGAGTGGAAGAGCTCTCCTGGCCGTCCGAGGCTGCGGCCGGCACGAGCGCGGGAGCGAGAATTCGGTTAGTGGAACTTTCCGGCGGCGAGCCGCTGCTTCAATCCGAAGCTCATTTCCTTATGGAGCGGCTCTTGGCGGACGGTTATTCTGTTCTCGTCGAGACCAGCGGTGAGCGCCCAATTGCTTCGCTGCCGCGCGAAGTCGTGAAAATTGTGGACGTGAAATGCCCAGATTCGGGAGAGGGCGGCACGTTCCGGATGGAAAATCTTGGCGAGCTCGACCAGAAAGATGAGATCAAGTTCGTGCTCGCGAGCCGGCGCGACTATGAGTTTGCCCGCGATTTTACACGCCAGCATGATTTGACGCGGCGGGTGCGCCAGGTCTTGTTTTCCCCGGTGCATGCCGATCCCGCGGGCGCTTGGGAAGGCCTCGAGGCGCGGCAAGTCGCCGAGTGGATTCTCTCTGATGGTTTGCCGGTGCGGCTCGGGCTGCAGCTGCACAAATTTATTTGGGATGCGTCGGCGCGCGGCGTTTAATGACGCTCAGCATGGCTCGCGGATTTCGCATCTAACTGCCTGAGGATCGTTCGTGGGTACTCTTCCCAAAGCGGTAGTGCTGGTGAGTGGCGGCATGGACTCGTGTGTCGTGGCTGCAATTGCGCGCGAGACGCACCGTCCGGCATTCTTGCACGCGAGCTACGGCCAGCGCACGGAATCGCGCGAGCGGCAATCCTTCGACGCAATCGCGGATTTCTACGGAGTCACGGAACGTTTGGCCGTGTATCTGGGGCATCTTGCGCAGATCGGCGGTTCCGCCCTCACAGATGCGAGGCTTGCCGTGCCCGAGGGGGAGCCCGGAGCGCCCGTCTCGTCCGAAGGGATTCCGATTACCTACGTGCCTTTTCGGAATGCACATTTTCTTTCGGTCGCGGTAAGTTGGGCGGAAGTGATTGGGGCCTCCGCGATTTTTATCGGTGCGGTTGCGGAAGACAGTTCGGGTTATCCTGATTGCCGGCCCGAGTATTACCGCGTGTTCGAGGAGTTGGCGCGGGTGGGGACGCGGCCGGAAACGCGGATCCAGATTGAGACGCCGGTCATCGCCATGAAGAAAAGCGAAATCGTGCGGCGAGGCATCGAACTCCGCGCACCGCTGGAATTGACCTGGTCATGTTACCAAAGCGCGGACGCCGCTTGCGGCGTCTGTGATAGTTGCCGGCTCCGGCTGCGCGCGTTTGAGGAAGCGGGGGAGACGGACCCAATCCCCTATAATGCGAGAATTGCGAGATAATGCGGCTTGGCCGACTGGGAAGCGCCGCCTGGCAGCGGCTGAGTTAGGAGGAAGTGTCATGGACACGAAGAGAACCAGAGTGTTGTGGATGGTGGTCGCACTGCTGTTGGCGATGGGGCCGATTGCAACGTTGCTGGGCTCAAGCGCGGCGGCGCAGTCCGGCAACCATTTGAACGGCACGGTGTACGACGCGGACGGGAAACCCTACCCGAATGTGACCCTGGTATTCACGAGCACGGAGACGCATCGGATCTTCACAGTCACGACCGACGCCAAGGGCCGCTACAGCACACCGGATATGGATAGCGGCACCTGGAACATTGACGTCAAGGATCAAACCGGAGCAGTCGTCTACGAAACTGGAGTGAAGATCAGTGGCGGCCAGGCATTCACCCAGGACATCAAAGTCATCATCTCCGCGCAGCAGAAGCAGGCGCAAGCCGAGCAAAAGAAGTTCGAGGGAATGAAGGCCAATTTTGATGCCGGAGTGGCGGCCTATACCCAGGGCCTCGCTATTCAGAAACAATTGGCACAGGCCACAGCGGACCAGAAAGACGCGTTGCAAGCGCAGATGACGCAGTTCGCCGATAGTGCGGTCACGGCATTCCAGGCGGCGCTCGCGACGATGACGGATACGGACTCGAACCGCCACATCGTTCTTTACCGCATCGCGCAGAGTTATGAGCTTGAGGGCAAAGACGACCAGGCGATTGCGTTCTACCAGCAATCAATTGCCTCGTTTCCGCCGCAGGCCGGAGCGAATCCCGATTTGGCCGCTTCCTACAACAATCTCGGGAACGCCCTGGCAAGAGTAGGGAAGACCGACGATGCCATGGCGGCTTACCAGAAGGCCGCAGACGCGGATCCACCGGATGCAGGTTCTGCCTGGCGGAATGCGGGGGCGACGCTATACAACGCTGGCAAAATGGCGGACGCCATCGTGCCGTTTCAGAAAGCGGCGGCGCTCGACCCCAAGAATGCGCAAATCTGGTATCTGTTGGGCACCTGCTTAATGAATACGATGGGTTCCAAGACCGAAGGAGACAAAGTAATTCCCATTATCGCGCCGGGCACGGTCGAAGCGTTTGAAAAGGCCGTGGACCTTGATCCGAACGGCCCGTGGGGAGCGCAGTCCAAGCAGGCCCTGGATGCGCTGCAGGCGATGGGGGCCGGCATCGATACCAAGTACAAAGCGAAAGGGAAGAGCTGACGTTCTAGCCTTCACTTTTTTCCTCATCGAGAAAGGGGTGAGTTTCGCGAGGGCATCGCGCGGCTCGCCCCTTTCTTATGTCGCGGAGCACGCCGAACGCTTTTCTAAAAATGCGTAAGTGTGCCGGTGATTTTCGTGCGCCGCAACGCCCACGCAAACACGACGAAGGACAACGGCAAAAGGACGACCGCGAAAATGGCGAGGGCGGCGAGTTGCGGAAGCAGTTGGATCGTAGTCGCGTGCCCGAGCAAGGCGGCCCGCATCCCTTCGAGGGAATAGGTGACGGGCAGCAGCCGGGCGAGCAACTGAAGTCCGCGGGGCAGAACGGAAAGTGGATACATCACGCCGCTGACGAGCATGGAGCCGCCGATGAAGATCCACTTGGCGGGATTGCCGCGTTTGAAAAGCAGCGTGTAACTCGCGGAGAGCACACCCAGTCCGGCGAAGGCCAGCACCGAGACCGCGAGCACCAGCGCGGCGCCGATCCAATTTGCCTGCCGGACGGGAAATCCGAACCACGCGATTCCCCAACCAAGATAAACAACAGTGCGCAGCGCGAGAACGGCGAATGGGTAGAGCGCCGATCCGGTGAGAATCACGGGAAGAGAGGTTTGTGTGACGAGCAGACTTTCCAGTGTCCCGTTTTCCCGGGCCTCCTGCAGATTTTGATCGAACGCATTGAGCGCCACGTTCAGATAGTCGAAGAACGCAAAACCCACCAGAGCGAAAGCGAAATAGGTGCCTTGTTGAGGGAGCGCGCGGCTCAGCTCTGGGCTCTCAACAAATCGAGAAAGGTAGTAGAACGAGGCGACTCCGAAAAGGGCCTCGAACGCCTCCAGCACGAATGCGGCGCGATAGCTGCGCGCGATCGTGAAATCGCGCGCGAACAGCGCCGCGATTTTCCGGAGTGTCGCGCTGAGTTTCATGCCGCCGCCTCCGTCGCGCGGCGAACCAGAATTTCCATCGCTTCTTCGAGCGATGCCGCACCGGTGCTTTCGCGCACGCGCGCCGGCGCGTCGAAGGCGATCAGGCGCCCCGCATCGAGCAACAGCAGCCGTCCCGCGAGTTGTTCGACCTCGCTGATCGAGTGCGATGAAAAAAGAAGGGTCGTTCCTCCGCGCAATAAAATGTCTGCTTTCAAGAAACGCCGGAATTCCGCCGCAGCCACGGGATCGAGACTTCGCGTCGGTTCGTCCAGCAAGAGGACCGCGGGCTTGTGGAGCAGCGCCCGCGCGAGACCCAGGCGGTGCACGAGGCCGGTCGAGAGAGTGCGGACCTGCCGGTCGAGCCAGGCTTCGAGGCGCAGCAACTCCGCCAGTTCGTTGACGCGACGCCGGCATTCCGCAGGGCTCAAATTGTTCAAGGCGCCGAAAAACAGAAGGTTCTCCCGCGCGCTCATGCGGGCGTAGAAGGAAGCGTCGGAACCGGTGTGAAATCCCAACTGGCGGCGGACGGCGGCGGGCTCGCGCACCAAGTCGAAGCCCGCGATTCGCGCGCGGCCGCTCGTGGGAAGAAGCAGCGTCGTAAGAATGCGGAGCAACGTGGATTTGCCCGCGCCGTTCGCGCCGATCAGCGCAATGGCCTCGCCATGGCCAATCTCGAATGAAATTCCCGAGAGCGCGCAGACGGTAGGTCGCGCGAACGGTTGCGCGAGCGCGGCCCAGCCGGCGCGCGCCGGCGGGAAAAATTTCTCCAGCGATTCGACGGAAATTGCGCTCTGCCTCACGATGGGCCGTTATATCGAAGTACGGAAGCGGCGACAAGCGCCGCTCTATCAGACTGGGCCGCGCGAGTAACGGGCACGCCAGCGGTGTTTGCTTCTTGCGCAGGAAGCCGCAATCAGTGCAGAGTATCGCCCGATGTCTGTGTCTCTCTCCAATCCCATCTGGCGATCGCTGCTCCCGCTGGCCACGCTTGCAGCGGCGGCGGTTCTTTGCTGGCAGGGTGGAAAGCACGCTCTCGCGGCGCACTGGGCCGAATCGTCGCGCCCGGATAATTGGCTGCGCGCCGCCAATCTCGAGCCCACGAACGCCGAGCGTTGGCAGAAGCTCGGACGCTACCGCCAGCTCGATTTCGAGAACACGGACTTGAATCTAGCGATTGCGTATTACCGTCGCGCTTCCTCGTTGGATCCGCGCTCGCCGTATATTCTGATGGATTTGGCGGGGGCTTACGACATGGACGGGAACCCGACTGAAGCCGAAGCGATGTATCAGGCGGCGGAACGAGCTCACCCGATCTCCGGCGAAGTGGCCTGGCGATACGGCAATTTTCTCTTAAATCAGGGACGCCTGGATCAGGCTTTCACGGAGATTCATCGTGCGCTGCAGGTGCAGCCGGCGCTGGTGAATTTGGCGATTTCGCGCTGCTGGCACAGTTCCACTGACATCCATCTACTTCTCGACAAAGTGCTTCCAAATACGGATGACGCGGACTGGCAGGCGCTCGCCTATCTCGTGCCGGCGAAGGAAGCCGACGCGTCGCTCGCGGTGTGGGCGGAGCTCAAGGGAAGGGGGAGTGCACTGGACCTCGCACAGGCATTTCCACTCGTCGATTTGCTGATTGAACAGAATCGAGTCGTGGACGCTTGGGGAGTCTGGCAGGATGCGTTGAAGGCCAGCGGCACGCCGGCCGGAGCGGCGAGCGATTCCCTGGTGAGCGATGGTGGATTTGAGACGGACTTCACGAACGGCGGATTCGGATGGCGCTACACGCCCCAGCCGGGAGTGATTGTGGCGATTGATACCAGCCGGCCGCACATCGGCGTGCGCTCGGTGGTGATCGATTTCGACGGAACAAACAATGTGAATTTTGACGGCCTCTGGGAGTACGTTCCCGTGCAGCCGAATACCCACTACCATTTTTCCGGATTTATCCAGATGGATGAAATCACTTCGGATAGCGGCCCGCGATTTGAAGTTCAAGATGCGACTCAGCCCGGCGGCCAGACCTGGATGACCGAGAATTTGACGGGCACGCAGCCGTGGACGCCCGAGGACATGGATATTCAAACCGGGCCGCAGACTCATCTCCTCACCGTGCGCGTAGTTCGACCTGCCAGCGAGCACTTCGGAGGAAAGATTGACGGCACGGCCTGGGTGGACGATGTCTCGCTGGTGGCAACGGCGCCCGGCACCGGGGACAAGCGATGAGACTGGTTCGCGGTGGGATTTACCTCTTGGTTGTTTTTGCCGTACTCGCGCACGGAGCGGTGGAGCCCTGGTCTGAGGCGGTGCTCGAAATCGGCGCGGGACTCCTGTTGTTGTTGTGGTGCGCGGTCGTGCTGCAAGAGGAGAACCCCGAAATCAGGTGGAATAGTTTGCTCTGGCCGCTCGGCGGATTCTGGCTGATTGCGGCGGTGCAGAGTCTTGGCGGGTTCACTGCGTATCCGTTCGGCACGCACATTGAGTGGCTGAAGGCCTCGGCCATGGTGCTGCTGGTCTTTCTGGCCGTGCAAGCATTCCAGACAGTGGAGGACTGGCACAGCTTTGTGTGGTTCTTGCTGATCTTCGGATTTGCGGTGGCGTTGTTCGCGATTATCCAACACTTCACGTTCAATGGAAAATTGTACTGGGTGCGCGAATTGCGATTTGGCGGCGTCCCGTTTGGCCCCTACGTGGACCGCGATCATTTTGCGGGTCTCATGGAATTGATCGCGCCGGCCGGACTTTCATTGCTGATCCTGCGCGGGGAACGGCGGGACTTATGGCCGATGCTTGCGATGTTCACGCTGCTGCCGATCGGGGCGCTGTTCCTTTCGGCTTCACGCGGTGGAATCATCGGATTTCTGTGCGAAGTGGGATTGCTGCTGGTGCTGGCGTTTTACGAGCGCATGGAGGCAAAAACGATCCTGGCGGGCGCGATCATCCTGGTGTTGATCGTGGGCGTAGTGGGCTGGATCGGAGTCGGGCGCGCACTGGATCGCTTCGAGCAGTACCGCGGGCTGGAGGTACAGCAGAACCGGCGATTGGAAATGACGCGCGACTCATTGAAAATTTTTCTGGATCATCCTGTGTTCGGGACGGGATTCGGCACCTTGCAAGAGGTGTTTCCAAAGTACGAGACGATGTATGACGGCCGCGTCGTGAACCACGCACACGACGATTATGTGGAACTGCTGGCGGAAACGGGCGCGCTCGGCGGACTGCTGGCGATGGTGTTTCTGTTCTTGCTGGTTTCCCGCGGTTGGAAAGTAATGCGTAGCGGCGGCGGTTCTCTGGAGCCGGCGCTGCATATTGGGGCGCTGGTCGCATGTTTCGGAATATTCGTGCATAGTTTTGTGGACTTCAATCTGCACATTCCATCCAATGCCCTGATATTTCTGCTGCAGGCGGTCCTTGCGACTTCGGGCTTTTCGCGGCGGGGCTGAGAGCGTGCGGACAGCGGAAACGGCCTACTCCAAATTCACGGTCTTCAAATTTGGCGCGGAGCGGCCGAAAAATCGGCTGACGGCCCCGGCGGCAAGACATACGAGCAGGGGATCGAAGAGCGGCACGCGTAAGTGGGTATTCATGGTGAGAGACAGGTGCGCCACCAACTCGAAGCGGCCAGCAACAAAACCACGCAATAGGCAGCGACGCCGGTCCATCGCAAGGCGCGGTTGCGCCATGAAATTGAACGCGGATCAATTAACTGATCGGTGCTGAGCCAAAACGCGGAGAGTTTGGTCATACCAATTGGAACCAGCGCCGAGCCCTTGTTCCTCCAAACTTGAAACGCCACCTGCCAAGCCTGGTGGTTGAGCTGCACCTCATCCCGCAACACTGGACCGACAGGCGAGTCTGTCTCCATGTCCCAATTTCCCCAACCGAGCGCATGATTTCCACAATTTGAATGCGAAGCGCGGGTAGGGACTCTGGGCCGCGGCGGGCGGAGTTGGCGCCCCGTTATGCTGGGGACGCGTGACGAGGCGTTTCTCTTGCATTGCAAGATACGAACGCCCAGAATTAATTCATGTTGTTGGCGACTTACTCATCGCCATTGCCGAAAACGGGCTCGTATCTCCCGTATCGTTACTCCTTGCTTTCACCGAATCGAATCCGCGAGTTGAGCAAACTTAGACCATTGCGCGCGCTGGTGGACGTCGCCATGTGCTGGGCTTGGATCGCAGCGGGAATTGGAATGGTGGCCATCCACCCCGCATGGTGGACGGTGCTCATCGCCATTCCGGTAATCGGAAACCGCTACTACGGACTTTTCATCATTGGACACGACGGGATGCACCGGCGACTTTTCCCGAATATCAAGCGCAACGATTTTTGGACGGATCTACTGGTATTGGCGCCGATCGGGGCGATCACGAGAATCAACAATCGAAACCATCTATTGCACCACCGGCACCTGGCGACCATCGAGGACCCGGACCGCCACAAGCACGCTTGTTTCAACAAGGCCGAGCGCATGGAATTGCTGGGGTACTTGTCGGGAATTCTGAGCGCGTTGTTAACAGCCAAAGGCGTGTTCGTGACACGCGGCAAGAATGGCCAGCGGCACAATAAGTCGGATTCAGAGTTTGATGGGTACACGTTGCGGGATTTCGCATTGTTGGGAGGATGGTTTGTCGTCCTGGCTGGGGGGCTTACGTGGCTCATCGGATGGTGGGCCTACCCAGTGCTGTGGCTATTGCCTGTGTACTCCTTCACGTTTCTGGGGGACAACTTCCGCTCTTTCGCGGAGCATTCCCATCCGGAAGGAGACGAGGCGGCGGATCAGCACCGGTTGATCACGTACGCCAGCAATCCGATCGAGCGAATGTTCGTTGCTCCGATGAACATGAATTACCACACCGCACATCATCTCTGGCCATCGATTCCGTATTACAACCTGCCCGCCGCGGACCGCGAGATGCGCGAGCTGGGTGAATTGAGCGGCCTGGAGTGGCGAAGCTCGTATTTCGGATATTTGTTTGCATACTGGTTTGCCCTACCCATCGCGGATTGCAAGCAAGGTCGATGAGACCGAAGACCGACGGTTCCCCAATCACGCCGAATCTGGTCGAGTTTCAGAAGAGGGGATCTCCGCTGATCGCAACGGAATTGGTTGCGGCGTGCCCGGTGTGCGGCGCGACCCGGTCAGCCGAATTCTCGCAAGGCTATGACTATGAATTGCAGACCTGCGCGAATCTATGGCGGTTTGTGCAGTGCTCGGACTGCAGTCACGTCTGGCTAAATCCGCGTCCCGCGTTGAGCGAGCTTGGGGTCATCTACCCGCCGACCTACTATGCCTACAACTATTCGGGAATCAATCCGATTGCCCGCAAAGCGAAGGCCGCACTCGATCGCCGCAAGATGTCAAAGATACTTCGCTCGTGCAGCGGGCGGCCGCGATCCTACCTAGACGTTGGCTGCGGGGATGGACGTTTTCTAAAAGTGTTAGAGCGGCTGGGCGTGCCGCGAGCGGGGCTTTATGGACTGGAGTTGGACCAACGCGTCGTGGACCGATTGCGCGAGGAAGGGTATGGCGGAGTATTTTGCGAGCGCGTGGAAGACGCGTCGGGGATTCCGGAGGCGGGAATCGATCTCGCCACGATGTTTCATGTGATCGAGCACGTGGACAATCCTTCCACGGTGGTGCGTCGCGTTTGCGAGTGGCTTTCTCCGGGCGGGGTTTTTGCGCTGGAGACGCCGAATCTGGACAGTCTGGACGCCCGCATGTTCCGTCGCAGTTATTGGGGTGGTTACCATATTCCGCGGCATTGGAACCTATTCACGCCGTCCACGATCCGGCGTTTGCTCAGAGACAATGGCCTGGAAGTCGTCGCAATCCAATTTCAAACCGGCCATTCCTTCTGGATGTACTCGCTGCACCACTATCTGCGATATCAAGGCGGGTCGCGTCCCGGCCTCGGTAAGTTCTTCGATCCGGTAAAAAGTCTTCTGGGGATTGCGGCCTTCACGGGAATGGACTTGTGCCGCGGCGCGTTGGGCGCAAAAACTTCGGCGATGCTTGCGATTGCGCGTAAACCTGCAAGGTAATCCCACGATTCTGGCGCGGCCGCTTGCTGGGTAAAGGGAGGCGGAACTACGTGGCCGGCTTCCGGCACAGGACTTGGTACTGCGCTCCCAGCGGCAGCCGCGAGAGCGCGTTCTCCAGTGCTCGCAGGGGTTTGAGAAATCGTGGAAATATGAAGAGAAACTCGGTGCGAATAATTTCAAAGCCGGCGCTGCGAAGCAGGCCGCGAGCCTCGGACGGCGTGAGGGTCACCGCGTCCGAATCGAAAGAACAGTTCGACATCACATAGCGCGTTCCCAGATTCCAGGGATTGTTTTCCCAAAGTGCGAAGACTCCGCCCGGTCGGAGCGAACGGTGGATCAACGCGAGGCTGGCCGGGCGCTCTTCGAGTGGAATGTGGTGAAAGACGCCATTGCAATAGGCGAGGTCGAGTGAACCGGCGGGTTGGAAGTTGGCGACGAGTTGGAACTCGATCGTGGGGGAGCCGAAGGTCTTCTGGGCGAGCTCAATCAGGCGGACGGAGGTATCGATGCCGATGCACCGTTCGAGATGCAACTCGCGAATTAGGATGGGCGCGGTGGAACCGGGTCCGCAGCCAAAGTCGAGCGCGGAGAGCGGCGATTCGCCGCAGCGCGCCAAGCAGCCGGCGAGCCACCGGACGCGGCCTTCGGCGAAGTAATTGCGATCTTCCCCGGTGACGGAGAGAGCCTCGGCGCACGCTGCATCGTAAGTTTCCGCATAGGGGTCGAATGCGGTGGGCTGGTTCACTTGCGGGCCATCCCGAGAACGCTCAGGAAAAAACTCGAAAGCACGGTCTCAAAACCGATTGCGAGCAGGACGGCTCCTGGAATCACGATGCGCAGAGTGACTTGAGGATCGAGCGCGCCCAGATGATGCATTCTCCAGGTGCCGAGGACAAAAATCCAGGCGGCGAGTCCGGCGGCGACGAGAAGCACGCCGATGATGAGGCCGACCTCAAGGGTGATGTAGCGGAACAACCGATTCATGCGCTGATCTTCAGGAGCTAATCCTTCGGTGATGGCGAAGACTTTCGTGAACACGGCGAAATTGACGGACTGAAAACCGAGGAGAATCAAGACGGCTGAGAAGAGCAAGGTGTGGACATCGAACGTGACGCCGTGAATCGTGCGCGGGCCGGGCAGCAGCGAGATTCCGGCAATCGTGCCCAGGATCATCAGCGCGAATCCGGGATACAGGAAAAGCCAGCGCGGGCTGTACAGCAAAAGGAAACGAAGGTGACGCCAGCCGTCGCGCCAGGTGCGCAGATGAGACGGCGTGCCGCGGGCGTCGGGGCGGAGAGTGGTGGGGACTTCCGCGATGCGCAGGTGGAAAAGCGTCGCCTTGACGATCATCTCGCTGGCGAATTCCATGCCGGTGGTGCGCAGACCGAGTCGCAGCACGGCATCTCGGCGGAAGCCGCGCAGGCCGCAATGGAAATCGCTGCAAGGGCTTTTGAAAAAAAGCCTGCCGACGGCGGTGAGGACGGGATTGCCGAGATACCGATGGAGCGGCGGCATGGCTCCGGGCTCGATGCCTCCGGTGAAGCGATTGCCCATGACGAGGTCGAAGCCTTCGCGGAGTTTCGCGACGAATTGCGGGACCTGAGAGAAATCGTAGCTCTGGTCCGCGTCGCCCATGACGATGTAGCTGCCGCGCGCCGCGAGGATTCCGCCCATCAGCGCGCTGCCGTAGCCTTTGCGCTCGACGGGGACGACGCGCGCTCCCAGGCCGCGGGCAATTTCCGCCGAGCGGTCGGTGCTGCCGTTATCGGCGACGATGACTTCACCGCGTAAGCCGGCGCGCGCAAACGCATCCAACGCCTGCGTGACGCAGGGGCCAAGTGACTTCTCCTCATTGAGGCAGGGCATCACAATGCTGACCTCGATATCGTGCCCGCCCGAAGCTGGAGAAGCGGAAGCTCCGCCCGATTGAGTCAGTTCATTCATGCGGGTGGCTCGAATCACTTTGTGGAGCAGCGGGGAAGAGTGTCAGGTAGTAGGGCGAAGATGCGAGTTGCGTCCAGCCGGGGAGATTCCGATTGGGAGGCGGCGCGGAACTGACAGCCGCGATCGCTCCGGTTTGAGCGAGTAGCGAATTCACGTGCGCTTGCACGTCCGGCGACGCAGACCAGTAATCACCAACGGCCCGCGGTGGAACCGCTGCGACGATGCGGACCCCCGCCAATCTCGCCCAATATAAGGTGCCCGCCGGCAGCCCGATAATTGCAATGGAATAATTCGATGGTACGCCCGAACGGTGAAGTGCGCCGGCGACCTCCCAATCTTCAAAGGGCTCGGGACGAAAACTGCGATAAACGTCCGACACCAAGCTACGCGCGATCGGCAGCGCAACGACCAGGAGAATCGCGATGGGAACGGCGAGTAGCCAACGTTGCGTTTCGCCGCTGCCGGGGAACCGAAGCGAGGCGAACAGGGCAATCCAGATCAAGGCGACAAACGGCGCAACATAGCGCGTCTGCACGAGCACCAGCGCGTACATGCCGAGCGCTGCCAATGAGGGCAGCCAAAGAGTCCAGGATCGGGCCAGCGTGGCGAGGAAAAGCCGGAACTTCCCTTGCACCAGGACGAGAACCAAGAAGCCTGCGAGGAGACCTTTTTCCCCCAGCAGAATATCAAGGTAAGAGTCGTAGCTGCCGTGAAGGATTGCGAGTTGAGCGCCCCAGCGAAAGCGTGCCTTCGCCCCTTCCAACCAATAGCTGGCATCGTACGCGGGGGGAAATGAACCGCTAACGGGAGTGGCGAACCCCAGGGCTTCGGGATGATCTGCGAGCTTGGCAAAGGTGTGCACGTACTGGGAATCGTCGGGCGACGAAAGACCCTTGAAGCCTGATTTCCAGCCGGTATTCATCGCGGTGAGGTAGGCGTATTTTCCGCTGTCGCCAAAGGTGAGACGGCCTTTGGAATGGGAGAGCACCGCCACCCACGGTCCGGCGATAAGAGCAAAGACGAAACCTGCGGCCAGGATTCTGGAACGGTGCTTCTCGCGGGCCGGTGAGGCGAAGAATGCGACGCCAAAGAAAATGAACGACAGGGGAAACATCGCGGCCTTCGCCAGGTAGCCCAGAGCCAATGCGGTGCCGAACCACGCGTAGGTTCCACAGCCTGCTCGGCCGGACTGGATTCGCAACAAGAGACCGGTTGCAGCGAATACTGCAACCGCGACGCAAAGGTCCGGCGTCGTGCCATTGTATTCAGCGAGAAATAAGGAGGCGTAGAGAAAGAGGGCCAGGCCCAGAATGCGCCACGCAAATTTAGAAAGGCCGACCGCAGCGTCGTTTCCGGATCTTACCATGAGGGGACTGCGCAGGAGTTCGGTTAGTAGAAACTCGAAGGCCGCATAGGATGCCAGGAAAATGACGAAGCCCACCAGGTGAACGCGCGTCGATTCCCAATACAGCGAAGAGTGGAGAAAGGGAATCGGGATTGCCAGGAGCCAGGAATAGAGCGGGCTCCAGTAAGCGTTGACGGCGTTATGCCAGTCGCCGCGGAGATAATTGTCGGCCACCTCGAGGTAATTGACTCCGTCGTCCCCCATTTGAAAGCTGTGGCCCAGGGCTTCGAGCAGTCCGACCACAGAGACAATCAACCAGCAAAACCGTCGCAGATTCGAAGGCGCCAGCGCGAATCGACCTGCGGGTTGTGCGGGATTACTTGGAGAAGCTGCTCCCATCATTGGGAGTCCGTCCATCGGTTGGCGGATTGCAGTGGGGGATCGCTCACGCGCGCAGTCCCGAAAACTGAGAACTCGCGGATTATTATCCACCTCGTCCTACAATTCAACCGGTGGCAGTGGGCAAGTGTTCCGTCAGAGACAGAGGTAAGCGAGGAATGTGCCGCAGCGGAACACTCTTAAGCAATGGAATACATCTGTCCAAAACCGCACTTGACTCCGTTTGGCGGGCTGTATAATGGCGATGCGTGGGGGAGAACATTATCCGATGCTTTCTAACAGTAAGAGTGTACCAAACCGGATTGTGCGCCGGTTAGGCGGAGCTTTCGCAATTTTAGTGCTCGCCGGCACAGCGGGCTATTCGCAACAGACAACGAACCCGGCCTCGCAGTCTACGCCGCCGGCAGCTCCAGTAGCTGCGAGCCCGGTGACGACGCCAACCGTCCCGGCAATTCAACACGCGCCTGAACTCACAACCGCACAAGAAGAGAACGCGAAGCTGTTGGCACTTGCTGAGGAGACTCGGACGAAGCAGGGAGACTACGTCATCGGGAGCTCGGACGTACTCGCGATCGACGTTTTCGAAGTGCCCGATTTTTCTCGCGAAGTGCAAGTGAACATCTCCGGCTACATTTCGTTGCCGCTGTTGCCGACGAAAATCAAGGCGGCGGGACTGACCGCATTTCAGTTGCAGGACAAGCTCGCGGAACTTCTGCAGGTGAACGGCCTGGTGAGCAATCCGCAAGTGACCGTGGTCGTGAAGGAGCAACACAGCCAGCCCATCACCATTGTCGGAGCAGTGCGGAGTCCGATGGTTTATCAGGCTGTGCGACCAACAACGTTACTCGAAGCGCTCACGGCGGCAGGCGGAATCGCCGATGACGCGGGCGGCGTGGTGTTGGTGACGCGAAACGGGACGGATGCCGCCCCGGGTGACGCGAACGCCAGTAATGGCGGCGGAGCGGCGGACATTATTCCGCCGACGACGCTGACGATTAATCTGGATGATCTGATCAATTCGGGAGATTCGCGATTCAATATTGGGCTGCAAGGCGGGGATGTCGTCAGCGTGCCGCGCGCCGGAATCATCTACGTGATGGGTGCGGTGCAACGCCCAGGCGGCTTCGTAATCACGAACGACCACGAGCAGGTGACGAGCCTCAAAGCACTAACGCTGGCAGGCGGACTCACACCGACGGCGAAGGGCGGACAAGCCGTCATCCTGCGAAATAACAAAGAGACCGGGAAGCGCGACCAGGTTCCGATCGATCTATCGAAGATACTCAAGTTGAAGGGCGAGGATGTCGCGCTATTGCCGGACGACATCCTGTATGTCCCGGACAGCTCGGGCAAGCGCGCGTTCAACAAGACGGGCAACATCCTGCTTGGTTTGGGTTCCGGAGTGGCCTTGGTGCGTTTGGGTGGTATTTAAAGCGGTTGCCAGCCCAGCAGCGAAGCACGATCCGAATGCGAATGGAAATGGAGCGGCCTAACTAAAATGGATGAAAGCAATCAGCTAGCACCGCGTGAACGAACCAACGGCGGGCCGATCGAGGCGATCCCGGCGCGCTCGCCGTTTTTGGCGCTCGACATGATGCCGCGGGAACCACGCCTCATCGATTACTTGATCATCGTCAAGAAACACCAGTGGCTGATCATCTCCTTCCTGCTGGCGGTTGTGACGATCGTGACGATCACGACGTTCCGGATGCAGCCGGTGTACGAAGCGACGGCTCGGATCGAGATCGATCGCGAAAACAGCAACTTGACGAACATTACGGGCAGCGACTCGGACGCGATCATGGAGGATATGGACAATTACATCGAGACACAGTCCAAGATCCTGATGAGCGAGACTCTGGCGCTGCAGACGATCCGCAGCATGGGCCTGCAAAACGATCCGCGGTATGGCGGGCGGCCGGACAAGCCGATTTCGCTGAATACGGGCGTGGGAAATGACGCGCAGACTCGCCCGGCGATCCTCGGAGCGTTTCTAGGGAGCCTGTCCGTCCAGCGAGTGCCGAACAGCCAATTGCTGGACGTCACGTTTGCCGCGAACGATCCGCAACTTGCCGCGCGCGTGGTGAACGCGCACATCAACAATTTTATCGAAGCGAATTTCCGAAGCAAGTTCGAGGCGGCCACGCAGGCGTCAAACTGGCTGGCCGGGCAACTCGACGAAATGAAAGTGAAAGTGGAGGATTCCGAAGACGCGCGACTCGCCTACGAGCGCCAGAATCAAATTTGGACGGTCGACCAGAACCAGGACATGAGCACGGAGAAGGTCAGCGACATCGAGAAGGAATTGATGGACGCGCAGGCGGATCGGATCAGCAAGGAAGCCGTCTATCAATTGGCGCAAACGGGGAATTATGAGGCGATCCCGGAAGTGCGCGAGAGCACCGTCATTCAAGACATTTTGAAGCAGGAGGGTGAGCTAAATTCGCAGTACGCGGATGCTCTGGCGCAGTACGGGCCGAAATTTCCCAAGGTCGTGCGACTCGAGGCGCAGATCAAGCAGATGGACGACATGGTTCTGCACGAGAAGCAGAACATCGTCAATCAAGTCGAGGCAGAATATCGCGGATCGCGGCAGCGCGAGATGCTTTTGCAACAGGCGCTCGATGAACAGAAGGTCGAGGCAAACCAAACCGCCGAGAAATTGGTTCAGTACAACATTTTGAAGCGCGAAGCGGAAGCGAACAAGCAGCTCTACGACGACATGCTGCAGAAATTGAAAGAGGCCGGCATCCAGGCCGGTTTGCGCTCGTCCAACATCCGAGTGGTGGACCCGGCGTTGGTGCCGAGCGGCGCTTCGCGGCCGCAAAAGGCGCGCAATATCGCTCTGGGATTCCTGGTCGGGCTAGTGGGAGGAATTGGCCTCGCGCTCTTGCGGGAGTATCTGGACAATACGATCAAGACGCCGGACGACATTGAATCGTTGGCGCGGCTGCCATCGCTGGCCGTCGTGCCGGCCTTCGCCACGGGCGACGGCCGCCGCAACAGCCGTTTCTCGAAAATACTGAAACCACCGGTCGCGAGCGGCAAGGAAGGCCGCGTGGAACTTGTGTCGCATCACATGCCGCAGTCGCAGATGTCCGAGGCGTTCCGCGCCTTGCGGACATCGCTGCTGCTCTCTCAGGCCGACCATCCACCCCAAGTGATCTTGATGACCAGCGCGCTGCCGCGCGAAGGAAAGACGACGGCTGCCGTCAATCTTGCCGTGACCTTGGCGCAGTTGGGAGACAAGACGCTGCTGGTGGATTCGGACCTTCGCAAGCCCGGTATCAATCGGGCGTTGAGTCTGGTGGACGGCAAACACGCAGGGCTGAGCTCGTATCTCGCCGGGGTCTCTTCACTCGACCTGATTACGGTGCCGCATCCGGCGATCACCAATTTACATGCGATTCCGACAGGCCCCATCCCGCCGAACCCGGCCGATCTACTGTCTTCGCGCCGCTTGAACGAGCTCATTCTAGAGCTGCGAAAGCGGTACAAATTTGTGGTGATCGATTCACCGCCGATCATGGCTGCCACCGACGCGGTCATTCTTTCCGTGCAAGTGGACGGCGTGCTGGTGGTGGTGCGCAGCAATGAAACGCCGAAGGAAGCGTTCACACGGACGCGGGATCTTTTGACTTCGGTGAAAGCCCGGATTCTGGGTGTGGTGCTGAATGCAGTGGATGCAAACGCGCCCGACTACTACTACTCGTACCGCTACTATCCCTATTCGTATGGTGGCTACGGGAAGGAGAGCGGTCGCGGATCGTCTCCCGAGAACAGCAGGCCGCCAGCAGCGGCCGGCTCCTGAGATGTTGCGGATGTTGAAGGGGAACAAGGAGGAACCGTGCGCAGCCTGATCACAGGTGGGGCCGGCTTCATCGGCTCGCACCTGGCCGAGGTCCTGCTCGAACGCGGGGACGAGGTTCTGCTCATGGACAACCTCTCAACCGGTAGCATGGAGAATATCCGGCACTTGAAGAGCTATGACCGGATGCACTATTTCCTGGACACGCTCGAAAATCGCCACCTGCTAGCGGAACTTGTTGATGAAGCGGACGTAATTTTTCATCTTGCGGCGGCCGTGGGCGTGCGGCTGATCGTGGAGAGCCCGGTTCGCACCATCGAAACCAACGTCAACGGAACGCAGCTCGTGCTTCAGGCGGCGAGCAAGAAAAAGAAGCTGGTTTTTTGCGCATCCACGTCGGAAGTTTACGGCAAGAACACGCAAGTGCCATTTCAAGAAGATGCCGATCTCGTTTTGGGCGCGACGACCAAGGCGCGCTGGAGCTACGCCGCATCGAAGGCGCTCGATGAATTCCTGGCGCTCTCCTACTGGAAGGAAAAAGGACTGCCGGTGATCGTCGCACGGTTATTCAATACGGTGGGACCGCGGCAAACAGGGCGTTATGGAATGGTGATGCCGAATTTCGTCGGCCAGGCCATTGAGGGTGCACCCATCACAGTGTTTGGCTCGGGCGAACAGACGAGGTGTTTCTGCGACGTGCGAGACGCCATCGATTCGATCCTCAAGCTGATCCAGACGGATGGCGCGATTGGGGAAGTTGTGAACATCGGGAGCGACCACGAGATCTCCATGAACGCCCTGGCGGAACTCGTGAAGGCGCGCACGAAGAGCGCGTCGGCTATCGTGCACATTCCGTACGATCAAGCGTATGAACCCGGATTTGAAGACATGTTTCGCCGGGTCCCGAGCTTGGCGAAGTTGGAGCGATTGACCGGATCGCGGCCGCGTACCTCCTTGCCGGAGATGGTGGACCGCGTTGCGGCGCACATGGGGAAAAAGCGCGAGTTGGTCGGAACGCATCGCGAGTTGGCCAGCGGCGCGAGTTGAGATTTGGGTGCGGTCGAGTTGCAGTGATCATCTAAACGCTTCCGCGAACCGGCGGCTTCTTACGGAAATGCTCAATGCCGGTCCCGTGGAGGGTGTGCGCATTTTCCCCGCCACGGGCAGCGGCGCCTAAAGGAAATTTAGCTTCAGGACGTGCGAGAAACGCCATCTTTGTGCGCGTGAACCGAGGGGGCGCGCTCAGAAGCTCTGCGGCAGGCCGGGGGCGGGGAGCCAGATTCGATACGAGAGGCTTGGAATGCAGGCGGAACAATCGATGGAGCCCAGCAGCCGCCGGTTCTCAAGGCAGGAGAAGTGGCTTCTATTTTTGTTTCTGCTTAGCCTGCCCCTGGTCAATCCGTGGGTGCGCGGGGATGGCGTCGGGTACTACGCCTACGTACGCTCGGCCTTGATCGATCACGACATTCGATTCGAGGACGATTGGCTTGCCGCGAACCCCACTTTTCTCGCTTCGCGCGTGGATTCCAGCGGCCACCTTCTGCCCGACCAGTACACGCCCACCGGATACGTGGGAAATCACTTTTCGGTCGGGCCGTCCCTGTTGTGGGCGCCGGTGCTGGCCAGCGTGCATGTGGTCGTCCTGTCGCTGGACCGTTTAGGCGCGCACATTCCCGCCAACGGATATTCGCGGCCCTATCTCATTGCGATGGGGATTACGACCGCGTTGTATGGATTTCTGGGGCTTTGGTTCTCGTACTTGATAGCGCGCAAGTACACGGGCGCACCGTGGGCGCTGGCGGCCACGTTTGGAATTTGGTGGGCCAGCTCGCTGCCCGTGTATATGTATTTCAATCCTTCCTGGTCGCACGCGCACTCGGCGTTCGGCGTGGCGCTATTTCTATGGTATTGGGACAAAACGCACTCCGGGCGATCGCTTGCTCAGTGGATGTTGTTGGGATTGATCGCCGGACTCATGGCCGATATCTACTACCCGAATGCGATCCTCCTTCTACTGCTCGGGGTGGAGGCGCTGGCAGCTGTAGGCGACGCGAGCGATGCGGGGTCCAAGCGAAGTAGAGTGTGGGTCTCTCTGATCCCGTGTTGGATTTTGTTCGCAATCGCGTTTATCGTGGCGTTGCTGCCGACCTTCGTAACGCGCAAGATTCTCTACGGCAACTTCACGGCTTCCGGCTATCCGCCGATTGCGAGTTGGAACTGGACGTCGCCGGCATTCGCAAAGGTTCTTTTTTCTTCGGACCACGGGTTGTTCAGTTGGACTCCGCTTCTGCTGCTGGCGGTCGTCGGTCTGCTTTTTCTCTGGAAGCGCGAGCGGTTGCTGGGAGGATCTCTGATCTTGGTATTTCTCGCCTACTTCTACTTCATCGCCAGCTACCCGGATTGGGACGGCCTATCGTCGTACGGCAATCGCTTTTTTGTTTCGCTCACGCCCTTGTTCGTTCTGGGACTGGCGGCGTTGCTGGCCGCACTAGCGGACTGGCTGAAATCGCAGCAGCGCGCACTAGCGCTGGCTTGGACAACGATCGGATTGTTTGTGATCTGGAACGTCGGCTTCATGTTTCAATGGGGGACGCATCTGATTCCGGCGCGGGGCGCGATCTCCTGGTCGCAGATGACGCAGAATCAATTCGTGGCCGTGCCAACGAAGATCCGGCGCGGCGTGGAGACTTATTTTTTCCGGCGGCACTCGATGATGGAACAGATCGAGCAGCAGGACATTCAACAGCAGCGGCAGCAGAGGCAGCAACAGTATTCCGGGAGCAATTGAAGCAGAGATGAGCCTCTCCGAAGCACAACTCGCGCCACAAGCCAGTGCGGCTACGCTGGTGCGGATCGCGCCGCCCAAGGGTTGGTTCGCGCTCGATTTGCACGAAGCGTGGAACTATCGCGAACTGCTTTATTTTTTTGTGTGGCGCGACATCAAGGTTCGTTACAAGCAGACCTTCATCGGCGCGGCCTGGGCGGTGCTGCAGCCGCTTCTCACGATGGCGGTTTTTTGCCTGTTCTTCGGCAAACTCGCCAAGTTCGATTCGCACGGATTGCCTTACCCGATTTTCTACTACGCCGCGTTGCTGCCGTGGACGTACTTCGCGACGGCGCTCCAGAACGCATCGAGCGTCGTCGTCGATCAGCAGCAGGTGATCACCAAGGTATACTTTCCGCGGGTAGTGCTGCCGTTTTCCGCGGTCGTTTCCCCGCTGCTGGATTTCGGCATCGCGCTGGCGATGATCGTGGTGATGATGGGCTATTACCGTATGGTTCCGACGCTCGCGCTGCTCTGGTTGCCGGTGTTTCTGCTGCTGGCGATACTGACGGCGCTGGGTGTGGGGCTTTGGCTATCGGCGCTGAACGCGCTGTATCGCGACGTTCGCTACGTCGTTCCGTTCTTAATCCAGTTCTGGCTGTTTGCTTCGCCGGTGGCGTATTCCAGCTCGATTGTTCCGGCGCGCTGGCGCTGGCTGTATGGGTTGAATCCCATGACGGGAGTGATCGAAGGATTTCGTTGGTCGCTGACGGGACACGGACAGCCGCCGGGCGCGATGGTGGCTGCGTCCGCCGCGGTCGTGTTGTTCATTGTTTTCGGCGGTCTGGTTTACTACCACGCGATGGAAGGGACAATCGCAGATGTGGTGTAAACGATGAGCAGGCTCGCCATTCACGTTGATGGAATCGGCAAGCTGTATCGCCTCGGTGAGCGGCAGCGGTACACGGGCTTGCGCCACCGCCTGGAGGCCGCGGTGCGGGCGCCGTTCCGCTGGCTGAGTCCGAAGCAGGGCGGAGAGACCAAGAAAGGCCCGCAGGAACTTTGGGCGGTGCGGGACGTTTCGTTCGACGTGCAGGCGGGCGAGGTCGTCGGCCTGATCGGGCGGAATGGGGCGGGCAAGTCCACGCTGCTGAAAATACTTTCCCGTGTCGCGAAACCCACCCGAGGCTATGCGGAAATTTATGGCCGCGTGGGCAGCTTGCTGGAAGTCGGAACGGGATTCCATGCGGAACTCACCGGCCGCGAAAATGTGTTCTTGAACGGCGCGGTTCTGGGCATGGGCAAGAAGGAGATCGCCCGTAAGTTCGACGAGATTGTGGCGTTCGCCGAGGTCGAAAATTTCATCGATACGCCGCTGAAACATTACAGCAGCGGTATGCAGATGCGTCTGGCATTCGCCGTGGCCGCGCACATCGAGCCGGAGATTTTGCTGGTGGACGAAGTGCTGGCGGTGGG
>Ga0181538_10001459_pt1 | contig 26615 bp, 21 predicted proteins | sample PEATcosm2014_Bin_40_FD_119773 | JGI IMG/M metagenome (GOLD analysis project Ga0181538, IMG submission 119773) | Peatland microbial communities from MTU Mesocosm Facility, Houghton, MI, USA - PEATcosm2014_Bin23_30_metaG | ecosystem: Environmental > Terrestrial > Soil > Wetlands > Peat | place... | reverse complement strand
GGAATCAGGCGCGCAAGCGGTTCTGTCGCTGCGATCGGCATGGCTCAACGGCCGATGGGACGAATTTTGGAATCAACGCCCTCTGGCGGCGTAAGAATCCACCTACTTTCGTGGCTCACACCCCCCGGTTTCATAAGTAACGACTTTAAGATTGACGATAACCCCTAAACATCGTAGGATCCGCGTCGAATGGCCGTTTCAATGATTATGCTCCTGCACCTTACGGTCGCCGTACGATAGGCCGGCGATGCGGCCGGGGGTGTAAAAACTCCTTGGCGACACCGGCCCGCATCAGATTGTATTTCTTCTTCCGACAAATAGTTACAACTTTGAGAGACAAACATGGCTACGCTTCAAACTGACGCAAAAGTGACCGCGATTTCAACCACCGCTGAATCCAAACCCAAGTATCAGGGCAAGAGCGGGGCGCAGATATTCCACGAGATGCTGGTCGGGCCACATAAGGTCGAGGTGATGTTCGGATATCCCGGCGGCGCGATCCTGCCGGTGTTCGATCAGCTTTATAGGACCAGCGCCAAATTCATTCTCAATCGGCACGAGCAGGGCAGCGGGCATTGCGCCGACGGTTACTCCCGGGTGACGGGCAAGCCGGGCGTCTGCGTGGTCACCAGCGGGCCTGGGGCGACCAATACGATCACACCGCTGGCCACGGCGCAGTTGGATTCCATTCCCATCCTGGTCTTCAGCGGGCAGGTGGCGACGAAGGTTATCGGCAACGACGCGTTCCAGGAGGCGGACGTCACGGGAATCTCGCGGCACTGCACGAAATGGAATTACCTGGTGAAGGACGTGCACGATCTTCCCCGGATCATCAACGAGGCGTTTCTGGTCGCCACCAGCGGGCGGCCGGGGCCGGTCCTCATCGATCTGCCCAAGGACGTGACCACCAACACCTGCACGCGCGAGGTGGACGACGCTCCGCGACCACATATCCAAAAGCGCAAGACCGCCTACATGGCCGCCAACGCGCGCCAGGTCCAGGAGGCCGCGGAACTGATCAACCGCAGCGAAAAGCCGCTGCTTTACGTCGGCGGCGGCGTGATCATAAGCGGCGCATCGGCGGTCCTGCGAAAGGTCGCCGAAAAGGGAAACATCCCCTGTACCACGACTCTTCTGGGTCTGGGTTCGTTCGATGAATTGGACCCGCGCAGCCTGTACATGCTCGGCATGCACGGCTCGGCCACGGCGAACTACGCGGTGCAGGATTGCGATTGCCTCATCAGCATCGGCGCCCGGTTCGATGACCGTGTGACCGGCAACCTCACCAAGTTCGCGCCCAGGGCCAAGATCATCCACATCGACATCGACCCGAGCAGCATCAGCAAGATCGTCGACGTGGACGTGCCGGTTGTCGGCGATGCCAAGGCATCGCTGGAAGCGATGTTGCCGCTGATCGAGCACCGGGACCGGCACGCCTGGTGGAGCCAGATCAACGCCTGGCGGGCGAAATATCCGTTCAAATATCTTGACGACTCCAAAAACTCCAAGCCGCAGTACGTGATCGAGCAGATCAACACTCAGACCAAAGGCGACGCGATCATCACCACGGGGGTCGGCCAGCACCAGATGTGGGCCGCGCAGTTTTACCGCTGGCGCTATCCGCGGCAGATGATCACGAGCGGCGGGCTGGGCACGATGGGCTACGGCCTGCCGAGCGCCATCGGAGCGCAGCTCGGAAGCCCCGGCAAAGTCGTCATCGACATCGACGGCGACGCCAGCTTCATGATGACCCTGTCCGAGTTGGCCACGATCGCCCAGTACAACATCCCCGTGAAGGTCGCCATCCTGAATAACGATTTCCAGGGCATGGTCAAGCAGTGGCAGGACATGTTCTACGAGAAGCGTTACAGCCAGACGGCGATGAAGAACCCGAACTTCGCGAAGTTGGCGGAGTCGTTCGGCATCCGCGGGATTCGCTGCGATCACAAGTCCGACGTGCCCAAGATCGTGAAGGAAATGCTCGACCATAAAGGCCCCGTGGTGGTCGATTTCTACGTCGAGCCCAACGAGCACGTCTACCCCATGGTGCCCAGCGGCAAGGGCCTGCACGAAATGGAACTGGGAACGCTGGCGTGAGTTCGTTGCCTTCGAACGGACTGAACCGCATAAACCTCCCCGTAAACGCCGATTCGGAGACAGCGGGTCCGAACAGTCCCTTTTTTCGCCAATCCTTTGCCATTCTTTCATTGTTTGTAATGGGAAATGAGTTATGTTTTTGTCGGCGATGGGGAACGCTCGAAGGTTCGAGTGCGAGGAGAGAACGAGATGTCAACCAGGAGCCGCGGTGGCCTGACACAATCCGTTCGGCGCGCCCACCATTCGTGGGGAAGCCCAAACATGAAACGCAAAACCATTCCGCGGCGGATTATTAATGTCTCCGTCTCCGCGGTCATTTACTCCGCGGTTCCGGTATTGGCACAGCAATACACCTATACGCCCTCGCAAATCCGCACCGCGTACGGTTTTATCGGCGTCATGTTCAACGGCGTTGCGGCAACCGGCGCTGGAGAAACTATCGCGATCGTCGATGCGTACAACGACGCCACGATTCAGTCCGACCTTTCCACCTTCGACTCCGCGTACGGCATCAGCGCGCCTCCCGCCTTTACGATAGAGAATCAAACCGGCGGCAGCACGTTGCCCACGGGGACCAATAGCGGTTGGGCGCAAGAAACGTCCTTTGACGTCGAGTTGGCCCACGCCATCGCGCCCAAGGCCAATATTCTCCTGGTGGAGGCCAACGACAGCAATTCTGGGAACCTGAACGCGGGCGTTCGGACGGCCGCCGCCGCCGCCGGCACTTGTGTGGTCTCCATGAGTTGGGGGGGCGCCGAATTCAGCGGTGAGACCACCAACGACTTTAATTACATCACCCCCAGCGGCCACCAGGGTGTATCGTTCGTCGCAAGCAGCGGCGACACTGGCTCGGTCGAGTATCCCTCCACATCTCCCACCGTCTTGGCCGTAGGGGGCACCTCGCTTTACCTGAATTCCAGCGGTGGATATGGCTCCGAAACCGCCTGGAACGATTCGAAGGGAAGCGGCGGCGGCGGCTACAGCACCCAGGAAACCGAGCCAAGCTATCAGCGGGTCGCGCAGCAATCCGGATGGCGGAGCGTGCCGGACGTCGCCTATGACGCCGATTTAAACACCGGCTTTTACGCCGTCTCCGGGGGACAATGGTACTCTGCCGGCGGGACCAGTTGCGGCTCGCCCCAGTGGGCCGCATTGATCGCCATCGCCGACCAGGGCCGCGCGCTCAACGGCCTGGCCTCGCTCGATAGCTCCAACGTCACCAGCGGCCTGCTCCCGTCGCTCTACAATTTGTACGATACGCCGTATTACACGCAGGGCTTCAATGACGTGACCACCGGCACGACCAGCACCGGCCAGGCCGCGGGCCCCGGCTATGACACCGCCACTGGTTTGGGAACGCCCAAGGCTGGCTTTCTGATCCCCTATCTCGCGGGAGAAGTCAGCATTGCCCAGCCGGCGGCCACACTCACGTGGAACAACGCCGGCAGTGCCGGTGACGGGCACACCTGGGACATTGCTGACTACCAAAACTGGAAAGACGGCTCTGCCGCCGTGGTCTACGTCGATGGCAGCTATATCACCTTCAACGACGCCAACAACGGCCACTACGCCGTCACGTTGAACAGCACGGTCAGCCCCGGCTCGGTGACGGTGAACAACAGTTCCGGCAACTACACCATCAGCGGAAGCGGCAGCATTGCCGATGCCGGTTCCTTCACAAAGTCCGGCATCGATACGCTAACCCTCGACACCGCCCTGAGCGTCGGCAGCGTTACCATCACCAACGGAACGCTGAAACTGGCAACCAACCTCACCGCGGGCAGCGGCGCCGTCACCAGCAACGTCAATCTCACCTCCCTATCCATCAGCGGCGCCGGCGTATTGGACGTGAACAATAACCACATCATCATCGACTATGGCGCAAGCGATCCGATCTCCACGATCGCCGGCTACATCAAGTCCGGCTACAACGGCGGCCACTGGAACGGCCCGGGTATCATGTCCACCGCGGCGCGAACGACCACCAACGGCCTGTCCTATGGCCTGGGCTATGCCGACGGGGTGGACGGCACCGTCTCCGGCCTGTCATCCGGTCAGATCGAAGTGATGTACACGCTACTCGGCGACGCCAATCTGGACGGCATAGTCAACGCCGCCGACTTCACGATCCTGGCGGCGAACTTCAACCAGACCGTCACCGCCTGGGACCAGGGCGATTTCAATTACGACGGCCTGGTGAACGCCGCCGACTTCACCGACCTGGCGGCGAACTTCAACCAGAGCGTCAGCGGCGCGGCCTCGGCTGGAGACGTTGCGGCCCTGGACGCTTTCGCGGCGGCAAATGGGCTTTTGGCGGATGTTCCCGAGCCGACATCGTTTGGCCTGTCAATCTTCGGCGCGGTGGGCATATTGTTTCGCCGACGTCGCTGTGGGTGACCGTGACTGCATCCGGCCTTCTTCCCTTCCGCCGGGGCCACAGCCCCTTACCGACAACCTTCGGCAACCGCGCGTCGCGGTGCTGTCCTCCAGATGGCTTAGAGCGCAAGCGTGCGCACTTGGCGAAACCACGTGCGACAATTTGCCACATCATTTGCAAGAAATAGGTAATTCCCTGATAGACAAATCGAGTTGGTGATGCAGCATGATACCCTAGTAAAATCCCCGATATTCCGGATTTTGGCCTTTCGACGAGGCAGGGAAGAATTGTGGAACGTACCTTCAGAACAACCCTGCCATTTGCTATTTCACGACGAATTCCCATCCATCGAGGAATCACTTAACCACAACGCGAAATGGAGAAAACCATGAATCGAAAAACCATTTCGCTGTTCGCGGCCGTGACGTTCGCCGCTTCGCCGCTCGCTTTTGGGCAGGCTTATACTTTTTCGATTCTGTACCCGCTGACCGGCCCCGACGGCTATAACTATACCTTCATCCACCAGTTCCCTGGCATGTCGCAGCCTATCGTTGCAGGTCAGACCGTCGGCTACGGCTCCGCGGGAAGTTCCGAGCACGCCTTACTGTGGTCCAGCCCTGCCGGCTCGGCGGTGGACCTCAATCCCAGCGGGTTCAATGGCTCATACGCCTATGCCACCAGCGGAACGCAGCAGGTAGGCGAGGCGTTCAACACGACCATTACCGAATCCTATAATGCCATGCTATGGTCGGGTACGGCTGCCTCGGCAGTGAACCTAAATCCCAGCGGTTACGATTGGTCGTGCGCCTACGGCGTTTGCGGGTCACAGCAGGTGGGCTTTGGCCGGGTGGGCGGTATGGAGGGCAGCGATCACGCACTGCTGTGGTCCGGTGCTGCTGGCTCGGCCGTGGACCTCGCCCCGGCTGGTGTTGCCTATTCATATGCCGTCGGTACCGACGGCGCTGAGCAAGTGGGCTACGGCTACCCCAATGCCCAGGATGTTGGAAATGGTCTCTGTCACGCCCTGCTGTGGTCTGGTACGGCAGCGTCGGCGGTGGACCTCAATCCCAGCGGCTTTATAAATTCGACTGCCTACGAGGTCAGCGGCTCACAGGAGGTTGGGTACGGCATGGACAGCGCTACGGGCAATAGTGACCACGCCCTGTTGTGGACCGGGACGGCTAACTCGGTGGTGGACCTGACTCCTAACCCCCCCGGGACTGAAGAGGTGGGTGCGCTAGCCACTAACGGCACCCAACAGGTGGGATATATCGGTGGCGCTGCTACGTTGTGGTCCGGCACGGCTGCCTCTCTCGTTTACTTGGGGCAATTCGCCAGCGCTGATGGCTTCGCAGGGTCGGCAGCATTTAGCATTGACGGGTCGGGTAACGTGTTCGGCGACGCCGCCGGTTACGGGAACACCAGCAAATATGCTGTGGAGTGGTCGCCAGCAACCACCCTCACATGGAACAACGTCGGCGGTACTGGTGACGGGCATACATGGGATACTTATGTCAACCAAAACTGGGACAGCAGCGCGGCGGCGGCCTTCTTCCATGCCGGCGACAACATAACTTTCAATGACTCAAATACCGGCAATTACGCCGTGACCCTGAACACCACCGTTAGCCCCGGCTCCGTAACCTTCAACAACAGCCTCGGCAACTACACGATCACCGGCAGCGGCACCATTGCCGATGCCGGGGCGTTCGTAAAATCTGGCAGCGATACGATCACAATCGGCACCGCACTGAGCGTCGGCAGCATGAGCATCACCGGCGGAACTCTGACGCTGGCCAGCAATACGACCCTTGGCAGCGGAGTCGCAACCAGCAACGTCAACCTTACCTCGCTCTCAATCACTGGCAATGGCGTGTTGGACGTGAACAACAATCACATCATCATCACCTACGGTTCCAGCGATCCGATCTCGGCGATCGCCGCATATATCGCCTCTGGTTTCAACAACGGAGGATGGAACGGTCCGGGCATTATTTCATCGGCGGCACAGACCCCGACCAACGGTCTTGCCTACGGAGTCGGCTATGCCGACGGAGCTGACGGTGTGGTCTCCGGCCTGTCATCCGGCCAGATCGAAGTGATGTACACCTTGCTTGGCGACGCCAATCTGGACGGCGTGGTCAACGCCGCGGACTTCACCATCCTGGCGGCCAACTTCAATCAGCCGGTCACCAGTTGGGACCAGGGGGATTTCAATTACGACGGCCTGGTGAACGCCGCCGACTTCACCGACCTAGCGGCGAACTTCAACCAGAGCGACAGCGGCGCGGCCGTGTCGGCCGGCGATGTTGCGGCGCTGGACGCGTTCGCGGCGGCAAACGGGCTTTTGGCGGACGTGCCGGAGCCGGGGAGCGGGGCCATTGTGGCGGCGGCTTCTATCGGATTCCTGGCGGCTCGGCGTGCCAGACGGCGGCGGATGGAATAGACTGCCGGCATGACGGCTGGGGTGCGCGGCACATTCTACAAGCCATCTTCTTCCCCTCTCCTGGTACTCTGGGAAAGAGTCAGGGTGGGGGATTTGCGGGCCAATCGAGTTTCGGCCCCCACCCCAACCCTCCCCCTGAGTACATGGGGAGGGGGAAATTCACTGCGGAAAGCATCACGCGCTATGAGGTGTGGGCGAGCGATAAAGCTTTTCGCGACGTTGCTTCCACTGATTCTGATTTCGGCGGCCGGGGGACAGGAAATCCGGAAAGTGACGGTCGGTTGGGGCAACGATCTTCGTCTGGGCCGATGGACGCCGGTGTTCGTGACCGTGGAAGATCCCCAGGCTCGGGAAGTCGATCTGCAAATCCACGGGTCCTACGGCGAAAAATCGGAAGCACTTTGGCTCCATCAAACCGCGGTGGCCGAGCCTCGGCCCGATACTTATGCCCTGCTGTTCCCGATCAACGCGCAGCTTTCGCGGGTGGAGGTGATCGTTTCCGATCTGCAAACCGGCCGGACGCTGGGAACCCAGGCATTACAGAACAACGCTTCGTTTTCCCCGGCCGGGCGAGTGCCGATGCGGGTGCTGGCGCCGGAGGATTTGCTCATCGGAATCAGCGGGGACATCGACGATTGCCTGCGTCTGCAAGGGCAACTGGATCGGGCCGGAATCTTGGCGGGGGTTCTCGATCCGATGAGGTTGCCGGCGAATTTCGCGGGATACGACGGCGTGAGCGTTGTGATCCTTGCGGCGGCCGATCTGGCTGAGTTAACGGGCGTGCAGGACCAGGCGATCGTCGAATGGGTGCGGCGTGGCGGAAACTTGGTGGTGATTCCGGGAACCACCCCCCCGCCGCTGAGAGACACGCTGATGGACGCGCTGCCGTGCACGATCGGCGTCAACCGAACGATCAACCTCCCCATCGGCGGGCCTGCGACCCGGCCGGCATCACTCAACGGCCGCGAGCTTTCGCCGCGGCCCCAAGCAACCATCCTTATGGTTCTGGATCAGACGGGATACGTCGCGCGGGTCGGGCTGGGGAAAATCGCGGTGCTTCCGTTGGACGTCTCGCCGCTGGAGTTTGCCGAAGCTGCCGGCGCCAATGCGTTCTGGAAATCGCTTTTGGGGCCGATGGTCAAGGTGTCAACCGTGAATGAGCCGACGGAGATCATCGTGGGGGATGCGGAAGAGGCTCTGGTTCCCGGCCCCAACGCCGCTGAAAGCGTGGGGCGGGGGCAGCGTGAATCCGCGGCGATCCGGCACGTTCTGGAATTGCTCGGAGCAACGGGAACGCTGGGGCGAATTGATTGGCGGGCCGCGCTGATCGGGATGGCCGGAATATTCTTCCTGCTCGGTCCGGTGGATTCGGTGATCCTGATGCGGCTCGGCCAGCCGCCGCGGAATCGGCTGACGCTCCTTGGCTGGATGGGGCTGATAGCGGCCGTGGCGGCTTATGCCATGGCCCGGCCAATCCATTCATCGCCAACGGCCGCCACGTTCCGGCTGGTGGACCAGGCGGATGATTCGATCGTCGCCGCGACCGACGTGATCGCCGTCAACGCCGAGGAACCCCAGATGGTTGGGCTGTCGTTGGACGTCAACGAATGGTGGGAGCCCGCCAACCAGGCCGCCCGTGAATTTGGGTCCAACCGTTTCGTCGATGCCGATTGCCGCCAGGACAAGACCGGCTGCCGGCCGGAATGGGTCCGCCTGGACGGCAGCGAGGCCCAGGCGTGGCATGGCGAGGCGGCCGATCTTGGACCGGCGTTGCTGAACGCCGATTTTGTGCTGCGAAACAACAATGCGGGGATCGTCCATTTGAAGGGGAGGCTGAGCAACAAGTCCTCGACGGTGATGACGGACATTCAAATCGAGACGGCCGCGGGAAATTTCCGCCTCGCCCAACCGCTGGCGGCCGGTGCGACGATCGATTTGGACGAAGCCGTAAGCGGCGAAGCGATTACGCTCGCCGGCTTGCCGGAGGATGTCGGCGACGTTGCGCCCGAGCGTGCGGATCGGATTGAGGAATTGGTGAAATCCGGGCGGGCGTGCGTGATTTGCCAGATGCCCGATGCCGCGGACGTGAAAGTCGGGATTGGGGCGGAGATTCATTGGCAAATCCTGCGCGCGGTGGTGGCGTTAAGGAAATGAAACTTCCTGCGCGTGGGGCGCGGGGTCGAGATATCCGACTGAAATGGGGCGACGTTCCGCAGGGAGCAAGCTCCCTGGGCTTTCGATTTCCGGAAAAACTTGACAGCTATTATTCATTGCGCTATACTGCGTCAATGAGTACCGGCGAACAGGCCGTGCGCGGTTGGGCGGCGCAGATGCGCAAGGGGCTGATCGAACTGTGCGTGATGGCGGCGCTGCGCGGCGGGGAGGCGTATGGATATCAGATCCTCCAGCGGCTGGCGCGGGCGGAGGCGCTGACCATCAGCGAAAGCGCGGTCTATCCCATCCTGGCGCGGCTGGCGGCGGAGGGCATGGTGAAGGTGCGCGTCGGGCCAAGTCCAAATGGGCCGCCGCGGAGGTATTACCGGCTGACGGCGCAGGGAGAGGCAAGGCTGGCGGAAATGGCGGAGCACTGGCGGCAAACCAGGCGAGCGATCGACGTTTTCTTTGCGGGAGATTGAACATGAGCGAACCGACGAAAGAACCCGAGCCGACGGTTAACCAGAAGATCGAACAATTCGTGGCGGCGGTGGACCGCGCGCTGGCCGACAGCGGAATCGGCGCAGAGGAGCGGCAGAACGTGCAGGCGGACCTTCGCGTGCAAATCGAAGAGATGTTGTCAGCGCGCATGGGCGAGAGCGGAAAACCGGCGACGCTGGAGGACGTTGAAGCGGTGCTGGCGGAATTGGATCCGCCGGAATCGTATTCGCAAAGCGTGGAGCCGAAGGAAACGCAGGGGCATCACGAATGCCGGCGTGGCGGGCGGGTGCGGTGGTTTTGGCGAAAGCGCCGCATTGCCGAGGCGATTCGACAGGCGATGCAATCGCTCGGCCCATTCGGCCACCCGGTTTTCGCCGGGTTTACGCCGCGGGCGAGGAAAGCGATCTCGCTGGCCAAGGCCGAAGCCCAGGGCCTTCGACATGATTACATAGGAACGGAGCATCTACTGATAGGACTGATCCTTGAAGGCGAGGGGGTGGCGGGAACCGCACTGAGAAATCTGGGAGTGGAGATCAAAAGTGCGCGGGAGGAATTATCCAAGCTGGTGCAGCCCGGGACCGCACCGGCGCGGGAGCGGTTGCCTCTGACGCCGCGGCTCGGCCAGGCGATTCAGGAAGCGCGAATGGCCGCGGGAAGACTCGGGCACAACTACGTGGGAACGGAGCATTTGCTGCTGGGAATGCTGGACATCCCGTCGGTAGGCGCGCAGATCATCAAGAATCTTGGATTGGCGGGGCAGGCGGTGCGTGAGGAAATCATGCGGTTGATGAAGGCCGCTCCCGGCAAGCCGGAGCCGGCTTTGCCGACGGTGATCCGTGCCGCGACGGCCGAGGATGTACCGCGGGTGCGCTGGCTGGCAGAGCAGTGGGCGCGTGACGGCGAAACGATCGGGCTTGGGGCGGTTTCCGCGGACTTGCTGGAGCAATCTGTCGGCGGATGTTTTTTCGTGGCGGAGCGGAATGGGCAGGTGGTTGGCTTTGTCTGCGCGCGTGCCAAGAACAACGATGGAGCGGTTTCCGCGGTCGTCGAGAAGGGCGGGCGTTATCTGGAGGTGGAAGACGTGTATGTCCTGCCGGCGAATCGGTCCGGTGGCATCGGAGCGCAGTTGGTCGAGGCCGTCGCCCGCTGGGCCAGGCAGGAGGGCGTGCGATATCTCCTGGCGTATTCCTCGACGCGGGAGGTCGACCGGGTGTTAAATTTTTATCGATCGAGCGGGTTCAAAAGCTGGTCGGTTCAGATGTTCCGGGATTTGGGAGCAACCGGGTAAGATTCCAACGAAAGCGAGGCGGGCCGAAGCTCGCCTCGCACGGGAATAAACCGGACATCTCCCATCCGGAAGACCCGTCAATGACCTGTCGAACTGCTGGAACTCGAAGCTGACGACGAGGACCCGCCGCCATTGTCAAGGGCCGTGTCGGTCTTGGGGTAGTATCCAAGCTGCACGTCGACGGCATGGTAGGTGCCCGGATTAGGCCCGGAACGGAATTCGATCTGCTCGGCCTTTAGCCCGCCGCGGTCTTCCAGATAGCGTCCGATAGCCAGGCGGCGGTCCTGTGCGTATTGGTCTTCGGGAACAGCCATATAAACCACCAGCGGGTTGCAACTGTGGGAGTCGGCCAGCACGAGGTCGAGCGTGGAAGTTCCCAGCGTGCTGAGCGTGGGGCCGTCAAATTGATCGGCATAGAACGTGCATTCGGCGCGGGCGCCGCTGACCTCCTGAGTGTGCATCAGACGAGTTGTTTCCGTGATTTCCGCCTGTGAATGGGCGGCATCGTTTTCGGACTGGGTGCAGCCCGTGGCCAGGAGGATGGTCGAGGCCGCGGCCAGGAAGCACGTTGCTTTCAGATGCTTGAGTAGGATCACCATGGTTCTGTTCTCCGTATGGGGAATCGGCATTTTTCGGCGACGGTTTGAGCTTGGCATAAAAATCCTCATTTCATGAGTTCGCTGTTAAAGAGCTGGATCATGGTCGGACCCAGCAGGACGATGAAGGTGGCGGGGAAGATAAACAACACGAGTGGAAAGCTCATTTTGACGACGCTCTTGGCGGCCTGCTCCTCGGCCTTGTGCTGGCGGGCAATTCGCAAGCTGTCGGCGTGAACGCGCAGCGCCTGGGCGATGCTGGTCCCGAACCGCTCCGCCTGATTCAGCATCGCCGACAGGGACATCATCGCCGAATTGTTGGTCCGCGTTCCAAGGTTTCGCAGCGCCTCTTGGCGCGGCATGCCGACCCGCGTCTGCATGTGGGCGATGCCGAATTCCCGGCTGATGACCGGATGCACCAGCGCCAGCTCGTCGCCCACGCGTTGCATCGAGGAATCCACGGTCATCCCCGCCTCCACACACACGACCATGAGGTCCAGCGCATCAGGCAGGCCGTATTCCAGGGCCTTTTGATTGCCCTTGACCTTCATCTTGAGCCAGATGATCGGCAACACGTATCCCGTCAGTCCGCCCACGGCCAGGAACAGGAGCATGCTCCCCAGGAACAGGCCGACGACGTAGCCCAGAATGAGACCCAGGGCGATTCCGATGACCTTGGACCCCTGAACGGTTCGCAGCGCCGCGGGGCTGTAGATGCCGGCCTTGGCCAACTCGCGCTGAAGCGAAGATTGCTTTTCGCGCGAGCTGGGCATAAATGGCCGGGATGCCGCCTCGCCGATTTGTTTCAGCATGGAACCGACGCCGGAGGAGGATTCCTTCTTGATGACGGCGGCCTCGGTCTTACCTTGGAGGCGGGAGCGCAGCTTTTCGCCCCCGTCGCCTTTGAACAGCAGCATCGAAACGAAATAGACCAGCACCGAGATCGATCCGAATGCCAGGAGGATGATTAGAGTTTCTTGATTCATGATGTCGCCTTGTCAGCCGTTAAACGCTTGCGAAGGCAAAGCCTCCGCTCCGATTGTTCATACCTTGATGGTGGTGATCCGTCGGATCGCCCAGGTGCCCGTGATGAGCATCGCCGCCGCTATCGCCAACAGCCACAAGCCGGTGGACGTGTGCAGCAGAACCGAGGCGTACTTGGGATTCAGGTAATAGGACACGAAGAACAGCACGACGGGGAAGACGACCAGGATATATCCGGTGAACCGTCCCTCGGCGGTTTTAGCCTTGACGTGCTGTTGCAGGCGGATGCGCTGTCGGATCATGTCGCTGATGTTGGTCAGCACTTCCGAGAGGTCGCCGCCCGTTTGCCGCTGGATCAGGATCGCCGTCACGAAGAAGCCGAAGTCCGGATTGTCCACGCGGACGGCGGTGTCCTTCAGCGAGTCCTCCAGGGCCTGGCCGACGCTGTGCGCGTCGTAGCATCGGCGGAATTCGCCCGAAAGGGGTTGCGGCAATTCATCGGCCATCATTTGAAGTCCGGTGCTGAGGCTGTGCCCGGCACGCAGAATTCGCGAGAGGAAGTCGAGCGCTTCGGGAAGCTGATCCAGGAAATCCCTTTGGCGGCGATTGCTCGCGTTGTTGAGAAATATCATGGGAAGCGCGGCAAACACCAGCCCGCAAACGCTTCCGAGCAAGGTCGAATCCGTGACCACGTACATGATTGAAAAGCCCATCGCCCCCATCCCAAGGGTGATGAAGGCGAACTTGGCCAGCGAGAAGCTCGGCCAGGTCTGGGTAATCCGGTGGGCGAGGCCGCGCATGAAGGGCAAATGCGCCAGGGTGCCGGAGAGGCCGCCGATGACCTGCTCGCGCCGCATGACCGTCAGGGTCGCGGGATCGAATCCCTCAGCGGATTTGCCTTCACCGCTCAGGCGCTGCTGAAGCTTTTTGCGCTCGTCAGTCAGGCCGCCGACGACCTGGTAGATTCCCACGATCAGCAGGATCACGGTGGTCGCCACGAGAAATGGTAGAATCGTTTCGTTCATAACTGTGCACCTCAACTGCGGAGGCTTCGCCTTCCGCACTGTAGCGCGCCGGCCGCGCGCGTTTCATCCGTTACACGACCTCGATTCGCCTGCGTTGGAACAACTCGGTCGGCAGCGGGATGCCGCGGCTCTCGATCCGGTCGCAACAACGGGGACGTATTCCGGTCACCGTGAAATTGCCCGTCGCCATGCCCTGGGCGTCCACGCCCGTCTGCTCGTAAATGAAGATGTCGTGCATCTGCACGCCGTCGCCTTCCATGCCGGTGATTTCGGTGACGCGGGTAATTTTTCGCTTGCCGCCCGTCAGTCGCGCTGCCTGCACCACGACCTGCAACGCGCTGGATATCTGATGCCGCAACGCCCGGATGGGAATGTCATACCCCGCCATGGCAATCATCACTTCCAGGCGCGCGATGGCGTCGCGCGTGGTATTGGCGTGGATCGTGGTCATCGAGCCTTCGTGGCCGGTATTCATCGCCTGGAGCATGTCCAGCGCTTCGCCCGATCGCACTTCGCCGATGATGATCCGGTCGGGGCGCATGCGCAGACAGTTCTTGACCAGGTCGCGTTGCGTGACTTCGCCGCGGCCTTCGATGTTGGGCGGGCGGGTCTCCAGGCGCACGACGTGCGGCTGCTGGAGTTGAAGTTCGGCGGCGTCTTCGATCGTCACGACGCGTTCGTCCGCCGGGACGTATCGCGACAGGCAGTTCAACAAGGTCGTTTTGCCCGAGCCGGTGCCGCCGCTGATCAGCACGTTGCAACGCGCCCGCACCGCGGCGGAGAGAAAATCCATGACCGGCGGCGGAAAGGCGCCGTGGCGGATGAGATCTTCGAGTTGCAGCGGCTTGGCGCCGAAGCGGCGAATGCTCATAGCCGGACCGTCCAGGGCCAGCGGCGGAATGATCGCGTTCACGCGGCTTCCATCCGCCAGGCGCGCGTCCACCATCGGGCTGGTTTCGTCCACGCGCCGACCGACCAGCGCCACGATCCGGTCGATGATCTGCCGCAAATGCTGGTTGTCACGGAAGCGCACGTCGACGTGCTCCAGCCGGCCGCGGCGCTCCACGTAAATCTTGTCGAATCGATTGACCAGGATATCCGTGATCGTCGGATCCTTCAGCAGCGTTTCCAGCGGCCCCAGGCCGAACGTCTCGTCCATCACCTCGTCCATGAGGCGTTCCTGGTCCTGGCTGGAAAGCAGTCCGCGCTCGCTCTGGCACAGCTCGCGGATGACGATGCGGACCTCGGCGCGAACGGTATCCGGCGGCAACGTCCGCAGGTTCTGAACGTCCAGCCGCTGCACGAGCTGCTGGTGGATCCTGACTTTCAATTGATCGAACTGCGAGCTGCGCTCCGTGCCCAGCGAAGATGGCGGGGCGGGGCGGAGTATTTGGGGCATGGGCCTCGGCGGCGGAGGCGCGGGCACCGCCTCGGGCGGGGGGGCCGTCGCCACTCCGCCCTGAGGACCCGGTTTTGCCGTAAACAGACCCATATTCACTCCGTTCAACTCATCGGCGCCGCCGCGTTACTCACACGGGGCCGCGTTATTCACGCGGCAATACTTCCCTGGTTCGGCTTGGCGGAGAGCATTCCGGCCAACTGCACCAGGTTCACGCTGATTTCACTCCTGGGAGCGCGGAGCACGACCGGCTCGCCAAAGTTGATCGCCGCCATCGCGTTCTTGAAGTCGTTGGGAACCAGCCAGGCAACTTTGATTCCCAGAGACCGCTCGATTTCCGACGGCTCGATGTCGTTGCCCTTCTTGGCATAGCGGTTCACGACGGTGCAGATCTTGGACGACTCGATCCCCATCCGCCGCAGGGCGCCCACGAATCGCTCCGCGTTTTTCGCGCTGGGAACGTTCAGTTGCATGATCAGCAGATTCACGTCGGCTCCCTGAATCATGGAGGAATACATCGGTGAAATGCTCATCAGGGAATCGATCACGACGTAATCGAACACCCGGCTTAGCATGTTCACCAGGCGCACCATGCCGCTTTGATTGACGCGCTGCGTGTCCTCGGGCAGTTCGGGCCGCGACAGAATCGCGACGCCGCTCTTCTTGTGAACCGTCAAGGCGTTGTCCAGGAGCTGCTTGTCCAGCTTCTCGGCGGCGTCCATGACGTCGGCGATGGTGTACCGGCAGCGGATGTCGAAATAACTCGCCGCCCCGCCGCGGATCAGGTCCATGTCGATCAGGACGGTCTTGCCCATCGCCGCGAGGGCGGCGGCGACGTTGCACGCCACCGTCGTCGATCCGCATCCGCCGATCGTCGGGATCACGTGGATGATGCGAGCCTTCTTGCCCATCCCGTGAACCTGCGCCACGCGCTCCAGCGCGGTGGTGAATTTCTGCTCGCTCATGGGCAGCGGGATGAATTCCTTGATCCCCAGGTGCATCGCTTCCATGAGCAGGTTGGGGTCGACGGTCTGGCTCATCACGAAGAAATTCACCGCGGGGAACTGCCGCGGGAACGTCGCGATTTTTTTCAGCGTCTCGCTTGGGTTGGGATCCAGGTTGATGATCGCCAGCAACGGCGCGTCCGGTTTACCCAGGAGCTGCACCAGCGGTTCGACGCTGGGAAACTGCGCCACGGGCAAAGCCCCGAAGCGAACCAGGAACGTTGCCAACTCTTCCCGGTTGGTGTTGTCGGCGTCGACGATGACGCAATTCATTTGCACGTACATAGCAATGCGTCCCTGGGTTGAACTCGAGTGGATTCCATCCGCTCGTGAGTGGATTCCATCCGCTCGTGAGTGGATTCCATCCGCTCGTGGGTTTCATCCGCTTGCGGCCGGCACGGAACACCCCGATTCATTTGCCTCCGGCCGGCGGCGGTTGGAATCCCGCGGGGCCTTGGAACTGCGGAGTCTGATCGGTCGCGCCCTCGGGCCGCGCCGGCGGCGGCGGCAGTTCTTCGCCGCCCAGATCGTGCAGGAGGTACAACTGCGCGCTGTTCGGATCACGCCACTTCTCGCCCGGAACCGGCGTCACGTCGCCGGGGTCGATCCCGTGCACCAGCACCGGAGTAACCAGTATCACCAGTTCGGTCTCGTTCTTCTGATAACTGACGGACCGGAACAGGGCGCCCAGAACCGGAACGTCGCCCAACAACGGAAACTGACGGTTGGTGGCAGTAACATTGTCCTGCAGCAGACCCGCCAGCGCCAGCGTTTGGCCTTCGGAAAGCTCAACCGTCGTATCCACATTGCGATCGATCAGACCGGGGACGACGCCGCCTCCCGGAATGGCGTATTCATGGCTATAATCCAAATCGCTGACGTCGGGGTTGACCTTCATACGGATTCGCCCGTTGCCTAGGACGATGGGCGTAAATTTGAGTTGCACACCATATTGCTGCCATTGAATGGTGATCGTCGAGCCGCCGCCGGTGCCGGTTTGGGGAACCGGATACGGGATTTGACCGCCGGCAAGGAACGACGCCTGCTGGCCGCTGGTCGTCACCAGGTTCGGCTCGGCCAAGGTGCGTAATAGGCTGTTGTCTTCGAGCGCGTCCACGAAATATGCGAAGGCAGTACCGGCGAATGCGCCGGTGCCGAACATCGTCGCGCTCGCCGGAATGGACAGGAAGTTGGGCAACACCCCGGGAACAATGCCACTGGCATTATTGGACACTACGCCAAGTGCGTTGGGGCCGAGATTGCTGCCCCATATTGAGGTCCCGCCGTTGCCGCCAAAATTAAAGCCAAGCTCCTTCTCGGCCTGTTTGCTCACCTCGGCGAACTTCACTTTCAACATGACCTGCTGTCCACCGCCGACTTCCATCAGATCGACCAGCTTGTTGGCCCCGCTGTAGGGCAGGGCGATCGTCTCGACCCGTCGCGCGGTGTCCAGATCGTGAACCTGCCCAGTCAGCGTGATCGTTCCGTTGGCATCTTCAACGGTGATCTTGGACTGCGGGAAGAGTCCCAGAAGTCTCTTCTGCAAGATGGCCACGGGCGTGGCAACCTCGATGTTCATGATCTGGGTGTGATCCGATTCGTCCCAGACGATCAGTTGAGTCGAGCCGGACTTCTTGGCCGTCAACAACAGCTCGTTCGGCCCCAGCGGGATGACGTCCGCGATGTCGGGTGCCAGAATATTGGCCCGCTTGACCCGCTGATCGAACGACATCTTCTTGGCCTTGCCCGGCTGAAGAACGATTGTCGAGATGGACGGGTCGTCGGAGACGGAGTCTGACGGCGCGGTCGTGGCGTCGGCCCGCGTCGAGACGGTCGCCGGCCAGGCCAGCGTCCACATCGCCAGGGCCGCGCCCAGCGCCACTACGGATTTACGCCCGATCTTGAACGTTTTCGTTTGTAACATGATGTTCTTCCTTGCTCTTTGCTCGTTTCGGCTGAACGTTTTTTCCCGGATTAACTGTGTTGTGACGCTCGATGCCTTCATTTATTGGTTGGGGTTGGTATCGCTGTACTGCTCGTCGCTACGGTGCAGGGCGAACTTGACTTCCGACGCCGCGCCGCCGCGAATGACCTCGACCGTCCACTGATCGTCCTGGCTATCGAGGTTGCTCGGGCGAGTCGTGACGTTGGAACTGGTCAGCACGGTCGCCGGCTGCGTGCTCGGCATCGGCGCGATCGCGGCGGCGTACTCGTCACTGCGGTTTGTGTGGTGTCCGATCAACTCGGCAAAGGTGATGCCCTTGCTCTCCACGACCGAAAGGTCGTTGCCGCCGCGGAGAGCGAAGCGCGGCCGGCCGATGGCGCTGGCCAACTCGAGCAACTCCGCTTGCGCCGGGGTGACCAGGAGGGTGACGCTGCGTCCGCCGCCGTCGCCGTCCTGCGGGTTGTGCCGCATTCCGACGGCCGTGACCTTCACGTTCTGCACGAGGGTGCGCGCCGTCGGCAGGCCGGTCTTCTCATCCTTTAAGGTTTGGACGACGTCGACGTGGCAACCTGGAACGATGTATCCCGCGACGCCGGTCATCTCGTTGATCTCAAAGGTGGCCGCGCGCATGCCGATGGGCACCGCCGCCTGAAGGCCGGGCCCCATGCCGCGCGGCGCCAACAGCGTCGCCGCGATCGCCTGGCCCTGAATCACGGGAACGACCGTGACCCGGCCCAGCAACTGCTGCGTGGAGGTGAAGACGTTGTCCGTCACGGCGTCGGCCGAGACTTCGCCAAGCGCCAGGTCGTCCTCCGTCAAGACCGCGCCGGCATCGATGCCGTGCTTGGCGACGACCACCTGCGGCCGTTTCACCTCGGTCAGAATTCCGTTTGGGCGATTCTGAACGAACTTGTACACCATCCACGCGGTGATCAAGCCCAGAAAAATCGCAACGATCAATGGCGCGAACTTTTTCACGTTCATAGTGTTCTCCAAATAGGCGGTTTGCCTTCGTATTTGTTCTCGGATGAATCGGTTGTCCGGTTTAGGAAAGGTGCGATGAGTTTCGGATTTTGAGACTTTGGCGGGTTATCTGACCAACGCCAAAGGCCCGGGACGGGCGTTCATCTTTCATCGCTCGTTTTATGAGAGCAGCCCAGTGCGACCGAAAGTCCCACCACGATAAACGTCCTATAGAGACTTGGGCGATTTCAAGTCGGTTGCCGCTAGTCGCCTTCCTTGCGCATCGCCGAGGCGACAGTCAACGTCTTGCTGGATCCGATGAGAGCCATCGGCCGGAAGCCGGCGCCGACGGTTCCCCAGGTCGCGGAGATGGTCACGGTCAACGTGTCACCGACGTTCATCGTGGGAAGCGTCGAAGAGTTAAGCGTCGTGCTGGTCGTGCTGTCGGTGTAAGTAACCGTGTAATTTCCGATCGTGTACGTCCCGGACCCCGATGCGGTGGTGCCGCTGGGGACGAGGTTGGCGACCTGCAATTGGTTTTCGACGGCGCTGTTGGCGGAGGCGATGGTGGCGCCGGTGACGATGCCGGCGCGGCATCCCTCGCGGGCGGCGCCTTCCATCGTGTTCTTCACGTAAAAGTAATACCCGAACTCGATCATGCCGTAGCAGATCGAAAAGAGGATCGACAGCGTCAGCGCCAACTCCAGCGTGACCGCCCCGCCTCTGCGGCAGGCTTCGCCTCCGCGACGGCAGGCTTCGCCTCCGCCGCGAAACAGTCGCCGAATGCCTGGAAGGCGTGTCTTCAAATTGCCGCAATTCCGTGAGTCAATGCAATACATTTCTATCTCCCGACGAGTCGGCCCGTCAAAAGGACGATCAAGGTCGCAAAAAAAGCCGGCACGGCGAACGGCAACGGCCGGTCGATGGCCCGGCAGGACTTGCCGGTCTCGACCGCATTCTGCAGGCCAAGCTCTGAAACGCCGGCGAAATTCACCGCGATCAGTGCGCTGTTCCGCAACAGCGCTTGGGTCTTTCGCTGTACGACGGCCTGAACCAGCACGATCCCCAGCCCCAGCAACGCCTCCACCATAAACACCAAAACCGCCGGTCCCGGACCCACCCACGCCCCAATCGCCGCCAATAGCTTGACGTCTCCTCCGCCCAACGCCGAAATCGCGTAGAGCACGAGGGGAATCGCGGCTCCGGCGAGCATTCCAAGCACCGCGTGTCCGAAGCCGCCACCGCCGCCGAATGCCAGCGCGCGCCCCAGTCCGCCCAACAGCAATCCGAACGTCAACCAGTTCGGAATTCGCCGCTGGCGGGCATCGATGACCGCGGCCAGGGCCAGCGAGCAGATCAGCGGAGCCCAGCCAAGCAGGACGGACCAAGTCATATATGGGCAGTTATCGTCCAGTTACATCGATGAATTAAGGCTGTTCCAACGAGCCAGAACTTTCGTTCCCACCTTTCCGATCACCGCAATTGCCGCCATCACGATCAGGCCGGCAACCACCGCATATTCCAGCACTTCACTTCCGCTTTCGTCGCGACAGAGGCGGCGAAGCTGCCTCAAGATCTGAAGCATGATGCAATTCCACGTCCACCCCAAGGTTCCTATGGAAGGGCGGTGGGATCGAATGACCGATAGCCCACCGCCCAAAGTTCGCGGAACTTGTGCTGCACAGCCCAGGCTCGGATTGCCTTGGGTAATCGGTCGGGCACACCGAGGACAAGTCCCGACACGAACGACGCCGGCCGGTAGCCGCGCCTGTCGGTCGTTCCTAGTGCCGCCGATACCTCGGGCAACGCCTTCGCCTTACATGCTGCTGTTCAGCGAGTTCCAGCGGGCGAGCACCTTGCCGCCGACTGAACCGATGACGGCAATCGCCGCCACGACGATCAGACCAGCGATCAATGCGTACTCGAGCACCTCACCACCCTGCTCGTCCTTGACCAGGCCGGTCACGAAATTCGAAATCGCCTTCATGATATATCTCCCAAAGAGGCGACATGACTTCCGCGTCTCACCACCAAGCCCCAAGGCCGGCAGTCGCGTTCAGAACCTTGGCCATCAGGCCATCAGTTCCGAACCGAACGCGCGCAAGCGCTTTTGCGCTGAAGACCGCGCCGCCCAAATGCAGCACAGCCCCTCCAAGCCTGCTCCCCCTACCGCACCCGCGGGAGTTGGGAACAGACCCGATTGCTGACCTCTCATCGGCGCAACGCTCGGTTCGCTTAACAGATCACCGGCAATTTTTGCCGGACAGGTGGAAACTGTCGGGTGAATCAACCGTTCCGTATCTGCCGGCTCGAATCCCACTTTTTATCGGACATCAGATTTTCCGATCCGGCAAAAGCCCCTTCCATGCGGTGGGATGAACCTCCAGATAATATCTCCCGCCGCTGGCGCGAACCTGGACCGGGAACCCAAACGTCCGCGAAAGGATCTGGGGCCGAAGCACCGCGTCCATCGTCCCCGATGCCGCCGGTCGGCCGTCTTGCAGAAGCAGCACCTGCGACGTCCGCGGCGGCAATTCCTCGATGTGATGGGTGATGAGCACGACCGTCGTCCCCCCGCCGGTTTCCAACAACGTCTCAATCGTCGCCAAAACCTGCTCGCGCGCCAGGGGATCCAACCCGCTGGTCGGCTCGTCAAGGATCAATAATCCCGGGCGGGTCACCATGGCCCGGGCGATCAGGCTGCGCATGCGTTCGCCGCTGCTCAACGACGCATAAGGATGATCCACCACCGCGCTCAATCCAAGCAACCGCAGCAATTGCTCCGCCTGGCGGGTCATCTCCTGGTCGGGCGTCTCATACAATCCGATGCTGCCGAAATACCCGGTCAGCACCACCTCGCGCGCCGTCAGGGCCGGATCGACGTCGTACGGCCCGGCGGCCTGAACGAGGCGGATGCGCCGGCGAAGCTCGGGCAGGTTCGTCTCGCCGAATCGGCCCCCCAACACGCTGCACTGCCCTGCCGTCGGCCAAAGGTGGCAGGCGGCAATCCTTGCCAGCGTGCTCTTGCCGCTGCCGTTGGGACCGAGGATCGCCGCCAGCGATCCGCAACCGACGCGCCAGTCCACGTCGCGAAGAATCCACCGCCCGTCGCGCATCACGCCGACCCCCCGCATCTCGATCGCGTTCACGCCAGGCGCGTTCGCGCCGGGCGCATTAGCGCCCTGCTGTTGCCCGGCCGCCGCCAAGTCATTAGTGTTCACCTCCTCAATGTAAAGGATCGTTCGATGACCGCAAATGCCTACCCACGCCGATTCGTCCCCAACGACCTGGACCCCTCCGTTTTCCCGCAGTTGCGAGCCCTCTACGAAACCCTTCTCGGCCGCCCAATTGAAACCGTCGAGCAACTGGCGCGCTGGTTGGCGGACTTTTCGGAGCTGGCATCGGTCGTCGACGAATACGGCAGCCGCCGATATATCGACAAGAGTTGCCATACCGACGACGAGGCCATCAAGCGCCGCTTCCTTCAGTTCGTCGAGGAGGTGGAACCGATGGTCAAACCGCTGGCTTTCGCGCTGCAAAAGAAATATCTGCAATCGCCGGCGCGGCGGAAACTGGACGGCCAGAGGTTCGAGGTGCTCGATCGCCGCTGGCGGGCGGAGGTGGAGATATTCCGCGACGAGAACGTCTCCCTTGAAACTGAAATCACGCGGAAGGTGACGGAGTACGACCAGATCAACGGGCAAATGACGGTCGATTTCCGCGGCAAAGAACTGACGATGCAGCAGATCGCGCGGTTTCTGGAAGACCCGGACCGCCCCACTCGCCAGGAGGCATGGGAAGTCGGGGCGCGCCGCAGGCTCGTGGATCGCGAGCCGATCGAAGCGATTTTCGATGCGCTCTTTCCGCTGAGGCACAAGATCGCGTTGAACGCGGGGCTGAGCGATTACCGCGCGTTTCAATGGAAGGCCAACAAGCGGTTCGATTACACGCCCGAGGATTGCCTCCGCTTCTCGGATGCCATCGCCGAGACGTGCGTGCCGATCGTTCGGCGGCTCGACCGCCAGCGCGCCGCCGACATGAAACTTGAAATCCTCCGGCCGTGGGATTCGGCCGCCGACCCCAAAGGCCGCCCGCCGCTTCGGCCGTTCGACGAGAACCAGATCGACGAGTTTGTCGCCAAGACTCGGGAAATTTTCAACCGCCTGTCGCCTGAACTGGCGGGGGATTTCGATCAGCTTCGCGGGCGCGGAAACCTCGATCTTCAAAGCCGAAAGGGGAAACAGCCCGGCGGCTATCTCATGCCTCTAGAGGAATCGCGCCAGCCGTTCATTTTCATGAATGCCGCCGGATTGCAGCGCGACGTGGAAACCCTCCTGCACGAGGGCGGACACGCATTCCACCACCTCGCCGCTTCGGGCGAGGATTTGGTCTTCCTCCGCTCCGCCCCCATGGAATTCTGCGAGGTCGCCAGCATGAGCATGGAACTGCTCGGCAGCGAGCACCTCACAGTCTTCTACAACGACGCGGACACCGCACGCGCCAAACGAAAACTGATCGAGGGAATCATCTATTTCTTCCCCTGGATGGCGATCATCGATTCATTCCAGCATTGGCTCTACACCCATCCGGCCCATGACCGGCAGGAGCGCAAGGCGGTCTGGCTGTCCCTGCTCGACCGCTTCGGCGGCGTCGTGGATTGGACGGGCTGGGAACCGGTTCGCGAATCGCTCTGGCAACGCCAGGGACATCTCTTCCACGCCCCGTTCTACTACGTCGAATACGGCATCGCCCAACTCGGGGCTTTGCAACTGTGGATGAAGGCCAAGCAGGACCCGCATCTGGCGCTGGCCAATTACCGCTCGGCCCTGGCCCTGGGCGGCACCCGGCCCCTGCCCTGGCTTTTCGCCGCCGCGGGAATCGCTTTTGATTTCTCCCAAAAGACCCTGCGGCCCCTGATGGATGCGCTCGAAGAAGAATTGGATCGACTGCCCCGATAGGATTCCCACCATGAACGCACAAACGATTGACGTCAAAACGAAAGACGGCGCGGCGCCGTGTCACCTGTTCAGTCCGCAAAGCGGGCGACATCCGGCGGTGATCCTTTACATGGATGCCATCGGCATTAGGCCGGGACTGTGCGACATGGCTGAGAGATTGGCGTCCAACGGCTACTGCGTGCTGCTTCCGAATCTCTACTATCGTTCGGCCCCCCCGCCGTTCAATGCGAAAACCGCGTTCAAAGAAGGCCCGGAACGGGCCCGGCTGATGCTGCTGCTCCAGTCGCTCAACAATAAGATCGTGATGGAGGACACGGCGAGCTTTCTGGACTTTCTAACGACCCACCCGACCGTCGCCGGCCGGAAGATCGGCTGCGTCGGGTATTGCATGGGCGGCGGATTCGCCCTGTCGGCCGCGGGGACATTTCCCGACCGGGTCGCCGCCGCCGCTTCCCTGCACGGGGCACGCCTGGCCACCAATCAGCCCGATAGCCCGCATCTCCTCGCCCCCAAAATGCGAGCCGAAATTTACGTCGGGATCGCCGGCATCGATCCCCACTTCTCGACCGAGGAAAGGAACCGCCTGGAATCCGCCCTCCAATCCGCCGGCGTGCGGCATACGGTCGAGGTCTATCCGGATGTCAAGCACGGCTTCGCCGTGAACGATACGCCGGTGTACGACCGCCCGGCCTCCGAACTCCATTGGCAACGGATTCTTAAGCTGTTTGCGGAGAACCTCGCTTAAGCGCGGGTCATTTGTCATTGGTCATTTGTCATTCGTGCGTAGGGCCATTTGGCGCATTTGACACTTTTCAATGTATAGCCTAAGAGACGCCGGGTTATTTGTCGCATATAAGACATTTATTCGACGTTACTTATGATTTACGCGGCTTCGTGTTTGAGTTTGGCGCGCGGGAAAAGCGCCAAATTTGTCAACAACTTGCCTTTTCGGTTTTTGGCAAGGAGATTTCGGGCTGCGTGCGCGGGGCATCGGCTTCTGAGAACTCCATCTCGAAGAAATAGCTCACGCAGAGGCGCTAAGGCGCAAAGAGGAGAACTCTGCGCCTTGGCGCCTTTGCGTGAGACTTCTTTTCCAGTTGATTCCAAATTGAATCGAGCCGGACCACAAATGAGCGTTGCACCCCGCCGAGACGGCTGGAGACGGTACGCTTGCCGATGATCGAGGCGGAGGAGAAAATGGCGAAGGAGGAGATAGAAAGCGGCCGACACGTCGGCTGGGAGGGATGGGTGAGACGGATGTTCGGAACGCTGGGCCTGGAGCACGCCCTGCGTCCGCGCGAACGGCCGGCGGGACGGAGGAAAAAGCCGAAAATAAGGGAAGCATCCTGTTAATGGTTCGCGTCACGTTTACTTTCTGCGGGCGATATGGCCAAATTTACCAGGAGCGAACTGCTGGGTCAGAAATTCGTTTGACGAGGGACCGCAACCCATGAAAGCTACAGAAGCCAAGTTGCTTGAGTTCTTGAAGAAGTCACCGCAGTTTGTGATTCCGATCTACCAGCGGACGTACAGTTGGGGCGAACGCGAATGCCAGCAACTATGGGATGATATTTTGCGCACTGGGCACGATGACCGCGTCTTGGCTCATTTTGTTGGCTCGATTGTTTATGTTGAAAAGGGTCTTTACCAAATCTCAAGTCAGTCGCCGCTTTTGGTGATAGATGGCCAGCAACGTCTCACGACAGTCAGTTTGTTGATGGAAGCCTTGGCGCGTCGCATTGGTGATTCTGAACCACTCGAAGGCTTCTCGGCTATAAAGCTGCGCAGCTACTACCTGCTTAATCCGCTTGAGCAAGGTGAGCGAAAATACAAGTTGGTTCTGTCGCAAACAGACAAAGCGTCCCTGATAGCACTTTTGAATCAGCAATCCAAGCCCAAAGACCATTCCATTCGTGTTGCGGCTAATTTCCAGTTCTTCAATGAGCGAATTGCCGAGAACGCGGATGATTTGGCCGGCATCTGCAAGGGATTGGCGAAGCTGGTTATTGTCGATATCTCGCTCAATCGCGACCAAGACAATCCGCAGCTCATCTTTGAGAGCTTGAATTCTACAGGGCGCGAACTGAGCCAGGCCGATCTGATCCGCAACTATATCCTCATGGGTCAAGAACCAGAGCCACAAACCAGGTTGTATGAGCAATACTGGCGGCCCATGGAGATTGACTTCGGACAGGAAGCTTACGCCATTAATTTCGACAGCTTCATGCGTCATTACCTGACGGTGAAAACAGGCGAAATAGCCAACCTCAGCGAAGTCTATGATGCATTTAAGCAATACGCGCGCTCACCGAAGGCTCCCGACGTGGAGGCACAGGTCGCCGACATCAGGGCTTTTGCCGGCTACTACTGCGCGATGGCCCTTGGCGCCGAAGCTGATGCAGAACTTAAAGCTGCGTTCCACGACCTTCGCGAACTAAAGGTAGAAGTGGCCTATCCATTTCTTCTAGAGCTTTACCGCGACTATGCCACGCACGTTCTTACGCGAACGGAATTGATTCATGCGGTCCGGTTAGTGGAGAGCTACGTGTTTCGTCGTGCCGTTTGTGCGATTCCCACCAACTCCCTCAACAAGACTTTTGCCACCTTCTCCCGCGCGTTAAAGAAAGATCGGTATGTCGAGAGCATTCAAGCGCATTTCCTTTTGCTTCCTTCATACCGTCGATTTCCGACCGATGATGAGTTCAAACGCGATCTTCAAACGAAAGATCTGTACAACTTCCGGAGCCGAAGCTACTTGTCAAGACCCCATTTTTGTCCCAACTCTGAAATATAGTTTCGCGGCCCAAAGTCGTCGGATCTGAGCCGGGACCTTCCCGGCTCGCTTGCTCTTTGCTACGCTCGAATCGTCCACGCGGAG
>Ga0181538_10001458_pt1 | contig 26616 bp, 22 predicted proteins | sample PEATcosm2014_Bin_40_FD_119773 | JGI IMG/M metagenome (GOLD analysis project Ga0181538, IMG submission 119773) | Peatland microbial communities from MTU Mesocosm Facility, Houghton, MI, USA - PEATcosm2014_Bin23_30_metaG | ecosystem: Environmental > Terrestrial > Soil > Wetlands > Peat | place... | reverse complement strand
GTAGCCTAAATGGTGGGTAAGCTCTGCGGAAAGCGTCCGCTCCAGGATAGCCTTGGTGAGTTGCTTCAGTATCCCGTTCTCTCCAAGAATATCTTCTGGCTTCTTATAATCCTTGATTAACTCGTCTACAAGCTCATTACGAATCGTCATACCATGCTCCTGTGTAGGTGGTTATTTCATCATACCTCACTTACACAGAATTTCTTATAGGCTCGTATAAAGATAGCTTGTGTCTTTATTGCATCTTACTCAATTTTAAAATATCTTATCCGCCAATGGTTTATTTAAACTGAAAGATTTTTGATAAATTTCATTATCTATTTTTGATTATTGCTATCAAACTTTTCATGAAACATCTTCCATAAACTTTAACAAGAATGGTTTCCGTGATTTCCTTACTCTCAGTCTTCAGTAGGAAGTGTCAGGCGCGATATATTGCTTTCTGATAATATTGTTGCCAGTTGCTTTATCGGTGTTCGGCGCACCCAGTTCTCCCCATACCCTTCCGCAGGATAATCGAGGCAACTATTTCCGGCTAAATTTCAGGAAGTGGGAGGATAATTCCTAGTTAGAGCGCCGTTCCAATCGTGCATTACCGGCTGCAAACCCATCCGCAGGAGATCTTCCTTTACTTCGCCAACGCTGCGGCCATCGGCGATTTCGAATTGGGGCGTCGCGTCGCCGCCCGCGTGGCCGGGCACCGCCGTAGAGACGCCCGCGGACATCCTCGTTACGCCGAACCGCGCCGCGGCATCGCGAAACACGGCATTCTCACGCGTGGAGAGGGTGATGCCCGCCGACGGCAGGAAAAGACGCGAGGCGACAATGGTCTGTACCAGCCTGCGGTCGCTGACGTCGAATGCGGGAACAAACTCGGCGACGAGGGGGCGAAGTCGTGGTACGCAGACGGAAACCTCGACCAATGGAAAGGCGCGCTGAAGCCAGGCGGCGTGCAGCCCGGTGAAGAACGAATCGATGCGCGGATCGTGGAGCCCCAGGAGCGCGCCGACCGAAACGGTACGGATGCCCTGCCGGGCGGCTCGCTCCGGGGCATCGAGCCTGAACCGGTAGTTGTCTTTCGGACCGCCCTGATGGAGAGCGTGGTACCGCTCCTCATGATAGGTTTCCTGAAAGATGGTAAGTCCATCGACGCCGCGCTCAACCAGCCCCCGATACTCTTCCTCAGTCATTGGATAAATTTCCATGCCGATGGACGAAAAGCTGTCGCGCATCGCTTCAACGGCGGCGGCGCAATAGGCAGGAGCGGCTTTATTCCGGGATTCGCCGGTCAGGACAAGAATATGGCGGATCCCCTTTTCGGCTATCCGCTTCGCTTCGGTTCGCACTTCATCAATCGACAGGTGCCGGCGCTCAATCGACTGCTGACGACTGAACGAACAATAGGGGCATACTGAATCGCAATAATTCGATATATAAAAAGGCGTGAAGATAAACATGGCATTGCCGAAGTGGCGGCGCGTGAGAACGCCGGCCTTTTGCGCCATGAACTCGATCCGCGGCTGCGCGGCATCGGAGAGCAGCGCAAGGTACTCAAGTTCGGTCAGCCGGTCGCGTTCCAGAATCGTCGCAACGTTCCGCTCCGTAACCGAAGCCAAGTACGCGGCGAAGTCAAAGGATCGGTAACGCTCGATTGTTTGATAAAAGGACATGATAACCGAAGTTTTTATGGAATTTTCACCGGTTCTTTAGTCTAAGAAACCGGTGAGTGGCGACGACGGCCTGCCGGTCTTTGAGGTTGGTCCGAGACCGGCGAGATAAGCTTCTCTACCGGCTTCGATAGCCAGCCTGAAAGCATGGGCCATGGAAACGGGATCATTGGCGGTCGCAATGGCGGTATTGAGGAGAATCGCGTCGACGCCAAGTTCCATTGCCGCGGCCGCATGCGAAGGACGACCGATTCCCGCATCGATGATGACCGGTACCGAAATTTCGGACACTAGAATTTCGATGAGATCGATTGTTTGCAGGCCACGGTTTGAACCAATCGGCGCTCCAAAGGGCATGACCGCCGCCGCCCCTGCATCCACCATCCGCCGGGCGGCTGAAAGATCCGGGGTCATATAGGGCAACACGATAAAGCCCTCGTGAACCAGCACTTCGGTCGCTTTCAATGTTTCTATAGTATCTGGCAAAAGGTACTTCTGGTCGGCAATCACTTCGATTTTTATCCAATTCCCGCAGCCCATTGTCTTGGCCAGCCGTGCGATGCGAACGGCTTCCTCGGCCGTGCGTGCGCCGGAGGTATTGGGCAGAATTACCTTTCCGGCAGGGATGTGCCGCAGAACATTCTCCGCAGGCCGATCAAAATCGACCCTTCGCAGTGCAACGGTAACAATATCGCAACCGGCAGCCTCGAGAATTTCCGGAATTATTTTTTCATCCCGGTATTTTCCTGAACCGGTGATGATCCTCGATCGTACCGATGTTCCCGCGATGACAAGTTCGTCAATCATATGTTCCGCATGGGTGCGTATGCTCGCTCACCCGCCGCCGACAAAGCGAAGAATCTCCACCCTATCGCCTGCGTGAAGCACATGGCCGCCGAATGATTCTTTCCTGATAATGCATCGATTCACTTCGATCACTACCACGGCAGCATCGAGTCCCTGCTGTGAAAGCAGATCAAGAAGATTCGATCCCTCCCTGATTGAAACCGGTTTGCCATTGACGGCAAGCTCCACGATGTAATTCCTTGCTATAGAGTTAATTATTTGAGGTCGATCAAGCGTTGTGTATCGGGTTATACACATGCTGGCCCGGACCCACGGATTTGATGATCCAGGTGTTGCCGCCTATCACCGCACCCCGTCCGATCACGGTGGAACCGCCCAGAATTGTGGCGTTGGCATAAATAATCACATCGTCTTCTATATCCGGATGACGTTTTTCTCCCCTCCGCGGACGCCCTGCGTTATCGAACGGCGAAAGCGCGCCGAGCGTCACCCCTTGATACAGTTTTACATTTCGGCCGATTCGGGTGGTTTCGCCGATGACGACACCGGTGCCATGATCGATGAAAAATCGGGGTCCGATCTGCGCTCCCGGATGGATGTCGATGCCGGTGCGGGAGTGAGCGCGTTCCGCCATGATCCGTGGTATGATCGGCACGCCGATTTCATAGAGCAGGTGGGCGATCCGATGGGTGGCAATCGCATCCACGCACGGGTAGCTGAGAAGAATTTCATCCCGATCCTGGGCGGCCGGGTCTCCTGCGTACGCGGCATCGATATCGTCGATAATCGTCATCCGTATCGAAGGTAGTGATTCACTAAGCCGAATTACCGCCTCTTCCGCTCGTTTTTCGCAGACGCACTTGGTGGAATTCTCTTTTTTGCAGCGGTAATGGAATACCTCTCGGATATGTTTCCTCAGCTGGAACGAGATATGGCGAAGCGTGTCCGAAAGATAGAAATTCAAATTATCGCGAACGATAGGCTCTTTGCTGAAGCATCCGGGGAACAGGACGGAAAGAAGATCGTCAAGAATTTGGTAGATGGCGTGCCGACCCGAAAAATCGAGCCCTTCTTCGCCGGGGATATAGCCGTTCGTCTGTATGGCGGTCTGAAGTTCGTCGACGAGGTGGGGGAGCCGTTGGTTCATCCATTCCTTGAAAGTCTCCATCTGTTCCCTGCCGATCCGTGGATGCGATCAGTACGTGGTCGATTCGTGAACGAATTTTACCCATTGGGAAAAAAACTCGTTCCGGTGGGTTCGCCAGGAATTTACCGGTTTCACGAGATTAAAATTCAGAGGCTCCCGTACATCAGTGCGGCCCTTTTTCCGGTCCCGATCATACTCTTTAACAATTCTTTCCGGCTCATATTCCGGGTGGCCGAGATGGATAAGGAAGCGCTGATCGGCGCTTTCAAAAATGGTATACCCTGCGCCCTTGGCATATGCAAGAAGCCGCACGGTTCCTTTGGCGGCTTCCGCTTCGAGTATCTCATCCGGAATTCCCGCGTGGCGGCTCTGAGCGCACCAGAACAAGTCATCCATGTCACCCGTAATCCGGTGGCTCCGGTCAAGATTCGCCGTTTCATAGACGCCGAACATCTTTTCCGGATATTGCACCTTTTCTATTCCCAGAAATTTGGCAAGTGCAAGTCCGCCCCAGCAAATCCCCAGCGTCGACGAAATATTGGTATGTGCGTACTTGAGAATGCGGGTGAGTTCATCCCAATAGTGCACATTTTCAAAAGGGAGCTCTTCCACAGGCGCACCGGTCAATAACAGGCCGTCGAGCCGGCGGGGATTTATGGCCTCCTCGAAATGTACGTAAAAATCCTTCAGGTGTTTTGAACTGCTGGAGGAATAGGCATGGTTGTGGAGTTTAATCCAGATCGGCTCTATCTGCAATACCGATCGACCGAGCGGATGCAAAAGACTGAACTCATACGTTTCAGCAACCGGCATGACATTGAGAATGCCGATGCGGAGAGCGCGGATATCCTCCTTTAAAGCCAACTCATGCGAGACACACTGTACCCGGTTTTTCTCGAGTTCTTCTTTAATATGATAGTTTTTAGGCAAAACGATGGTCATACCGCTCACTCATTTCATCTCTTCCTTTAAAAAAATATGTCATTCCACTTCATGAGACCCATCAAGGGCAGAAAATGCATCGACGCCGCACCAATTAATATGAGTAACGTTTCCCCGCGTATTATGGGTCGTAATAAGCACGGTTGTTTGAAGGTTCAAGAGAAGCGGAAGATCTTTTTAACGTTCGGTCGCATTCTGCATCTTGAGCTTGAAATCGATCAAATCCGGTTTGCGAAAATGGACAATGGAGATTACTCCGACGAAAAGGAATCCCGATGCATAGAGCATGAGAAAAGGGCTGACCAGGAAATTGGTGTAGCCAAGGAAGATCTGAAAACTGGCGAGGCAGTATAAGCCGATGACAATTTCAATAATACAGGTAATATCCTTAACAGGACGATATCCTTGTGTCCCGCGAAGCTGACCTTTTTTGGGCGTCCGGTAAAACGGCGACTCCCGTTTTATTAAAGCTTCGATGACCGCCTTGCCGTTGTTTACCGCGAGTCCGGTTCCGATCAGCATCATTGCCGGGATTAAAACAAGCTGCTTCAGTATGCGGTTGCCGATGAAATGCTGTGCGACCATATACATGGTCGCAGGCCCGCTGGTGGCGAGTATCATGCAGCCGATAATACATGCAAACCAGGCTATCGGCAGATTGACTTTGACAAAATAAAGCACCGGCATGGTCAACATGGCGAGAATCAGCATGAGCGGGTGCACCATATAGTGGGTGAGGTGCAACACCGCCTGCGCGAGTTTGAATTTCGACATCTTCTTCTGCCGGAGCAGCGGAATGATTTTTATGGCGGTCTGGATCGATCCTTTTGCCCACCGAAACTGCTGATTCTTGAAAGCGTTGATGTCTTCGGGAATTTCAGCCGGTACCGTAAGATCCGGAACATACTCGGTTTCCCAGTCTGCCAGCTGCATTCTGTATGAAAGGTCCATATCCTCGGTAAGCGTATCGTGCTGCCAGCCGCCGCTCATCTCAATGGCCTTGCGGCGGAAAACCCCGGCGGTGCCGTTAAAGTTCATGAACAGTCCGTTCCAGCTGCGAGCGGCTTGCTCTATCATGAAATGACCGTCGATACCCATGGCCTGACCGCGTGTAATAAGCGAAGAATTTTTATTCAAGTGCGTCCATCGTCCCTGAACGAGGCCAAGTGTCGGCCGGTCAACGAAAAACGCCATTGCCTTGCGCAGAAAATCGACCGGCGGCACAAAATCCGCGTCAAAAATTGCCACAAATTCCGCGTCGGTAAACTCCAGGCCGTTTTGAAGCGCTCCCGCTTTGAAGCCGGTCCGATCGGTCCTCCGGATTACTGAAACGTTGTGGCCGCGCCCGCGCAACCGTTCAACCGTTTCATCGACGTAACCGATCGTTTCATCGGTGCTGTCGTCAAGCACCTGGATTTCATGTCTCGAACGGGGATAATCCATCGCCGCCGCCGCTTCGATCACTCGTTTTGCCACCTGTCGTTCATTATACATGGGAAGCTGCGTAACAACCTTGGGATACCGGCTTTCCTCAATGTCCCCATAATAAAGCCGCATGGTTGTGCGCTGGAACGCAATACGCTGCTTGCGCTTTCGTAGAAATAAATAGGTGAGAATGTAACATTGCGCGCCGAATGCAAGAAGGACAGCCGAACAGACTATGTAGAGTGAAATAACAATGATTAATGCAATCATACGCCGATCTGCCTGCTTTTAAAAATTAAGGAGAGATTCCCAAGTCGTTACGTCGGAACCGCAAGGGATAATTGCATTTATGAATACAATAATATAATTAATACCGACGACAAGGTGGAGAAAAATGTCGAGCATCACCCCGGGATCATCGCATCGAGTTCATGCTGAACATTCCTGAAGAGCTCCGCATCACGCACGATATCGGCAATCCGGAGCTCTTCCCACCCGGTCTGTCTGAAGCCGGCTACTTCACCTGGCCCGCGCAGGGAAAGATCCCGATCGGCGATTCTAAACCCATCATGATGCCGGCTGAAAAAGGAAATCCGCTCAAGGGATTCGGCATCCGCCGTTGGAGAGACTAAGAGAAAACAGTACGATTTTTTCCCGCTTCTCCCTACCCTTCCGCGAAGCTGGTGCAGCTGCGCCATGCCGAATCGCTCCGCGCCTTCAATAACCATGCAGGTGGCATGCGGAACATCGACGCCTACCTCCACGACGGTGGTACTGACCAGAAGCCTCACGCTACCATCGGCAAATGACCGTATCGTAAGTTCCTTCTCGTTGCTCGTCATGCGGCCGTGGAGGCAGGCAATTGGAATTCCCTTGAATGTGCCGTTTTCGAGTTTTTTCAACATGGCGGCGATTTCAATCGATGATTTGGAATCCTCATCCTGGCCGATTCGGGGCACCACATAGTAAGCAGCCGCCTGTTTTTTTTCTATCTCCGACCGGATGAATCGCTCCATTTCACTCCGCCGATTCTCAGGAATCAGATGGGTGCTGACCGGATGCCTGCCTGCCGGAGATTCACGAATTTCGACAAGATCTAAATCTCCATACAATGTTTTGGCCAGAGTTTGAGGAATTGGCGTTGCAGACATGAGGAGAAAATCCGATGCCGGGTCTTTTTCCTGCAAAGATAGTCTTTGGGCCGCACCGAACTTATGTTGTTCATCTATGACAATCATTCCGAGGGATCTGAATTTCACTGCATGTTGAATTAAAGCATGGGTGCCGACAATAAACCGCAGGCGACCCGAAGCGAGTTCATCGAAAATCCGGTGTTTGTTCTGAATAGTGGTACTTCCAAGCAAAAGATCGGCATGGAGGTCCAGCTGGCCTAGCCAGGTTTCTATGCGCTTATAAGTCTGCATTGCAAGCACTTCGGTCGGTGCAAGCCAGGCAACTTGAAATCCGCTGGCGAGCGCACTGAAACAGGCAAAGAATGCAACCAGGGTTTTACCGCATCCAACATCGCCATGGAGGAGTCGATGCATCCGCATCGGAGAAGCCGCATCGCTGTAAAGCGTTGCAATGGCCTGCTCCTGCCCGGCAGTGAGTGTGAATGGAAGCTGGGTCCTGAAGCGTGACGGGAGATCGCCCGGTTTCATTGAGCGCCCTGGAAGCGCAAATTTCCGCCTGCTCCATCGCAGCGTAAGCGCCAGATTGAAAAGTTCCTCGTAGCGCAGGCGATCACGATACCGGTTAAGCGTGGTGATATCGCGGGGTTGGTGAATCTCCCGCAGGCATTGGTCCAGTGGGGGAAACCCACCTTTTGTGACGATCTGCTCGGGAAGGATCTCCGGGTATCGTGTCACGGCGTCGAGGGTTCGCTGAATTGCCTTGAAAAGAATTCGATTGGTAAGCCCCGCCTCCCGCATCGATTCACTTATCGGATAAATGGGAAAAAATGCCGGTCCCTGCACACCACCTTCATCATTGATGCGATCGATCATGGGATGAACCATTTGCAAATGCCGGTATTTCCCTATTTTACCGGTAGCCATCACCCGGACGCCTGGAGTCAGCATGTTTCGGTATGCTGGCATTGTACCGAACCAGAGCAATTCCACTTCGCCCGTAGCGTCCTTCAAAAGCGCGCGCAGGCGACCGCGCCCCCAGCGTTCGACACGGGTCTTCTCCACGATTCCGGCAATGGTGCAGCTCGAATTTATAAAATTGCCGACCTGTCCGATCGGAACGATGGTGGAACGATCGAGATACCGGCGCGGGAAGTGGTAAAGCAGGTCCCCGACCGTTTCGATGCCGGATTCGTTAAGCCCTGCGACGCGCCTGGGCCCGAATCCCTTAATAGCGGTGATCGGGGATAAAAAATCGAGCTGCACGACGAGGGAAGCCTGGGAGGAAGACGTGGTCACTCTACGCTCTTCTCGTGTTAAGCCGCGTTGCGCCGATTGCGGAGGGCGTAATATATGCTTTGAGCGCCATTGATTTTCATGCAAAAAAGATGCCCTGCTTGCAGTTGTAGTTTCTTGATCCCTCTCATAGAAAAGGATGGGCATTCCCTTGAACGGTTGGAAGTCCGTCGGCTATATGAAATAGGACGGCATGCTCGCGCCGCTCAAAGCGGAATTCCCTATTTGATAGTATTAGTCAAGAAATTACAGGACCGCACGCAGAGCACATTGTTCAAAAAGTACCTCGCCGAAAAATAAAAATAAAATGGCACTTCCCTGCCTTTGTAAAAATACAATTAAATTTAAAAAATACTGATATTTTTTTTCGCGCCATTTAAACGCTATTTTCTCCGGACTTTTTTTCATGAGAAATCTATTTTATTTTCATCCCTTGATCGGACGCCTGTCACTTCTGCATGAACACGCTTCCGATGAACTGCGGTTTTTATAATGATTGAGAGAGCGAGGTTGTCTGCATGAGCGGATTTATCGTTGAAGGAAAATGCAAGGTTCAGGGAACCATCAGAGTCACCGGCAATAAAAATGAGGCGTTGCCACTCATTGCGGCCTCGCTTCTATGTCGGAGCCCCCTGATTTTTTCCAATGTTCCGGATATCGGCGACGTGCGGGCCATGCTGTCGATTGCAACGATACTCGGTGCAAAGGTCTCGCCTCTTCGCGATGGGCAGGTAACCATCGACGCATCGGAGCTCATCACAACGGAGCTTCCTGCCAAAGAGTCGAGCGCCATAAGGGCATCGATACTCTTTGCCTCAGCGCTTCTTGTACGAAAAGGTCATGCTGAAATCCGCCAACCCGGCGGCGATTCCATCGGTCGGCGGCGACTCGATACGCATTTCGCGGTTTTCAAAGAACTCGGCGTACGGATTAAAATCGAGCGTTCCATCTTGTCCGGCGAATCGAAACAGCAAACAAGTTTTCTTTTCTCAGCTCCAGAACGCGGCCTTGAGGGGAGGGATATCTATCTCGACGAGGCTTCGGTGACCGCAACGGAGAATGCGCTGATTGCGGCTGCCGGCGCACGCGGCACCACTACCATTGCCAATGCCGCATCTGAGCCTCATGTGCAGGGGCTTTGCCGCTTCCTTGAAAAATGCGGGGTTGTCATCGAAGGCATTGGTTCCAACCTCCTCGTCGTTCATGGAATCAGCGAATTAACCGCGGCCAACCACCGCGTCGGCGGCGACTATATCGAAGCTGGATCATTCATCGGGCTTGCCGCCGCAACTGGATCTGAATTGACCATTGAGGGAGTAGAACCCGAGCACCTTCATATGATCCGTTATCAATTCGGTCGATTTGGCATCACGATCAAAGTCGACGGAAGCAAAGACGCCATAATCGTGCCCCAGCGTCAAAAGCTCAAAATCCACAAGGATCTTGGAGGACAAATCCCACGCATTGAAGACAGCCCCTGGCCTGGATTTCCTACCGATCTTCTTTCCATTTTGCTTGTTGTGGCCACGCAATCGGAAGGCATGTGCCTTATTCACGAAAAGATGTTCGAGTCAAGGCTTTTCTTTGTTGATAAGCTTATCTCCATGGGTGCATCGATCGTGCTGTGCGACCCCCACCGCGCCGTCATTGCGGGACCGTCCCCGCTTTATGGCGCAACGATTACCTCGCCCGATATCCGGGCAGGAATGGCGCTCCTTATCGCCGCACTTTCGGCTGAAGGAAGGAGTATCATTTACAACATCGAGCAGATCGACCGCGGCTATCAGGAGATCGATACCCGTCTCTCCGCACTCGGTGCGTCAATCAATCGAATAAACGATTGACGGAAAAAATCGCTGGACGATACTCAACCGCACTTACCCCGGTCCTGGAAACGCTCCGGACGCATTAATGATCTTACGGTATTTAATGCCCCTTTCAAGAAACGGAGGGGACGATGCCTCAAAAATCCTTGAAGGAGACAACAAAAATCGCATGTTTTGCTTTTCGCCAGGTTCAAGAACGAACGGTAATCCGTGAAAATGCTTATAAAAACGCTGCTCATGGTAAGTCTGTAGAACAATGAATCCTTACTTATAAGAAGGTCCCTTGAAAAATTATGCCTTGATCGCTGCCATTGCGCTAATGCCGGCATTCGTGTCGCCGATTTACCCTCATGACTCCGACAGCCCACACAAATCCCATCAGGAATGGCGGATTATCCTTCACAACGATACGCTCGATCTTTTTTTAAAAGGGCAGTGCGTAGGATTCTGCCGTCAATCGTATTCAATCGACGAATCCGCTGGTACGGTTAATGCCGAAACCTACTTCGATGCGGGAGGGGCCTCTGAAAGTGAGCGTCTTTCCGCTTCTGACTACCGGGTGTATGGATTCGATGGTCGGCTTCTCGGCGCGGAACAGGAGATTAACAGCGCTGAAGGCGCTTCGAAATGGCATCTTGTCAAAGACACCGGAACGGCATGGCATCTTACGGTGACGGCCGGCGGCGTTACGCGCGCGCAACCGGTGCAGGGAGTTACCGATAATCTAAACCGCACCTACGAGTTGTATCGGGGAATTAAAGATCGTTCGATAAGATGGGGCGATGTTTTTTCCGACACAATCTTTGAATTGACTTCGGGTAAAATAATGACCGAGGTCACCCGATGTATCGAAACACCCACTTCACAAAACGGCTTTTGCTGGGTATTCAGTGATATGCAGAACGCCATCGGTCGGCTCGACACTCTCAAAATCGATACCACCGGAGCCACGGTTTTCGCCGGACAATTCCCTTTTGTAATGAAAAAAAGAAATAACAAGAGGGTAATCCCTTTCTTGACATCGCTCGGAGACATGGCAAAAGCGCTCTCGGTTCCGGCATCGAGACCCTCGCAGGAAAATGAGCGCATTGCCATGACCCTCGATTCAACGCTCAGCCCGGACTCCTCGGTACGACGATTTTACCAGCACGTCGGCAGTAAATGGGTTCTCAACGACATGCCTGCGGAGTGTCCGAAATCAAGCAGTGTCCATCGCGATTCGATATTAGCGCATGATTTTGTCTCCCCGACCGTTACCATGCAGTCGGATGACCCGAAAATCAAAACGCTTGCCGATTCATTGGTCAAAAATGCCACTACCCGGTGCGATTCGATCGACGCCTGCTTTCGCTGGGTGTACGCCACCCTCGAAAAGCGGCCCTCGCCGACCTTTCCTAATGCGATAGAAGTACTCGAATCAGGTTTCGGCGACTGCAAGGAGCACTCGGTGTTGATCGGCGCCCTGCTGCGCGCCGTAAAGATTCCCGCGCGTGTAATTTACGGCCTCGTTTATTGGCAACACAAAGGATACTCCTACCATGCTTGGGTCATGGCCGAAAACAATGATGCATGGCTTTTCGTCGATCCGGCTCTCGGGGTTTTTCCGGCCTATCGAGACCGCGTGCCGCTGCTCATTGATGATTTCGGAAGTGAAAGTGTGAGGATGGCGAAATTTATCGGGAGAATTGAGATTGAGTATGTCAAGAAATAGGCAGTTAAGAAATAAAATACCACTGATAGGCGTCCTTCCGCCAAACTGGCAGCGGAGGGATCAATTACATAATTACCCTGCTGTATCCTTGGCTTTCACGGGTTGCGACCTCAAGATCCGTGAGGCGGTCTGTTGCCGCAGGTAGTCGAGATAGTGCTGATTTTTCCGGACAAATTGCCGGATAATATTTCTCCCTGCCACCTTCATGAATGTAGGGTAAAAAGAGGGGAAGAACGCTTTCGTATGCAAGGAGCGGAAAGTGGCGCCGATAGTACGACCCACAGCTTCAAGCGCATCGTTGATGGCGTTAAAATAATTATAAAAATCGTTGAAGCAATCGATCATGCCGTCCTGCAGTTCGCTCGGCGTCATGAGACGGGGAGCATGGACGGAATGCAGTCCGTCATAGAGAGTCCAATCCCGGTGGAGAAGCCGCCCCTCTCGTTCGAATTGCTTGAATAATCTCGTTCCGGGCAGCGGCGTGAGAATGGTATACTGGGCGAATTCGATGTCCATTTCGCGCGAAAACCTTCTCGTCGCGTCAAATACCTCAACCGAGTCGGTGTCGCTTCCCAGCATGAACATGCCATGTACGCTAATGCTGCAGCGGCGGAACACTTCGATTGACCGGCGAATATCCTCCACGGTCTGGCGTTTATTGAAGTCCTTGAGCGTGGCGGGGTTAACAGATTCAAATCCGACATAGACCATCCGGCATCCCGCCCGCCGCATTTTGGCCACGACAGCTTCATTTTTCGTTACCTCCGTGCGCACCTGGGCGCTCCAGGGAACCTTGAACTTGTGCTTGAGCATGAGATCAAGCAGTTTTTCGGTACGGCTGAAGTTTGCGGCAAAGTGGTCATCCACGAAAAAAATCCATTTCGTGCCATCATTCGTATGGGTCATGATTTCTTCCAGAACCCGCTCGGGGCTCTGATAGCGGTAGCTTTGACCAAACATCTCGGTAACTGAGCAGAAGTTGCAGTCGAAGGGACAGCCCCGGGAGGTCAGGATCGGCATTACTGTCCTCCGGTGAGGATCGATCAACGTTGAAAAATCGGGAATCGGGAGACTGTCGAGGTCCTCAAGCGGGGTACCATGCACGAGATGATCAGTGATGCGTCCTTCGATGCAATCGATGAAAACATTTTCCGCCTCGCCAATAATTATCTGATCGAAATCGTTCGTTACATCATCAGACATCATGCTGGCATGAATGCCGCCAACCATGGTATGCCCGGTTTTTCCCGTTGCCGTCCGGGCGGCCTTATACTCTTTTGCGATTGCTTTCCCCCGGTTAATCGTGGAGGTAAGGCAACTCAGGCAGAGAATATCGGCTTCAGCCATTTCGGTTGCGGTAATAGGTCGTTTCATGATGTTTTCATTGAATACTATCGCATCGTGACCGGCTTTCCGCGCATAGGTGGCAAGATAGAGCGGTCCGAGGAGCGGGATAGTCATGAACTTGGCGAATACATTCGACGGCGCACCCGATGGTTCTACAAAAATTATCTTTTTCTTATCCATGTTTTAAATTAATACCTCAATATGTCAGCGGTAATAAAGATCTGCCAGCAGAAGACTCACTCCAAACGCAACGAGCGAAAGTGGCCACAGTTGGAGGGAAATACCGAATACTAGAAAAAATACTACAGCGAGCATGATAAGAGCCACCGCAAGAAATAAAAAAAGGCGATGCCGACCGCTTATATACATCGCTAAAAAGCCTGCTCCGGCGATTCCCAGGAAAATCGGCCACATGGTCGCCATGTATGACCACGTTGTAAAATTAAAATAGAAAAAAAACAGACTCAGCAGGGTAATCATGGTCCCTAAAAAAATCAGTGATAGTTCCCTTCTTTGATGTTCAAAGAAGAGAATAATAAATCCCGCTCCGAGGATGAGGAGAAATGCAGGCCATAATTTGCTGGCTCCGATGATGATGCCTACATTTTCAAGCGTAAGCGCCACGCCCGCCAGGATAAGGAGCAGTGACAGGACAAAAATACTTCGAACTCTGCGCATTGCTACCCTCCCGTTTTTAGTTCAAATCCGGCTTCACAAACATGCCCGAGATTTTCCCATTCCAGAGACCGACCTTTGCTCTGGCTAAAAGGAACCAATCAATGGAAAACAGGGGAACCTCCCGGTTCTGACTGAGCCGCACCGATTCATCGGTAATATCGTTAAAGAACATCGTAGAGAGCCGAAGTTTTTCACTTTGGCAAGTCAACACCGATTCACCCACCCAGGCAACTACGCAACCCTCATCGCCACTCACCAGCATGGATTCGTAGTCTTTCGGTTTCAGGGGAATGACTTTGCCCGAAACACCGGCCTGCACGCAGGCGGCCAGAAGTTTATCGGCAATGATGTTAGAAATTCCATCATCCGCGCGATACCATATTTTAATCGGGCTGAACGTCGTGGGAGAGTGTTGTGCATCCATGGGAACTTGGGGAGGGGGCATAGGCGTCAGTGAGTCATTTTCGACGGAGGCTATTGGAACGCCCTCCGCCTTTACGACATTCTTGAGCAGCGAAAAGGGAGCGACAAGCGATCGCATGAAAGCGCGCTCGGAAGAATCCTGGAACCGACAGACGATGAAGTAGCGATCACTGCCGATCGGCAAACAGGTGACACCGTTCTTAAGAAAAGTGCGGCGGGCATAATCAAGGTCCGGAACACTCCACAAGGCAACGGCATCGTATCGGCCGAGCGAAAATGAGAGCAGAGGATTATCGTCGCCCCCGCGCTTGATTACGGCAAAATTGACAGAGGGATGTATTCCGGCGGTTCGACAGTTCGAGACTAAAGTATCGTCGCTTTCCTGAAAAGTTTTAAACACGTAGGGGCTGACCCTGAGTGACGGAGGCAATGCCCGGCATGTTCGAAGTCTTTCAAGCGCCTGCGTGTCCGGGTTTCCAAGTTTGATGCGAATCGTCGTATTATCGATGGGCAGAAACCCCCGGACGATCGCTTCGCGGCCGCTGATAAAATCCATGATGCCGTCGCAAGAGCGAAAGAGTGAAAGTCCCTCTGCAGGGTGATCACGGATGAATCGAGTCCACTTGTCAATGATGTCGAGGGGATTAAGTGCCTTACCGTCTGCGTTGATGATTTTGCCGGACGTTTTCAGGGTAATCGACAAGGGGGTTACGCCCTGAACGTCAAAGCAGCCTTGAAAGGAGTCAGGGTCGATTTTTTCCGAGAACGGATACTGATCCAGAAGCCCTGAAAAGGGGTACTCCAGTGTGGATCGAGGATAATACAACCGGAGCGATCCTCCAGCGGGAACATGCCCCGAATCAGCGACTGCAGACGGTTTTACGGTAAAAGATGTCACGGATTTTCCCATCGAGGTTGTCATCGGCGATCCTTGCGGCAATCGAGCTTCACCGCAGCCGGCGGAAGCAATCAGGAAGACTTGTTGGCCGGCGGAATCGCGGTGTTCGAGAGAGAGGTTCTGCTCAGTGCAGAAACGGTTGAAGGTGTTTTCAAATCGGTCGCGGGTGTCCTTATCGGCAAAGATGATCCGGTACTGGAGCGAATCATCCCATGCGACCGATCGCGGGGCGACTTCACTACGCTCTGTCGAGGTCCGGGTTGCCTTGGGTGGAAAACAGCAGAAAAGGAAAAAAATGGCTGGAACTACCACCCATTTATGTGTTATGATAAATCGTCCCATCGAAATCACCCTTAGTTCTTCCGTGCAGTGTCGGTCAGGTCGTCACATTCGCAAATTGAATGTCATGAAGGTATTTGTACCGCTGGCCGCGATTGAGAAGCTCTTCATGAGTACCCTGTTCGATGATGCATCCCTTATCAAGCACAAGAATGTGATCCGCATGGCGGATAGTTGACAGGCGATGAGCCACGACGAGTACCGTGCGGTCCTGGACGAGACGATTGATAGCTTCTTGGACAAGGCGTTCGGATTCGGAGTCGAGCGAACTTGTCGCCTCATCGAGTATAAGCACCGGCGGATTGCGTAGCAGCGCCCGCGCAATAGCAAGGCGCTGGCGCTGCCCCCCCGATAGCATGACCCCACGGTCGCCGATCGTGGTGTCGAGCCCTTCCGGCAGCCGTTCGATGAACTCCCAGGCGTGAGCGGCCTTCGCGGCCGCGATGATCTGCCCCGTGGTTGCCCCGGTCAGACCATAAGCGATATTGTTGCGGACCGAGTCGTTGAAGAGAAACGTCTCCTGGGCTACAATGCCGAAAAGGCTGCGGAGTCCTGAAAGGTCCAAATCCCGGATGTCACGGCCGTCGATCCGGATAGAGCCGTTTGACACTGGATAAAATCGGGGAAGCAGATCGAGCAGCGTGCTTTTGCCGCTTCCGCTTGATCCTACCAAGGCTATGACCGACCTTTTTTTAAGCGTAAAACTGACATCGTGCAGCACCTCCTCATTGCATCCGGGATAGGTAAAACGCACATTCGATACAGTTATTGCATCGGCGAAAACCGGCACGCTTTCAGGGTAAACGGGCCGGAGAGGTTCGGTGGGCGAATCGAGAATGGCAAAGACCCGTTCCGCTGCCGCGAACCCGCGTTGCAGAGAATTGTTGATGGTGGAGAGCGTCTTGAGCGGCGTAAATGTTGAAAAAAGAAATATCAGGAATCGGATGAAATCTTCGGAGCCGAACCCGGCAGTGATCCCTTGATGCGCGGTTTTCAAGACTTCCTGCCCGCCGTACCAAAGGAGAATAATGACGACGACGACTCCCAGCATCTCAGTCAATGGGCTGGAAATGGAAGAGATATTGTTCGCGCGGAACGACCGATGGACGAAAAGGCTGTTCTCTTGCATAAACCTTTTGGTTTCGAAAGCGTCCATATTGAACATCTTTACCGCCCGGATACCGCCCACCGTTTCGTGAAGAATGGAGAGCAGGCCTGAGAGGGATTCAAGCATGCGTTTGCTGCGGCGGCGGACAGACTGTCCTATGGCTGCAATGAGAAACCCAAGCACCGGGAAAATAATGATGATCGCGAACGTCAGTTTTACATTGATGGCGAACAGCACGCCGATGAAAAAAACGACGCGGATCGGTTCCGTGAACATTTTATCGAACGTGGAGGTCATGGACTCGTTGATGCTGGCGATATCGTTGACAACAAGTGAAATGATGTTGCCTGAACGCTCACGATCGTAGTATGTCACCGGCAGCTTGAGCGCATGGCCGAAAAGCTCGTTGCGCATGTCGCGTACGATATCGAGGTTGAGTCGCATCATGATGACTGATTTAAGATATGTCAATATATTCTTGATAAAAAACGAAGAGGCCATGAGGGCGCATACCACCTTGAGCGAATCAAGCGGATTCTCCCGTATAATTATCCGGTAGGTCCAATATTTAAGTGTATCGTTGATCGTATGCAGCGAAAATACCGGTTTTAGAGGCAACACGGCGGCGGGATCGAACAACGTTTTCGCCAGGGATGCCCCGAACCAGAGCGAAACCGCTTCAAAGTTGACAACTAGGAATGAAAGGATCACCGAAAGCACCAGAAGCGGCCAGTATGCCAGCGCATACCGCATCATTCGGCGATAGAGTAGTAAATTACGCATAATAACACAATACGAGCGATCCGGCCATCTTCTTGGCGAAACGACTCCGAATCTGCATATATTCCGATGGAGAAATGGCTTATGCCTTATCGGTCCAGACAAAAATTGAACCGCAGTTTTGACACAAAATAAGCTTTGTCGCGCGTTTAATGTCACTTACAAGGTGCGGTTCAAGTACTTTGTAACACACCGTGCAGGTCCGGGCCGTCGAGACTTCGCTCAGCACTCGACCGTGATTTCGACGGCTCCGTATCAAGTCGTAGGTTCGAAGGATCGATTTGGTGATGAGCGGTTTCAACGCCTCGCGTTCTTTTTCGATGCCCGCTATTACCGAATCAATGGAGGCGATCGTTGCCGAAAGCTCGGCAATTTTTGGTTCATTTTCCGCCATCACCTGCTCGAATTCTTTGCTCGCAGCTTCGGCGACCGCTTTCTGGCGATCGATCTCTTCATTGATCTTCTTTTTACGTGATTCAGATGAGTGAATAATTCCCTTCTGGGCCTCTATTTCGGCATGAACCGCATCGTATTCACGATTGGTTTTAATTGAATTCAGTCGTTCCTGACTGCGGACAAGGTTCTCCTGAGCTTTTACCATATGGTCGTCGAGAGAGAGAAGCTCTTGTTCGGCGCTTTTAGCCTGAGTCAGTGAGTTTTCCATATTTTTTCGTGCCATATCAACGAGTTTCTGGAGTTCCGCTACTGTAGCCGGCAATTGTTTCTTGGCAAGTTCCTGCTCATGAATTCGCAGATCAATTTCCTGCAGTTGCATAAGGTATTCCATATCGCGCAGCATAATTCCTCCACAGCAGGATCAAGTAGTTATATCGAATTTCTGTTTGTTAATAAAAAAGCACTCCCTTTCGGAAGTGCTCGTATCGTATCTGAATCGTAACGCCCGGAATGTCGTGTCTGCATACCTGCAAAGGCTGCAAAGTTACCCCCTCTTGTCCCTGAAAAGTGGGCCCACTAGGACTCGAACCTAGGACTAACGGATTATGAGTCCGCTACTCTAACCGACTGAGTTATGGGCCCGGTTAAGGGCAATTTCGTATCCAAAAATAATTGGCGCTGGAAATAGCAGGCAAGGTACAGTGAAAAACACTGTTCGCGCGCGCTGCAGGGGGGATGTACGACTACCCCCTTTGTCATGCTTTTTTACACCACTGTTTTTCCAGAAAATAAGGGTATACCAGAGGGAGGGGCGGTAGAAAGTGAAGCCGATATTGATGGCAATAAAAAGGTTTAAAAACCGAAAAAATAGGGGTTATGCCACACGCTGGGTTCCAAAAAGTCGATAGCACGCAGCAGATACCCGGACACGATCGCCGATAAAATATTTGACACCGGCCCGGCAAGACTTACAAAAATAAGATCCCTTTTAGGGTTAGCGAAATTGTAACCATTGACCAGTACAGGTTTTGCCCAACCGAATGGACCGGCATAAACATGAAGTAGGCACGGTCCATCCTCCCAAAATTGGGTTCTTTAATCGGGGATAAATGCGATAATAATTTATATTACTAACTAACAATCCGAATTATCCCCCTTTGATTCAGAGGATGCTTGTACTCATGAATCTCTTTGTTCCAGGTCGCATCTGTCTTTTCGGCGAACACAGCGATTGGGCTGGAGGCTATCGCCGTATCAATGCCGCCATTGAAAAAGGTCATGCTATCATCGTCGGAACCAATCAGGGTGTCTATGGTGAAGTTAAAGCTCACCCGACGAAGCTTATTTTCAATGCAACCCTCAATGATGGAACCAGAATGCCGCCATGGGAGGTCCCCATGGAACCCGGGGCATTGCTGAAACAGGCGGAAGAGGGTGGGTTTTTCAGCGAAGTAGCGGGAGTAGCGTATCAGGTTCTGACTCTTTACCGGATCCGGGGGCTTGAAATCGATAATTACCGAACCGATTTGCCCATTAAAAAAGGGCTTTCTTCAAGCGCCGCTGTTTGCGTCTTTGTTGCCCGTGCGTTTAACCGGATTTACGATCTTAAAATGACGGTGCGGGGCGAAATGGAAGTCGCCTACAACGGCGAAATTACTACCCCTTCCCGTTGCGGCCGACTTGACCAGGGGTGTGCCTATGGGAATCGTCCCATCGAAATGGCTTTTGACGGGGATCGCCTTGATATACGGGAGCTTTCGGCAGGCGCCGAGTTTCATTATCTCATCGTCGATCTCATGGCCGGCAAGGACACCCGGGAAATTCTTGCCCGGCTTAATCGTTGCTACCCGTTTGCTGAAGATGAAATGCAGCGAAATGTTCAGAACTACCTTGGTCCCGTCAACCGCAGGATTGTTTTTGAGGCCGTGGAAGCTATTAAAGCAGGGTCCGCCGAGCGGCTTGGTGCACTCATGACCGAAGCCCAGGCTGAGTTCGATAAAAATTTGCAGCCCGCCTGTTCATCCCAATTGACTGCACCAGTATTACATAAGCTTCTTGCTTATGAACCGCTTAAACCGTACATCCTTGGCGGGAAAGGGGTTGGATCGCAGGGTGATGGAACGGCGCAGCTCCTTGCAAAAGATGCCGCAAGCAGGAAGAAAGCCGCCGAAATTATTGAGCGGGATCTTGGCATGCTCTGCCTTGATTTAACTATTTGTCCGGCAAAGCGTGTTCGTAAAGCAGTGATTCCGGCGGCAGGTTTTGGTACAAGACTTTTCCCCGCCACTAAAGCAATAAAAAAGGAACTCTTCCCGGTTGTCGACGGAAACGGCAGAGCCAAGCCTGCCATTTTCGCCATAGTCGAGGAGGCTATCGCGGCGGGGATCGAAGAGGTCTGCATCCTTGTCCAAAGCCATGATCGAGAGATTTTCGAAGAGATCTTCTATACGCCGCCGAAAATCGAGAATTTTAATAAACTATCCGAAGAAAGCAGAAAATATTCCGAATATCTGATGGAAATCGGACACCGGATCACCTTTCTTTCACAGAACGTGCAGGATGGTTTCGGCCATGCAGTTTATTGTGCGCGATCCTGGGTCGGGGACGAGCCGTTCCTTCTCTTGCTGGGAGACCATCTGTACACTTCGTCTACCGATATTCCCTGCAGTCGGCAGTTGATTGACGCGTTTGAATTGGCTGGCGGGAGCGTCGTGGGCCTTAAAGCAACCTCTGGCAGTGAAGTCCATCACTTTGGTTGCGTTTCGGGGGTTTGGGGAAAAGAAAATGACCTTCTATCAATAACCGAGTTCGTCGAAAAGCCTGACCTCGAATATGCTCAAGAGCGCCTGCAAATTGACGGCCTCGAAAAAAACACATTTCTTACCGTCTTTGGGCAGTATGTGCTTTCGGCAAAAATATTTGACCACCTCGAAACAAATATCCGGAAAAACATCAGAGAACGCGGCGAATTTCAATTGACCTCCTGCCTCGACAGCCTGCGGAAAGAAGAAAGGGTGTGCGGCTACCTGGTCAAGGGACACCGGTTCGATATCGGCAATCCGGGCGCCTACCTGGAGGCGCTCAGTGAATTCAGGAAGGTACTGCCTTACGGAAACGCGAGCTGAGGTTCAGACGCCTGGCGACGAATTGGGAGACTATTATGCCGATTGGGCGCGACGACGGGAACAGGCGTAGGATTTTATTTTTATGACGTGCGGCAACAACATAGTGCGGCATCATGACCTTGCGGAGCCGGGTATTTATTTGGTTGCGGCATGAGGAGGCGGGATTCATGAAATTTCAGCGTGGGATTACCGTGGTGGAATTGGTGGTGCTCTTCAGTATTATTGTCCTGTTACTGCTCATTGGTGTTCCAAAAATTATGGATGGGTTCATCAAGAGCAAAATGCGTGACAATGGGGTGAATACGTTGAATGTTTTGGAAGCCAAGGAACTTGAATATTTTGCCAAGAATAATCGGCTCGGTCCCTTGGATAGCCTGAGTTTTACCATCCAGACCGATTCGAACGAATATTTTTCCTTCAAATGCGAGGGCATCGGCCGGTTCACGGCGGTTGCCAAAAAATCTATCGGAAAATTTAAAAAAGGAAGCTGGATGAGCACCACTGTCCAGATCGTCGGCGGTATCCCGCAAATATCTCGCTCTTGCTCCCGGGGCGACACGTCGTTCATACGACGTTATGTCGACAATTTTTTTTGAAGTAAATAACCCCGCCCTGTGGGCGGGGTTATTTACTTGTATTCTCTCCTTCTGTCCAGCATCTCCCGGTAAATTTTCCGATAGTGCTCATATCTCCAGACCGCAATTTTACCGGCCTCCACCAGTTCCCGCACTTTGCACCCGGGTTCATTGTCATGGATGCAGTTATTAAATTTGCATCCGCCGATCAGGCGCTCAAGCTCAGGAAAATAGGTTACCACATCCTCTTCAGGCACAAGCGGAAGATCAACCAATGAAACTCCCGGAGTGTCTGCGATGTAGCCGCCTGCGGGTAGCGGGAGGAGGGCGACATGGGTAGTGGTATGGGTTCCTCTGCCGTTGGAACCGGAGACTTTGCCGAGCACAAACTTCCGGTTTGGAAAAATCAGCGAAAGCAAAGCGCTTTTCCCGACCCCGGAAAGGCCGGCAAAGGCGGAAACATGACCCGCACAGGCGGCCAGCAGCGCCTCTAGGTTATCGCCGGTCCGGGCTGACGTTTCCAGAACAGGATACCCTATGGCAAGGAGCGCATCAATGATCCGCCTCTTCGACGTGCTGTCGGCGCACGTGAGGTCGCTTTTATTGAACACAATGACGGTCGAAAGTTCGTACGCGCCTGCACACAGGAGAAGCCGATCGAGCGATTCGAGATCGATGGGCGGCTCTCTAAAGGTCGCGACCAGGATCATCTGCGTGAGATTGGCAAGCGAAGGCCGCTTGAAAAAACTTTTCCGTTCATGGATGCCGAAAATGATACCGTCACGCGAATCCTCGTTAATGACCTCACAATCGACCATATCGCCGACGCAGACACGCACCTTATCTTTCTTGAGCAGGCCCTTCGTCGAAGCGCGAACCGGACCTCCCGCTGTGTCAATAATATAGTAGTTTTTCTGCTCCTCGATTATGCGGCCTGGGATAGTCATACACGTGCGCGTTATTCTCTCCATGAAAATATGATAATTTTTGAAAAACCGGACACTGGTCCGGCCAATGCCCGAGTCCTTACCTGGATCAATCTGGACGAAAATATAAATAATGAGAGTTATTTTCGATATATTTTATCATCTGTCGCGTTCGCCTGTCGGTGATGCGGGATCATTGGATATTATCGCAATCCTGTGAAAGGAATTATGAGTACAACGCTCTACTTCGATCTCGTCAGCGGCGCAAGCGGGGATATGATCCTTGCCGCGCTCGTGGATTTGGGCGCTCCTGTGCAATTTCTGAACCGTGCACTCGGAAGGCTCGGTATTCCGGGGCTGGCCATCAAATCTACGCACCTCAAACGCAGTGGCATCAGTTGCCGCCATATGAAACTGCGCTGGGCAACCCCAAAGGGGTATCGCCATCTTCACGACATCTTGGATATCATAAAACGGGGTCGGTTCAATGAGGCGATCAATAAGCGATGCGAATCAGTGCTCAACCGACTTGCAGAGGCCGAGGCGGCCGCTCATGGTATTGTAAAGAGCGAGGTTCATTTCCATGAAATCGGCGCCGTGGATACGATTGTTGACATCGTCGGCACCTGCCTTGCGCTTGATTACCTGAGCGTTGAAAGAATCCTTTTTTCTACGCTTACCGAAGGCCGGGGCATAATCAATACCGAGCACGGCGTCATGCCGGTGCCAGCGCCGGCAACGGCGAATCTGATGGCCGGCTTTCATGTAACGCGGCTTGATGTCCCCTCCGAACTTCTGACGCCGACGGGTGCTGCGCTGCTTACTACCCTCGGCGTCCAGTCGCTCACCCCGCCCGAAGGCATCGTTAAAAAAAATGGTTACGGTTGTGGGACCAGGGAGTTCCTGCACCACCCCAATTTTCTGCAGGCATCGCTCATCGAGACGAAAGACATGATCAATCCGTCATCCGGTGACGACATCGATGTTCTCGAGACCGATATGGACCACCTTTCGGGAGAACTCATGGGCAATGTTGCAACGCTCCTCATGAAGCAGGGTGCGCTCAATGTCTCGTGGACGCCAATCTTCATGAAAAAATGTCGACCCGGCTACCGCCTGACGGTGATCGCAAAGCCCGGCACAACGCCTGTCCTGACCGATTTGATTTTTTTCAATACACGGACTCTCGGGGTGCGCATACAGCGCACGCAGCGAGTCATTGCACAGCGCGAGGTGCACAAGGAAACTTTCAAGGGTTGCACCGTGTCAGAAAAATGGTGTTCGTACAAGGGGCATTCCTATGTAAAAATTGAAAACGATGATCTGGTGAAAATTTCGGAACATACGAAAACACCCGTGATCGAGGTGGCGGAGTGGTATGCGAAGAGGAATGAAAAGAGCGGGAAGAAGTAACTTTTGACAATAGTATATCGACTAACCCTTGATAGGACCAATAGCGCGTTTACCGACACCGTTACGGGAAGACGAGAAACCATTATGATGGCAACGTATAGAATACAAGTGCTAAGGTAAGATACTGAATCGCGAAGCAAGGCAATATCGTTAACAATACCTTCTAAATTCAGGTTAATTCCGGGTTTCAATCTGGATGACTGGCGGTGAAACAAGATGTTTTTTCACCGTACAAGACTCCGCAGCTCGAAGGATCGCTTCTTTATATTTTTCCGGAAAATCATGAGGAAGCAAAATCTCGATATTGATTCTTTCAACCATATGTGTCTCATCGTTCCTGACTATGGTTTGCGTTATCTTGATATTATTTGTAGGAATTGATCGGGTTTGGCAGAATGAAATAACGTAAAAGCCTGCACACGTCCCGATCGATGCAAGGAACAACTCAAACGGCGAAGGAGCGGCATTGCGGCCTCCAGCTGATATCGGTTGGTCGGTATTTATGATAAAATCGTGAACATGTGCGTCTACCTTTTTGCCACCTCCGAAAGTGATTTCATAGCTTGTTTTCATGTTCTTTTTCAGCTCCTATAGGGTGACTAATTATGAAGCGGATCTATCTCAGAAGACATGATTTTTGCCGGATTCAATAAAAACCGTTGAAACTCCTTCGGCAATCTCTCTTGGCCTTTGAAAAGTAACTGCATCGAAAACGGATGAGAGTTTTTGGTGTTCCAGAATAGAAGCGGTCCCTCCGCGCCACGTGCGGCATCGGCAAGCAGTGCGGCAAGCGCCTTGCCGGTATAGGTGTGGTCGAGAATGATGCCGTCTGTTTTCCGGATGAGCGCAACCGCTTCGTTCACCGCTTTAGAGGCAAGGCCATATCCCGGCTCAAAGTGGTTGTTGCAAAAGGAGAGGTCGTTGGCGAAATCGTGCAGGTCCGGAAAGGCGGGGTCGAACGTTCTAAGGAGTTCGTTGGTTTTGCAGTAGAGTTGCCGGAACTTCTCTGGATCAGCAAGCGTCGGAGGGGTAACGCGCACACCAACCAGGCGAGCGGCAAGTCCGGCAGCGCGAAAGCCGAGCAAGAGGCCTACGGCAGTGCCCATGGTGCCGAGCGGCACAAAGATGACTTTCGGTTCCGGCAGGTCGCCAGCGTCGATCTGTCCCTTCAACTCAAAACCTGCATTCACAAAACCCAGCGCGCCGACCGGCGAAGAACCGCCTGCAGATATGATGTAGGGAGCAACATCATCTTTCCTGTTATATAGTTGACAAAGATCGGTAATGGTCCGGTCATACTCCTCATATTTTTCCCGGTAGATCATCTCAGCCCCCGCTGCGGCATCCATAAGAAGATTTTCCGCAACTTCGGCTGAAAGTGGCTGATCGAAGAGTATAAGCGTCGCCGATAGCCCCACTTTTTTTGCATAGAGCGCTGTAGCCAGAGCATGGTTTGATCCTGCAGCGCCGGAGGTGATTACCCGGACAGCGCCCCGCGCCTTTGCGTCCGCGAGGAGAAATTCGAGCTTCCGGACTTTGTTTCCACCATAGGGGGATGAGCTGATATCGTCGCGCTTTATAAAAATATCTCTCCGATGGAAATAATCGCTTAAGCCGCGCATTTGCTCGACGGGGGTCGGAAGGCAACCGAGCGGAAGACGAGGAAGACCCGTTACGAGGTCGGGGAAAGGACGAAATGGCAGCATGCGAGTCCAATCTGAATGTTGTTAAGAAGGCGCTTTAGTAAAATACTGCATTACTCCTTCACGTTATACCCGAAGGAGAGGTTCATTTTCTAACAATGACCTGTTCCGGGAACGGTTTCCACGCTCTTGAAAACTGATGCTACTTTTACTAACCTGTTTTGGAGGGCTCAAACGTGCTACGGCGCTGCACTGCGGCGTGAACCATCCGCTCTCTGCGCGGAAATTGCCGCTACAACGGGTAGTGAGCAGCATTTGCCTTGAGTAACAGCGGTTTTTATGTTACAACGAGGAAATTATCAAATAAGCAGTTACGAATGACACCACAGACTATCTGACCTCAATCAGTTTCAGTCGTTTATCAAATCCATTCGCCTTCATCCTGACGAAGTAGATGCCCGAACCCGAGGCAAGACTGCCCGCGGGTTTGCCGTTCCAGGAGACGGCATAACTGCCCGCCGCGTAACGGCCCTTGACGAGGCTCTGCACGAGGCTTCCCTTCATATCGTAAACGCCGATTTCCACCTCCTGATCGGCCGCGCTCTGCAATGCAGGAACATCAAACGCGATGCGCACGCTTCCCCGGAAAGGGTTCGGGTAGACCCACGGAAGGTCGAAAGACGAGATAAACGCCTGCGCGGGAACGGCAAGCGTTGCAATGAGAACCTTATTGGCCTCATAGGTTGGATCGCTGCCGCCAGTTACCTCGAGCGGATGCTCCTTTTGGCCGTCCCATAACCGGAAGGTGATCTTCTCGGCAGGATCGCAGCCGTCCTTGGCCTTGGCCATCGGGTCTTTTCCCCATATCGCAAAGGCGGTCAGGCCGTTGACCACCGTTCCGGCTCCGACAAGGTCCCCTTGCGAGTCAAAGGCGCCGACTTCGCAATTATCAGAAGCGGCGCTCCCTGCCACTTCGATGTGCCGGGCCAGGAACAAGGCATTGTTACCGGTTAT
>Ga0181538_10001456_pt1 | contig 26627 bp, 27 predicted proteins | sample PEATcosm2014_Bin_40_FD_119773 | JGI IMG/M metagenome (GOLD analysis project Ga0181538, IMG submission 119773) | Peatland microbial communities from MTU Mesocosm Facility, Houghton, MI, USA - PEATcosm2014_Bin23_30_metaG | ecosystem: Environmental > Terrestrial > Soil > Wetlands > Peat | place... | reverse complement strand
CCCTTCTTCATGATTCTCCCATGATTCACGATGTAGGCGCGGTCTGTTACGCTGAGAGTTTCCCGCACGTTATGGTCGGTGATGAGCACGCCAATCCCCGAGCGGCTTAACTCCCTAATCAGGTCCTGAAGGTCCTTTACGGTCAGCGGATCAATCCCCGAAAAGGGCTCATCCAGCAGGATGAAACTGGGCTGCAGGGTCAAGGACCGGGCAATTTCCAACCGTCGCCTTTCGCCCCCCGACAGCATGTACGCCTTGCTTTGGCGCACCGTCTCCAGCCCCATCTGGGCCAAAAGCTCTTCCAGACGGTCGCGTTGCTGCTCGGGCGTCAGTGGCAGTGTCTCCAGCACCGCCAAAAGGTTCTCTTCGCTTGTAAGTTGCCGGAAAACCGAGGGTTCCTGCGGCAGGTAGCTGATCCCACTGCGCGCCCTCAGGTACATGGGCAGGTCCGTAATCTCTTCCCCGTTCAACAGCACGCGCCCCGCATCCGGCCGGGCCAGCCCCACAATCATGTAAAAGGTGGTCGTCTTGCCGGCGCCATTTGGACCCAGCAATCCCACTACTTCGCCATTCCCTATTTCGATTTCGACGTTATCAACTACCTTGCGTCCACGGTAGGACTTGCTGAGATCGACGCCTTGGAGTGTGGGCATTCCGCTTCACGCGGGATCGCTTGGCGGTCCCCTTATCTCTGGACTCGATGTTTGGTCAGCACCCGCGAACCATTTCCCGAGTCGACGATGATCGTATCATCCGCTAAAAAGAAGGTCAATTCGCGCCCTTTGGTTATGCCCTGTTCGGGGTCAAAAAGTGTCGGATTTCCACCGCTTAACACGAATTTTTGGTCCGCGGCGGTGTACACGCCCTTGTCGGCCGTCCCTCGCCGCCCTTCCTGTTCCACGATCACCCCTCCAGTGCCCACTGCACGGCTGATTTGGGAGGCTCCCCCTGCGGTTCCCTCTGCGTGCGTGAAGAACAGATCCAGAAGCGGCCCCCGCATCCGCTGGTCTTCCGATTGCACAACCACGTTGTGCTCCAGGTGCGCGCGGCTCTCCGCGTCCCAATAAGTCAGCGTTGCGCTGAACACATGCCAAAGCGCCGGTGGCTTCTTCGTCGCGGATCCTGCCGCAGGCCCCGCCCCTGGCGTCCCCGTTGCAGCTTCCTGAAACACTCCCCGGACGTTGCCCACTGCGTTCATCACCCGCGTTTCTCTCAAGAGTTCGATGGAGTCCGCCTCCAGTACCGACGGCCCTTGCCACAGCCGCGCATGTCCCGTGTACAGTGCCCGCCCCGTTTTTGAGTTGGCTTGCAGGTGATCGGAGGTAATATTCGCGGGCACCGAGTTGGAGCCCAGATGTACAGTGCCAGTCTGCCCTGGAAATTCCGTTGAGCGCACACTGCCTTCCGCCTCCACATCTCCCCTTGCCTGGTGAAAGGTGATCTTCGGCGCGCGCGTCTCGCTGCTCGCATCCCGCACCACAGCCTGCCCGGTCAACACCGCCGTTTGCGCCGTCTTGGCGAAAACCGCTTGTTGTGCTTCGCCCGTTCGGTCGCCCTCCTTCAAATGCACGTTCCCCTGCAGATTCATCTGCGACCATCCCCCGCTCGGTTCCAGGGCTGCGCTTCCCTTTGCGCCGCTCGCCGTTTGCGTGGGCCTCCCCTTCAACTCGCGCTCCGTCTGCACTGATCCCGTGGCCGTTAGCAGCCGCGCTTTGGCCGCGTCCCCGAACTCCAGCGCCAGTTTGTCCGCTGACAGCCTCGAGTGCGCACCCGCTGCATCCACCCATTCCGTTACACCATGCTCGAGCGTCTCGGCATGCTGCAACTGGCTCGCCTTTCCTTCAAGCCCTTTCTGGAATGCGAGTTGCAAAGCGTTCGTCCGCAGGTTCCGCGAATTTCCCGTCCGCGCGTCCTGCGTCTGCAAAACGACCTTTCCTCGCAAGATCACCTGCTTCGGTTGATTCACCCGAGGCCACATCTCCATCTCTCCGCGTTCTGCCTGGTACGTTCCGCTCGGCGAACTTCCTTGAACGTTTCCTTCCGCCTCCATGGAGCGGATCCACCGCTCTGGCACCAGATTGCACGTCAGTTTTTCCGCTTTCAGGCTTGTCTTCCCACGTGCGCCCTGCGATGTCGCCTCGGGAATTTCTCCCAGTTGCCCCGGTGTCGCCACCAGCGTCTGTGGTCGGGATTGCGCATCCAGCATCATCACCAACTCCCCTGCCGTCAGTTGCTGCGGTTCCGCCGTGGCCATGACCGGGCCTTCCATCACCACGGTTCTGGAATTTTTTCCAAACTCCAGGCTGCTCCCGCGCACCACCACTTCCCGTGGCGGCCCTTCCTGCGCATTCGCCCTGGTCCCTTCGGAAGAGCGGTCTAAGTTCAGTTGCGCATCCTTCACCAGCCGCAGCACCCCCTCTTCGGAGAAGTACACCGCTCCCTGCCCTTCTCCTCTCCCGCCTGGAAACGAAAATGTCACGTGCTCCACTGTCTGGGCGCGGCCTGTGGCCCGTTCAAACGTCACCGCGCTGGTTTTCACTCGCACGATGTTTGGAGCGCCCGAAGATTCATGCCGGGCGCGCTCGGCCTCCACGGCGCTTTGCAAATCCATCAGCACTTCGCCGCTACATTGAATGGCGCCGTCCCCTTTGGAGTAATTGCAGCTATGGGTGTTGATCACATCGTGGCGCTCGCCGGTTTTCCCAAACGCGGTAATTACCACGTCTTCCAGCAGGCTCACGTCCTGGCCTTTGAAATCCGTGGACTTCGAGGCGTGCACGGTGAAGATGGTGCGGTCCCCTTCTACTTTGGAGAAGGTCAGCCCGAGCGATTGCCTTTCCTTGTCTTCGGTCAGGGGCGGCGGGGCATTCTTCTTCTCCACGCGGGCCACCCACTGCCGCTGCACGTAAATTACAAAGGTGATTGCCGCCAGCACAAAAGCCAGCACGGCCGACCACCGCGCGTAACGCGCCGCTTCGCTCCTCTTCATATTTTCAGTTAATCAGAATTTCGTTGAAGCGTACAGTTCGGAAAGCTGGGCCGCCAGGCGGGTGCTTTACTTAGCACTTAAAACTAACAACTTATAACTGTACTCCTCATCCCGCCGCCTCGCTCGTAACCGGCAAGATTCCCATATTCGCCGCGGCCACATTGTCGCGGTTGGTGTTCTTCACCAGGTACATGGCCTCATCGGCCAGGTGCAGCAATCCTTCTTTGGTCTTCGAGTCGATCGGATAAGCCGCCACGCCCACGCTCGGCGTGATGTGTGTTTGCAAACCATCCCTGGTGAGCCACACCGTTTCGCGAATGATTTTGTGCAGCCGGCGCGCCACGTTGATGGCGTTTTCCTTTGATGTCTGCGGCAGCAGGATCACGAATTCGTCCCCGCCGTAGCGGAACGCGAAATCAATCAGCCGGCAATTGGTCTTCAGCGCTTCCCCAATTTCCGCCAACAGTCGCGAGCCCACCAGGTGGCCGTGCGTGTCGTTCACCAGCTTGAAGTGGTCCAGGTCGATGAACACGATGGAGAATTCATAGTTATAGCGCTGCGAACGGTAAATCTCTGTATCCAGAATGAAGCCCATGTGCCGCGCGTTGTACAGCGACGTGCAGTCATCTTTGATGGTCAGCTCGTGAATGCGTTTCACGTGCCGGGCATTCTCCAGCGCAATTGCCGCGAAGTCCGAAAGCGCTTCCAGCAGTTTCAAATCCTTGGGGTCAAATCCTTCCGGCCCCACACAGTTGATCAATTCAATTACGCCCAGGCAGGTTTCCCGGAATTTCACCGGCACGGCCACGATCGACCGCGTCTCCATCTTCGTCTTTTCGTCCACTTTCCCAAAGAACCGCGTATCCTTCGAGGTGTCCGGCACAATCACTACCTCGCCGTGCTGCGCCACCCATCCAGCAATCCCCACGCCCAGCTTGATGCGCACGTCCTTCAGCGCCTGCGAAGCTTTCCCTACCGCCAGCTCAAAATAGAGTTCCTGCTTCGCCTCGTCCAGCAACAGCAGCGACCAGTTGTCCGGCCGCAGAAACTCGTCAATTTTCTCCATGATCGTCCGCAGCACCTGATCCAGTTGCAACGACGATGTAAGAGCCTTCCCCAATTCCTGGAAAACAGCGATCTCGCCCGCTTCGCGCTGGTCAGAGGGCAGGCCGGCATTTCGCCGCCGTTCCACCGCCGGGAACTGTTTGATTTCCTCTAGGCTCACTCGGGCACGTTTCTCCGGCTGATTTCGCCTCTCGCAGGTTCCATCATCCTCTGAAATCCCGCGAGTTTAGACACCTATTCCCAAACCTATACCTGAATCTTCCAATCTGGGCCAGTATAGGCGCCTTGGAAAATCTCGCGCAACCCAGTCGTGGTACAGGCGTGGCCATCTTGCCATCACGGGCGTAGCGTGACGATTTTAAAGCTCCCGAGGTACTTAGGGGAAGCACTTCGCCCCTGAACCTGTTCCGCCTCTCCAAAGCTCCCTCAATCGATGCAATTGCCTGACCTGTCGTGTTGCCGCCTCTCCCCTCTTGGCACTTTTCTCCGCGTGCCATCACACCGTGCGACCCAATCCATCAACTACAGCCCTCCTGAATTCCCAGCCAATTCTGTGCGCCATCTGCTCTTGGAAAAGCTGTCGTTCCCATCAGCGTGACCGTTAATCACTACGTTCCAGCACGCTCGTGACGCTTGACTTGGCTGACTCCTGCGTCATACTGGAATCCCCTTCAGTTTCTCTCTCTTGGTCTGCGATTTCCCTCTCTTTTGTCGCTTGCCGGCCAGCGCATTTGTGTCATCAACCCTCGACACTCCCTCTCTTCGCAGGGTCCCGGGCAAGAAAGGCTGCGTAATGATTTCGCCGGACCAGGTGTTGCACGGCTCGTACAATTTCGGCCTCGTGGCTATGTCGGTTCTGCTGGCAGTGCTGGCTTCCTATGCCGCGCTCGACCTCGCCGGCAGAGTGACATCGGCGCGTGGTGGGAGCCGTGGTTTGTGGTTAGGCGGCGGCGCCGTTGCAATGGGAACCGGCATCTGGTCCATGCACTATGTGGGCATGCTCGCTTTCCGCTTGCCTGTCCCCGTGCAATACGATTGGCCAACAGTGCTGCTTTCGCTCCTGACGGCCATTGTTGGCTCGGCGATCGGCCTATTTGTCGCCAGCCGTGAGCACATGGGCCCCTATCGTGCGCTCGCCGGCAGTGTCCTGATGGGTGCTGCAATCGCCGGCATGCATTACGTTGGCATGGCGGCAATGCGACTCCCTGCCATGTGTCATTATTCCGTCCCCATCGCCGCGGCTTCCGTGGTGCTGGCCATTGCGGTTTCGCTCGTCGCGCTGCTGCTCGAGTTTCGCTTTCGCGGCGAAACGACTTCGGGAGGCTGGGGCAAGGCGCTAAGTGCGATTGCGATGGGAACGGGCATTCCCCTGGTGCATTACACCGGAATGGCAGCGGCCAGCTTCACCGCGTCGCAGAGAGACCTGGGAGACTTGTCGCATGCCTTGCAAATTTCCTCGTTGGGGATTGCCGGGATCGTTTTCGTCACTCTGGTTCTGCTCGGATTTGCACTCACTGTCTCGATGCTGGAACGCCGCTTCTCCGCTCAGCTCTTCAGTAACAACGAACTGGCTCCGCTTCTGCTGGATTCGGCCCCCGAAGCCATCTATGGAATCGATACTACTGGAGCCTGCACGTTCTGCAACCAGGCATGCTTGCGATTGACCGGCTACGAATCCTTCGCCGAGATACGCGGCAAGGACATGCACAAACTAATCCACCACTCTAAGGCCGATGGCACGCACTATCCCGTCGAGGAATGTCACATCTACGAGGCCTTCCGCATCGGCAAAGGGACGCATATTGACACCGAAGTGCTCTGGCACAAGGACGGCTCCAGCTTCCCCGCTGAGTACTGGTCGCACCCTGTCTACAGGCACGGCCACGTGATCGGCTCGGTGGTGACCTTTGTGGACATCACGGAACGCAAACAGGTGGAAGCGGCTTTGCGCGAAAGCGAAGAGAAATTCCGCGCGGTTTTCGATGCGGCGGAAATTGGCATCGCCCTCTCGAAGCTCCCGGGAGGAAACACCACCACCAACCGGGCCTGTCAGCGGATGCTCGGTTGCACGGCGGAAGAATTGCATTACTTAAAGCTTTTCGACGAGTTGACGCATCCGGAGGATCGCCAGCCGGACGAGCTGAAATTCCGCAAATTGTTGAGCGGAGAATACGACCGTTTGAGGATGGAAAAACGCTTTATCTTGCGCGGCGGAAAACTCGTGCGCGCCAACGTCGAGCTGTCAATCCTCAAGAATGCTGAGGGCAAACCTCAATTCGTTCTCGGAACATTTGTAGACATGACCGAGCTGAAACAAGCCGAGAGCGAATTGCATCGCGCCAAGGAAGCCGCTGAGGCAGGCAGCGAAGCCAAAAGCATCTTCCTGGCGACCATGAGCCATGAGCTTCGCACCCCCATGAACGGCATCCTGGGCATGACCGAGCTTGTCCTGGACACCGAGCTCACCCCTGAGCAGCGCGATCATCTTGGACTGGTGCAATTCTCTGCCAAATCTCTGCTCGCCATCCTCAACGATATCCTGGACTTTTCAAAGATCGAAGCGGGCAAATTGGACACCGAAGACATTCCATTTGATCTCCGCGAGAGCCTTGGCGAGACTATGAAGTTCCTGAGCGTCCAGGCGCATCAAAAGGGTCTGGAACTCGTCTACGACGTTCATCCGGACGTCCCCGAGGCTCTGATTGGCGATCCTGGCCGGATTCGCCAGGTTCTTACCAATCTCATCGGCAACGCCATCAAGTTCACCGCGCACGGCGAAATCATTGTTCATATCGCTGAAGATTCCCGCGAAGCTTCCCTCACTTGCCTGCACTTTGTCGTACAGGACACCGGTCCTGGCATCGCCGAGGAAAAACGGGAAAAGATTTTTCAACCCTTCTCGCAGGCCGACGGCTCCATGGCGCGAAAATACGGCGGCACAGGATTGGGGCTCACAATCTGCGCCAGACTTGTAAGCATGATGGGTGGCGCAATCTGGGTCGAGAGTGAGCCCGGCCACGGCAGCAAGTTTCACTTCACGCTGCGCTTGGCTCTGCAGGATTCGCCCGCCCCCCCTGCTGAACTTCTTCAACCGGGAGCATTGCGCGGTTTGCGCGCGCTCATTGTGGACGACAATCTCGCCAACCGGAATGTCCTCACGGGCCTGCTGACCCGTTGGGGCATGCAGCCGACGGCGGTCGAGGGAGGCCGGGCCGCCCTCGAGGCGCTGGAAATCGCCAAATGCACTACTCATCCGTACCAGGTGATTCTGCTCGATGGGCAGATGCCAGACATGGATGGCTTTGCCCTTGCCGAGCGCATCAAGAATGATCCGGCGCTGATGGGCGGCACGATTATGATGGTCACTTCGGCGGGCCGTCTTGGCGACGCGGCCCGCTGCCGTGAACTGGGAATCGCCGCGTACCTCCTGAAACCTCTTCACCAAAAGGAGTTGCTGCAAGCGATATCGAATCTACTGAAAAACGCGCAGCAACAGAAAGCTCCGTTGATCACGCGGCACTCCTTGCGGGAGGCGCAAAACCACGTGCGTATCCTGCTGGTCGAGGACAATGCCGTAAATCAAGCGCTGGCTCTCCGTCTTCTCCAAAAACGCGGCTACATCGTTGCCGTTGCTGGAAACGGACGGCAAGCGCTCGCGGCACTGGAAAAAGAAGAGTTCGAACTCGTGCTGATGGACGTGCAAATGCCCGAAATGGACGGTTTCGAGGCCACCACGGCCATCCGGGAGCGCGAGCAATCTTCCGGCCGCCATATCCCCATCATTGCCATGACGGCTCACGCGCTGAAAGGCGATAAAGAGCGCTGCCTTTCCGCCGGGATGGACGCTTACACCTCAAAGCCCATTCGACCCAGTGAGCTTTTCGCGACGATTGAAGAAATCCTCGCCAAAAACGATGCGCAGGACGCAGCTACTCCGGTCGAATCCCAGGAAAAACTCACTTTCCCAAGCTGAACTCCCTTTTTGCTTGGTACCAGGGCGATTCCTCTCGCCAAAAAAACTCGGAGAGGTCCCACTGCGCGCGGGGGTGTAACCTGAAGGTATTAAGATTGCTAGTCAGGAAAGGAGAACTCCACAACTTGTTGGCAATCGAGACTCTTCAGAAATCATTAGTGCGGACGGGAAAACGGTGCGTCGGCTGATCGTTCCCGGTTGTGCCTTTCTCTTGTTGTCTTCAAACCTTCTTGTTGGCCACGCGCGGAATGCGCCCGCTGCGTCTTTTGTCCCGGGCGAACGCAGCAAGCAAGCGATTTCCGCGAAAGCTCCCGTTATCGTAGTGGGATTCGTTGGTGGGTTCGTCCGGCATGACAACGTCGTGCACAACCCGGTGCAATTGGCTGCGCGCTTACTCCATGCGTACCCGTCGGGTGTGTACGTGGAGGTGTTTGAAAATCGCCGCCGCGAGGAGGCTCATCAGAAAATCCTGAAACTGCTGGACGCTGACCACGACGGGAAGTTGTCAGACGAGGAGAAGCGGGATGCCCGCATCATTATCTACGGGATGAGTTGGGGCGGTTCGGAAACGGTGACGCTGGCACGCGAATTGGAAACAGAGAAAATCCCCATCCTCCTGACCATTCAGGTGGACAGTGTCGCCAAAATGGGGCAGAACGACGCAATGATCCCCGCCAACGTGGCCGAAGCAGTCAACTTTTATCAGGCTGGCGGCCTTCTTCATGGCCAGCCTGAAATTCGTGCTGCGAATGCTACTCGCACCAAAATTCTTGGCAATTTTCGCTCCGAGTACAAGTCGCAAACCCTACCTTGCGAGCAGTATCCGTGGTACGACCGTTTCTTCTCTAAAGAGCACACCGAAATCGAGTGTGATCCGGCGGTTTGGAAGCAAGTGGAATTGCTGATTCGCTCCAAATTGCCGCCTTCCGGGATGGCGCGCCACGCCAGTGGAACTTCGTGGCACTCTTAGTTTCTCGAGGCTGAGTTCTTGAACGCGTTAGCGTGCTTGAGCGAACTTGTACGGGGCGCTATTCGTCGCGGAAATTGCGGCGAGCGCGGCCGACGCGTATTGCAGGTTTGCCCAATCTCCTTGGAACTCAAGCATCGTCTCGCGCCGGTGCTTGGGGCTCTTCAAGAAAACCCCGGCGCGGGCAAGGAACAGCTTGTAGGACAGTTGCGCGTCTGACCCGGGCGCCAGCGCATTGCTTTCGCTCACGCCCACTCGAAAGCTCTCGCCGTTTTCCGAAATCTCCATCCACGCGGCGCCGTCTCTGTCCACGGACGCGGTCCCCGCTTCATCAAATTGTTTGAAAAAACGAGCGAGTTCGCGGCCCCGCAGGATGTCCCTGTTCTCTTCGGCCAGCGAGTCAAAAGCGCTGCGATAATTCTTCCATTCCGAGGGCGTGCCGACGATTTGCAATCGCTCCTCGCACAATGCCGCGGCATCCCTTCCAGCATGCGTCACGATATCATCTGGTCCAGGCTCCTCGGCTGGATGTTTCTCGAATTCGCTCTCCGGATTGAACCGCCCGGTGAACACGTAGGACGCCGCCACCACGGGCAATTCGTGGTCCGCAAAAATGAGCATGGGGACCAGCAGTTTCTTCGAGCGGAATAATTGCTCCGTTCCAGAGCGCACTTCACTGCTTCTTTTGATGGTTCCGGGCACTTGCGCGAAGTGCATCACGCGAAAATTGCTTTCGGGATGGCGAACGGCGTAGCGCGTGAACGTGCGGGCTACCGCTTTCGGGCTGGTCATTCCAAAATCGTTCAGATAGTCGCGATTGACCGCGTGCGGGAAATACGTATTGATGATGTGCCGCACAAAATCCGCGCAATTGTGCGTGGCGCCGTTAAAGTGATTTTTGTTCGCCCCATCATCAAATTCCTCGATCAGCTTGCGATCCTGTTCCACGGTCGTATCCACCGCGAAAATGTACACTCCACGGATCAGCGTTGCTGCCACCATTTCCCGCCACTCCGCCTTTCCACTGGTTTGGCAACTCCGACTCGCGCAGTATTCCCCCAAGTACATCTCCCGGTACCGTTCTTCCAAAACGTGCTTGATCTTATTCGAGCCGAAAATGGGACGGTTCCGCGGATCTTCCACTCCGTACAGGTAAATGTTCAGGGGAACGATGTTCCATTCGTACGGCTGATCCTCCCCGACATTGATATACGTGCTCATTACGGAGCCCAGCTCGCCGGGGCGGCACAGCCGGAGCTTCACCGGCGAATCGGCGCAAATGCCGGAGAAATAGACTGCCGTGTGGCCGCTGCCGGTGATCCGATCCATGCTTTCGTCGAGCGATTCATTCAGAACGACTCCCACGGCGCCGTACGTGCGTGGAGATACGAGCAGCGCTGAAACAATCGTGAGGATAAAAGGGAGAACAGCCGCGCCGATAGTCCTGCCAGCCAGGAAACATCCCCGGGGCGAGCGGTCTTCGCTGCGGACACCAAAATACAAAGTCCCTCCTCAGCCAGCCAGTGGCCAAGCCTACCTGTCGTTGAACCCTTCCGCGTGGAAAAAGTCGCCCACTTTTCCGTTAACCCACATGAATAGAATCACTTACAATTCACATCGCGGTTCTCCAAGCTACCATTTCGGCCTTTCCCTAGTCAGATGAACCTGGCGTGGCCTTAGTGGATTGATGACAGCTGCGCCCTGTCAGCGGGTTAATGGAGATTGCCAGTGGGTGTAAAATCCAGGCTGCGTGAGGAGAGGATGCGGACGTTCGTTTTACTGCGATGAACAGGGGAATTCCTGATGCCCGCCTACTTCAAAATTGATAAGGAGCACAGGCTGGTAATGAGTACAATCTCCGGTGTCCTCACCATGGCAGACGCCCTGGCACATCAGGAGAATCTCCGGAAGCATCCCGATTTTGATCCCAGCTTCTCCCAGTTAATGGATGGCACCCAGCTCACCAGGGTAGAACTCAAACGGGAAGAAGTGCAGAGGCTGGCTCGAGATTCTATATTCTCACCTGATTCTCGCCGGGCGTTCGTTACGAATAGCGACGCTGCATTTGGCATGGCACGCATGTTTGAGACGCTTCGCGACGCCATGGGTGAAAAGGGGATTCGCGTCTTTCGCAATCTCGACGAAGGACTGGACTGGGTTCTGGGCAAGAACTCCCCTGCCTGAAGACCCTCACAACGCTTCCTTTGCGTTCCCCGTTTGACACTTCTTCCCGCCACACCTATAGTGACCCCAAGGGACGCCGCGTCACCACTTCGCAGCTTTGGCCGCGCCTGCCTTCTCCTTCGCTTTTCCGGAATCGAGGCTTGCTTGCGCTCCCCGCGGATTGGTCCAGTCCTCCGTCGCTGTTACACTTTCCTCTACAGGGATATTGCATGGCCAAGGGAATTTTCGGAGAACGTCTGAAGCGTGAGCGCGAGCTTCGCGAGGTCACGCTGGAAGAAATTACCGCGGCCACGCGCATCGGACCCCGCTTCCTGGAAGCTCTGGAAAACGAAGAGTGGAACAAGCTCCCCGGCGGCGTATTCAATCGCGGCTTTGTGCGTTCCGTGGCGCGCTATCTGGGCCTGGACGAAGAAGCCCTCCTCGGCGAATATGATCTGGCGCACGGCACTCAGGTTGCCCCTGCCCCTCTGCCACCCGAAAAACGCTTTTCCTCGGGCTCGAAGTGGATTCCCTTTCTCCTTTTCATCGGCCTGCTTTTGCTCCTGTTTTGCGCCGCCATCGGTGGCATCTATGCCTGGCGTCATTTCGCCGCGCGGCGCGCCCAGAAGCTATCCACGGCTTCTGCCCCAACTGCTCCAAACACATCACTCGCGCCCGCTTCCAACTCACCGGCCAGCGAGCAAAAGCAAGATGCTCCCTCCACTTCGCAGGAACAGCCGCTGGATCTGCTCGTCTCGGCCAGCGCCGCTACCCGCGTGCGCATTGTTGGCGATGGCCAGTTGCTCTTCGAGGGCGAATTCCCCACAGGCGAAAATCGTCATTATCGGGCTACCGGTGAATTTGAGGTCACTGCTGCGGACTCCAGCGCGGTGTTGCTGGAATTGAACGGGCAGGCTATGCCGCCTCTTGGTGCCCCGGGCGCCTCGGGTACAATGACTTTAGGTCGCAAGGACCTTAGGCAGGCAACCGGTGGAAACTCTCAGCCCTGAAGTACTCGAAGATCTACGCCACGGGCGTGCACCGCGCGAACGAAAGCTCGCCGTCTGCAGCACTGGCGCTCATATCCCTCCCGTGGATCGCGTCGAAATCCTCGCGGTGCTCGCGCAGGATGGCGATGAACTGGTCTCCTCTCGCGCTCAGGAGGCGCTTCTGTCGGATGCGCCGGAACTTTTTCTGGAAGCGATGGGGCGCGAGCATCCTTTGCCCGCGCTCTTCACCTACGTGGCCAAGAATTTTGCCACCAAGCCCGCCATGGTGGACGCTCTCATCGCCAACAAGAATTGTCCCGGGGAACAACTTGCCGTTGTTGTTCCGCGCATGACCGCGGCTAACGTTGAATCGCTTTTTGACGAACTCGATCGCGTCACCCTTTGCCACACTCTTGCTGTTGCCCTGGAGCACTACGCCGGCATCACCCCCGATCAAAAGAGTACTCTGCTGGAACTCCGCAGCACCGCAATTGACGAAACTCGCCTGGCGGACGCCGCCGCCGAAGCCGAACCCGATCCTGTCCGGCGTCAGACGCTCCTTCAGCAGATCAGCCGCATGACCGTTTCCCAGCGCGTGCAGTTCGCCATGAAAGGCGGCTCGGAAGCCCGCCGCACCTTGATCCGCGACTCCAACAAAGTCGTGCAGCGCGCTGTGCTACAATCCCCGCGCCTTACCGATCAGGAGGTGGAAGCCTTCGCCTCCATGGCCAGTCTCACCGATGAAATTCTTCGTTTGATTGCCACCAACCGGAATTTCCGCAAGAACTACGTCGTCGTGCGCAACCTGATGAACAATCCCAAGACGCCTCTCGACGTCAGCCTGCACATGCTTCCCATCTTGAATGCCCTCGACCTCAAGCGCCTCTCCATGAACAAGAATATTCCGGAGACGCTGCGCACCACCGCTCAAAAACTCATGCGCACGCGCGCTGATCTCAAGCGCTAATCCGAACTGTCCCCGCACTGGTCTCCCTCGCCGAGGCTTCTCTTTTATCCCACCCAAATGTTCGCCAGGCGTACACTACACTCATCTTCATTCAGCGGAGGTGCACAAGATGTTTCCTCGCCCAGTAACGCGCCTGATTTCCCTCGCAACGCTCCTTGCAGCGGCCTGGTCTCTACTTTTGCTGTCGCAGGTTTCACTGCGCGCCGCTTCCGACCCTTGGACCGCCTCGCAAACGGTGCAACCCGCGGACTTGCTCAAGGAACTCGATAATTCCAAATCCGCTCCCACCGTTGTTTTCGTGGGCTTCAAGCGCCTCTACACCTCCGGCCACATCAAGGGCGCGCAGTACCACGGCACCGCGGGCAATGAAGCGGGCCTCCAGGAACTCAAGACCTGGGCCTCTACTCTTCCCCGTTCCACGAATCTCGTCATTTATTGTGGTTGCTGCCCGATGGAACGCTGCCCCAACGTCCGCCCCGCTTTCACCGCGCTTTACGAGCTGGGATTCACCAAGCTTCGCGTCCTCATTCTGCCCGAGGATTTTGCAGCCGACTGGGCCGATAAGGGCTATCCCTACGACAAAGGCCAGTAGTTTTCTCGCCCCTTGTCAGCCCTCGGCTTGAGAAGCAATTCGCCCACCTGAAAATCCTTTTACACATCGCTCCATCTAACCCGTTACACTCGTCCCTGTCATTGACTTGCTGATTGAGGTCTCCATGAAAGTATTCACACGACTTTTTCTCGCTCTCGTCGCCGGCGGCTTTTTCCTTTCTTCCGCCCACGCACAATCCCAACCCGTCGCGCTCGATCTGAAGGCCTCCATCCCCTTCCACTTCGTCGCTTTCGGCGACACCCGCTTCCACGACCCTGCGGACACCCAACCCGCGAATCCTGAAATTCGTCATGCGCTCGTTACGGCGATTGCCGGCGAAAATCCCGCCTTCATCTCCATCGGTGGGGACATTGTGCTGGACGGCGACAGCGTGAAGGACTGGGAAGTTTGGGACGCGGAAACTTCTCTTTGGCGGGAACGCAAAATCCCGGTCTATCCCGCGCTTGGCAATCACGATGTGCACGGCAACCTGGATACGGCTCTGGCCAACTACTACCAGCGTTTTCCGGACATCCAGAAGAACCTCTTCTACTCCGCGCGTGTCGCCAATTCGCTCATGCTCGTTCTTGACAGCAATATCGACGAACTCACCGGTCCTCAGGGCGCCTGGCTAACCGTACAACTCGATCATCTTCCCGCCGACGTGGATTTCGTCTTTTTCGTTTTTCACCATCCTCCCTACACCAGCTCGTCCGACAATAAAATATATGGCGGCGGACATTCCGCGCGCCCGGCCGAACAGGCCTTCGCCAAGATGATTGAAGACCGCCAGCAGCGCACCCGCGCGCGCTTCATCGTCTTCAATGGCCACGTCCACAATTACGAGCGCCACGAACATGGCGGCGTCACATACTTCGTAACGGGCGGTGGCGGCGCACGTCCTTACCTCATTCCGCGCGCGCCCGACGACCCTTATAAAGACATGGGCATCAACTACCACTACCTCCTCGTCGAGGTGGATCACACCGCCACGAAAATAACCATGCACAAGGTGGAGATCAAGGACGGCTCGCCCGTGTGGACCACTCCGGATACCGTCACGATTCGCGTTCCCGCAGCCGCAGCCGCCAAAGCCGCCGCCGGAAAAGCTCATTGATGCCCTGAACCTCGGCTGAATCGTCCCCTGCTTCCGTAAAGAAAACTTCTACGCTAGACTAGCGGCTCTCAAAACCCCGCTCGCCTGATTACTTTCGAGATTTCGCGGAAACGCTGGCCCGCACTTACCATCTGGGCCGATGCCTCGAATGGGAACGGACGTTTCGGGTACACAGGCTAGGATTCACCAATGAACATCGAACAACTCCGCAAACTCTGCCTCGCCTTTCCCGCTGTCACGGAACAAATCCAATGGGAAGACGACCTCCTCTTCAAGGTCGCCGGCAAGATGTTCGCTGTTACCCGGCTGGAGCCTGCCCCCGTCTGGCTCTCGCTGAAAGTCACCCCGGAAAAATTTGATGAACTCACGGAGCGTCCCGGCATCATCCCGGCTCCCTATCTCGCGCGCGCCAAATGGATCGCTCTGGAATCCCCCGAATCTCTCTCGCTCGCCGAACTCGCGCCTCTTCTTCGCGCCTCGTACGATCTGGTGGTTGCCAAACTTCCCCGCAGAACGCGCGAATCCCTTCTGCAGGGCAAAACACATGATTCCTCTGTCCGTCGCATCTCTCGCAAGCGGAAACGCCACAAGTCGCACGTGGGCAAAAAGCGCGCCAAGTAACAGCGCACTCGCCAGCGCAAACACACCTCAGCGCAAAGGTCGCTTCGATTGCTTCTGATCAGGGTTTATTTCAGAAGGGTTCTTCAAACTCGCTTCTTCTGCGCCGCTTCCTTAGCCCGCTGCCTTTGAGCCGGCTGCGCGCCGCAGCGGTCTCGCGCCTGGAATCGGGAACGTCATCTTCCAGAAATTCGTATCCGCATTCTCAAACTCCAACCCCACATGCAGCTTGCCGTCGCGCTCTCGCTTCACGTACACCACACGCGTTTCCACCGACCGGCTGGTATTCTCATTCACCAACAGCAGCGCCTGTCCGGATAGCACCGGCTCATCCATTACGATCAGCGCGCCCTGCCTGTTAATGGATCGCGTCGTCGCACGCACACAAAATTTCTCGCCCATTTCATTCTGCCCGTGCACCACGACTGGCAGAGACAAGGCCACGCGCAGAGTCCGTCGACGCTCGCGGTATCGAAAATGAAGTACACCCATGGGGACCTGCTTACTCCTCAGTTCTTACGGTCCGCCTCCAACCGACACCTCTAACCTTCCTTAAAAGCACTTAGCTCCAGTTCTTAGGAGCGACCTGGGCTTCCTCGGAAGAGCCATTCGTGCGGCTGACTATGCGGGTAGTCTGCGCTGCTGCACGTATTCCGTACAATAGCTGGGCCGTACTAAAATACTCTCTTGCCTTTCAGTACGCCAGTACTTCTCATGAGTTTTCTGTTAAATCCGCAAACAAGCAGCTCCACTACTCACAGCATCATCACCGGGGGCCGGCCATCTGACACTGTCAGCCTTTGTAGAACTTATTGATTTTACAGGCTTTATCCAGAAAGACTAACTCTTCTTGTTGTGGCGGACGATTAAAGCCGTGGCCGCTTCATCGCATGCTTTAGGGGTACTGCCTCCGGCCTGGTTGCTCACGACGAGCACCGCAAAATCTCGCACCGGCGCCATCCAGGCCACGGCGAAATTTTGCGTGTTGCTGCCGGCATGCATCAGCGCACGGCCACCGGCCCACGGCCGCTCTGTGATCAGCCAGCCGCATGCGTACTCGCCACCAAACGGTGGTGTGTGCAAACGCTGGAGTGTTTCTGGAGCGAGAAGGCCCGGCAGACCTCGCTCACCGCGTAGATGCGCGGCGATGAATTTGCCCCAATCGAGCACCGAGCAATGCACCGTACCGGCCGGACCCACTACAGGTGGATTATCCGCACGCGGGCCGAACTGAATCGGTCGATGCCACTTCCACAGCAACTTGTGCTGCCAGGGTTGCTCGATCTTCCCCGCCTTGCCCATCGCGCCGAAACCGCCAGTGTGCATGCCAAGCGGCAGAAAGATCCGCTTCTGCATCAAGCTTTCCCAGGAATCATCCGCGGCTCTTTCGCCCATCGCTCCTGCCACCACATAACTGCGATTCGAGTACAGGAACCTGCTGCCCGGCTCACACACAGGATCTTCGCTTAACACCATCGCGACGTAGGCAAGCCGCTTCTCGCGCGGCGTTCCCGGCAAGCCATGCATATCGAAGAAGCTTTTTCCGCGTGGCCAACTCGCATCCGTAAATCCCGCGCGATGCGCAAGCAACTGTTCGAGCGTGACCGATCTGTGCGCGGGCTTCATCCTCTGCCCAAGTTCGGGGAACACATCTTCCAGCGTCGTGTTCCAAGAGAGTTTCCCCTCCTCGACCAGCGTGGCCAGCATGGTGGCCGTCATGGCTTTGGTGTCGGAGCCCAGGTGAAATTGATCCTCCAAACTGACGGCGACTTCGCATCCGTACTTGCGAACTCCAACCGCTCCGGCACCCGTGAGCCCGTTACTTGTCACCACAGCTCCCGCCAGGGCTGGCAGATCGTGCTTCTGCCGTATTGCCTCCAGCAAGAAATTAAGATTCTCCAGCGGCAAAGATGCGTTCGACTGGTCGCCTTCTTGTTCCTGCCTTCCGATCGCTTCTCTGTGATTCATTTGCGCACTCTGAAACCGCGCCCGATCCGGCCCCTTCATCAACTGCAAATTGTATTGACCCTCGAGGATGCAAGCAAATCCTTCTGGTTCCTTGCCACTCCAACGCTCCAAACAAATTGAAACGGGTGGTCAGCGCCCTGCTGCCCTTGGCATAAAACACCAAGGGCCATGAGAAGGACTCTCATGGCCCCTGATCGCTGACATCTAAGGAAGTTCGCGGCGTTCTATGGGTTCTGGGTTTACACCCCGGGACAAGACTCAAGACTACCCGGTTACATCAGAATCGCCGCTTACGCTAGAGCTATTGGAGCAAACGAATTACCAACCCGCTCGAATCGTATCCTCTAGTAAATAAATAAGTTGCGCGAGCCATATCGATTCCTTCCCCCCGGCTCTGCGCTATTTTCCCCATCCCCCGCGCTCCACCCCCAACCCACGGCATTTCGCAACTCCATTCAGCTTTGCAGCAACTCCACAATTTCCACTTTCCACGGCTCGCTCCCGACATCCACCAGCGCGAGCGTGACGGGCAGATGAAACCGCCGGGGTCCCGCGCTTCCAGGATTCAAGTACAGCACGCCCTCTCGCTCCCACTGTTCCGCCTGATGCGTGTGCCCGCTGATCACCGCATCGACCCCCGCCGCCTCTGGCCGCAAACCCAGCTCTCGCAGGTTGTGCAAAACATATAGGCTGGTGTTTCCCGCATCCACAATGGCTGTCGCGGGCAATTCCGCCGCCCACGATTCCGTATCCACGTTTCCTCTCACTGCAAAAACCGGAGCCAGGGCCTTCAACTTCGTCAGTACTTCCGGACTCCCCACATCTCCCGCATGAACTATCAGGTCCACGCCGCTGAGCGCCCGCGCTGCTTCTGGCCGCAGCAACCCGTGAGTATCCGAGATAATTCCCAACCGCATTCGTTCGTCAGTCCTTTTCCAGGTACTCCTCTGGAACATCGTCCTCGGGCACTTGCCGGGTTTTTACTTCCGATCTGTCGGCATCGCCTGCGTTCTCCACTCCATCCAGAACTTCCGCTTCAAACGCCTGCCCTTCCTCCAACAGTTCTTCCACGCTGTCCGAATCTCCCACGGGAATCTTTGGGAGTCCCTGCGTATCGCCCGATTGTCCGGCAGAGTTGGCCCCCAGGCCGCGTGTTTCGTAGGTCGTCGCTTCCGTTAAGATCCCGCGCCCGGAAACCTTCCTCTTCAGTGCTTTCTGCTTGGGTACGCTGCGCGTCTTCTGCACTTTCTTCTTCGCGCTGGCCTTGTTCTTGCGCTTTGTGCTTGGCTTGCTCTTCTTTACCTTCGCCTTGCTCCTCTTTGTCGTTACTTTGCTCCTCTTTGCTTTTTTGCGAGCCATCGTTTCCTCCATTCACGGATGAGTCTACCACTCCCGCCGCGCACCGTTGCTTCCTGACTGGAAATTCCCCCCGCTCCCACTATAATGCTCTGATACAAGTTGGCTTCGCGGCCCAACCCCGTCCTTCACGGGCTAGGGGCCTTCGGAGGAATTTTCGGCCATGGACAAGCAGGAGTTGCGTGCCCGCGTTGAAGAAGTAGGCTTGGTGCCCGTCATCCGCACCGCTTCCGCCGAGGATGCGCGCTTCGCCGTCGAAGAGGTCTCCCACGGCGGCATTCCCATCATCGAACTGACCATGACCGTCCCCGGCGCCCTCGATGTCATCAAGGACCTGGTGAAAAGTGCTCCAAGTGTGATTCTTGGCGCGGGCACGGTTCTGGACGTGGATACCGCCCGCCGTTGCATTGACGCTGGCGTTCAATTTATCAGCAGCCCCGCGCTCGATATCCGCACAGTGAACTTCGTCGCGGGACTCCCCAATATCATTATGATGGCGGGCGCCATGACGCCCACGGAGGTTCTCGAGGCCTGGAAAGCCGGCTCCGATTTCGTCAAGATTTTCCCGGCGTCCCTCGTCGGTGGCGACAATTACATCCGCGCCCTGCGCCGTCCCTTCCCCGAAATTCCGCTGATTGCCGGCGGCGGCGTCACCCAGCAGAATGCCGCTTACTATCTTCTCGCCGGGGCTTCCGCCCTCAGCGTCGGCAAGGAACTTATCCCGCGCGAATCCATGCTTCTCCACAAGCCTGATCGCATCCGCGAACTTACCCGCCGTTTCGCCACCATCGTCCGCAGCACCCGCGCCCGCATCGCCGAATCCCAGGCGCAAGCCGCGCAAACGCACTGAATTTTTTTCGCTACCGTTCACCAACCCCTAGAAATCCACGTGCAGCCGCAGCGTCGGCACAATCACCGGCCCGCGATCACGGTTGTATCCCGGATTCACCGCATACTGCAGCCCTACCGCCGGAAAAACTCCTCGCCACAGATGCACCGTGTAATAACTTTCCAGAATATTTTCCCGCCCATAGTTCAGTTTTCCATCGCCCAGCAGAAACCCGTCACCACCGTCTGCCAGATAGGTCGCGTGCGCCTTGCTGATTCCGTCGCTCACGAACACCAGTCCCACATGGTCATTCCGCCGGCCCCAGCGCCCTCCATTCCCTCCCACGCCGATCTGCCACGTTTGATCCACTTCCGTATACGCGTACGATTCGTGCTGCCCTTCGTTCCAGCCCCACCGCCCGAATACGCCAATCCAATCGGTCAGTGGCTGCTCGAAGTTCAATCCAAAACCGTACTTGATCGTGGTTTGCAACGGGTGCGCGGTAATTTCCGGCGCGGGCGTCGCTTGCGGCGTGCCCTGATCCGCCAGCCAATTGCTGACGGCTTCCTCGTAATCGCCCATATTCGCATGGTTCACATAAGTGAGCGCCCGCAGTGTTCCTTGCTTTTTCCCGATCACTCGTCCGTGTAACTCCAGTTCAACATTTTCCGCGCGCGCCCGGCTCAAGTCTGCGTCCAGGTGAATACCGTTCGCCACTTTCGGCATCAGCCCTTCCGCAAATCGCAGCACCCAGTTGCGGTCGTGATATTCCACCAACGCTCCAAAGGTGAATCCCCGCGTGTCTGCCGCGTAGTCGTACGCCCCGTTGTTGTCCACCGCCCAATTCATGAACTGCAGATTCGAATCCGTTCCGTAGGAATTCATGTCGAAGAAATCCACCATGCTGAACTTGCCGAAGCGCACTTCCAACCGTCTCTCCGGCAATTCTCGAAATAGTGAAAATGGGCCGCGCTCCGCTATCACCTTTTTCTTGCCCAGGGGAATTACCTGGTGCCACATCAACCGCGCTACGTACGGCGCCTTGCTCAGCAGCGGATTGCGCACTACGTCCAGGTTAAAGAAGCCCGCCACGCCTAGCGCTTCGCTCAGCCCGTGTCCACCCGTCTCCTGCACGTCGCACAGGAACTCCGTCGAGTTTGTCGCGCGCCATCCGGTGAAGAGCGTCAAAACGCGCGATGATGCATCCTGCGCTTCCGGCGTGAAACTGTTTTTCCCTTGATACGGTGAATGAAAGGCCGGGTGCCACTGCGAAATGATATTCACCTGCCCCGATAGCCATAGCCGGTCCCATTCCGCGTGAGGAAACATCGTCGTAAGTGGGTCGTCATAGGGCGCCACCGATGGATCCGCCGTTGTGGCTGTGGTTCCCCCCGCGGGCGGATTCTCTTGCGCACGCGCCATCTGCCCGCAACTCATCCACAGCAGGCACATCGCCAGCAGTCCCGGCAGAAACCGCATTCCGCGCGCGCTAATAAACTTGTTGGTCTTTCGCTTCCTCATTGCTGCTGCGCTTCCTCCGTGCGGATATCTCCCATCTCAATCCCCTGCACATTTAGCGGCCGATGGCCGATCACTTCTCTCTCTCCTTTAACTCTTTCGTCGCTTTTCGGTCTGCACACAAATTCAGCCTCGAACGCTCGCATCTCCCGGTCGATCCAAATGGCCACAAGCCTCGCGTCTTCTCCCCGCCGCACGTTTTCCCATTGGCAGTACAAAGAGGATGCCTTAGGATGGCTGTTGATTTTGTGAACGAACTGTAACGTGCTTGCAAAGGGCCACTTTTTCTTGATACCATACCCCCCTAGGGTAGTCAACCAAAATGTCACACCTGAACAGCGAAAAACTCGACCTCGTCTCCCGCACCAAGAAATTAATTGGCCAGTTGGAATCCGCTCTCCGCGCCATCGAGGACGACGCTCATTGCGCCGACATCCTCCAGCGTCTGGCCGCCGCTCGCGGCTCCCTGAATGCCCTGATGGGAGAGTTGATGGAGGACCACATCCTCAATCATATGCCGCGCAAGAACAAATCCTCCACTGAAGCGGCTCAGGATCTCATCGAAATTGTGCGTACTTATTTGAAGTAGGAAGCCCCGCGTCTAGGGCTCTCGCTGCACAATCTGCAGCGCATTCACCCGCGCCCGTTCCACCGTCAAACCCCAGTGCAGATGTGGCCCGGTCACTCTTCCCGTCGCCCCGACTTTCCCGATCTCTTCTCCTGCCTTCACCATCTGCCCAGGTTTCGATTCAATCGCCGACAGGTGCGCGTACAACGTGTAAATTCCGTAGCCGTGATCAATCACTACGGTGTTCCCTGAATAATAAAGTTCCTCCGCAAGTACAACTTTCCCCGCCTGCGTCGCGAACACCGGCGTGCCTGCCAGCGCCGGAAAATCCACTCCCGCATGAGGTGACCGCGCCTCGCCATTCAATATCCTGCGCCGTCCGAAGTTTCCCCCCGTCGTCACGCCCTTCAATGGCATCAGGAACTTCCCGTCCCAATAGCGCTCCGGCGTCACCGTCTCAAATATCGCGCGCATCTTTTTCTGATCTTCTTCCGCGCGTTTCTCTTGCTCTGGGTCCGGCTGAACAAACTGCTTCTCCACCTTCAATCGCTCGGTTGGAAATTTGCCTGTCTGTACGGTCACAACCGCGCTGCAGGACTTTTCCTCGCCCGCTGCATTCTTCCAAGACACCTTCCACTCATAGCGTCCCGGCGCCTTTTCCAGATCCACGCCAATCAGCCCGTGCAGGATTCCGCTACTCTCTCCTTCGCCCCACAGCGGAATCACCCGCCCATCCCAGTCTCCTGCAAATCCAATCAGCGGCTTCGTCCCCACAACTTCCGCAACCAAAAGACTCCCTTGCGCAGCCACTCCCGCGTTCAATTTCAGCGTCACGCCGCCCTCGCACGTCTTGCGTACTTGCCCCCGCAAGTGGCCCGGCGCCAGCGCCAGAACTATCGCCACAAATCTCACGATTCTCAGTGTTTTCATCCGTTCAGGGCGCATCCGTTGAGTTTTGCGGGCCCAGCCCGCTCCTTTTCCACAATCACAATTGGGCGTGACGCCCGTCACAGCCGCTCTCTTACTCTTCCCCCACAATCTTACCCGTAATGGCCAGACGATCCCTAGGAGTGGTTTTGATCGTAGCGCTTCTAGGCTGGGCTGTATCCGTCAACCAGCCACTTTTAGCGTGCACTGGCATGAACTCTCGGGCAGCAGTTGGGGTGCCGGCAGGAGCTTCACCTGCCCATAAGCCTGAACCTTCCCCTTCGCATCGCGACTGCTGCCCTCCCGAGGGTGTAAGTGCGGCGGAAGCCCAGCCCTCAGTCTCCCCTATTTGCCCCTTTCATAAATCACGTAATCGCGATTGCTGCTCCATCTCCGGCACCTCAAGAGAACCTGCAGTGGTTCCAGTCGCCACGAAGCCACAGATCGTAAAATTCGCCCTGACTACTGCCGCCAGTTTTTCGCCAGATGCTCTGCCTTTCACTCACCCTGTTCTTGCGGCTTCGCTTTCTTCGTCTTTACCGGACTCCGTCTCGAGCGCCGTTCTTCGCCTCTGAGATCCATTCCCCGTTTCAATTGTCCTTCCTATCGCTGTGCCCGCGTGGGACGTGCATCCCACTGTTTTTTTCAAAATCAAACTTTGAGGTGAAAGAATGAAATTCCGAATTTTAGCTGTGCTTCTGATGATTACGCTCGCGGCCTGGCTGCCTCTGGCTGCCCAGCAATCCGCGCCAACTTCGCAGGCTCCCGCTGCAACGCAGGACCCCGGCAAGGCCGCTGCAAAATCCGATTGTTGCTGCTGTGATCATAAAGCGCAAACGGACAAGAACAAGCCTGCCGCCGCCAGCCAGTCCGACATGGCTTGCTGCAAAGGAAAAGATGCCAAGGCTATGGCCTGCTGCGGCAAAGACTCCAAAGACGCCAAGGCCTCCATGGACTGCTGCAAGGGTATGGACGCCAAACTCTGCGCGAAAGACGGAAAATCGTGCTGCGGTTCTGGTGATGCCAAGTCCTGCTGCGGCAAAGATGCCACCGCGTGCAACTCCAAAAACGCCAAGAACTGCTGCGGCAGTTCTAGCGATTGCTGCGCCAACCACGCTCACGCCTAACAATCAACCCGCGTAGGGGTCCAGCACGCTGGACCCCATCTAGGCAAAACCTAAACCCCAAAAACAAAAAGAGCCCTGTCCAAAAGCAGGGCTCTTCTTCTTTGCTTCTTTAATCGCGTAAGGTGTCACTCTTACAATTTCAATCCCAACACCCGCACCAGCTTTTCCTCCAGCCGTTTCAATTCCAACTCCCGCGCGTGTTCTTCCCGCGTCCGGTCGTTCAGCGCTTCTTTCAACAATTGCAGGTTCTGCCGCAATTCCATTTGTCCCAGAGCCAACCGGCTCAGTGATTTCAGCGCTTCCTTTTGTGCCTCGTCCAACTCCCGCGGCTGCCGGTCCACCACGCACAATGTCCCCAGGGCAAAGCCCTCTTCATTGATCAGCGGCGCACCCGCATAGAACCGGATGTGCGGGTCGTCCACCACCAGTGGATTTTCACGGAACCTCTCATCGGTCCATGTATCCGCGACGATGAACAGGTCCTGCTGCTGGATAGCGTGCGCGCAAAACGACGTCTCCCGTGGCGTCTCCCGGATTTCCACTCCCACCTTCGATTTAAACCATTGCCGGTGGTCATCCACAAGCGACAGCATCGCGATCGGCGTCTTGCATACATAAGCCGCCAGCGCCACCAGGTCGTCGAAAGTCTGCTCGGGTTCGGTATCGAGAATCGCGTAGCGGTTCAGTGCCGCCACGCGGGCCGACTCAAGCATGGGAGAAGGTGCGTTCATATCCGACTCCGCGCTCCAGCCATCCCCACGGCCAGATTCGCGGGGGGCATCATACTCCAGACCGCCCGGCCTGCCCAGCATTTCATCGGGCGACTCCATATTCCTTGGCGATTCCGGCGCATCAATGGCATTCTCTTAGAGTCACTGGAGCTTAGACGGCACCTGAACCTGGCAGGATGCTCCCTTGGGGGAATGGATGAAGCGATTACAGATTGTCGCGGCTATCGGCTTGATTACTCTTAGCTTGGCCTGGGGCACGCCTGCGTGGGCTCAAAAAGGCGCGATACCTACAGCCGGCCGCGAACAGGAACGCCGCAGTTTCGCCATCAACCTGGCCCGCGCCATCCAAAAGGCCGAGACCGACTACAAAGCTAAGCATGGCACCTACGCCAACTGGGACTCCCTCGTGAGCAACGGCTATTTCACCTCTACCGGCACAAAGTGGGCCTCTCCCGATTTCCCGACGGTAGGCCAGGCTCTCTACGGCAGCGGCCCGGAAGTCGTGCCCGGCTGGCGCCTGCGCCTGAGCATTTCCAACAACGGCAATTCCTACGACCTGCTCCTCGAGGATGTCACCGACCCCAAATGCGGCTACGCCGCCCTAACTGACGACCGCGGCCGCATCCGCCAAGCCAAGTCCCTCGAGTGCCCCATGCCGTGAGCGCGACTAGGAGCGGCCGTGGGCATGGCCGAGAGGTTAGAGAATGAAATGGAAATTGCTAATCCTGGCCTTGATGCTCTCTTCGCAGAGCGCCAGCGTAGGCGTTCAGCTAAATGATTCTCCAAAGGTTGCCCGCAGCATGGAAACGAGGCGGAAATCAAATTCCGTGATCATCTGCAAGATCACTACAAGTGATACGAGTTGGCGGCTTAAGAAGTCCTCAGCCACAGTGTCGGTAGAAATCCAATATATGGGGTCGTCGGAGATCTCAGTGATGCCCTCTCTTGAGCTATTTGGGCTTCCAAAGAAGGAAGGGCTAGGACAAATTGAATACTGGGCTCCTTTTGCTTTAAGCACTGGAGAAAGCACTAAAAGCCAACAAAAGCTAGCCCCGACCCCCAAGGCAGGACCCCTATCCGTTCACTTACTTCCAAGGAAGCTGTTCTGGGCGTCGTCTCTGTCTTCTGTCTGGCCAGATAGAAATCTCGTCAAAACTGTGCCGCCAGGAAACTACAGCGTACAGGTTCAGCTAGAACTTAGCGATGGCACAAAAGTAGTGTCAAATGAAATCCCGATTAGTATCCTCAAATGACCGAGCGGACCATTACGGTGACCCCATCCTACTACCGCGCCGGATACAATGACCCAATCTCTGAGAGGTTCTTCCTTGGTGCGGACTTAGATTCACCCTCGCCCGAGCTAGTCGGTACTTTTCAGAGCTGTTCTTTCTGAGGGATGAGATAATCGGGATGCGGGCAGGAGGAGCACCATGGCCACTCACTCTGAAAGCGTGATTATCCAAGACCCGGAGATCCACAGCGGAGAACCGGTCTTCCGTGGCACGCGCGTTCCTTTTCAAACGCTCCTCGACTATTTGGAAGGCGGAGATACTCTGGATGAGTTCCTGGAACAATACCCGGGAGTCAGCCGGGAACAAGCTATCGCCGCGCTCGAAGAGGCTAAAGCATTGGTGCTAGCACGCTTTGGAAAATGAAAATCCTAATCGATGAGTGCCTTCCTGCTTCACTTAAAGGAACTCTCACCGCGATTGGCCACGAGTGCGAGACGGTACGGCGAGCAGGCTATGGGGCCAAGAGGAACGGCGAACTCCTTAGCATCGCCGAGGGCCGATGGGATGTCCTGCTCACGAGCGATCGGAATATCAAGTATCAGCAAAACATGACTGGACGGAATGTCTCTATCTTGATCCTCTGCACGAAATCGAACCGGATGAAGGATTTGTTGCCGCTAATGCCCGCCTGCGCCCAAGCTCTCCTCTCGATCCAACCTGGCGAAGTGGTTGAGGTCGGGCCGCTCTAGGCGGGTGGCTAATAGGTTGAGGTTTCAAACCGCGGGTGCCGCATCCTTTGCGCTTTTTGCAAAGGGTGATGACATGAGGCAGGCGCCTCCGTGCGGGGCGTTGTATGCTCGCGCGGATCGTGCTTGAACCGTTTGGCATGGAGCCAAGCAGGAGGCGCCCATGTCAGTTTATCTCGGAGTTG
>Ga0181538_10001452_pt1 | contig 26664 bp, 19 predicted proteins | sample PEATcosm2014_Bin_40_FD_119773 | JGI IMG/M metagenome (GOLD analysis project Ga0181538, IMG submission 119773) | Peatland microbial communities from MTU Mesocosm Facility, Houghton, MI, USA - PEATcosm2014_Bin23_30_metaG | ecosystem: Environmental > Terrestrial > Soil > Wetlands > Peat | place... | reverse complement strand
TTCGATCTCCTTGTCGTGGAAGATCCACATCCGCGTGGCGACTTCATCGATCAGGTCGTGGTCGTGCGTCACCAGCAGCACCGTGCCCTCGTACCGCTGCAGCGCAATGTTCAGCGCGTTGATGGCTTCGAGGTCGAGGTGGTTGGTGGGCTCGTCGAAGATGAGAATGTTGGGTTTGGTCAGAATCAGTTTGCAGAACGCGAGCCGCGCCTGCTCGCCGCCGGAGAGCGCTTTTGTGGGCTTCGAGCCCTCTTCGCCGCTGAACAGCATCTGCCCCAGAATTCCGCGAATATCTTCAACGTGCGCGGCAGGGTTCCATTGGTGCAGCCAGTCGGTAACCGTGAGGCCGGGCTCAATGGTCGAGCCCACGTCTTGCGGGAAGTAGCCAACCTGCGCCTCGTGGCCCCAAAATACTGAACCGGAATCGAGCGTAAAATCTTTTTCGGCGAAGCCTGGATAATTTGAAAGCAGGCACTTCAGCAGCGTGGTTTTGCCGGCGCCGTTGCGACCCATCAAGCAGATTTTTTCGCCGCGCAGAACGTTGGCGGTAAAGCCATCAATTACTTCCTGTTCACCGTAATACTTCGTCAGGTGCTTGAACTCCAGAACGTGTTTGCCGCTCGGCCGTGTCTGGTCGAGACGGATGTACGGCCGCTGGATGTTCGACCGCGCCAGGTCATTGGTCTGCAGCCGCTCCACTTCTTTGCGCCGGCTCGTTACCTGGCTGGATCGCGTGCCCGCCGCAAACCGCGCAATAAAATCGTTCAACTGCGAAATCTTCTTCTCGCGTTGCGCGATCTGCGCTTCCAGCGTGGAGCGAATCTGTGTCTTGGCCATCACCATCTCGTCATAGCCGCCGGTATACGTGATGATGGTTTCGTAATCGATGTCGGCGGTATGCGTGGTCACCGAATTCAAAAAGTGCCGGTCGTGCGAAATCGCGATCAGGGTGCCGTCGTAGTTCGTCAAAGTATCCTGCAGCCAATGGATCGAGTCGAGATCGAGATAGTTGGTGGGCTCATCGAGCAACAGCGCCTCCGGCTTGCCGAAGAGCGCCTGGGCCAGCAATACGCGCACCTTTTGCCCGCCCTGCAACTCGCCCATCTTGCGCTCGTGCAGGGCTTCAGGAATGTCGAGGCCGTCGAGCAGGACGGCGGCGTCGCTCTCGGCGGTGTAACCGTCCTCGTCGCCGATGGTGCCTTCCAACTCGCCCAGCCGCATACCGTCTTCGTCGGTCATTTCCGGCTTGGCGTAGATGCGGTCGCGTTCTTCCAGCGCGGCCCACAGCGGCTTGTTGCCCATGATTACGGTGTCGATGACGCGATACGCATCGAAGGCGAATTGGTCCTGGCGCAGCACGCCCAGTTTGCGCGGGCGCACCACTGTGCCCTTCTGCGGCTCAAGTTCGCCGGTCAGGATTTTCATGAATGTCGTCTTGCCGGCCCCGTTCGGTCCGGTCAGTCCGTAGCGCCGTCCCGGCGTGAAAGTTGTGCTTACATCCTCGAAGAGAATCTTCGAGCCGTAGCGCATGGAGAGGTTGCTGACGCTGATCATTCTTTGCGATTTCCTAAGAGTGTTTGGGGTTGCCGTGTGCGGCCCGCAACTCGGCATGGGCCGCGCGGACCGGGTAAAAGTCAAAGTTGAGGCGAGGTTTCGGGATGCGTACGCAAGCAGCGCCCGGAGAACTTCTGCTCTTCTATTTTCTCATGTTCGCGACGTTTTTTGCCTATAATGCCCCTATGCGGCGTGGTTGGCTGGCTCTTCTCGCGGTTCTGGTGCTGGTGGCGCAGGGGTTTACGCCTTGCCCTGCGGTTTGCCGTTGCTGCCTGATGGAGAACCCGCACGAGTGTTGCGCGCCCGCGGCCAGGATGCGCGCAAATTGCTGCGCCAACCTGCATGACTCCTCTGCGTTTGCCCCTTCGGCGCAGAGAGAAGCCGCCACTCCGCCCGGCGCCGCGATTTGGTTAAAGATTTCGCCGTCCTCGACTGGCAGCCGGACCGCTTCCCTCCGCCCCGCCCAGCGTCCGCCCGGCTTCGAATCGCCTCCCGTCGTTCTTCGCATCTGATCACTCTCGAAATGTGCATAGTTCCGCGGCCTGCTCACGGCTGCGTTGCGCTCTTTTATGCCAATCCCCGGGAGGAATCTGTGTTGCGTTGTGTTCCCTTTGTATTTGCCGTGCTTCTATCCTTGTCGGCGCGTGCCCAAACGAGTATGAATATGGGTAGTCCCGTCGCGTCACTGAAGGAAAACGTCTTGCGCCACACCGCTTCGGGCACGAGTCTCGAGCCGGCCTCAAGCGCACCGCCAATGCCGATGCGCATGAGCGGAAAATGGATGGAGATGCTGCACGGCGAGGCGAACGTGGCCGAGCAGCAGCAAACTGGCCCGCGCGGCCGCGACAAGCTTTTCAGCGTGAACTGGGTGATGCCGATGGCGCAGCGGCCCACCGCGCACGGACAATGGACATTCGTCAGCATGCTCAGCCTGGAACCCGCGACCATCACCGGACGCTACTACCCGGAGCTCTTCCAGCAGGGCGAAACTGCTTTTGGCAAAGCCATCGTCGACGGCCAGCACCCGCACAATCTCTTCATGGAGCTGGCCGCGATATACGACCTGAACCTTGGCAAGCAAGGCGTGGTGTCGTTCTACGCAGCCCCCGTGGGCGATCCGGCACTGGGGCCGGTTGCCTTTCCGCATCGCATGAGTGCGGAGAGCAACCCACTGGCGCCGCTGGCACACCATCTGCAGGATTCGACGCATATCGCCTACGACGTCGTAACAAGCGGTCTAACGCTCGGCCCCATGCGTATTGAGGCTTCAGGATTCCACGGCCGCGAGCCTGGTGAGAATCGCTGGACGATTGCAGCCGGTGTGGTTGACTCGTGGTCGACGCGGTTGACGGCCGCTCCGGCGCGCGACTGGATCGCACAGTACTCCGTGGGACATTTGCATTCCCCTGAAATGTTGCACCCGCAGGAAGATGTTTTAAGGCAAACCGCGTCGATCGGCATGCACCACACGTGGACTTCCGCCGAACTCGATGCCACGGCAATCTGGGGTCGCAATCACACCATCGGCACGGTCGTGAACGCCAACGGCTACCTGCTGGAGGCCGAAGCGCGCCTGCGGGCGAAGCAATCCCTGTGGACGCGCATCGAGAACGACGACCGGACTACGGACCTGCTGGGCGCGCAGGCACCGCCCGAGGAAAGCGTCGTGGGCCGCGTGCAGGCCTATACCGGCGGTTACGCGCACCGTATCTTGAGCACCAACTGGAGCGCGCTGGAATTGGGCGCGCAACTCACGCTCTACACCACCCCGCCACGGCTACGATCGCTTTATGGAGCTCATCCCGTCGGCGTTGCGGGAGTGTTGCATTGGCGCATCGGGCGGTGAAGTACGGCTATCAACTTTGCACCGCCGCCAGAATTCATCATTGCGCCGGAACCGCCGCATACTTGCCGGCCTTGACCCACAAAAGGTCCTGGGATTGGTCATCCTGCCTGTAGTCCTTGACGACATCGAGCAGCACCGTGGTTGGCGCAAAACACTGCCGATAAACCAGTCCAATGCTGCCGCCATGGTGCGGCAGGGGAACGTTGACGCCGAGCATAAAGTGATCCGGCGGAAGACCCAGCCGCACCACGCCGTTGTGCACCCTGTTGGTGATCTCCATAACGTGGCCTCCGGAGTATGTTGTGGTGCCATCGTCGGCTACGCCCATGGTGTAGGCAGGCGGCGCGTTGTCAGGGAAAACGGCGGTGTCGATGACCACTTGAATGTGCGTAATCGCCGTCATCGTCTTCGCACTCACAACTCGCAGCACAACAGAGCAACCGTTTTTCGAGCCCGGTCCGGCATCGCTCACGTAATTGGCTGGATCGTCGCCGGTTTCATCGGCAATGAGCTGCGCCGGGGTTGGCGGCGGCTTGACGCCTGCGCATGCCGCCGGCAAGACGAAGCGCGACGCGGGCGGCGCGACAAGCGAAACCTTGGTGATATCCACCATGGTCATCACGGGCGCCCCGGGCGAACTCACTTGAACCCGAATCACGAGGCCATCCTTCCTATCGATCCACGCCTTCACATTCGCGCCTTGTGTGGTGCCGGCGTACACTTGCGTCGCAATTCCATTGATGGTCTCGCTGCCCGCCGGCTTGAGGTCGCCCTTGGTGATATCGCCTTGCACCTCGGCAATGGCCGCGAACGGGTCGCCCCAGTCGCCGGAGAACGTGCCCACGCTGCACTGAACGGGGCTTGCGTCGGGATTCCAGGTGGTATTGGTTCCGGCCGTGAGGTCATAAAAGCTGAGCGACCGCGAGGCGGGCGTGCCGGCCTGTGCCGGTTGGTTGAAGTCGACGAGAACCTTAGAGCCGCTTCGGTAAGTGGTGGAAGTGCCTCCAGTCGTTCCAACCGACTGGGTGATGACGTAGGCAGTGGGCGGCGTTTGCGCATTGAGCAGACCGGCGGAAGCAAGCAGACAAAGGCAGACAAGGACGCGCGGAGTCGACACAGGCAAAACTCCTTCAAGTAAGATCGATGAATCCGGAACCGGCCGGGGACTTGAGAAACGGGGTTGTGGCGCGGGAAACCAGCAGATCATATCGGCCTGAAGAGAGCGAGTCAAGGAAGAAAAACGCGGGCTGGAAGAGAAAAGCGGATTGGACAAGAAGCCTTCAGAAGAGGTCAACAAGTTTGGAAAAGGCATCCAGCTCGATAAGGTGCTGGCCCTCCGGCGCGGCATCGACCTCAGCGTGCTCCAGCACCCACGTGTCTTTGTGGAAGAGAAACACCGCATGCAGCCCGGCGGCCAGCGCTGGGTTGATGTCGCTTTTGGGGCTGTTGCCGATCATCCAACTGGTGTGCGGCTTGAGTTCGTGCCGCGCGATCACTTCGCGATAAGTGGGCGGATCTTTCTCCGCCACAATCTCCACTGCGGCAAAATGCTGCGCCAAACCCGATCGCGCCAGCTTGTCGGCCTGCTCCGCGTGGTTGCCTTTGGTCATCAGGATGAGATGATGCCGGCTGGCCAGTTCTTCAAGTGTCTCCGCTACTCCCGGCAGCAATTCGATCTCCTGCTCGGCAATCGAGCGCGCAAAGCCGCGGATGCGCTCGCGCTTTTCCTCGGTCACCGGCGCGGGGCTCAGGCGCTCGAAGCAATCGACCAGTGAGCGAGTGAAACTCGAAAGCCCGTAGCCGTGCGAAAGAATGGTCTCGCGTTCCACGGCATTCAGCGCCGCCCGCACTTCGGTCGGCGAGTACTCATGGTGGTCCAGAAAGCTGATGAACGCGGCGATGGCGCGCTCAAAGTAGATGTTGTTTTCCCAAAGCGTATCGTCTGCGTCGATCAGCAGGGTTTGTCCGGCAGGGAAGCGGGGCATAGATCGATAGTAAAGGTTGCCCGGACGCGAGTTTTCAACCATTCGCTGCGGGCTGCTCGTCCTCAGGCGCCGAGTTCCGCGCGGATCGCGGCTGCAATCGCTTCCGCATGTCTGCGCATCGCCTCTTCGCTCTCGGCCTCGATCATCACGCGCGCCAGCGCCTCGGTTCCGCTATAGCGAATCACCGCGCGGCCCGTATCCTTCAGTTCTTCTTCCGCGGCGCGGATCGCCGTGACCACCGCGGGAATCGAATCCAGCGGCTTTTTCTCGCGCACTTTCACATTCACAATCACCTGTGGGAAAACTTTGAGATCGGCGGTCAGTTCGTCGAGAGATTTGCCGGTGCGCGCCACGAGATCGAGGATCACTAGCGCGGTCAGTAGGCCGTCCCCCGTGGTCGCCAGGTGAGGGAAGAGAATGTGCCCGGACTGTTCGCCGCCCAGCGCCGCATTCAGCTTCTGCATCTCTTCAAGCACGTAGCGGTCGCCTACCGCAGCGCGCACCATGCGGATGCCGCTGCGCTTCAGCGCCGCTTCCAGTCCCATGTTCGACATGGTGGTCGCCACCACGATGTCTCCGCTCAGCATGCCGCGCGTTTTCAGGTCGCGCGCCGCCATCAGCAGAATGGCGTCGCCGTTGATCACGTTGCCCTGCGGGCCGGCCAGCATGCAACGGTCGGCATCGCCATCGAACGTCAGGCCCAGATCCGCGCCGCGCGCCTTCACCTCGCCGGCCACGTGCTCCGGATGCAGCGCACCGCAGTTGGCATTGATGTTGCGGCCGTCGGGCGTGATGTGCAGCAGGGTAATGTTGTGGTGTCCATCGCGGTCCAGGCGACGGAAGAGCTCTGGCGCAATGGCCGCGGCGGCACCGTTGGCGCAGTCGGCCACAATCTTCAAGTGGGAGAACGAGAGGCCGGGAACGCAATCGATCAGGAACTGGATGTAGTCGGCCTGCAGCGCCGCATTGTCCTCAACAGCCGGAAATCGCTGCGCATCGGAGATCTCAACCTGCGCGGCGTGGTGAAGAATCTCGTCTTCCATGGCCAGTTCCAGCGCGTCGGGAAGTTTGAAGCCGTCTGCGCCAAAGAGCTTGATGCCGTTGTCAGCCCAAGGATTGTGCGAAGCGGAGATGACGACGCCCGCGTGGAAGCCATGCGTGCGCGCGAGAAACGCGACCGCCGGGGTGGTCACAACGCCCGCGCTTTCGACCTGTGCGCCTGCTTCACGCAGGCCAGCCGCCAATGTGGCCGCGATCCACGGTCCGGACTCGCGCGTGTCGCGGCCGAGAAGCACCTTGGGTTTTGCTACGCTTTTGCGCAGCGAGTGCGCCAGCGCCAGTCCCACGCTGTAAATCGTTGTGGGGTCGAGCGGCGCCTGGCCCGCGATGGCGCGAATGCCGTCGGTTCCGAAAAGTTTGCGTGTGGAAGATGCAGTCATGATTTCGGTTTCTTGCCTCGTTTGCCGGAGCTGGGCGCAGGGGGTGCGTTCTTCTGGGTCGCCTGGGACGCGTCGGCCATCGTAGATTCAACGCGGCTCGCAAACGAGCCTTCGGCCAGGCGCGTGGTCACACGGTCGCCCGCGGCAATCTGCGCCGTCGAGCGCACCAGTGCGCCCTCAGCCGAAAGCACCAGAGCGTAACCGCGATCCAGCACTGCCAGCGGTGAGAGGGAATGCAGGCGCGCGTCGAGAGCATTTAATGAGGCTGCAGAAGACTGCACCAGGCGCTCCAGACAGCGGTCGAGGCGGGCGCGCATGTCGGCCAGATGCACGCGCGCATGGGCCAGATTCTGCCGTGGATCGTGCCGCAGCACTGCCGCGGCCAGCTCTGCAATGCGATTCTGCCGCAAACGCAGTTGCGCGGTGAGCTCAGAATCGAGGCGCTGAGTCGCATCGTCCAGGCGTTGTACCAGTCGGTGCAAAAGCGTCGTCACGCGCGACTCGACGCGGCTTACCGGCAATCGCGTCAAACGCTGGCGCGCCTGCAACAGTTGAAAGCGCGCGGCGCGCTCCAGGCGATGCGACTGCGTGGCCAGATGCTCGGCAATCTTGTGCTGCGCCTCGGTGATCAACTCAGCTGCAGCCGAGGGCGTCGGCGCGCGCAGGTCCGCGACAAAGTCCGCGATCGTGAAATCGGTTTCGTGGCCGACCGCGGAAACGACAGGAAGTCTGCTCGATGCAATCGCTCGCGCCACGCGCTCGCTGTTGAAGGCGGCCAGATCTTCGAGCGAACCTCCGCCGCGCGCCAGCACGATTAGGTCCACGAGATGCGAAACGTTGAGTTCGGCCAGCGCAGCTTCGATCTCTGCAGGCGCCGATTCGCCCTGCACAGAAGCCGGACAAAGCAGAACGTTCAATCCTGAGTGACGGCGGCTGACGATGTTCAAAAAATCCCGAATCACGGCCCCCGTGGGCGAAGTCACGATGCCCACGGTATGCGGAAACAGAGGCAGCGGCTTTTTGCGCTCGGCGTCGAACAGCCCCTCGGCCTTGAGCCGTTGCTTCAGTTGCTCAAAGGCCAATTGCAGCGATCCCGCGCCGACCGGCTCCAAGGTCTCCGCCACCAGTTGCATCTGCCCGCGCAGTTCGTAGACGCTCACCCGCCCCCGCACCAGCACATGCAGTCCGTCTTCGGGGCGAAAACGGAGCAGCATGGCCTGACGCCGGAAAAGCACGATGGGTAGTTGGGCGTCGGCGTCTTTGAGCGTGAAGTACACGTGCCCTGAGGGCGCGGGGCGGAAGTTCGAAATCTCCCCCTCCACCCAGATGTCGCCGTACTCCTGCTCCACAAGTTCGCGCACCTGCGCCACCAGTTCGCGGACGGGCCAGATGCGGCGCGTGGCGCGCGGCTCGTCGAAGCTCAGGCCGAGCTGATTCTCGAGGTCGGCGTGGGATGCAAATGGATCGCGTGCGGTCACTGCAAATGAGTGTAATTGTTGAGGCGTCAAGCCGAGGGCTTGCGGCTCTCCACGATGCTGCGCAATTCCCGGGCAGCCTCGGCGAGTTTCGCGCTCGCATCGCGGCCCGGCGAGGATCCGGGAGCGAACGTCAGTTCCAATTCGCGCGCCAGGACCGTGCCCCGCGTAAGACCGAAGGTGCCCAGCACGCCGGCCAGCTTGTGCGCGGCCGATTGCCCAGCTTCGCGTTGCTTCGCCGTGAGCTTGCCTTCGGCCGCGGCCTGGGCTGCGGCCTCAAGAACTGCGACGCGCTCCTTGATATCCGGCAAAAACCGCGCCCACAGGCCGTCCATAGCCTGCGCGAGAGCCTCATCCGTGAGGGGGCCGGGTTGGGAATTGGTTTTCATGCTAGCGAGCCCTCAGCTCCAGCCCAGCGCGCGGGCAATCTGTGTCGAGAGCGTCATGGGATCGAAAGGCTTGAAGAGTACGGCCTCCACACCGAGGTCCGCAAAGCGCCGCTGGTCGGTGCCTTGCACTTTGGCCGTCAAAAGCAGTACGGGAATCCGCGCCGTGGCCTGGTTCTTGCGCAGCTCGCGGAAGGTCGTGGGCCCATCCATCCCCGGCATCATTACGTCCAGCAGGATGGCATCGGGCTGATGTTCCGCCGCGCGCGCCAGTCCCTGCGCTCCGGAACTGGCCTTGATCACATCCCAGCCCGCCACGCTTTCCAGGCTCAGCGCGGCTACTTCGCGGATGTCGTCTTCATCGTCGATGATCAGGATTTTGCGGGGCACTCTAGAAAGGCTCCTTCTAGTGTGGTGGTTCAGAAGTTCTCATCACAACGAAATTGTCATCCTGAGCGGAGTTTGCCGCGCTTTTTGCGGCAAATGAAGTCCAAGGACCTGCGGTTGTCTTTCCAAGGGCCGCAGACTCACCACACTAGACTATTGTCCGCTGCCCGCGCAGTGTTGTCGATGCACGCGAAAGAAATACGGGTTATGAATTCGGTACGGCCGGCTGCGCCGGTAGGGCTTCCTGCGTCTGTTGCAGAGAGCGCAGCATGGTGAGCACCAGCGCCTCAAGCTGTTGCGGCTGCACGCGCGTCTTGGCCATGAAATACGTGGGCCCCAGCGTGAGATGCCGCCGTTCCGCCAGTGACAGATCGCGGCCCGAGTACACCACCAGCGGCAGGTGCGCCAGGCTTTCGTGCTGACGCAACCAATCCACCACGTTGAAGCCGTCGCCGTCGGGCAGCCCGATATCGAGCACCAGCAGGTGGGGCGCGAATTCCGAGCAGGCCTCGATGGTTTCCTCGAAGGAGTGCGCCGTCTGCACGATGATACCTCCGCGGGTAAACACCTCGCCGATCAACTGCGCCAGGTCGCGATCGTCCTCCACAATCAGAATCCGCGCCGTGCCGGCTGACCCGCACAGCACGCGCGCCAATTCGCTCAGCAGCGCATCTTCTTCAAGCGGATTTGTCACCCGCCCTTGCGCGTCCCCGGGCAGCGCTTCGGTGCTGCTCTGATCCTCCATGCTCAGCAACACCACTGGCGTGTGCGCGGCAGAATCCAGGCGCCGCAGCAGCGGAAGAATAGCCCATCCGTTCATTCCGTCCAGCGACGTATCCACAAGAATGGCGTGGGCGCCCTGCCTTGCCGCCGCCAGCGTCTGCTCCACGGTCGAGGTTTGCACTACCGAGTAGCCATGGCGAGCCAGCTGCGCCGCGATCCTCGGCCGCGACTCCGCGTTGGCATCGGCCAGGACCACGGTGCCGTGGCTGGTTTCTGCCTCCGGCGCGCCGCCCTCCACAAGCACAGGCACCGGATGATACGGCAGGAAGATGCGGAAGGTCGATCCGCGCACCGGATTGCGCTCTGCCCAAATTCGTCCGGAGTGTTGCAGAACAATGGTGCGGCAGATGGCCAGGCCCAAACCCGTGCCGCCCTTCTGCCGCGAATCTGAAGCGTCCACCTGCTGGAAGCGCCCGAAGATGGCCTCCAACTTGTCGGCGGGAATGCCGCGCCCGTGATCGATTACAGAAAGAATCACGCCTGTCACGCCCGGCCGCAGCATCACGCTCACCGGTGAGTTCGGCGGCGAAAACTTGACTGCGTTCGACAGCAGATTTGTGATCACCTGCAGCAGGCGATCGGGATCGCCCGTAATCTCCGCCTGCGTGGTATCGTGCAGCAGCTTCACGCCGGCGGCATCGGCTACCGGTTGCATGTCTTCAATACCCTGTCTCACGACGTCCGCCAGCTGCACCGCGCGGAAGGCTAGTGGTTCGCGCCCGCTCTGAATGCGTTCCAGATCGAGAATGTCGTTGATCAATCGCACCAGCCGGTCGGAGTTGGTCAGGGCAATGCGCAACAGGTTCGAAGCCTTGTCATTCACCTCGCCAAGCATTCCCGACGTCAGCAGTCCCAGGGCTCCGCGTATCGAAGTCAACGGCGTGCGCAGCTCGTGGCTCACCGTGGAGATGAACTCATCCTTCATCCGGTCCAGAGCGTAGCGCTGGCTGATATCGCGGAAACTCAGCACCCAGCCGGAAAAACTTCCGTGTCCATGGATGGGCGTCAGCACATATTCGGCCGGGAAGGAGCTGCCATCGGCGCGGAAGAAGTTTTCCTCGCCGGCCGCGGAGGCGGATCTTGCCGCGGCCTTGCGCAACGGGCAATCCTCGCCGCAGGCGCGGTCCGGCAGCGCGGCTCCGTGCAGCAACTCGTGCAATGGCCTGCCCGCGAGCGTGTCTGGTGGCGCGCCCACCAGCCGCCCCGCCGCCGGGTTGGCAAAGCGCACGCGGCCCTCGCGGTCCAGCCCGCAGATCCCGTCGGTCACCGCATCAAGCAGGATCTCCTGCTGCCGTCTCAGGTCGTCGGCGCGGCCGCTTTCCTGGGACCGCGCCAGCATCTGCCCCAGCGATGCAGCCGCAATTTCCACTGCGGCGATGGCCTCGCGGTCCTCGAGCAAACGGAAACGAGAATAGAATTCCAACACCGCGAGCACCTTGTTGGCGGCGCGCACCGGCACTGCCCACCCTGAAACCATCTCGTGTTCGAGCGCCTCGGCCACACGCGGGCTGGGTGGCGCTGCGGCCAGGTCGGCGATCCACACCGGGCGCTCCTCCTTCCACGCGCGCTCCGGCAACTCGGAGCCGTCGGCCAGTTTCAGGTCCATGCCCCGCTGGATGAACTGTTCAGCGCGTCGCCCGGAAACACCCCATGCCGTCCCAAACTCCAGGTGCATTTGCTCGGTGTTCACCAGCCATTCGATACCCAGCTCCCATCCCTGGGAGGCGCAAAGCGCTTCGAGGATGCGCATGCCCGCGGACTCGCCCGAAGCATTCTCGCCCACAATCTGGCTCACGGCCAGTTGCAGCGCCAACCGGTTCTCGCGATGCTTTTGCTGCGTCACGTCGCGGAGCAGGCAGCGAACCGCCAGCGCGTGGCCCGCTTTCTGGCGCCGGCTCAAGCTCAACTCCAGTTCCAGCACGCGCCCGCTAAAGGTATGGTGGCGCAACGGTGCGCGCTCCACCGGTTCACCTTCCAGCGCGCGGCGAAAGAGCGCCGCTACCTCGGCCCCCGTGCTGCTTGAGAAAAGCTCCGCAAACGAATGCAAAGCCAGCATCGCCGTACGCTCCAGCCCAAAGCACTGTCGCCATGCGGGGTTGGCATAAAGAAACTGGCCGGTCGGGCTGAGCGTGGCAATCATCTCGCTGGAGTGCTCGAATAGATCGCGGTATCTCTCCTGCGACTCGCGCTGCGCTTGCTCACGTTGCGGAATCGAGCCCTGTTCCACGGCTACGGCCACCATGCCTGTAAACTCGGCCGCGGGGCCTCGTAGTGCCGAGATGTGCAATTTGACCGGGATCATGGTGCCGTCTTTGTGCAGCACCTGCGCACTGAAGCTGGGCACCATGCTGGGCGGCAACATGCGTACGCAGGCCAGGTACTCGGCTATGCGCCCGGCAGGCGTAACCTCCGGCGGCCGGGTCACGTGACAGAGTTTCTGGATCTCCCCCACCAGCCGCTCGCCCTCTCCCGGCGCCAGGATTTGGGTCTTGCCCCACAATTGCGCCAACTCCGCGGCGCGGTAGCCCAGCAACCGTTCCGCGGAGGGATTCGCGTAGAACATCTCACCATCGAGATTCACGGCCACAACCGCAGGCCCCGCCGAGTCGAGCAGCTCGCGCAACCCCTTGCCGATGGCCTCGTGCGCCGGCACCTCATGCGTGGCATGCACCACCAGCCGGTTCACGATGTACGCAAACACCACCGTGCCCACCGCGGCCGTCAGGATAATAAGCGACTGCCATCGGAAAGCAGGAAGCACGCGCGCCAGCCCGACGCCTGCAGCCAGCGTCAGGATAAAAAGCGGCAGAATCAGCCAGAGCTGCGAAATAGCGGGCCGGGCCCCATCGGCTTGCCCGTTGCCGCGAATATTTTCGCGCTTCTCCCGGATCTCCGCCACGCTCATCGGCTCTTCCTTGTCCCCTTTTCGCCGGCTTTGGCCCTCAACCACCTTATGGTCGACTGCAAGCGTTATCCCGCCACGGTTTTCCTTCCCCGCGCGCGGCAAGGTCACAATTCACTATCCAATACCGGTTTCGCACTATACCGCACTCCAAGGCCCGTCCATGGCAGTGCGATTTTTGCGAATTGCACGTAGTATAGGCGTTTGATTCCGCCCTCTCTAGGCAAAACCACGCCCCACCCCCACGAGAGACGCAATCCAGTTACCGGTCCGGGAATCGCGTCCCTCTTTTGGCCGTCTGGATAGGCGCCGCTTCCCCCTCCGCTCGCCCCCCAACACCTTCTGGAACGGCCCACCCACACTCACACTCACACTCGCATCTCATATACTGGCTGCATGATCCGCCGCACCGTGAAAGCCATCACTCTCCGCATCATCCTGCCCGCCGCCGTGCTGCTGGGTCTCGCTCTTCCTTCACAGCCCGCCTACGCATGGGAGCAGGAAGGCCATCGCATCATCAACAAGCTGGCCGCGACCAATCTGCCTGCCGACATGCCGGCCTTCCTGCGCACTCAGGCCGCCATCGACGAGATGGAGTACCTCGGCCCCGAGCCCGATCGCTGGCGCTCCAGAGCCGAACCCGAGCTAAGCGCAGCCCAGGCTCCGGAGCATTTTATCGATTTTGAGGCGGCCGACGCCCTCGGCCCCCTGCCGCACAAGCGCTTCGACTTCGAGGCCAAGGTCTTCGCAGCCGGTCAGCGGCCCGAATCGATCGGCCTGCAGCCGTGGGAGACCGACGAAGTCTGGGAGCGCCTGAAAGCCGCCATGCGCCAGTACCGCTTCCTCGTTGCCGCAGGTCAGGACACCAAGCCGGTCGAAGCGGCCATCCTGTTCTACGCCGGCTGGCTGGGCCATTACGTCGGCGACGGTTCGCAGCCCCTCCACGTCACCATAAATTACAACGGCTGGGTCGGCCCCAACCCCAACGGCTACACCACCAGCCATCAGATTCACCACCAGTTCGAGGGTCCATTCGTCGCGGCCAATATCCACGCGCCCGAAGTCCAGGCCAAAATGACGCCGGTCAAGCTCATCCAGGGCGACATGTTCGACGCCTACGTCGCCTACCTGCGCCACACTGGAACGTATGTCGAAAAGGTCTACCAGTTCGACAAGGCAGGAGCATTCGTCGGCGCGGGCACACCCGAGTCGCGCGACTTTACCGCCGCGCGCCTGGCCGACGGCGCCAGCATGTTACGCGACATGATCTACACTGCCTGGATCGACAGCGCCCAACCGGTCCCGGAACGCCCAGCAGGGCAGTAGAGCGTGTTCGGGCCGCACCTCAACCTGGCGAGCGCACGAGTTCGGGCCGGGCGGGCATTCTGGATTCTTTCGCAGAGCGAGGGGAAGCAGGAGACGGAGCCGTTGTCATACATCCCGGCCATTGTCATGCAAAAAGCATCCCAGGGGCCAAATTGGACGGAAAAAGCGCACAATGCGGACGACGCGGAAATCTTCCAACATCCCTATTTTCTATGCTTTGCTATTTGAATGAGGTAATTACAGGAAGATATGGCGGAGAGCGTGGGATTCGTTCTTGATTCGCCCTTTTAGATTCTGTAAGTTGAAGAAAGCAAAATGCCAAGGCTGCAGTAAATACCATGAGCGCCGTGGCTCCTTGCCCGCCATTGCCCGCGGGAGACAATCAGTTTGAAGCCACGACTCTGAATCGGCTATTCTTCCGTCGGAAACCTTTCAGTTGTCGCGCTCAATGCGCAGGGCTTCTTACATCAATGCGGCAGTCACATGGCGTAGCCATAGTCCGCGATAAGGAGCAAATTCGGAAGTAATGATTACGCGCGGGCTTCAAATATGCCTAAGCTTATTTCGCTGTTGTCGCGGCTTGATGAATTGCTGAAACAAGCGTTTCGAAGTCGAACGAACTGTCATGACGATGCCCGTTGATGAAGAACGTTGGCGTTCCGTTTACTCCGCTTCGGACTCCACCGGTGAAGTCGGAGCGGACACGGGCTTTAAAAGTTCCCTCCTTCAATGCCTTACGCATCGCGGTAGTAGATAGCCCGAGCTCTTCGCCGAGACTCAAGTACAGTGCGTCGCCGAAGCGAGCCTGATTCTCATACAACTGATCGTGCATCTCCCAGAACTTGCCTTGAGCGCCGGCAAACTCCGCCACCTCGGCGGCAGCTTCGGCGTGAGGGTGCATTTGGCTCAAAGGGAAGTTGCGAAACACAAACCGGAGGCGTTTTCCAAATTGCCTCTGAACTTCTTTGACGATGGGATATGCCTCGCCGCAATACGGGCACTCGTAGTCGCCGTACTCCACCAGGGTCACTTCCGCGCTTTCAGTGCCTTGGGCGTGGTCTTCGGCAGTAATGGGTGTCTTAAGCGTGGCCACAGCTTCCTCCTATTTCGGCAAATCTTCGAGCGCCTGCAGAATACCGTCCGCACCGGGATTCACAGCAATTGGCGAGCAGTAACTCCAGGCAACTAATCCGTTCTTGTCGATCACAAACAGAGCGCGCTCACAAACGCCATCGGCAGCGCGATAGGCGCCATATTGCCGGGCGACGGCTGATTTGCAGACTGTGGAGCTCTGGTGCCAACAACTATACCGTTCCCTGTGGAGAATGGGGGATCGTTTGAATAAGGGCTGTAGATGTGAACAAGATGGCTCCAATCAGAAAAGTTCCCCGCAAGGCACGCGATCGCCGAACGGCGCGCGATGATCTGGTGCGGTTACCGTACGGGGGGCGTTGGTTTTTTGTTTTGAGGTGGATTTGAAACGATCGGCTGGGCGGGCAGCGGTCCGTAGTCGGTCCCGCAGGTGCTTTTCTGACTTCTGAGAAGTGGCGACTCTCAGACGCCAGAAACTTTTCGAAAAACACCTGTGGGGCAGGGAATCAGAGGCCCAGATTTGCCGACGCGTTTTCGCGGAATAACTGCCCCGAACGGATGTAACGCCGCAAAATGCGCCGCGATTTGTGACCAGTGGTTTTGGTGATCGAACGTTCCCCTGCGCCGCTCATCGCCGCCTGGGCGGCCATGCCGGCTCGCATGCTGTGCCCGGCAAGGTTGGTGGCATCGACGTCGGCCTTGGTTGCGGCCCTCTTCAGAATGGTGCCGATCGAGTCACGGTGAAGGCCGCTCGCGGACAGTCTGCCATGGCGGCTGATGCTCCTGAAGACCGCATCTCGAGTGATTGCGGTCCCTTTCAAGTACTCGCGCAAGGCACGTACGGGACAGGTCTCCGGATGCTCGCCGAATGGAATTGCGACGTCACGGCCAGGATGGGCACGGCGAACTTGTGACCACTCTCCACCCGAGTGGCGATCCAGGTTTCCGGCACACTTCCCGCCCACCGGCAGATGCGCGACGTCGCGTAAGTCGCAATCAGACGGCACCTACAGGCTGATGCCGGATCAGTAACCGCAACTCCGTCCCTGGAGTCGCACACCGAGGGCTCCTTAAGAGAAGGGCGCTTCCCAGGATCTATTCTGTCTTCGCCGCCGAAGAGTGAATCAATGTGTGGTTTAGCTTAGCGAGCGAGAGCAGCGGTGCCGACGACCGCCTGCATAATCACCGAGGCGACGACCTCGGGATCGGTTGGGGCGCTCTCAAGATGCGGATTGAACGTTCCAGAAGTTTGCGGACAGAACGGTCGCGCTTCTCGACCGCTCTGTCCGCAGAGACATGACTACTTCATTGCCATGTTCTTTGCCGTGGCGCCGGCGGCTGCCTGCTCGATCAGAGACGCCACCACATCCGGGTGTGAAACGTACACGGCGTGGCTGCCCTTCACCTCGACCACCGTCGATCCTGCACGCTTCGACATGAATCGCTGAAGCTCCGGAGCGATCATGTGATCATCGGTGGTCAACAGAAACCAGCTCGGCTTGGTCTTCCAAGCAGCTGCTATGGACCCGGTGCTGGCGGCCTCAAGTCCCCACGGCACCTGGGAACTGGCCATGAAATCTGCGATCTCGGGTTTTACGTCACCGGCGAAAGCAGCGGCAAATTTCTGGCGATCAAGGAACAGAAAGCCGTCCTGTGGCGGCAGAATCGGGGGAGCGGGTGCATCTGCCGGAGCGGTCTTGATGAGAGAGAGGACGGAGTCGCCGGTGTCGGCCGCGAAGGCGCAAATGTAAACCAGCCCGACGACCTTCGGATCATCGCCTGCTGAGCTGATCACCACACCGCCATACGAGTGGCCCACGAGAATCACAGGACCGTCCTGTGCGTCGATGGCTCTCTTGGTTACGGCAACGTCATCCTCGAGGGTAATGGTGGGGTTCTGGACTACCGTGACGTGATACCCCTTCTTGGTGAGGATGTTGTAGACACTTTCCCATCCGGAGCCGTCTACAAATCCACCATGGACGAGCACGATGTTCTTCACGGTTTCAGCGTTCTTTGCCTGGGCGTGGGAGATAACTCCACCGGCAAACATCATCGCCATGACGGGGAAAGTCCGCCAAAGCGCAGGTTGAAGAGCGGACGTCAATGCTGTGGGATGCAACATAATCAAACCTCCTGGGTGTGAATTTGGTTGAACCGCTGAAAGCAACTCGACCCTGATCAATTTGCGATCTCGAACCTGATTCTGGCTTAACCTAGTGCTTGCGGGAAACCGCAAATCGGCGGCACGTGAAATCGGTGATTCGGCGGGGTGACGGCTCCGCCGATTGGGGGATCAAAGATATCTAGCGCAGCCTTTTGATTTGTCTTCTGCCAAAGATGCGGGCGTCGATGGACCAGGCGCCCGGTCCGATCATTGCCAAAGTGGCTCCGAAGGTTGCCAGGACAACGGGCATCCAGAGATTACCGCCACCGGAGAACGCGACCCACAGTTCGCGGACCGCAACGATGGCGCCAATTACCGGGGTCCACAAGCCGAAAAGAAGAAGGACCGCCGTGGCGGCGTCCATGATGAGTGGGCCGACGGATGCAACCTGCGCTACGTCATGAGGGTGCGTGACCGCGTTGCACACCAGCACGGCGGCAATCACAAAGCGCTGAAGCATCAAGCCCGCACCGGGCAGGCCGTTGGCGAAGGTTGAAAATAAGCGTTGCAGAGAGATCTCCCGCGGCACTCCACCCGCAGGTTAGGCCATCGCGACTCAAACTGAAACCGCTGAAGTAAGTACCGGGCGATCCTTCTTTTGGGGGACTATAGCTCGATCATTCCACGCTTGAGGCCGATGGAGACAGCGTGGGCGCGGTCGTTGGCGCCGAGTTTCGAAAGTATATTCGCAACGTGGCTCTTGACGGTGGCTTCGCCGATGGAGAGCTGATCGGCAATCAGTTTATTGGAGTTTCCGGCGGCGATCAGCCGCAGCACACCGATCTCGCGCGAGCTTAAAGCATCATCGGTCGCGTGTTCGGCCAGTTGCGCCGCAATGTCGGGAGGAATTCGCTTCTGTCCGGCATGGACGGCGCGAATGGTCTCAAGCAGCTCACGATGTACATGCCCTTTGAGTATGTAGGCGCGCGCGCCCGCCCTAAGCGCCTTCAAGATCTGAGCATCTCCGCTGTACGTCGTCAGCATGATGATGCGGGCATCCTGGAATTCGCTTTGAATCTCGCGAATGGCTTCAGCGCCGTTCATCTGGGGCATCTGAAGATCCATCAGGGTTACATCGGGGCGGTGCAATCGGTACAGCTCGATGGCCTCTTGGCCGCCCGAGGCCTCCGCAACCAACTTCATGTCTGCTTCCGCGTTGACCAGCGATGCGATTCCCTTGCGAAGAATAGGATGGTCGTCCACGGTGAGAATTCGGATTAGGCCAGGCTGACTATTCACAGTTTCTGCTCCTTGCGAAACAGTTTGAATCGGTGCCCATTGCGCGCGCCCTCGTAGGCGATGGCCGCCGGAATCGTGAGTTCGACCTCTGTTCCCGCTCCAGTCTGGCTCCAAAAACTCAATTGCGATCCGATGCGCTGCGCGCGCTCACGTACTCCAGGCAGACCCCAGTGTCCGGGACGCCGGCTCTCCTCAAGGACTTTAGGATCGATGCCCTTGCCATCGTCGCGTATGCGCAATCGAAGTTGGTTCTTATCGTACCGAATCTCGGCTTCGATCTCGCCTGCTCCGGCATGCCGAAACGCGTTGCGCAACACTTCATGAACAATCCTATACACCTCATCCTGCAGGTCGGTGGACAGCTTCCGCGGCTCACCTTCTACGATGACGCGGAAACCTGGCGGGTTCTGATCCGGGTCCGGAACCGCCGCCAGTTCTTCGGCGACAGCCTCCAGCAAGGTCACCAGATCTTTCTCGGACGCCGACTGTGAACGCAGATCATGAATGGCATCGCGGCTTTCGGCGATCGCCTGTTCGGTATCGGAAATTGCCTCATCGAGGGCCTGCACGGCGTCTTCCGGTCGGCGCGGCAGCATGTTCCGCGCCGCTTGAAATTGAAACATGACCCCCTGCAGGCTCTGCAAGAGCGTGTCGTGCAACTCGCGGGCGATGCGTGTGCGTTCCTCCAGGCGTTCCCGAAGTCGAACCTCTGCCTGATGCACCATCTGACGTATTCGGTATGAGAAAAAAGAAAATGCCGCGAACAGAAGGCACAGCGCGCACGCCAGTTTGAACCACCAGGTACCCAACAGGGTGGTAGTACTTCGATATGTAACACCGCGCTGGTAGCACTCCAGCCACCTTGCGGAGTCGCAATCTGGATTCGCAGGGTGTAGGTTCCAGGTGGGACCGAAGAATAGCCGGAGAAGGTCTGGCCAGCACTGGTTTCAGTCCATTGTCCTTCCAGGCCCTCCAGCATGTACCTGAACCGATGATTTAATGGATTCGCGTAGTCGAGTGCTGCAAAGTCCAGCGAGAACGTATTCTGCGCGTGAGACAACGTGATCGCGTCTGTGTAGTTGATCGATCTCAACAGAGGCGATCCATCGCCAACCTTCACTGACTTGCCAAACAACCTGAAATCCGTGAAGACAACCGGAGGAACATCCTTCCGTTCCGCGATTTGTGCTGGATCGAATTCGGTGGCTCCGCTGAATCCGCCAAAGAACATTTTGCCGTCGGCGTCCGCAAAGCAGGCAAGATAACCGGTAAAATCCATTCCCGGTAACCCATCGGCAACAGAGAAGTACCTGAATGTTTCGGTTTTTGGATCAAACGCGGATATACCGTGAGTCGTGCTGATCCATAACTCACCGCGTCGATCTTCAAGTATGCAGTTGGTGCTATTGCTGGGTAGGCCGTTTGTTGTGTAGTAGGTTGTAAACTTTTCGCTCTTCACATCGAGCTTGTCCAATCCGTTCTCTGTCGCTGCCCATACCGTTCCTGACCGATCGATGTGAACGGAACGTACAAGATTGTCGCTAAGGGACGCGGGGTCGCCCGGTTTATGTTGAAAGCTTCGAAATTCAGCTGTACTCGCGTCGAAACTCTGCAGGCCAGAAGTGCCGCCCAACCATAATTTCCCCTCATCGTCCTGGGCGATGCCGTAATAAAACTCTGTCGAATTCCGCGGATCTATTTTGTAAGTGGAGAATTTTCCCTTGCGAAAATCGAAACGATCAAGTCCATTTTCGGTAGTCAGCCACATGGCGCCGCTCTTGTCAAAGAAGAGCTGGTGAATTGAGTCGCTGCTTATGCTGAAGGGGTCAGATGCAACATGGCGATAGTTCCGGAACTCTCCCTTTCTCGGATCGAATCGGTAAAGTCCCTGGCCGGCTGTTCCCACCCAGATAAACCGGTCTGGACCCTCTGCGATTGCAATCGGGTAGAATCTCGTCTTCGCGGCGCTGGGCCTATAAATCCTAACGGCTTTGGATTTGGCGTCAATCCGGATGAGAGATCCTGTGATTCCAGCCCAAACATTACCCTCCTTGTCTTCGGAAACTGCATTGACAATCGATTCCCCGGATTCATTGACGTTTAGATCTTGAGGAATGAGCGAGGTAAAGAACTGCTGCCGAAGCGAAATGAAGTTTGGAGCCCGTGCGTGGAATCCAGTCCATAGATTCCCTTGTCCATCTTTTCCCATGGAAATAACACGATCTTCAGTGATCGTCCCCATCTCTCCCTGGTGATGGCGATAGGAAATCATTAGCTGCCGTTTGCGATCGAATTTAAGCAACCCGTTTCCTTGCGTAGCAAACCAGAGGTCTCCATTCTCGTCCTCCATCACGCGTCCCGCCCCTATCTGAAACGTGTGGCCCGTATTCGGATCAAACGCCGACAGGTATGTCAGCTTTCCCGAGCCGCGATCCAGGAATGCTATTCCTCCGCCACCTTTGCGCCCTTCGTAAACAACCCAGAATGTTCTAAGGTGGTCTTCAAAGAACTCGGCGCTGTCGTTTAGCGAATCGGGAAGAAGCACGCGAAGATTCACCTTCCCTGAATTGCGATCCAACTCCTCTAAGGCATCCCGCTCCAACACCCACAAACGGCCATGTCGATCTTCGCCAGCAAGCCTCAGATCATTGCTATTGAGAGAAGAGGCGTCCCCTGGATCATGCGTATAATGCCGGGTAACCGTGCCAGTGTCTGGGTTAAAAGCGTAAAGTCCATATCCGGTTGCCAGCCACAATTCTCCCAGGTGATCCTGGCTGATGTTCACTACCGTGGCCGGAGTGCCGCGGTCGCCATCGCTTAGAATCCTGAAATGCGTAAACGTATCTCTCGTTGGGTCAAACCTGTCCAGCGTCTGGTTACATCCCACCCACAGCATGCCGGAACGATCTTTGAACAATGAGTACACATACGCGCCTCCGAGGCTATTTGCTTGACCGGGTTCAGGGACATAGGTTCTGAAATTGGAGCCATCAAATCGATCGAGTCCGTATTGCGTCCCAAACCACATAAACCCCTGATTATCTTGCACAATTTGAAGGACGCGTGATTGCGATATGTCGGCAGCGTCATGCATCTCCCGGAAGACAAGATTGGTGCCTTCGATCACCGGAATCGTGATCGTACGAGCGGCATCCACCAAAGAAGGTCTCTTCCCAGACGGAGGATTGAGCGCCAGCATAGGCCGAGCCGGTGCGGCAACGGCGAAGAAGATTACGAGCAGCCTCCTCAGGCTCATTCTTCACTCCAGTGCGGATGCCGTTCGGAACGCGACCGGGTGACGCTCGCCAACTGCCGGCGAACAATAAGATGATCCTCAAACATGAGGATGCGAACAGCATTGGCTTGCGCCACTTAAGACCTCCGCCGGGGATTGGCTGGAAGGTGGGTCCCTGATGAGTTCCCAAACAGCATACCACTCGAGAAAGCTAATGCTCGCTGGTGATTGTTGGCGAGTCCTTGCAACTCTAGCCAACTCGCTCGGAGCTATCTTCGTCGGCCGGCTCGGTGCCGTAATGGTCTAATCAGCAGTCCGAATCCCAGTTTCCGGCACTCCTATCGCACACTGGAACCGCTATGCCGGGGAGACTGGCGCTTCGTACACGAGTCGGTGTCTGCTGATGGCCAGTCAGCCTACCGACGCTCAAAGCTCCGGCGCCAAACTCTGATACTCGTGCACCTCAACCATGGCTCGATAATTTCATATTTCCGGGCAGCGCAAACAGCCGCAGATCTGACGACCCCTGACTTCTGATAACCCGTTTTTCTCAGAAGCCAGCACGCAGTTAAATGCCGAGGCCGGCAGCCGCGTTGTGCATGAACATCTGCCCGATGCGAATGTATCTGGCGAGCATCACCGACGACTTGTCACCGGTCTGGCGCATGATGTCGCGCTCGTTTTCGCCGTTCATCGCGGCCTGCGTCGCAAATCCTGCGCGAAGACTGTGGCCGCCGAGGGGTTCGGTCTTCCTTCCGCTGCGGTGGGCTGCAACCTTCAGAATCCAGCGGACCGAGTCCCGGTGAAGTTTCTGACTGGACAGGTGGCCATGGCGGTCTATTCCCCTGAAGACAGAGGCTGAGGTGATTTTCGCTTTGGTCAGAAAATGGCGGAGACAGCGGACAGGGCAGGTGCTTTTGTTCGCCCCGAACGGGATGCCAACCTTGCGGCCGCTGGCTTCCTGGTCGGTCTTTGACCGCCGCAGGTCGATGACCAGGCCGTTCTTCGAGAAAGTGAGATCGGCAACCTCAATGGCGGCGAGTTCGGAACGGCGGAAGGCGCCCGCGTAGCCGATCAGGACGAGTGCTCGATCGCGAACACCGGTGAGGTTCTTGGGGCAATTTTTTGCGATCCGGCGAATGTCGGGGGTCAGCAAAGGCGCCTTTCCGAGCGAAGGCTCCAGTGGCAAGCGCATTCGAAGAGGCGGTATTACCAAGGCCGGTAACGCGCACCTCAGACGCATCGTAGTGGAATCGGCCTGGTGCTACCGACATCTGCCGCGTGTGGGGGAAAAGCTGCGCAAGCGACACGAAGGGATTCCGGCGGAGATCACCGAAATAGCATGGAAGGCGCAAAACCGTCTGCACAAGCGCTATATGAAGCTGATGAACGCGGGCAAAGATCAGAGGAAGGTCATGACGGCAGTCGCACGCGAACTGCTGGGTTTCATCTGGGCCATTGGAATCAAGGCGGAGGCGATCGGCACGCAACAAATGGCGGCATGACGGGAACCGAAAGAACAAAAGCAAGAACTTTCCTAAAAAGGCAAAAGCAAAAACGAGTTAACTCATGAACAACGTTATCCAACTCGAGGACAGAGTCAGCCGTAGCCGGAGCAAGCACGAAGGAGAATCCTCGGCGGAAATTTGCGACAGGCTCAGCCGGACTCGCGTGAGTAGTCAGAGGCAGCTCCCGACGGATCATGATTATGCGGTTCCGACCCGCGAATATCAGCTTGATCAATCGTCGCCATTACCTGCCACGGCTGCTGCTGATTCTGTCCTCGAAAAGACAAACACAAAAACCACCCCAACCATTCGAAGATGTTGACAGGGTCACACCATATCAATTTCTGGGTTGGCGGCGATTCGACCGCGACTCCAAAATTGGCCGCCGAAACGCTCGATTCGCGCCTCGATGTGACATCAACCGAGAATCATTCCTCGCGAGATCGGCGTTAAGGGACCACAGCTTTGAGCCAAGGTCCGGTTGGTCGATGACTCGCCCGGAATGGGTCTGAACCTACGCAAGGCGGTCTTTTGCTCCATCTCGGCCGGCAGCGTCGAACTCACCGAAAGCTCCGCTTCATTCGCAATTTCGCCGCCGCCTCCTCCAACTCGAAGTGGGCAGTCTAGGGAATTTGCGCATGAACTATCGATGCATTCGTTGCGAAAGATGGGAAGAGAAGGTTACGGTTTGAACGCTGGTTGTCCGGCGGGAACATCCGGGTAATAGACAATCACGAACAGATTATTCCCCATGAGGTTTGTACCCTGAAAACCATTTCCAAAGGAAAAATTCCATTCAAAACCCTCGGCCGGTCCGCTGGGCTGGCAGGGCGACGCGGCCGTGTCCCCGGTGCAAGCCCAGTAGAGATAGGGCTGCACATTGGTGAAGGGACCAACCTTCGCGTCTGACGGCGGGATGACGGAGTCGCCCGGATGCAAGCCAAGCTGGCGATAAAACAGAGAGCCCATGGCGCTGCCGGTGCAGCCAAATCCGGTTATGCCCTTCATGCTGCACGAGGGATCAGGCGGCCCGGTGTCGGGTAAATCCCAATCCGTGCGGCCGAGGTATCCATGGCCGCCATCGCTTTCATTCATCGCCTTCACCCAAAGGAGCGCCGTGTTATGATCCATCGAGCCGTCGCGGTTGATCCCCGCAATGCCGAAGGTTTGGCTGGCAGCGAGATTCGCATCGGCAAGCCAGGTGACCTGGGCGATCGGGTCGTATACGGTTGTTCCGTTTGCATCGACCTGCAGGTAGTTAACTGCCGTCGATGGCATCCCGGGCAGCTTCCCTTTGAACATCGGCAACACGTAAAGATAGTTTCGAAATACGTTGGCTCCCTGAAATCCTGAACTGAAAGAGAAACTCACAAAACCCTGTTTTGGATCGATGGCCGGAGACTTGGACCAATAGAGATACGCCTGGAAGTTTTGGAAGGGGCCGACTTGAATTTGAGAATTTGCGGCAGCCGAATTGGGTTCCTGCAGGCCGAACGAGACGTAATACAACGATCCCAGCGCGCTGCCGGAACAGTTGTACCCAAACGGCTCGCCGTGAGGCCCGGTGAGCTGGCAGGTTTTGTCCGTGCCAGGCGCCGTCGGCAGTTGCCAGTTGTTGTGTCCCAGGTAGCCCGCGCCGTTATTTGATGCATTCATCGCTGCCACCCATTGAACTGCGGTTGCATAGCTCATCGAACCGGACTCGTTGATGTTCGGCACGCCGAAGGATTGCGTGGCGGCCAGATTGCCATCTGCCAGCCAGGTTACGGCGAGGCGGGAGTCGTGCACAGTGCGCCCATCGTCACTTGCCGTCAGCGTGGATGTGTCCGCGATCGAAGGCTGCGCCTGTGCGTTCGCGCCGGACGATCGTTTGCTCAGGCTGTCTTTGCACGCGGCGGCCACCTGTGGATCGATCTTCGGCAATGGTTTTGAAGCCGGCCTCTTAGGCATCTGGCCGAGCACAATGGGATTGAAGCAGTCGAGGACGAGCCGTTCACCAATGGCACCACCTTGGACGAAGCCAGCGTTCTTACATGCCGCTCGAATCTGTTGGCAAGAAGCGGATTGAGCACACAGAGGCGCGTTCGCCGTCACGCCGATTGAAGCGCAGATCAAACTTGTTGACAGGAGGTCCTTCCACCTCAGCCTCATACACACCTCCAGGACTTGTGGAGAGAGCCCGGCTGGTTACAGCATTACAGAGAGTCTAATCTCTCAGTCAACCGTGGCACGTCAAATTCCGCAGGCTACAGGAGCTGAATTCCTTCCCTGACACGGTCGGGCGGGAACACGCTTCCAACTCCTGAAATGTCGACTTATTAAGTGGACCGTTGCGCCCACATAACTGGCAAAACGGGGGTTCGGTCGTCATGTGTTGGAAACAGTTTGAACCATGTTTCCAGGCTTGATGCGGATGAGAATTTGGAGTTCCGGGTGTGTGGTCGCCAACCCTTCCGTAACTCAAAAGTGCACCAAATTTGGGTTGTTTATGTATTGCCGGTTACACGACCAGAGCCCAGAAATTGCGGAAAGCAGTCGGGAAGCCGACTCTTCGGGGATAATTTTGTTGGCAGAAGCTTTTGAATTTTCCCAGATCTCTAAATTGAGACCTAAGGCAAACTCATCTTAGCGCAGGAAAAGTCACCGAAACCTGGCAGGCTGCGGAAAAGTCGGTTCCCAGCATTTGTCCAGTGCGGACGGCTCAATAGTACTGTTGTACGGTTGGCGGGTGAAGTCCTCGTTTCTTACCTCAAAAAATCGTCGACAGCTTGGCCGATTTTCGCTTGTTCGCAACCGGCGGCACGGTGGCCACAGTTACTGTCCAGTTCTAGCACCTGCGTTTTGAGAAGCTTAGAGAGCTCAATCGAGGTCATCGGATTAACGAGACGGTCCTGTCGGTTGATAACGATCAGGGCCGGGACGTGAACTGCCGCCGCCGCGCGTTCCATGGATCCGTCGAATGACGCTGCGATGTCCTGGGTCAGAATAGCCTGCGTCTGCCGGACACTGTCGTTAGCATCAAAGCTGCCGTCTTCCGCCTGTTCGGCGAAAAACTTTTCGAAGTCTTTGACGGGCGTATTGCTAGCGATGAATTCAGGCGTGGTAAGGACGAGAGCGTGGACGCTGTCGAGCAAATGCAGCTTCGGTTCAGTCGTGTACTCCCCATTTTTCCAGTCCGGATCCGCTTCAACCGCAAGCAGTTCTGTGCGCCACAGAAGCATGTCCCATGATGTAAGTTGCGGTGAGCCTTCAATCGAGACAATCTTGTCCATGAACTCCGGATATGAAACCGCCCACTGAAATGCTTGCATGCCCCCCATGGAGAATCCCATCGCCGCAT